>Ga0228699_1000093_pt1 | contig 87750 bp, 95 predicted proteins | sample McNCre217_Aug_MG_FD_178016 | JGI IMG/M metagenome (GOLD analysis project Ga0228699, IMG submission 178016) | Freshwater microbial communities from McNutts Creek, Athens, Georgia, United States - 2-17_Aug_MG | ecosystem: Environmental > Aquatic > Freshwater > Creek | place: USA: Georgia... | reverse complement strand
CCAGCCCGCACCGACACCTGTACCGACGGGACCCGGAATTCAACCCCACCCAGCCCGCCCCGGCGGCGGTGGTGGAGGAGGCGGTGGAGGCGGCCCAGGCATCATCATGCCGGCAGCGCAAGCCGGTCTACGTGCACTGGGTCCAGCGGGCGGCGTTGCGGCTAGCTCGCTTAACACTGGAATGTCGGCCGGTTTTGGCGCCGGGCTCATGGGGTTGCTTGGTGGCATGCTGGCGCTTGGCGTCGGAAAGATTGTGTCTGGCGCCATGGAGAAAGTTGGGCAAGCCGAAGACAACAGCGTTGCACTGGATAGGCTAAAGCGCACGCTGGGCGACGTTAATGTGTCGTTCGAGGGCCTGAAGTCGGTCGTCCAGGGCGGTGCCGAAAACCTGAAAATTACTTACGCTGAGGCGGGCAAGCTGGCGACACAGTTTGCGAAGTTGGGTAACCTCAAGGCCGACCAGTACACCAGCCTCAACGATGAGCTAGGGGTTGGCGTTGGCCTGTCCCGGTCTTTTGGCCTCGACCCTTCCGAGGGTATAGGTGTTATGGGTCAAATGCGTGGCGTTGGCGTCACCAAAGACACTCAGGACAGCAAGCGGTTCGCGTTGCTGATTGGCGAGACCATCGCGAAGTCGGACGCCTTCGCAAAAGCCGATGAGGTGATTGGCGCCATCGGATCTTTCGCGACAAGTCAGACCAGAAACAATATGGGTGCGGCCAACGTGTCGGGCTATGCCGGTGCATTCTCCGCGCTGGTCGGTTCCGGCATACCGGGTTTGGACCCGTCGGGCGCCGGCGCTCTGCTGGGCCGCATCAACGCCAGCTTGTCGGCTGGCGGCGCCAAGGGTGAGGCAAGTCAGTATTTCACCGGAATGGTTGGCATGGGTATGGGTCTGAACCCTTATCAGACCAAAATGCTACGAGAGGGCGGCGCCTTCGCCACCAATGACAGCATGTTTGGGGATGGGAGTGCGTACTCACGCTACAAGGGGCATGCAGGCCCCAAGGGTAGTGCGACATTCATGGAGAAGTCCATCGATCTCCTTCGCAAGCAATACGGCGACGGCACGGACGAGCTCGCCGACGCCACGGCAAACCATCTCGGCATCGGCATCAACCAGGCTATGGCGCTCCTATCGGTCAAGCCAAACCAGATGGGGGGCATGTCGAAGTATGCCAACCTGACCTCTCTCAGTGGATCAGGCATCGGAAATCTGTCCAAGGTCCTCTATGGTAGCGACGCTGACCGCCATGGTGTCGCTGACAGCATCATGCGCCGCACGGATGTAACGTCTGACGAGAAGAACCGCGTCAAGTCGGCCATGGATTCCGGCGACGTCGAGGCGCAAAAGCGTGTCCTGGCAGAGATTGTCGCGACTCGCGATCAAGAGCAGACGCAGGGCAAGGACATTCGAGACAGTAAAAACGCACTGGACAACATCAAGACTTCAATTGCCGACAAGCTGGTGCCGTACATGAATGAGGCTCGCATGGGCATCATGAGCCTGGCTGGCGTCGGAAAGGGTAAAACAACCGATGACATTATGCGTAGCGTCATCGAGGCCAATTCCAAGGGGCGCCAGGATGCGATCGTTGGCCAGTTTGCCACCGAGGAGTCTGAACTGAATGCCAAAAAGGCCAAGATCAAGGCCGGGAACTACAGGCTTTGGGAGAAAAACCCGGCCGAGGCCGTGCGACGAGAAAAAGAGCAGACCGAAATAGGCGGCGAGCTTTATGAGATTGAGAAGCGCTTGACGGATATCCAGAAGGAAAAGGCAGAGCTTCTGGAAAAAGAAAATGCCGCACGCAAGCGAGAGCTTGACGAGATTGAAAAGGAGGCGTCCAAGCGCGCCATGGGTGAAATTGAGACTACGGGTAGCGTTTCTTCGCCCGGGTTTCATCCCATTGGAGCCGGCGGATATGGTCCCGGCCGAGGCAGTGGTGCTGATCTTCGTCGCATGGACTACGGCCCGGTGGATCCCGGGAAAAAAGATGAGGCCATGCGCTATTTCATGGAGCAGGGGTGGACCAAGGAGCAAGCCGCCGGGCTGGTGGCCAATTTCTGGGCTGAAAGCAAGATGCGGGAGAAAGCGGTCGGGGACGGGGGCCAGGCCGTTGGCATTGGACAGTGGCACCCCGATCGCCAGGCCGCATTCCAGAAGCAGTTCGGCAAGAGGCTCGGCGACGCCAGCTTTCAGGAGCAGCTGCAGTTCGCTCAGTACGAGTTGACAGAGGGGAAGGAGTCCGGTGCCGGCGACCGGCTTCGCAGAGCCAAAACAAGTCGCGAGGCTGGGGATATCGTCAGCCGATACTACGAGCGACCGGGCGCGACGGAGAGCGAGGCAGCAAGCCGCGGAGCTCTTGCCGAGCAAATCGGTCGGGTCGAAGTGGTCATTAAAAATGAAAAGGGCCAGGAAATAGCGCCGCGTCAGATCGCCACGACACGCATACAAAACAACTGGCGCTCGTCGCAAGGGTATTGATATATGCCGCAATTCAAAGTCGCCAGCCCGCAGCTGTCGGTGCACCTCTACAAAACCATCAGTCGCAAGACGATTGATGGCAGCACATCGGTTTCTACGCGATACGCCGGGAAGTCGGAATACATCGACCTGACGCCATTCCTTGGCGACGGCGGCAGCGTTCGCACCAGCAAGTCAGTGCGGGAGCCCGCTGGCGGCTTTACCATCAATTTCATGGATAAGGCTCAGGGCTCCATCAGCCTGGAGACTGTCTATGGCCTTGTGGAGCCCATGGACGTGATCGAGATACGCATGTGGGGAGGCGTCGGCGTCCGTGCTTCCGGCAATTGGCCAATCGTCATGCGCGGCTTCGTGTCTTCGGTGCAGCGGCCACAGGGTATGTCTGGCGATGGCCGCCCCATCCGATCTGTGGTGGTGTCGGGGCAGGATTATGGCAAGGCATGGCAGACATTCCAGGTGCTGCACTTCCCTGCCTACACGGCGGGAAAGTCGCTGCTGACCAGCTTTGCGCTGTCTGAGCTCTACGACTTCAAAGCCGTTGCTGCCATGCCCGCCGGTGAGTTTGTGCGCACCATGGTCGAGAAGATCATCAACCCCTACATTTCCGGCTTCCTGCCGGACACCGAGGTGGCAAAGCCGGTGCCCAAGAAGATTCAGACCGGTGATTCCATTTCGGTCAAGCACGGCACCGTGGGTATTCACTTCCAGGGCATGCAGGGTAGCGTCTACGATATCCTGCGCCAGCATGCCGACGTCGGCCACTGGAACGAGCTCTACACCGAGGACCGAGAGGACGGCGTGCACTGTGTCTACCGGGCGCGGCCTGTGCTCAAGCTCAGCGGCAAGGATATCAAAGAGCGCAAGGTGTTCGATGACGCGCCGGACCCGGTCTACATCGAAGTGCAGGATATCGACATTGAAAGCATCAGTGTTGGCCGATCTGACTCTGGGCTCGCAAACTGGTTCTGGGTGAACAATCAGCGCTACGACCTAATTGACGACATGACGCGCCGCTTGTTCTCGCTGCAGCAGGGCGACGACACCGTATCCACGCAGGACTACGCCAACACCGCCGTCAAGTATTACGGCGTGCGGCCTATGTATGCCGACACCCAGCTCAGCGAGGACACGATCACGAACGACAACGCCGGCGCCCCGGCTGACGCCAATGATGCCCGCGACAAGAAGCAGCTCTCATGGGTTGAAAAGCGCCGCAAGCAGCTGATTGAAACCAACCGCGACAACGTCGTGCTGGAGCAGGGGAGCGCCCGGGTGAAGGGCGGCCCCATGCGGGGCGACGGCGTGGAGCTGATGAAGGCCGGCGACTATGCTCGCTTCAAGGTTGGCCGCTTCACCTGGGACGCCTACGTCACGCAGATCGACCACGAATTCGTGCCATACCAGGGCTACACCACCACGCTGTCGTTTGAACGCGGCGAGGGTTTTGCAAAACGCACCACGGACGAAAACAGCCAGTCGCCGTGGCTCACTGAACAGGCCACCCGACTATGAATCTCCGCCAAGCCATCGTGGTCGAAGTCCACCCCCAGGACCACTCCGTCGACCTAGTGATGCTGGACGACGGCACCCGCCATATCGGCGTCCAGGTCAGCACGCCAAACGGCAGCGCGCGTAGCGGTATGGTGGACCTGCCGGCCGTACCAAATTCCGGCGACAAGTGGGATATCACCAAGCGCAATGGCCAGGACATGCAGGCCCTTGTGGCGTTTGTGGGCCGCAGCCCGGTGGTGGTGGGCATGTTGTACCCGCAGGTCAATCAAATGCTGCTGACTGACCCCAGGGCGCGCCGGTACCGGCACCAGTCCGACGCTGAAACACTGATCGACGGTGACGGTAATATGCAGGTCACGCACCCAAGCGGCACCTACATACGGATCGGTGAAGCCATCGACGCCGACACGCTGACTGGGAAGCATGCCGACACCAGCGCCACTGACCGCAATCAGTCAAAGCGGGTGAATATCCACATTGGCATGGCCGGCGGCGCACTGGAGTTGACTATGACTCCGGACGGAGCGGTTAGCCTGCGCATGAACCAGGGGCTATCGATCGATGCCGGCATGGCTGTGACGGTGAAGGCTCCGAGCGTAACCCTGGACACGCCGACGACGACGCTGACAGGAGACCTTCACGTTGAGGGATCCACGACGGTGAAGGCAATCACGTCGAACGGTAAGAATATCAGCAGCACGCACGTCCACGCCGACTCTGGCGGCCCATCCGTCGGCGGCCCACCGGTTTAATGTCGTGATGCCAGAATGGCGGCATGGACGACCGATACGGACCTCACATAAGTCAAAAGGCGGATATTCGGCCGATCAGCTTTGTGCTGGACAATCGTGGAGCGCTCAGCTCCCCGGTTTACCTTCCAATTCGGCCAGAAGATTTGACGCGCGGAGAGCCTCAGCGGGCGGCTGTGCACCAAACGCTCGGCCGCGATGCGCAGGGATGGGTCGATCACTTCGGCGAAGGGTTGCCATCCGTAACAATCAGTGGGCACACCGGCTGGGGATACAAGCCAGGACTTGGTCTTGATGGATTCCAGTCGTTTGAGGCTCTGAATCAGCTGGTAGTCCACGACTACCCAGCAAAAATTCAACAAGCCATTGACTACGGACACGATCCGGCTGGCGTGAAGTTGCTTTTTGTTGATTTGCTTGACAGCATCGCGTGGCAAGTTGTGCCTATGCAATTCAATCTAAGGCGATCCAAGAGTAGCCCGTTACTGTTTCGCTACAACATTGTCATGCAGGCCGTGAGTACGTCTGTTGATGGCGGCCTATCTCAGTTTTTCCCGGACACGGGGAATGCGACGGCCGGACTAAACGCCCTGGATAGGGCCCTGGGTAGACTGGAGGTGGTGAGTGTTGGTCTTCAGGGCGGAATTTTGTCTGCGCTGCGATCAATCGCTGGAGTTGTGACGGGCTACGTGAACATGGCGGTCAAGTTTCTACGGCAGATTCAGTCTGTAGCGAACGGCGTCACTGGGTTCATTGGCGGCGCTGTTGGGTACGTCGTTGGCATCGCCAAGACGATCGCGCAGGTTGGGCGCGAGGTGTTCCGGACGTTTGCGTCGATTGTTGGTATTGCGACCGCTGCCAAAGCAGCCTTTGTTAGCGTTGGTGCCGCGTTCAATGAGGTTGTCTGCATCTTTTCCAACGCTTTGCGTCCGAGTGCAATCTACGAGGATTACACCGGGCTGTACGGCGCATCGAATTGTTCCAGCACGACCGGCGGGCGCATGCCTAGCGCTTTCAGTGATCAAAACGTCTTCGCTCTTATCAACCCGCAGGACAGCCAGCCCGTCACTTTGAGCGGGGCCGCCATAAGAAGCGCGGAGACGATCATCAAATCGGACTCCGTCCTAAACCCGATGCCGGCGGCTGAAATAGGCCGCCATCTCAACAACATCATGGGCGGAATGGTGGTCACGATATGAGTCAGTTCGAGCGCAAACTGCCATCGTTCCGCCTGGCGGCAACACATCGCGGCGATACGCTGGCGATGGTCGCCGATCGCGAGCTCGGGGACGCAAATCGCTGGCCTGAGTTGGTATGGGTCAACGGCTTGGTGGCGCCGTACATCACTGACGATCCGCGCCTCATTGCGGCCGGAGTCGTCCTGTCCGGCGACTTTCTCAAGGTTCCTGCGCCTGGCGGATGGCAGGGAAACGGCGCATCGGGCCGCGGGCACGCCTATGAGCGCGACTGCAATCTGGTCGGTAAGCAGCTGCAAGCCACCGAAGGTGGTGACTTCGACGTGCTCACTGGCGCCGACAATCTCCGCCAGCAGCTGAGCCACCGCGTATCGACACCTCGCGGCCAGCTCATGCGTCACCCGGAGTACGGCAGCATGCACCATCGACTGCTTGGCCGCGTCAATGGTCCGACCGCCGCGCGCCTGGGGGCCGACTACATCAAGGCGGCACTAAAAGCCGATTACCGGGTGAAGGCGGTCGACGGGTCTGTCGCCGAGGTAACGGGTGACAGCGTTAGAATCCAAGCCACCGCCACCGCAATTGAGGGTGACGTGGTTGACATTATTCAGGGCGGCTAAATGAGTTTCCAGATCAAGGACTTCGCTTCGATCGTCGCCGGCGAAATCAATCACGCCCGCTCCGTCACCGAGAAGATTACCGACTTTGCGCCTGGCTCCGTTGCGCGCACGCTCATGGAGGCTCCAGCTGTAGAGATTGAAGAACTCTACATGCAAATGTTTCTAGGCTTGCGCGATGCAATTCCGGTGGCAACTTTCCTGTCCTTTGGTTTTGACCTTCTCCAGCCAACATTCGCAAATGGCTACGTCAGCATATCCGCTGCGTCAGCCAGGACGGCAGATACAACCATTCCACTTGGCACAGCCTTCACAACCAACGACGGCCGGACATACACATCCACATTGGCGGTCGTCTGGCACACTGGAACATCCATTGTTCAGATTCCAGTCCGATCGACCGTCGCTGGCTTGATTGGAAACGCCGCCGCCGGCGTTGTTGTCAACTCAACATCCTTTGGTTCTGGATACACCGTCTCAAATTCCGCCATAACCAACGGGAGGGATACGGAGACGTCCGCAGAGCGAGAGGCACGCTTCGCTGAATTTGTCCAGTCGTTGAGCCGCGGCACCGTGGCGGCGTGCCTGTATGCGGCCAAGCAGTCGATCGTTTCGAGCGGGTCTGCTGGCGTTACCGAGTACGTGACGCGCTCCAGTATTTTCGAGGATGCCGGCCACGTCCGCATTTACCTCTATTCAAACCTGGGTGTGCCGTCGGCGGGTCTGCTTTCCGATGGTCAGTCCAGGATTGACGGCAGTCACGCCGAAAACACACAGACGATCACACCGGGCTTTCGAGCCGCCGGCGTTCGGGTGGATGTGCTGGCAATGTCTGAGCGCTCGGTCCCGCTATCAATCCGGGTTTCCATGGCTCCGGGGTACGCGCTAGGCGCCGGCGTCACACAAGCGATGGGGGACATATTCGCCGGAGAGATAGTCGCTGTGCAGCCAAACACAACACTCTACCTCGGTTCGCTTGTCGAGGCCCTGCTGGCTGTACCCGGTGTTGCTGCCATCGTGCCCGTCACCAGCAGCAACATCGTCTGCGGTGTCGGTGAGGCACTTATCCCGGGCGCACTCACTGTCACTCCGCTATGACGACACTCAAGCGCCTTCTACGTCATCCGCACGCGGCTGTCTTCGACAAGTCGCCGGTGCCGGAGTTGGCGTTTCGGCTGCGCCACCCCAACGGCGCAACATGGTCGATTGCTGAAGGCGTGCTAACGGCCGGTGACGGTTCCTCAGAGTACCCGTTTGACCTTGCCGGCCTGACTGTCGCTCAGCTCGCCGATCAGCTCACCGTCTACGGCTTCGAGGTGACGTCGTTGTCGCCGGCGCTTGCCGGGCTGTCTGCCCTGGTGCTTGTCGAGGAGCGTGGCGATCAAAACGAATCCAATGGCGACCATGTTTTCGGTTTCACATCGCTTCTATGGGCGTTGCTGACAACTTACTCCAGCGAGCTCCGAGAGGCCCGCGGCCAGATAGAGGAAGCCCTGCGCCAGATGGTCATGACCCAGGCCAGCGGTCAGTGGGTTGACGTCTGGGGCACGATCTACGGGTTCCTGCGCTACGACGGCGAGTCCGACGCCAGTTATGCGGCGCGTCTGCCGGTCGAGGCATTCCGGATCCGAGTCAACGCCCACGGTATCGAACAAGCCATACTCGACGCCACGGGTGCGGACGTCCGCATCGAGGAGCCGTGGAAGGAGCTATTCGTCCTTGATCAGTCCCGTCTTTCAGGGCCAGACAGGTTCTATGATGGTGCTCGGGCGGGTTATCACCTTATCCAGCCATGGTCGCGCAGCAGCGTCGACTGGCCGTCTGTGCTGCCGGTGATTGAGCGCAATCGCGCCGCCGGCGTCCTGGTGCTGCCGCCGATTGTCCGCCATTGGGCAGTCATTGATCCCGGCACTCCGTCAATTTCTGGCGGAACCAACGTTCAGCACTACGCGCACTTGCGCTACGAGGACCGAGCGCTGCTTGACTACAGCGCGATCGAGGAGGTCTCGATCATGAACTACGCGGCCGGTCTTCGTCGCGAGTTCCTGCGTTCTAGTTATGTGGAGGTCCCGTCGCAGACCTGGGTCGGCGTGCCTTGGTCTAGCGCCGCTTGGGACGCAAAGTATTTGGTCTCCAGCTCCCATATCCGTGACTACCGCGTTTACTACACCGCATTGAAATATGGCGGCGATTGGTCAAGCACAAGAACCTGGGCCACATCCGATTCAACCTGGGCCGACTTCAATCCCGGTATTCATTCCCTGCATAGCCGCACCTGAAATCCAGGCGTGTCGTGATGCAACAATCCACTCATAAGGAGTTAGAGCATGCCCATCCTCACAAAATCTGGCCGCGTAGTTATCGCTGAGTCAGTGGCAGCGCGCCCGCTGCATCTGGCGTGGGGTACCGGCAACGGCGCTTGGATGACGCCCACCGAAGTCCCTGAAGACGTCAACGCCACGGCTCTGCTGGCTGAGATTGGGCGCCGCACTGCCACAGAGGTGGCGTTTGTGACCCCTAACGTATCCGGCGACATTGTCCTTCCGACCGGAACATTTTCGCGCTCGGTTTCACCAACCAGCAATTTGTACGTCCGCACGTCGTTCGACTTCGCTGACGCCAGTAGTTCCGTTATTCGTGAGATTGCCATTTTTTCCAATTCCACGATGAACGCCGGACTTCCAGGTGGGCAGCAGTATTTCGTCCCGGGTAACGTCCTTACTCAGGGTCGCCTACTACACCTTGAACACCTTGCTCCGATTTATCGCTCCCCAGCCATTCGCGAGAGCTTTGAAGTCGTGATCACATTCTGAGGCCACAATGACAGCATTGCCAGCAAACTATTTCGACCGCTCGGATTCCACAAAAGAGTACGAGGAGCATCTATTCATTGCCGGTCGCGGACTTCAGTCCTCCGAGTTGAACGAGATTCAGAAGACCTCAGCAAATCGATTGCGGGGTATCGCCGACTCTCTGTTCAAGGATGGCGACATTATTCGCGACTGCTCGGTAATTGTGGACGAGGCGTCCGGTGCTGTGCGGTGCGCGTCCGGCGCGATCTATCTGCGCGGGGCTGTGCGCGGCGTGCAGCCTTCCGCGTTCACAATTCCAACGACGGGCGTTGTTTCGATCGGTGTGCGCTTGATTGATAGCGTCGTTACTGCGGTGGAGGATCCTGCGTTGCGCGACCCCGCAACCGGCACCAGGAATTACAACGAGACCGGCGCCGAGCGGTTGAAGACTCATTCCCAGTGGGGCTGGAGCGGCGACGGCGGCGCAGGCGAGTTTTTCCCCGTCTATTCGGTGACCAATGCTGTGCTTGGCGCCAAGGAGGCGCCGCCAAATCTGGACGCCGTGTCTCAGGCCTTGGCGCGATACGATCGAGATAGCGCTGGCGGCACGTATGTGGTGTCGGGGCTGAATGTGAAGCAGATGCCGGATGACACCGGCGACCAGGTTTACTCCATCTCTGAGGGGCGTGCCCGCGTTTATGGTAATGGCATCGAGCTGCGAACTTCGCGGCGAGTATTTCTATCGGCGACGCCTGACCTGAAGGCGATCACCAGCGAGCCTCAGCTGAGCGCCACGACCGCTGCGCAGCGATTTGACTTTGATCGCGCGCCAGGAACAAACATCACGTCGGTGACTATTACGGCGGAAAAGACGGTAACGCTCACCCACGGAGTTACCACCGGAGCACAGGACCCGCTTCCCGACACATCGGTTTTGACCATCCTGGAGGTCAAGCAGGGCGCAACAACCTATGCGGCAACAACCGACTACCTGCTGACTTCAAGTAAGGTGAATTGGTCCCCAGCTGGCGCTGAGCCCGCCCCGGGATCTACTTACACCGTCAAGTACCAGTACATCACTACCGTAACTCCGACCGCCGTAGATTCCGGTGGTTTCACTGTGACCGGGGCTGTTGTTGGAACCCTGATATTGGCGAGCTACAGCCAGATGCTGCCGCGCATCGATCGGCTGTGCCTGGACTCCGACGGAGATACTGTTTGGCTGATTGGTGTGGCTTCCGAGTTCAATCCTCAGTCACCAAGCGTACCTGGCGACCTGTTGCCGCTCGCCAGCGTCTACCAAACATGGGACGCCAACCGCTCGGTTGTAAACGACGGCGTCCGTGTTGTTCCAATGCCTGTTTTGGCTAGTATCGATGGACGGTTTGACCTGGTTATGCAGCTGATTGCACAGCAGCGACTGGAGTCAGACATTCATACCCGCGAAGGTGGGACAAAAAAGGGGCTATTTACCGACCCATTCTTAGACGACACTCAGCGGGATGCGGGCACAAGTCAGACTGCAGCCATAGTGCTTGGTGAGTTGTTGCTGCCAATTTCGGCCACCATCAAACAGATGACGTCAGACGTCACCGGGCCAACGTCGTGCAGCTACTCTGGCGTAATCACGCTGGAGCAAAGCCTGCGCACGGGAAACATGAAGATAAACCCATACATGGCGTTTATTCCGCTCCCGGCGAACATAAAGCTATCCCCAGCCGTGGACCGCTGGACGGTTGTCGAGACCAACTGGTCCAGCGCCATTACACGTCGATTCCGTATTGTTGGATCCGGAAATCAATCGTCAGTATCCTTGGCAAAGCGAAAGGCTCTGCTATCGACGAGTTTTTCTGCAATTGAGACATTGCGTCCAATAGCAGTCAACTTCTCCATTTCCGGGTTCGCGCCTGGCGAGACATTGGACAGCATAATGTTCGATGGCATTGTTGTGCCAATATCGCCAACCGCGCCCGTTGCTTCCGCTGGCGGCATCGTCACAGGATCCTTCACGATCCCTGCGGGCATCCCATCCGGGTCCAAAACTGTTATTGCGAGAGACGTCCTCTTTCAGAGGCGAGGCGAGGCAACATTCTCTGGCCAGGGGACACTGGAGCGCCAGACATGGCAACGAGAGACCATTGTCACTGAAACGCGCTGGAATTCGCCGCCGCCGCCGCCGCCGCCAACTAACCCTTACGTTAGGGTCGACCCTATTGCCCAGACATTCTCAATTCAGCAAAATGTTCAAATATCGGCAGTAGATTTGTGGTTTACGACGGCACCAACGACCATGGCCAGCGTTCAAATTCGCGAAACCACGGCCGGCATCCCAAATCAGACAATTGTTGCTGAGGCGCATATTGCCGCAAACTCCGCCTTGGTTGGCGGGACCCACACCCGCGTCCAATTTGGCGCGCCCGTACTGCTTCTTGGTGGCGTTGAGTACGCCATCGTTGTGCTCTGCCTAGACGCCGATGGAGCGCTGGCCGTCGCTGAGCTTGGCAAGTACGATGCAGTGGCTCAGCGATGGATCACCAGCCAGCCCTACACGGTCGGCGTGCTCCTTAGCAGCAGCAACGCAAGTACATGGACGGCTCACCAGGATCGGGACCTGGCCTTCCGCTTACTCAGCGCGAGCTACACGGAAACAAGTCACGCGGTTAATCTCGGTAACGTGGCGGTTACCGGGGTAACTGATTTGTTGCTAATGTCATACGCGGATCGCCCGGCGAGCGATACCAGTGTTGACTACACGCTTACGCTTCCCGACGCATCCGTGGTGACGGTTTCGGACGGCCAGCCGGTACAGCTTGCCGCCGCCATTACAGGAAACGTGGGGGTGACGGCTAACCTGCACGGCACCAATGATTTTTCGCCAATCTTGCACCCTGGGTCACAGCTTGTGGCTGGCGTGGTTGCTACGAGCGGCGACTACGTGAGTCGAGCTATTCCGGCTGGGTCCGCGGTGACGATCAAGGTGATTTATGAGGCTGTAGTACCGAGTGGCGCAACTGTGGGTGTGTATTACAAGGGTCCCGACGTAGGCGACACCTGGATCGCAATAACATCGCCGGTAACCACGCCTGCAGACGACGGATTTACCGAGTTCAAGCACACCGCGACCGGTATCAACGAATTGACCGTCCAGATTAAGCTGGTGCTGAACGGCACTACTGCTGCGCGTCCGCGTGTGCGCGATCTGCGCGTTATTGTTTTGTAAGGCCATAAACCATGCCAATTATTGATGACCGCACGTCGAACCTAAGCCTGGCGCTGCCCAACGTAAATAACGCGCTATCGGACGACGTGAGCCGTCTCCGCTCAGCACTTACGGTTATTGATACCGCCGTGGCTGGCAAGCAGTCCACGTTGGGTTTTACGCCGGAAAACGCAGCCGGAAGGGGTGCCGCAAATGGATATGCTAGCCTCGACTCAGGTGGCAAGGTCCCATCAGCCCAGCTGCCAGCCTACGTTGACGACGTCATCGAGGCCGCCAATCTTGCTGCATTCCCTGGCACTGGTTCGGCTGGCATCATCTACGTCGCCCTGGACACAAATAAAACATACCGCTGGTCGGGTTCCGCATACGTTGAAATCAGCCCATCGCCAGGCACCACCGACTCCCTGACGGAAGGGTCGGTCAATCTGTATTTCACGAACACACGTGCGCAGAATGCCATTCCGGCTGCTTCGGCCGGCACGGCCGGCAAGGTCAAGGTAGGATCCGGCCTGTCTATTGATGGCGCCGGCGTGCTGTCTGCAACCGGGTCCGGTGTCACAAACAGCTTTACCGAGCTATCCATCACGCCAACGGCAAACCAGACTGTATTCACGCCCGCCGGCGGTTACACGGTAAACCAGATCGAGATATATAAAAACGGCGTCCTGCTATATGGCGCCGGTGACGATTACACGGCCACCAACGGCACAACATTTACCACCACTTCGCCGTGCCAGACCACCGACACCATCCTGCTGCGCAAGTGGGCTGTGTTGGCAAACTCCGGCATGGTGCAGAAGTCCGGCGACACGCTGACCGGCGCCCTGAATGAAGCGCACGGAACCGACATTGCCAGCGCCGGAACAATCAACCTGACGACGGCCACAGGAAACCTGGTGGACGTCACCGGTTCAACGGCGATTACGGCAATTACGCTGGCTGATGGTGCTGAGCGAACCGTGCGATTCACGGGGGCTCTGACACTCACAAACGGCGCATCACTGGTGCTTCTTGGCGGCGGAAATATCGTGACCGCCGCGGGCGACTTCGCTGTGTTCCGTGGATACGCAGCCGGCGTGGTGCGGCTTGTGTCCTACTCCCGAGCTGCTGCGCGTCAAATCATTCCGGCCGCCGCAATGCCGATGATCGACAAGGGCACGGTCGGAACAGGAACCGTAACCTTCGACGCTTCATCTGGCGGGTTCCAGCGGCTGCAGGTGTCTGGGGCGCTAACGATAGCCTTCAGTAACTGGCCGGCGACCGGGAGCGTCGAAACCGTCATGATTAAGATGGTCAACTGGGGCGCCGCTACCGTGACGCTGCCAACGATCAATTGGCAGCTGCCCGCTGGTGGATTCACAACGACGTTCGCCACTTACCTAACCGCGATCGGCCGGTCTTCGCTCCAGGTCAGCGGCACTGACTTTGGCGTCTTCTGGTCTGACGACGGTGGCACAACTCTGTACGGGAAATTGGTATGAGTGCGTTGATGCAGTCGTTGATAGCTGCAGCTGGCGGAAGTGTCGCGCCGCCTCAATTCATTGCCGCAGCAAGCACTCAGAATGGGACCAACGGAACCACGCTTGTCATCAATAAGCCCGCCGGGACGATCAATGGCGACTTGATGATAGCGTTTATGGCGGGCAATAGCGCCACCACCTGGACGGGTGACACAGGATGGACTGAAATTGCCGACCAGGGCAGCAATAGCCCGAGCACGCGCATCGCCTATAAAGTTGCCGGCTCATCAGAGGGCGCATCTTATACATTCACCAACGCCAACAGCGGCGGTTTATCAGGATCGATCCTCACTTATCGCGGCGCCGCTTACGACACTATTGGTGCATTTGCACTCACCGCAGATCCTCTAGTGCCGACCGGCCCGGCGGCGTCAGCAAATAATTCAAAGTTGATTGGCATTGCGGCGATGGCATCAGCGAACGCCAACTACACAGCACCAGGATCAATGACAAACCGAGTCACCGATAACGATGGTACATCACCGTCATACGCCATTTTTGATGAAACCGTCGGATCTGGAGCGACTGGAACAAGGTCGTTCACGAAGGGTGGGACCGCCGCCGGTACAGCCAACACCGCAGCCATCATGCTCACCATCAAACCCGCATAAGGACTCAATATGTACGCACTTATCAAGAACGGCGCGGTGGAGCAGTACCCGTATGCCATCAATGACCTGAAAGAAGCGAACCCCAATACGAGCTTCCCGGCGCAACTATCGCCAAGCGACCTAGCCGCCTATGGCGTGGCAATAGTTGTTGTCAAAGGGCAGCCAGCTTATGACCCGCTAACGCAGTCTGTAATCGAGGCCCAGCCGGCGTACAACGCAGCCAAGCAACAATGGGAGCAGCAGTGGTCTATCGTGGCGCTGACGGCAGATCAGCGTGCCACCAGGTTGGCCGCTGATGCCGCTGCCGTGGCCGCAAAGCAGGACGCTCTTTGGCGGGCCGCTGATGCCTATACATCGGGATTTATTTCTGGAGTTGCCGTTGGTCTGCTAACCATTGGCGTGATCCAGGGTAAACCCAAGGCGCTTGCCGTGACGGCCTGGTCGTCGTCGGTATGGGACGCCTACTACCAGCGCAAGGCCTTGGTGACGGCCACTAGCGTCGATGACCACGACTTCGCTGGTCTCGGCCCAATCCCGCACAGCGTGCCTGATTTGCGTGCTGAGTTGGGGATGTGAGGTGGACGCCTTGCTCGTCTCTGTTGGTTGGGTGTGCATTTGGCTGCTGGTTTTTTGGTACCTATACATTCTTGTCATGGGGCTATACCGCGCTTTCCTGCAGGGCCGCCTCAAGGGTATCCCGCTGTGTCTTGCCGGGCCGGCGCTGGTGACCGGTTACGCTGTCGACCTTGTGTCGAATTGGACGCTGGCAAGCCTGTTTTTCCTGGAGATCCCGCGCGCGCCACTTGAGCTGGTGACCCACCGACTCTCACGCCACATCAAAGATGGTCATGGCTGGCGCCGATCGCTCGCCCGGGCCGTCTGCAACAATCTTCTCGACGTTTTTGATCCTCTTGGCAGTCACTGCCAGTAAATTGGAGTTGTATGAGTCTTGCTTCAAAAATTTCATCTTTGTTCGGGGCTGGCGTTACCGTTGACCCGTCTCTCGGCGGCGCACCAGCCGGTGTCGTCCTTCCTTTTGCTGGATCCACCGCGCCAAGCGGGTGGCTGCTGTGCTACGGGCAGGCGGTAAGTCGCACCACGTATGTCGACCTTTTTACCGCGATCGGGGTCGCGTTTGGCGCTGGAGACGGCAGCACGACGTTTAACCTCCCGGACATGCGTGGCCGCGTACCTGGCGGCAAGGATGATATGGGCGGGACGGCAGCTAGCCGGCTTACCACGGCAGGCTCAGGGGTGGACGGCGCGACGCTTGGTGCAGCTGGTGGTTCTCAGACGCACACACTCACGTCGGCGCAGATACCGGCGCACACGCACTCAATCGTTGCCCTTGGTAGCCGAAACACAACGGCAGGCGGCAGCGAGACGATTGCCGACTCATCGGGTGGCGTAACAATGAACACCAACGCCAACACTGGCGGAGGGTCGGCGCACCCGATCACCCAGCCGACGCTGGTTCTCAACCACATTATCAAGACATGATCTTGGTTGTCGTGACGGAATAATGAGTCAGCTTCGCGGCTAGAGTTACAACCCAAATGAAAACACTTTTTGAGCTATTACCGGTTGCGATGGCCTTTGCGGTCGCCATATTTTCGTCGACCGCGTACACCAAAGCCCGCAGACTTCACGACCGGATCTTGCTTGTGCTGGCAACGTTGTCGGCGATCATGCTGATCGTTGCTCAGACGAGCTGGTATTCGACGCTGACCGGCGGCGGCACGGATGATCCGGAATGGGTCAATAATCTATGGACTGCGTTTAACGCGACTGTGATGGGCGCTTTCCTGATTCATGCGATTGGCCGCAAATGATCAGCAACATGCTCCCCCAGGATTCGCGAACGGTTGAGATAGCCTCAGCCTGGGCGATGATGATGATGAGCGCGGGTATCGGCGGCCATATTGTCAACGTCGACACCCTAATGACCGCCCACAATCTCCCGTTCTGGGTGACGTGTCTGGCGCTGATCGGGATGCTGCAATTCTGGAGCCTGGTTATCCATCCCTCCGCTGAGGTTTTGAGGTGTATTCTCGCCTGGGTTTCCGGGATTTTTTGGGTCTGGCTATCATGCGCTGACGGCAGCCCGTCGCCATCTGATTTTGCCACCTTCACATTGGGTATCGGGAACCTGTACGGGTTTGTCATCAACATCAATATGCTTCGCCGGGAACCGATATGGAGGTGATTGATTTACTCAAATTACTCTCCAACAACGGATCCGCTGGCATTGCAAGTGTTTTGGGTGGGTTATCGGTTGTTTTTGCCATCTATATCCATTGGAAAAAGGTCGATGTTGAATCAACGACCTCAATGAGCCGTCTTCAGCAGGACCACCTCAAAAGTTTGATGGGCCAGAATAAGCAGCTTGCCGATGACCTATCAAGTCTCAGAGATAAGATGGCTGCGACTTATGACCAGATGGATGCTTTAAGAGCCAAGCCCGGCCAGTGTAATGACTGCCCGTTAAAGTCACAGACCTGATTTATGGAATTACTAAAGTCAATCGACCCATCGTCAATTTCGCTACTTGTGCTGGTCATCTTGGTGATTGCGGTCGTCTGGTACTGGCACCTGTCAGATAACTCATTTAACCTGCAGCAGTGCCTGCTGGATAGCGTCACCGGAAAAATAAGCGTCGAGAAAATTGGGTACATGACGGCGCTATCTTTAATGTCGTGGGGATTTGTTACGCTTGTACTTCACGACAAAATCACTGAATGGTATGCGGGTCTATTTGGTGGCCTTTTTGTTCTTGGTCGAGCTGTTAGCAGCGGCCTGAGTGTGATCAAAGACGTGAAAATTGTTCCTCCGCCTCAATAGAGGATTTCCTATGACGCGCACTTTTGACGAATGGTTCGAGATTCTGATTCAGCTTGGCGTGAAACCCGCCACAGCAACAGCCTGGGCGCCGGCGTTTTCTGAGGTGATTGTCGATGGCGTGTTCAGTGCTGGCGACAAAGACCTGGAGGACTTCCTTGGGCAGGTGCTGCACGAAAGTGGGCACCTGGAACACCTTGAGGAGAGTCTAAGCTACAGTGCCGAGCGATTATGCCAGGTGTGGCCATCCAGGTTCCCGTCAGTGTCCGCTGCGGCGCCATACGCTCGCAACCCAGAGGCATTGGCCAATAAGGTTTATGGCGGCCGTATGGGCAACACAAAGCCGGGCGACGGCTGGCGCAACCGTGGATCCGGCCTCATCCAGATCACTGGAGCCGATAACCTGCGTGCCGTCCAGGCCGTAACCGGGATACCCGTCTACGACAACCCGGACCTACTACGCCGACCAACGGCCGATGCCTTGCGTGTCTGCGTTGCTTGGTGGGAAGGGCACATACCCGACGGCATTCTTGGTGACGTCGCAAAGGTCACCAGGCGCGTGAATGGTGGCTCTATTGGGCTAGACGATCGACAGGCCATCACCGATGCGGCTCGCGAGGTGCTGGGGTGATCGCGCTACTGGATCTGGTGCCGCGATGGGTCCTGGTTGCCGCCCTCGTCGCCATGTCTGTGCTTTGCGGGTACCTGACTTCTGGTCTCCTTATCGCAAAGCTCGATGCCGCCAATGCGCAGTCTGAGGTCGCCAGTCTGCGCGTCGAGATTTCTGACGCGAATGCAAAGGCAGCCACCCAGGCGGCAACATTATCTCAAGCCGTTGTAAAGGCCCAAAATGAAGCAAAAAACCGCGAAGCAATACTCCGCAGCGCTGCTGCTGCCGCTGCTACTGAGTCTGACGGCTTGCGGGACGACTTGTCCGCCGCTCGCCAACATATCGATCAGTTATCCAGAGATGCCATCGTTGAGCGAAGCGATGCCGTCTCAGCCGTACTCGCTGACTGCTCAAGACGATATCAAGGCATGGCGGAAAAAGCTGAGCGGCATGCCAGCGACGTCAAAACCTTGATTGACGCATGGCCAAAATCACCGCCTCCTGGTAGCGGCGAGCTCAACCGCTGACTGGCAGGCCGTGCACAGCTGGCGACCGTCTCGGCGCCGGAGTTCTGGCATACCGTCATCACACTCTACGCAGCATTCAGGGCCGTAGCCGGGCTTGCCTGGCTCATACACTGGGCGATCTGGTCGTGGTGCGTTCACTTGTTCCCACATGCGAATTTCGTGGTCTTGCGCTACATCTTCTAATGACACGGTGTCCTCTGGAAAAAATGAACCGGGCCTGATTTGGCCCGGTGTTTGAATTCTCGCGTCCCGACTACGCCACCAGCACCAGCTCGGGCCGATCAAACAGCGCGCTGTTGAGCCACGTGTTCCAATTGTCCATGGCGTCGCGCATCTGCGCAAAATAGTCTGCGCGGTCGTAGTTTTTTGATCCGGTGTCGGACTTGGCGTGTTGCTGGATCAGGTCCCGCGTGAACCGGTCAACGCCGGCATCATGCGTCCGCGACTTCCACGTCCTGCGCAGGTCACGCGGCTGGAATGCCTCCATGGTGTTGCCATCGGTATCCAGCCACCGGCGCACCGCCTGACTGATGCTCAGTATCCCAAGTCGTTCATTGGTTCCGCTGCGAGCCGGGAACAGGGGCCCGTCGCCGTACTGGTCTTTGAGGGCGATCAGCGTCGGCAAGATGATGCGAGGCAGGGGGATAGTGTGGGGGCGCTTGCGTCCTTTGGTCTTGTGGGCTGGCATGCGCCAAACCATCGCGTCCAGGTCCACCTCGTTGCCGTCCATGCGCAGCGTCTCTTGCACGCGCTGGCCACAGGCAATCATGACCTTTAGGCAGGCTTCGACGCCCTCCGTGAATCCAGCGTTTCCATCGCTGCATGCCTCCCAGACGACGCGCAGCTCGGCGCCATCCAGGTTACGGTCGCGCACCTTGATGGCGCCCTGGTCCTTCGCTACTGCGGCGGCTGGGTTGATTGTGACGCCCCAGTCCTGGCGACCCTGCACGGTGTAATCGTTGGCCGATGTGATAGCCCAGGCGAAGGCGGCCGCCAGGTAACCCCTTGCCTTGTCTGCGGCGCCACGGTGACCCTTGGCGTAGAACGTAGACACAAACTTGACGACGTCGGCTGGTGTGACTTGTCCGGGTGGCGTGGCGCGCCCCAGCGAGTCGGCGGCGTTGTTCTTGGCCTTGAGCAGCACGCGCTCGACCTCGTCGGCGTTGGCACGTTCTCGGGTCCGCATGGCGGCGATGCGGGCCTCGAACATGGCCTGGACAGTAATGGCGCTGTCTCGGTTGGGCTTGCGCTCGGCGACGACGTCGGTGCCCGTGGCGACCTGCATGAAAACGTCACGCGCCATCTGGCGAGCCTTGTCTGGCGGCGCGTCGCCGCACCGGCAGAGCGTCAGTTTGCGCTGCGTCCTTGATGCGTCTTTGGTCCTGTAGCGCACCACGTAGGTCTTGCGTCCGCTGGCCTGTATTCGGATGCCAAAACCCTCCAAATCGGCATCCCAGATCCAGGCATCACCGCTGACCGGGGTTGGCGCGTTGTCAATGATTGTCTTGGTCAGTTTTGGCATGGTGGTCTCGCAATATGGCACTGGTGACCGCCAACAATCCGGGCGCATTTAGGGCGCAACGTATCGTGACGGGCAGTGAAATTAAGTGTTGTGTTCAAAACAGTTTAGGCAGCTAACACACTGATTATATGATCAAAAATGATCATGTGTGAAGTCCAGTGAATACTGACTGACCAGCTTGGGAAGCTGTCGTTCTACCACTGAACTACGCCCGCGCGCTTTGAACCAAACTCCTGAATTTCACTTGCAACTCAGAGGCTTACATAGATCGCTCGGGAGGGTCAAGCCCGAACGCCGCGCCCGGGATTTTTAGCCCGGGCGCAGGTCGGGCGCAAGGCACCAGTGATGCCTTGTGAACATTGGGGGATTTTGGCGGCTACTGGGGTGATTTTTGCGCCGGACGCCGCGCCGGCCACGCTTCGATAACGTGGTGATGGTGGCCCATGGCGAGCGGCTGCAGCGGCTCCACGGTGATGCGCAGGGTGACCCCCAGCGCTTCCGCTTTTCCGACCAGGATTGCGGCCTGTCGGAGTATGTCGGTAACGTCGGCGGGGTGGGTCATGACACCCACCTCGTATCGGCGGCGCCGCACTTGTCGCACCAGCGCATTTGGTAAAAGCGACCGTTACCAGGGTGGACCTGGACGCTGGACCACTCCGCCCAGCGGTGGATGTGGAATAGTCTCACTTGCCAGTGCTCCCAAATCCGCCGGTGCCGCGCTCGGTGGCGCTGAGCTCGCCGACCTCCATCAGTTCGACCGCAGGCACGGGCAGCAGCATGGCCTGGGCGATGCGGTCGCCGTCTTTGATCACGAATTTAGCTTTGCCGTCGTTGTGCAGGGCCACCTGGCACTCGCCGCGGTAGTCTGAGTCCAGCACGCCAGTGGCATTGCTCAGGCGCACGCCGCTTTTGAAGCCGTGGCCGCTGCGGCTATAGATCAGCATGACGTGGCCTTCCGGCACCTCGAAGCTAAGACCGGTGCGGATCACCTCGCGTGTGCCCGGGTAGACGACAAGGCCATGCTGCAGGTGGACGTCATCCTCCAGCACAGCATGAAGGTCGAAGCACGCGGCGCCAGTCGTGGCGTAGCGGGGGATAACGGCTGCAGTGTGCAGCTTTTTGACTTTGAGTTTCATGGTTTCCTTTGTGGTTGTGCGCTCGCGCGCGTTGGTGACATTCGGTCTTTGACCGACTGAGGGATCTTGGGCAGGTAGCCCCATGCAAGGGCGCCGTCGTACCAGTGCGACTTGATCAGGCATCCGCCTTCCTGAATGACCAGCAGTGGCTCTCCCCTGGGGGGCGGCTTGATCATGGGGTCGTACAGCTCGGTCGCGTAGACTGTAGTTGGTTTGTCGTTGGTCATTTTGTCGTTAGGTCGTGCAGGCGCTTGGCCTCTGCCAGCACGTGATCGGCGCCAGCCAGGCCGCGATATTTCATCATAGGGTTTTTTGCAGTCCACCGGTTGGCGTGGTCGGATGCCAGCGTCTGGCGACCGGTCTTCGGGTTGAACTCCATCAACTGCTGGCGGTCCACCACGCCATATAGGTGCAGATGCTTCATGCTGCGTGTTGGCTTCTCGGCGAGTAGCCAGCGGCATTCGCACTCGTGTCGCCACGCTTCGCCGGCGGTGTCGACGTCGGCGCCAGCCAAGTGACTGTAGGCTGTTGGCATCAGCGCGCACACTGCATGGACAGGCTTGGCCCGTACCAGCCGTCGTAAGTGCACCAGATAACGCGGGCTCGCTTGTCGTCTGAGTTCATTGCAAGAACGGCGCGAGCCATTGCTGCGGTATCGGTCTTGCATTTGCCGGTAACGGTGCGCCAGCGCTGCGCGCCACGGCGACGGACCTGCCCCAGGTAGTAGCCGGCTGGCGCGTGGATATGCACGCCGGTCACCATTTCGCAATCCTCTGGAGTATTTCCTCCTGCTTCTCGGACAGGTACATGCGGTCGCCGTACGCTTCGAACTTGTCGCGAAGGTCGTCGACAAAGTTTTCTTCCCAGCTCCCGCTGGCGTTGTCTTTGGCTTCGTCCAGCAGGTCGCCAAAGTCGTAATCGAGCTCATAGACTTGCTGGCTCATACGACCACCGTCACAGTCTCGGCGGCACGGGTGATGCCGGTGTAGAGGTGGCGGGCGGCGGTCTCGCGGAACACGTGAGATTCATCGAACAGCAGGACGTCGTCCCACTGACTGCCTTGCGACTTGTGAACCGTCAGCGCGTAGCCAAACTGGAACTCGTCGGCCTTCTTGCGCTCGCGCCAATCCATGTCCTTTTCTGTCCCAAGAAAGAACTCGAACGGCGTTTCCACCAGCACTTGGGCGGCGCCATCCTCGTCTAGTGACTTGACGCGCATTTCGATCTTCTTGCTGGTGCTACGCACCTCCTGCGCCTCCCAGAGTCCGCCATTCAGCAGACCCTTAATGCGGTTGTTCTTGAGGCAAACCAGGCGATCGCCAGCGACTGGCAGCCACTCGAATCCAGGGCCACCCGATATGCCCTTGATTTCACGCGCCCGCTTATTGAACGTCTGGCGGGTTTTGTTCATGCCGCACAGAAGCTGGTCCGCAGCCATGACCATTTCCGCCATGACTTCCCTATCGACTTCGCCACGACGCAAGACCTCGCTTTCGCCATACACGCCCGGCACCAGTCCGCGGCCTTCGCGCACGTCCATCGAAAGGCGAATTATTGGGTTGTCTGCCGCCTGCCGGTGAATTTCCGTCAGCATGACGTCAGGTTGAACGTCGGTGAAAAATCCCTCGCCCTTGATGGGTGGCAACTGGAACGGATCGCCAAGCACCAGCACCTTGGTGCCGTAGCTCAGCAGGTCCATGCCGATATCTTCGCCAACCATCGACACCTCGTCGACGATGACAAGTGCGGCGTTTCGGACGTCGCTGTCGGGGTTCAGTTTGAACTCCGTCAGGCCGGTGATTGGATCCTCTGCCGGCTTGTAGATCGCGCTGTGGATCGTGCTGGCGCCGATGCAGCCCTTCTTGCGCAGCACCAGCGCGGCCTTGCCTGTGAAGGTCATGTAGAGCACCTGGCCGGTCACGTCGTTGGCGACTTCCTTGGCCATGGTTGTCTTGCCGGATCCGGCGAACCCGAATACCCGCATGACCTGTGGGGCGCTCTTATTGCGTGCCCAGCGCTTAATTCTCAGCAGTGCGTCTGCTTGCTGTGGTGACCATTCCATAAAATCTTTCTTGTTGTCACGCTTGGCTGGAGTCACTGGCGCGCATCGAGTGCGGCCTCTGCGATTCGCTCTGCGGCGGCATGGATGCGAGCATTGAACCAGCGCCGGACCGCGTAACCTCTGGCAATGCTCAGTATGGTAAAAATGACAGTAATCCAGAAGTTCTGCGCCATCGTAAAGTAGGCGCCGAACAACGGGTAAACAATAATGCTGGCGACGATAGAAAGCACAAATCCAATTGCTGTGCCGATACAGGTCTCAATGAGTGAGCCCAATTTAGTCTGCCCCAAAATAATCCCCTTGAGAATTAGGCGGCGAGTAAACCCGCCGCCCATGTTTCATTTTCTGTACTCACTGGTGTGCTCGACAGTGCGCTTGTCTTCCCACTTAACCAACTCATTCAAGTCGTAGAGTATTCGTCCGCCGACTCTTGTAAATTTCGGTCCGTTCCCAGCCCAACGCCAATTGGCTAAAGTGCGCACGGATACCGATCCGCTATACCTGTCCGATACCTCGGCTGGCGTCAGATATTTCCTAGTCAGCGCCCTCTCCTATATCTGTCATCAAAATACGTCGTCTTCATCGGCTGCGCTTGATGCCTGCTCGCGCTGTGGAGTCGCATCTTTCGGGGGCTGCTTATGTTGAGATTCGGTAACCTCCTCTTTCTCCGCCTTGCGATCGGGTTCCGGTGGATTGCTTTTTTGTAAGGCGGCCGCCGTCTCTTTTTTAGGCGTCGTGGTCGTGGTTTGATCCGGCGACTTTATGCGTGCCGCGGCTGAAACCTTTGAGCGCTGCAATATGGACGCCGCTGTGTTGGCTGTGGCGTCATCGCCGTCGGTATTCGGTTTGAAATACTCGCTCGCCTTGGCGCCTTCCTTGATGGCGTTGTAAATACCCATCAGGTCGGCCAGCTCATCGACGGTAGTGTCGTCAAGATCGTGACCGAGATGCGCAGTGAGGTGCGCCGAGTTGACGCCAAACTTGCTGAACGCCTTTGACATTGCCAGGATGCGCTCGCTGATCGGCTTTTCGCCACCTCCGGCAATCGTCAGTTTGCAAGCCTCAATGCCGGCGGCAATCATGTGTTTTGGCATAAGAGCCAGGATGCGGCCGCGCATCTGCTTGCTGGCGACGTTTGCGATCTTGTTGTCAATGTCGGATTGGTCGACCAGCTTCTTGGGGCCGTTCTTCGTGTCCACGACGTGCATAACCGTGATTTGGCGGCTGGAGCGGTTGTTTTTCTCCATATCCCAGGCATAGACCTCAATCTCGGACTTGCCTTCGCTTCGCGACAGCTCTCGGTGGCCGTACACAAAATTGCCGTAGCAACGCGCCGCCTCCTCAGCTAGGCGGATGCTGGGTCCGCTGCCGCGGTTGGGCACGCTATAGAAGGCGGTCTGCGCAAATGCCGGGCTGTTGCAGGCCTCCAGGAAGTCGCTGATTGATGCCGTCACGCTGCGCGGGAAGCGCTTGGCGAGCGTGAGCTGGCCTTGGGCTTCAGCAATGGCGCGTTCGGACTCAATCGCAACGGCGCCGGCGTTCATGCCGTGACCTGGCAGGCTATGTCGTTGGAACGGCGCGGGTTGGTGTTGCTGCTCTTGGGTTGCGGGTAGGTTTTCACTCATGTCAGTCTTTCAGAGTTGAGGGTTATTAGCCGCGGCATGCCGCGCGGTGGCGACGCACGTTGCGGGACTTGCGAGCCGCACGGATTCCAGCCATCTGCGCACCGGCTGCACTACGGTTTCCGCCTTGCCCTTGCCGCGGGACTCGTAGGGCGGGATTTCAGCCAGCGCGGCCTGTCGCAGGCCCTCGCTGCTCAGCGACATAGATGCTGCGACAAGTGTCATCATTGCGCTAGCACGGGCGAATGGTTGTGATCGTTGCATAGTTACTTTCAGAGTTGAGGGTTAGTGAGTTGCTTCTGGAGGCAAATATCCTCCGGTGATCTGCTCGGCGGTGTATTTGATTGTGGCAATGAAGGCGTCGACAACCTGTGAGGTCCCCATGATCACAACCACCGCGCCAAACGGACTACCGTCTTGGGTATTCAGTACGGTAACGTTGCAGAGCTGGTGCGACTCCATCATCGTTTGCGCGACGAATTCCACGGGCGACTGCATGATCATCGCGCCATCCAGCTCTCCGACCATCGCCCGGTGGTCGTGATAGGTCCACTCGCCTTCGTGCCATGGCGTATCGGCTGGCGTGAAGCGGATCAGGCGGGCGTGGGGCTCCAGGTCCTCCCAATTCATATTGCCTGATGCCCAGTCTTTGATGTTGTAGAGGTCATCTTTGAATACCTCGATGGTGTCCTCCATTGCAGACTCCAGCGTCGGGAACTCGTCGGAGTGAGATGCGTGGTAGTACGCGGCACGGTTGTTTGCGACCGCCGCCACCGGGATTTCGTAGACGTGCCCGGACGGTATCGCGATTTGAATGAAGGTTTTCATGGGTTCTCCAAAATGAGACTTGATTATATTTGAGTATTTGTTGACCGTGCTCAAATTTGGCTATTTATTTGTTGTTTCGATTGAGAATCCGTCGTCGGCGACGCGGGTTACAAACAACTGCAGGTCGCTTGCGATCGCAGCGGCTTTGAAGGCTTCAAGGCTTGCGCTGTCGAGACACTCGATCCGATCGACGCAAATCACTCCCAGATCCGCGGCGCGAAGTTTAGCTATCTCCACGGCTACCTCGACCTGCTGGCTTGTATTTAGGCGATCGAACGGCACGTCGTTGCGGAATATCTCGCCGTCGCGCACCTCCAGGCCAGGAATTGGCAGGCTCGACAGTAGTTCGGACTTGTAGGCATCGATGGCGTCGAGTGCCTGGGTCTGCGCGGCCGCGTCCGCCGTCAGTGTCTCCAGCTCGGTGCGCAGCGTGGCGATGGTGTCCAACGTCTGCTGGCGCCGGCCGCTGGCCTCGCGGTCGTTGCGGATGACCTGGAGCTGGGAGTGCAGTGGCTGAGTGGCGCTGGTGCATGCGGTGACAGCTTTGTCGCGTGCGGCCTGGGCTTTGCCCTCGCTCTCCGACAACTCGGCGCGCACGGCATCAATATCCGCTTGGGCTTGGGCCTTGATGGCATCGATCTTGGCCTGTGCGTCGGTGCGCAGGCCGTCCAACTTGGTCTGGATCTTGGTTAGTGTGGTGGTGCGCGCTGTCTCGGCGGCGGTGACTGCTGCCATCAGATCGGACTCGCTTCCCTCCACGCCCTGGGGCGCCGGCGGTACCGCTGCCTCCAGCTGGTTGATGGTGGCGGTCTTCTCCTTCACGGCACGGTTGGTTCCGGTGCGCTCGTCGTACACCTGCTGGTGCACCATGCTGATTACGTGCAGGGCGTGCAGGCCGGGCTGAGCCTTCACCGGGAACCCGGCAATCTCGGCCAGGTGCGCGGTGTCGGCTTCCAGCGGCATTGCTTCCAGCAAGGCCTTCACGCGGTCTTTTTTGGGCGCCAGCAGGAAGTCCACCGGGTTGACGCTGAGGCTATCTGTCAGCGCCTTGATGGCTTCAGCGGGGCGCGTCAGCTTCTTGCCGTCGCGGCGCACACTGGTGGTGCTGCCGGAGCCCGTCACGGACTTTGAGAGCTCCATGCCGTCGTCCAGGACCAGCACAACTTCGCCCTTTTCGGCGCCTTTGCGCAGCAAGGTGGCGTCGTGGCCGGACTGCAGGACGGACTTGATAGCCTCCAGAACGGACGTCTTGCCGGTGCCGTTGGGGCCGCTGATCTGGGTGAAACCTTCGGGGCTGAATTCCAGCTCAGTGATGCCGAGGATGTTGGAAATGGAAATATGGTTGATTTTCATGACTTAGCGGCCAATGGCCTTCTTGATGAGTTCGTATGTTTGGTGTGCGTACTGTTCGCTGGCGCCGCGCCAGCTTGGACACTCGGCATCCATGGTGGCGCAAATCGCGGGCCATGCGTGCACCAGCGCAGACCACTGGGGTGACGCACCGGCCATCCTTGGGAATAGCGGTACCAGTTCAGGAACCTGCTCAAGCAGCAGTCGGCAGCGCCTGAAATCCCCGGGGTCGTAAGGGTGGTCGTAGCTGCGCGGAAGATCGTGAAGGCGGATCCTGCCGGTGCAGTCGATGCCCGTCAGGAAGGTGAATATGGCCTCGCTGCTCATGCCGCGCTCGCCACCGGCAAGCCAGTGCACGGCATCCTCGCTCAGGCCTGGAGCGCTGGCGCGTATGTGTTGCTCTGCAGCAGGCACGCCGGCAGATCGCAGTGCTTCGAGGTCGTCCGGCATCCCCATTGCAAATGTAACGCCGTACATACGGGCGACGTCAGGGTCCATCACTGCCTCCGGTGAGGCAAGTTGCGACAGGACAGCAAACGCGCTTGCCGGCACGTCGCCGTGGATCAGCACGCAGTTACCACGATGCTCGACGGTGTAGGCGACGCGCTCGTGGCCGCCCACCATCATGGACACGACGGCGCTCACAGCTTGCTCCAGGCCGGCAAGGCCAGCGGCAGGGGGGTAACGCCGTAGTCCGGCCAATGCCCGCTGCGCTTGGCCTCAACGATCCGCATGAAGTCGCGGCGCGCCGCGATATTTGCGCGAGCCACGACGTCAGGCTCCATGAAGTAAATCCCGACGGCGTAGGGCGGCTTCTTCTCAACAGCCAGGAAAACCCAGTCAGCAGGATGCTCGCCGAAAGCTGCGTCCAGCACGCCGTTGTACCAGGCAGTTTGAACTGGGTAGCGGAAATTGGCGGCCGACTTGCCGAATCCGTCCGGGCTGGCGTCGTCCGTTGTCTTCAAGTCCACAATCATTGCGCCACTGTCGTGCATGTAGTCGGTTCGGCACTTCATGAGCTCGCCTGTTTCCTTGTCGATCGCATAGAACGACTGCTCGGCCCGGCCGCCAGTTAGCAGGCCGCCTGCAACGGGGTGGCGATACACGGCGTCGCGGATGGCCAAGCAAGTTGCGAAGTCTTCCGGGTCCAGCACGGTCTTGTTGGCGTTGGCCTTCTCGAAAGCCGCGTACTCCTCCTTGCCGGCGTTAGTTCGGCGATTGATGCCTTGGGGCGCCATGACGTATTCGGATGGAAACAAGTCGGGCTCCAGCACGGCGCTATGCACGGCGCTACCCATGATCATGGCGGCCGTGGGCTCGGCACGCACGCGGTTTGGATCCAGATACTTGGCGTAGTAGTGCAGCGGACTGACGTTCGCGATGGCATCAAGGTGCGATTTAGATACGCCTGGGCCGCTGTGGTACTGGGCATTGGTGCATTCCACCAGCCCCAGGGGGTGTGGCGGCGCCAGTACGCCGTCTGCGTCGGGCGTCAATAAGTGAGCAGCTGAGTTCATAGGGTCTTTCGTGGTTAAAAATGATTACGCAGTCGAATTATGAATCAAATTTGATCAATCGACAACAACATGAGCACAAAAAGTCCCTGCAATACTGCGTTGTTCATGGTTTTGGCGCAAGAAGTCACGGATCGTCTCCGCAAGTCATCACAAAACGTTGGCGACATTGATTAAATACGGTACACTTCGCGAAATTACTTTTTTGATTAGGGCCATCATGATCACAACTTTCACCGACACCTTTAAGCGCCGGATCGCCGACATTGAGGCGCGCGCTAAGGCCGCCGGGTTGAATTTCACCAGCATCTGCAAGGAAGCTGGCATTTCGCGCGCAACTCCAGACCGCTGGAAAAAGAGCACACCCAAGACGATCGCCATCGTCACCAGGATGGAGGAAATCGTTGCGCAGCGTGAAGCGCAGCCGCCCGTCACACGTTGAATCTAATTTTTGAGGCGCGCCGTGATTACTTGAGGCGTGTTTTTTATGAACCAAATTACCTTCGGGTCTGTATGTAGTGGCATTGAGGCCGCATCGGTTGCTTGGCATCCTTTGGGATGGCGCGCAGCTTGGCTTTCTGAGATTGAGCCGTTTCCCTGCGCCGTCCTGGCGCACCACTACCCTGACGTTCCTAACCTGGGCGATATGACCAAGCTGCCAGAGCGTATTCGCTCCGGCGAAGTCGTGGCGCCTGATGTGTTTTGCGGTGGCACGCCGTGCCAAGCGTTTTCGGTAGCGGGTCTGCGCAAGTCCCTGGATGACGCGCGCGGAAATCTTTCACTCATTTTTTGCGAGATTGCCAATGAAATTGATGCAGCACGACTTGTTCGCGGAGAGCAGCCCGCCACCATCTTCTGGGAAAACGTACCCGGAGTCCTCAGCACTAAAGACAACGCCTTTGGATGCTTTCTGGCAGGACTTGCCGGCGAAGATGATCCGCTGGTCCCGCCAGGGGGCAGGTGGACAAACGCGGGTACTGTGCATGGACCCGCGCGAACAGTCGCGTGGCGGGTACTCGACGCCCAATACTTCGGAGTGGCCCAACGACGCCGCCGTGTGTTCGTTGTCGCAAGTGCTAGAGACGGGTTCGATCCCGTCAAGGTTCTTTTTGAGTTCGACGGCGTGCGCCGGGATACTGCGCCGAGCCGACAAGCGCGGCAAGGCGTTGCCGGAGGCGTTGAAATTGGCCCTGGAGGCGGTCGCTTCACAGATCTAAGCCCGACACTGGACACGCGAGCCAAGGATGGGCCGATCAGAAACCAACTTGCGGTAGCGGTGATGGCCTACGGCGGCAACAACACAGCCGGCCCCATCGACGTAGCGACTGCCAGAAACGCATGCGCCAGCGCCAGCGGCAGGATGGACTTTGAGAGTGAGACCTTCCTGGTGCAGCCGGTGAGTCACTCCTTGCGCGGCGAAGGCTTTGACGTCAGCGAGGACGGCACGGGGCGGGGGACGCCGCTGGTGCCGGTGGCCATGGTCAACATGCAGGGCAGCAAAGGCAACGCCGTCGCCCAGGCTGATGGCCCGTCCTTCACTTTGAACGCGATGCACGGCCATGACGTTCATGCGATTGCGGTGCCGGTGGCCTATTCCACTAAACTGCACAACACCCAGAGCAACCAAGCCGGGAAGTTCTACGAAAACTACACCGCCAGTCTGGATGCAAACAGCCCGCCACCAGCTATCGTCTTCGACACTACGCAGGTGACAAGCCCACAAAATCGCAGCAACCCACAACCCGGTGACCCATGCCACCCGCTTGCGGCTGGGGCGCATTCGCCTGCGATTGCATTCCCGGCAAACCTCTCCGGCACTCAATGCGCCAGCGCGGAGGATATTGCTCCGAGCATGGGGGCGAAGAACCCGACGGCGGTTGCGTTTCAGTCCAGCCAGTCGGGCGTCCGCGTTGGTGACACCCACGCGACGCTCGATGCCAACAACGGGCCGCGACGGCACAACGGTGCACTGGTGGGCATGCAAGTCCGCCGCCTCACGCCCGTCGAGTGCGAGCGACTGCAGGGGTTTCCTGACAACTACACAGCTATCCCGTGGAAAGCGTACCAAGTCTACGCAAAGCGCAAAGGCGCCATGAGCGGCGGCAAAAGCTTTGAGGAGTGGTTGATTGAAACCACCGGTCGGGGTTTGCGCGAACCAACCACACAGGATTGCCCGGACGGTCCCCGCTACAAGGCCTTGGGCAACAGCTGGGCCGTGCCAAACGTGCGCTGGATTGGCTGCCGTATTGACGCCGAGCTGCGTAGACTGGCGGCACTGTGAGCAAAATCAGTCTTCGCGACTACCAGCAGGTCGCCGTCACCGAGGTCCGTGCCGAATTCCGCGCCAAGAATAGCCCAGTGCTTTTTGTGCTCCCGACTGGCGGCGGAAAGACCTACACCTTCAGCTACATCGCGTCCAATGCGGCCGACAAGGGCCGCTCGGTGTGCATCATCGTGCACCGCAAGGAGTTGCTACTGCAGGCATCCGCCTCGTTGCAGGCACTTGGCATCGAACATGGCCTCATTAGCCCGCACTTCACACCGAACCCGCGCGCCCTGGTGCAGGTCGCAAGCGTGGACACGCTGCTGTCTCGTCTGAAGACCCGAAGCTATGAGTTTGACCTACTCATCTTTGACGAGGCCCACCACGTGGTCGACGGCAACAAGTGGGGCCGCGCCTACGATCTACTCGGCAAGCCGCCCATGCTTGGCGTCACCGCAACACCGGTGCGCACCGACGGCAAAGGCCTGGGTGAGCATGCCGGCGGCGTGTTCAAGGCGATGGTGCTGGGCCCATCCGTGGCTGAGCTCATCGAGCGCGGAATGCTACTCAACCCGATTGTCTACACCAGCCTGGAGGTGCCGGATCTCAAGGGCGTCAAGCGCGACGCCGCCGGCGACTACAACGCAAAGCAGTTGGCGGCCGCCGTCGACAAGCCCAAGATCACTGGATCCGCGGTGGCTCAGTACACCAAGATATGCCCTGGCGTTCGCGCCATCGTGTTCTGCTCCAGCATCGAACACGCTCGCCACGTGTGCGCAGAATTCAATGCTGCCGGGTACCTGTTCGATCTGCTGGTGGGCGCGCCAGAGATGAGCGATGCCGAGCGCACGGCGGTCAACAAAAAGCTGCGCAATGGCCTGCTGCATGGCGCCTGCACGGTCGATCTGGTCAGCGAGGGCTACGACCTGCCTGATCTGGAGTGCTGCATCATGCTGCGGCCAACGGCCAGCGAGGCACTATTCCTGCAGCAGGCCGGGCGCGTCATGCGGCCCAGTCAGGGCAAGACCACCTGTTATCTGCTGGACCATGTTGGCAACGTGGGCGCACTGATAGACGGCGGCTTCAAGCGCAAGCATGGGCTACCCAACGAGGTCCGCGAGTGGACGCTCGACGGCCGCAAAAAGAAGAAGAAGGGGCCCAAGGAGGTCGACGAGGAGACGATTGAAATTAAGCAGTGCCCGCAGTGCTTCGTCGCCCACATGCCGGCGCCGGTGTGCCCGTCCTGCGGGTTTGAGTACCCGATAACTGGCGCCCGCAGCATCGAGCACATCGACGGCGAGCTCCACCAGGTCACCGAGGACATGCAAGCCAAACTGCGTCAGCAGCAGCGCAGCGCCCAGTCGGCAGCAAAGTCCGTCGACGACATGATGCGCCAGCTTGGCTACAGCCGCACCCGTGCTGAGGCGATCGTAAGGGCGCGCGAGGAAAAGGCAGAGCTTCGCACCAGCCTGATATTCGACCTGCAGGACTGGCGACGGAAGACCGGCCAGGATCCCGTGGTGACGTTCGGCGTCTACCTGAGCGACCTCAAGCAATACAAGCCAAAGGCGCTGAAGGAGCTGCGAGAGCGGTTCGACCAGCACCGCCAGGCATACACCGATGGCCGCATCGAACCTATGCGCGGTGATCTATTTCCACCAACCGGCGGCCAAGAGGCCGCGTTTTAAGAAAGGCCCATCGTGGCAAATGATTTGAATATGTGCGTCTTCATTGGGCGCCTGGGGCGGGACCCCGAGTTGCGTTACCTGCCCAACGGTGACGCCGCCGTGAACATCAGCATCGCCGTCGGAAAAAGCTGGAAGGACAAGAACAGCGGCGAGAAAAAAGAAGTGACTACCTGGGTGCCGGTGTCGTTCTTTGGGAAGACCGCTGAAATCGTCGGCGAGTATTGCCGAAAGGGAAGCCAGCTGCAGATTACCGGCGAATTTTCGGTTCGCAAGTACACCGACAAGGACGGCAACGAGAAGCAAATCACAGAAATCAAGGGCGACCGCATGCAGCTGCTTGGCAGCGCCGGGGATGGGCAAGCCCAGCGGCAGGCGGGGGCACCGGCACAGCAACGCCAACAGGCGCCGGCACAGCGCCAGGCACCCGCACAGCGCAATGTACCCGAAGACGACGAGATACCGTTCTGATTGATTGAAATGATTAAGCCATCAAACCCAAAGGATTCCATAGGTATCCGCAAAGCCCCTATGTCTACCGTGTCGGCCGCTGTACTTGCGGAGGTCGGTGTGGCGATGTTGGAGGGAGCGGCAAAATACGGTCGCCACAACTACCGAGTTGTGGGCGTCCAATCGTCCGTCTACTACGACGCCACCATGCGCCACCTCATGGACTGGTGGGAGGGGGTCGACATTGATCCTGATTCTGGCTTGCACCACATCACCAAGGCCATCGCGTCTTTGGTGGTACTGCGTGACGCAATGATCCAGGGCATGATCACCGACGACCGGCCTCCGCGCTCACGGGAGTTTTATGCCCATCTGAATGCGAAGGCTGGCGAGATACTTGATCGTCACGCTGATAAGGCGCCACGGCACTATACCGAGGTGTCGATGCTGCAGGCGAGAGCCGGGCTCAGCATTGACTCCAACGACGAGACATTTAGCCCGCTTGATGGGACTCAGCATGGCGGCTGAGTCCAGCGTCCAGCGATTGGTGTGGGCGGCCGTGGCGTCGACCACGATCCTGTTCCGTGTGAACACCGGGCGCGCCTGGTTGTCTGGCATGGGCCCGGCTGGCGTGCGCAAACTCACTGACGGTAGCGCTCACCTGCTGGCGGCCAGACCTATCGCGCTTGGGTTCTCCCGCACGAATGGCGATCCAGTGAATGGTACCAGCGACCTTATTGGGTGGACGCCGGTGTTGATTACCGAGGACATGGTTGGCGCAACCTGCGCTGTGTTCACGGCTATTGAGACCAAGAAGTCCAAAGGCGGCCGCACCAGCGACGACCAGTTCAACTTTATCGCCCAGGTGCACAAGGCCGGCGGCATAGCTGGCGTCGCCAATAGTCCGGATGCCGCAAAAAAGATTATTCAAGAATGGCGACCGGTTCCTCGGAGCGCATCAAAATAGAGGCATAATCACCAGCTTTCATGCGTCGTCACGCGAAGCCTTTGGGGCTGAATCATGGCGGCGTGAGACAACATGTTTTGCGAAGGCATAGGTTAGCTACCGAAAAGCGCTACTGCTGGCGCCTGGCCCGAGCATTTACCCTCAGCGACAACTCTGGATAGCAGCCGGAATGAGTAAAAATAATACATGCGCATCATGGAGTGCGTATGAATGAATCTCAAATAATTGACCAGTTCCGCGCCGCAATGCGCGAGCAAGACATTCCAGTCAGCGACGAAATCATTGCTGATGGCAAATTTCATCGTATCCACGTCGACGGCGACCGCAAGCTAACCCGCACTGGGTGGTACGTTCTACATTTAGACGGCAAGCCTTCGGGAGCCTTTGGTTGTAATAAGCGCTACGGCAACACAGCCAAATTCACCTGGACCAGCAAGGAAAAGACCAAACCACTGACGCCCGAGGAGCGCCGCGCCTATCGCGAGCGCATCGAGCGCCAGAAGGTCGAGCGCGAGGCCGCTGAGGCCGCCACCAGGGCCGAGGCCGCGGCGCGTGCTGTGTCCTGCTGGGATGCGGCCGCCGAGTGCACCGATCACCCGTACCTGACTCGCAAGCAAGTCAAATCCCACGGCCTACGGGTTGGCGCATGGGAGAAGAAGGACCCGGAAACCGGCGAGGTGCGCGTCATCAGCAAGCAGGCGCTGCTGATCCCAATTCGCGATGCCGGCAAGAAGATTCACAGCCTGCAGGCCATATTCACGGGCAAGGTCGGCGACCGCGACAAGGATTTCCTGTCTGGGGGCGCCAAGTCCGGTCTGTTCTACAGCTTCGGCAAGCCGGTGACGATGGAGGTCGCAGGCGTCCAGCGCCAGGTGATCGCAATCGGCGAAGGCTATGCCACCATGGCGACGGCTCACGAGGTCACGGGCCACGCGGCGATTGTGGCATTCGACGCCGGCAACCTGCTGGCAGTGGGCCAGGTGCTGCGCAAGCGCTTCCCCGAGGCCCTGCTGGTGTTCCTCGCCGACAATGACCGGTTCACGCTCCAGCCGATCGAAAACCCCGGCGTGCACCATGCCAGCAAAGCTGCGGCGGCCGTTGGTGGCGTCGTTGCCATTCCCCACTTCCCCGAGGATGCCGACGGCAAGCCGACCGACTTCAATGACCTGTTCGTGGCATGCGGTGCCGACGCGGTGCGCGATGCCATTGCCGAGGCTATCAACCCGCCAGAGTCGCTTCCCGAGGACGACGTCCATGACCCTCAGCCCTGGGAGGACGGCCCACCAGAGCCTGCGCCGTTCGATGGTTCCGTGACCGTCCTACCTACTGCCGACGTCGGTGGCGATGTGCCTGCTCGCAATGGTCACTTCACGATCCTGGGCTACAACCGCGAGACGTACTACATTTTCCAGCACGGCAAGCGGCAGATCACCGAGCGAAGCAAGGGCGATTTCAGCGAAGTCGGATTGATCGAGCTCGCCGATATCAACTGGTGGGAGATGCACTTTCCCGGCGCGCGATCGGCGATCGATACCAAGGCGGCCGCGCAATTCATCATCCGGACCGCAGAGCAACGCGGGATATTCGACACCGAGAAGATCCGTGGCCGCGGCGCCTGGCTGGATGATGGCCGCGTGGTCTATCACCACGGTAGCCACCTGTCGGTCGACGGTGAGCCTATGGACGTCACCCAGATCACATCGAAGTTCGTGTACGAAATGGCGAAGTCCATGCAGTTACCGGCCGACGAGATGATGACCGACGAGGACGGGCAGAAGCTGGTCGACATAATCAAAATGTTTCGGTGGACGGTGGACGGCAGCGCTCTGCTTTTCGCCGGCTGGATCGCGCTGGCGCCTATCTGTGGTGCCATTCCGTGGCGCCCGCACATTTGGATGACCGGTGGCGCCGGATCCGGCAAGTCCAGCCTAGCTAAGTTCGGTCACAGTCTACTCAAGGGCACCGACGTGTTTGCGCAGGGCAATAGCTCCGAGGCGGGTATCCGCCAGCGGCTGCGCGCCGACGCCAGGCCGGTGATCATGGACGAGTCTGAGTCTAACGAGGAGGGCGACGCAAGGCGCGTGCAGTCCATCCTTGGCCTGATACGCCAGGCGTCCACCGAGTCCGACGCGGAAACGCTCAAGGGTACGACTGACGGTAGCGGCATGACCTATCACATCCGCTCAATGTTCTGCCTGGCGTCGATCCAGGTCGCGCTCAAGCACAAAGCCGACATTGACCGCCTTACTGTGCTTACCCTCAAGTCAGGCAAAGAGTCCGACAGTAACTCCGGCCGCGATTGGTCGCGCATGCGAGACGCCATGTACGAGTTTTGCGGGCGCGAGGACTCTCCGATGCGCGGTCGCCTACTGCGTCGTAGCATTGAGCTACTTCCAGTCACGTTGAAGAATATCGAGGTCTTTAGTTCCGTTGGTGCCGACGTGTTTGGAAGTCAGCGCGATGGCGATCAGTATGGCGCGCTCCTGGCTGGCGCATGGTCGCTTATATCGTCGTCGGTCGCCACAACAGATCAAGCCAGGGTGATATTCGATAGCCACAATTGGCAAGAGCTGAGAGACAACGCCGACAGCGACGAGTCTCACCGCGCCCTGTCATCGTTGATGGAGGCTCACATCCGGGTAAAGAGCGGGACGGAACTAACGGTCTACGAGCTGCTGAAGGCCGCAAGCAGCGACTCCACCGGCATGACTGAAATTAACGACGTCACAGCCGATGCTCTGCTGCAGCGCCATGGCATGAAGGTGAAGGGCGGGTGGTTGGTGTTGTCAAATAACTCCAATGAGCTCAAGCGGCTCATGCAGGGCACCACGTTCGAGGCGGACCTGCGCGGCGTCCTGCTTCGGGTTGAGGGTGCCGACAAGAACGACAACAAGCCAGAGCGGTTCAACGGCATGCAGAACAAGTGCATCCGGATCCCGCTGGGGCCCATCGTGTCAGCCGACCGTACAGAGCCAGCGTTCTAAATAAAACAAGGGGTCAACCTGTGAAGGCGACCCCCTGAGTGAACTTGCACAAAATGCTCGTCCGTGTCGAAGCCCCGAGCATAGCAAAAAGCCCGCACTAGGCGGGCTGGTTTGTCTTGGCGGCGCCTGTCATGGCTTCACCACGATCGCGTAGATGGCGTACACCCTGACGTCGCCGCCGTCGATATGACGCCCCCAGTGCTTGCTCAGATCGCCCATTGTCAGTTGCACCTCATGCCAGTGCGGATGCTGCAGGCCAACGGTGTAGGCGTCCGGGTTGCCAACAATTTGCCGCGACTCCAACTCGGCCACGCGCTCCAACAGCTGGCGCATTGCGGCCGCACCCTCGCGGCCTGCCATCGTGCAGCTGCACGTTGCCTCAAGGTTTTTAATGATGTTGGCGTAGTTGGTTGTCATATCAGGTCCCGAACAATAATTGCAGGACCGCGTTGCCGGGGTATTTGGTGGACAGCCAGTGAAAGAACCCAGCCAGGTAAAGCCCGACGAGCGCGGCGACGGATACGAGGCCCAGGGCGGCCAAAAAGCCCCAGGCCAGGTCAATGAGAAACCACGCCGCATTGATGGTCGTTTCGCAGTGATCCGGCTGCATGGTCACGCGCAGCGGGCACCCGTAACCATGAGTGCATTGACCCGAGTCGTCGCAGCAGTCGGCGCGCTTTTCCTGCGACTTCACGACTGCGCCCCATTGGCCGCCAGGTAGGCGCGCAGGCGCTTGATCTGGGCGTCGCGGAAGGTCACGCATGCGGTGGCGCGTTCGCGATCAGTCTCGGCGATCAGCTTTTCGCGCTCTGCGGCAGCGAGTTCACGGACGGCCAGCTCCATGGCGGTTGGCAATGGCGGGAAGAAAAGGTTTTTGAGGGATTTGAACATGGTAGTTAGGCAGTAAAGAAAATCAGGGGGCGGTGGAATCAGGCCTTGGCCCAGAGTTTGCTGATCATCTGGTCGATCGACAGCCCAGAGGTGCCAGCGGCCAGGTTGCCGAGCTGGATTGCGTCATCGCCTTCAATGTTCCAGATCGCCACGCGGTTGCCGGACACAGTTGCGATGGTCTCGTCATCGAGCTGCTTGTAGGCCACCAGGCTGGCGGCGGGCACGATTACTGCGGCTCCTGCGATGCTGATAGCTGTCATCTCAAACTCCTTTTTGTTTAATTCCATGCCATCAGTGTAATCAATTTTGAGTAAGTCGTGTGTTGTATTTACGCAAATTTGATTAGTTATTACGTAGCGCTATCACGGCGTCACTCTGATAGTTGTGATAGCACTATCGTGAAATACCATTGATTTGACTAGGGGTTTGGGGTCGCTATCACGGTCGTCGGCAGATCAGCGCGATAAACCAGCATAGTTCCGTCGTCCTGGATCCTGCACCTGATAGTCCAGCCGGTTTTGACGGCGTGGCGGTGGGCGGCCAGGCGCAGCTTGTGGTGGTCACGTCGCTCCAAGCTGAACGTCAGGCGCTCGCCATTTGCAAGGCGCTCCATGTCGTATTTCGTAGCCCTGGCAGGGAGCTGGATTGCCCCACATGCCGCCTCGTCGTCGTCCGTTACAGGCAGTCGGGTGACACGAATGAAGTCGCCGTCGCGGGTGCAGGACAATCGTACCCCCGTCGACCTTGATCTGTTGCTGGCGGCCAGCCGTATCCGCTGGTGAAGGGCTGGCGGCAGCTCAAAGAGCTTCGACCCCCCAACTTCTAGGGCATCTATTTCAGGGTAAAGGTTTGAGCCTGACCCGCCGGCGACGCGGGTGACGCGCAATCCGCGACCGTCCATTTCAAAGGCGCACAGCAGTTTTCGGCTTTTAACAAAGTTCTTTGCTTCGGCAAGAACGTCGTTCAAGTCCTCGCCTTGTAGATTGATCGTCGCCGACGCACCGGGCTCCAATGCCAAGATGGATCGGCGGATTTTGAGCACATTATCGATTTTCATGGCTTCCTCGGTATCGCGCGGTTACGCGCAAGTGGTTGATTTATAAGAAAATTATCGGTTTTTCGGAGATTTGCTACCGCACCTACCGCCGGATCACCCAGACACAAAGACAGAAGAAGAAATATAAAGAGAAACAAAAAATTTCATTCATTCCCATACCTCTCTCTACTCTACTATCTCTAAAAAGAATTTTATTTATTTATAGGCGGTATTTCGCCGAAAAAGCCTTGAAAGTCAAAGCCCTTCGGCCGATACCGACCTGATACCTAGTTACTTCTCCCTTGTAACCCAGCTTCCACCGGCCCCGATGGTCACTGAGAACTTCTTACCCAGATCGCGCCCCTTTGCGCTGGCCATGCTGCGCACGCTGGAAATTCGGGATTGATCGTTGTCGACAAAAAAGCAGTCGTCGATCTTCATCGAATCCCAGGGGTACTTACCGCGTCGGCCTCTGCCGTTCTTCTGGATCAGCTTTGCCTTGAATGCGCTCATGTCGATCAATGGGCGCTTTGCCTGTGTGGAATCAGTCATCGTTCACTCCTTGGTTGTGGGCGGGGAAATTATAATAATAAATTGATAAAGCAATACATAAATGCTTGGGCTTCACGCAAAATCACTGTAAAACACTTGCTCAAATTTGGAATTCAAGGTGTAGAATTGCACAAATACGATTAAATGGGGCCGCGCATGGTTGATTATTTCACCTACGAAAACGTACCTGGGAAGCTGTATTTCCGCTGTGAACGCATGCGGGCGACGCTGTCCACTGCGGCATGCCGGGATTCGTGGCGGCGCGCCGATGAGCTCAACGACGGGAGTCACTCCAACTGCAGGCTGTGCCCGATTGGCGCCGTCCATGCTGGTGAGGTTGCGGCCTCAATGTCGCCGCTCAAGGGCACGCTGACGTGCGCCAGGTGCCACCGCTCTGCTGGCCGGCTGATTGGCGGCATGGTGTGTGTGTCGTGCAAAAATCGCGAATATGAGCTGGTCAAGGGCCGCAATGCCAAGGGCACGGCGCCCGTCAAGCTGTGCGCGCTAGATGCCAGGCGGATCCGGTACCGGCATGGCTCCGAGCTGTGCACGCTCAAGCTGCGGCACAGCGTGGACACCGATGAGTTGGTGGTGGCCGTGCTGCGCGACTCCAAACAGTCCGTGGTGTTCGCGTTCAACTCAACGCCGCCGGCGGCAATCAGGCAGGCGCGGCTGTGGTGAAGTCAATGCGCGAGCCGGTGCAGGGCTGGGTCATCACTGACCACATTTGCAGAGTGTGCTTTTCGCGCGTGCTGATGCACGAGGCCTTCGATCGGCGGCGGACGTACCGCTGCTCTGGGTGTGAAGCCGAGGCGCAAGGATCCAGCGAGGCCGCGGTGTGCTGCTGCGGCATCAAACTCAAGACTGGCGTCGACGCCGGCATACGCTGCCAGCGCGAGGACAGTCCGACGCCTGAATTCCCGGCACGGGTTACCGCTGTCCAGGTAAGCGCGCCGACGCATAACTGACTCGCAAGCTGTTTATGAAACCCAGAAAACCCGCATGGATACTAGCTTTCAGCCGTTTGGCTCCGCTTTTCGGGCGCAGGTCGGGCGCTGCAAAGTAATCGAAAATGACCAAAAAACCTTATCCGCGCGTCCGTATGGTTTGCGCCTTGTGCCATCGCCCTATGCTGAAAGCTGCTGCGCTGCAGGGTGGCTACCCGGTCGGGCCGGTGTGCGCTCTCAAGGCCGGCCTGCTGGCGCCAAGGAGCCTGGCGGCTGAAGCTGTGACGCGGGACCATTTGACCATTGATCTGTTCACATGAAGCAACGCAAAAGCCCCGCCCGTGAGGCTGTGCTGGCGGCGCTGCCAGGCACGCATGCCGAAATCCACGCAGCCACTGGTGTTAGCCTTGCGGCCGTCACCCGCTGGCTGGCGTATCTGCGCGACAACCGGCAAGCCCACATCGGAGACTGGAAGCGCTCGGAGAAGTGCCCCGGCATTTCCGTAGCCATCTATCACCCGGGGCCCGGTGCCGACGTCCGGTGCCGGCTCAAGCGGTCCACACAAAAGGATCGAGACCGACGAAGCCGCGAGACGCGCCGAAAAAATGGCGACTGGGACGACGTCCTGGCGAGGCGGCGCGCGGCCTACTGGCGAGATAAGGCGCCCAGGCGAGACCCGCTGACGGCTGCTCTGTTTGGGGCGGCGTGACACCACACTACAGCCATGAACGACACCAACGACGAATTCGACCCATTCATGCTGCCAGACGAGGCTACGCACCCGGCGACCATTGCCGAGCGCCTGATGCGGCTGCCCGAGCATTTCCCGCTTGCAGAGCATGAGGTGCGCTTTGGCTACCTCATGCGGGCGACACCCAAAGAGAAGGGTGGCAAGGTCGAGCTTGGATCCGTGCACGCCGTCAAGACCATGTGCCAGGGAGCGTTCAAAGACCTGTTCGCGATGATGCTGACGCGGCTACTCCGCGGGCTGCCTGACTACGTCATCGTAATCGATGCGACATGGTGGGCGGAAGCGTCGGCGATCGAGCGCGAGGCGCTGGTCTATCACGAGCTCTGTCACGTCCGGCAAGCCACCGACGAGTACGGGGCGATGAAGTTCGACAAGGACGGCTACCCGGTATGGCGCCTGGTGGAGCACGACGTCGCCGCGTTCAATGCCGAGGTGCAGCGCTACGGCGCATGGGACAACACCATCGCCTCATTCCTTGCTGCCGGGAGGGCCGCCTAATGTGGCCACCGCTCGCCCTGTGGATGTTTTGTGCCGTGATGTGGCGCGCCAGCTGGCCCGAACTGCCCGACGATTCGGAATGATCAAAAAAGAGTACAATTCAGAAACCGAGCCGGGCGGATCCCGGCGACTACTGGAGACCCTATGACCAACCCCGCCACCGTCGTCACCGACGACATGGTGTCCCGCTTTTTGAGTTGGAATCTGCCGGCGGACTTCGCGCCTGACTGCTACATCACGTTCGACCGTATCAGCGCTGCGAAAAACAACGCCGTGCCAATCGGCACCAATCTGCTAAATGCCGTCCAAGCTCGCGCCATGCTGGAGCACGTGCTGGGTGGCACCGCGCCCGATACGCGCCCGACGACCGTCGCTGACACGTCCGCCCCAGTGGAAACAAAGCCAGACGCACAGACTGAGCATCTGAGTGCAGACCCCATCGAAGCCGAAATCAAAGCCAAGGGCCTGACGGCGCCGCGTGTGACGCCTGCGGATATTGAGGCGAACATCGCCAGTGAATACTACTTCACCGCCCAAAACGGTGTTGACTGCATCAGTTACAACCCAATCCGCGAAGTCGATCACCCGCTCTCTCTGTTGACTTTTTGCGTCCTGGTACTGCGCAACGGCTTCACCGTCACCGGCGAGTCGGCCTGCGCCAGCCCCGAGAACTTCGATGCCGAGCTGGGCCGCAAAATCGCGCGCGCCAATGCCGTGCAAAAGGTCTGGCCGCTGATGGGCTACGCGCTGCGCGAGCGCCTGGCGAAGGAAGGCGGTGCAGCATGATCAAACCAACAGTCGGGCGCGTGGTGTGGTTCTGGTCCAACGGCTACAAAGGTGTTTATAGCGACGACGACACCCAGCCCATGGCGGCGACCATCGCCTATGTCCACAATGACCACTGCGTCAACCTATCTATCGTCGACCACATCGGCAAGCAGATCAGCCTGAGCAATATCACGCTGCTGCAGGGTGACGAGGGCTATAAGCCGTTCGCACCATACGCTGAGTGGACGCCATACCAGATTGGCCAGGCCGCCAAGACTGCAGACGTTCACCCCGCTCTCGCAGCCATGACCCCCATCACCCCATGATCGACCCCGACCGCCCCCAAGCCCAGGAGCCCGAGCTCTTGGCCAAGGTCCTGCCAGCTGGTGAGCCGCTGATCGTCACGTGCTGGACCTGCCCGACATGCGGCATCACGGTTCGAGGCGTACCGCCGCGCACCTGCATGGACGATCGCCCTGGCTGCCCAGCGGAGGGAGCGCAATGAATCTGCTCGCGTTCCTTCGTCGTGGTTCAACGCATGCGCCAAGCGACAACGATCGCGCCCAGGCCCGCATCAATGAAGCCGCTGAGGTAACCCGCAAGAAGTGGCTCAATGCCCTAATGGTCGACCAGACGCGCGCGTGGATGGAGATAGGCGAGGCGGACACCGGTGTGATTGACGGCATTGTCACCATGCTGGCAATCGCCGGATTCGCTCACGTGTACGACACGATGCGGTCCGACTCGCCTGACCTGCGCATCATTCGCGGTGCCATAAGCGCGGCCGAGCAATGCAAGGCGGCCGGATCCCGGGTTAGTATTGCCGACGCCCGGGCGTTCGGCGCAGCGTCCCAGCGTGCGACCTCGATTATTGAGTCCGCTAGCGTCAACGCCATCGTTCACGCCGCCGTGACAATCAACAAAATGGTGGGGGTTCCATGACCAAAACCGAAATTCTTGTAGCCGCCGCTGCCCTGGCGTTCGCTATCCCATACGTTGCCACAAAGGGGGATGTTCGGGAGACCGTCACCATGTACCCTGAGTACAACCAAACGCCGCCGGTGACCGATCCGGCGCAGCGTGAGCTTTCCAATGTTTTGACGAAACCCCGATACCAAGACGTTCCGGCTCTGAATCGCCCCATGATGCTACGGTCGTCCTGCTACTCGGATCAGGGTTGTTCTGAGTAGTTCACCGCAATTCACGCCTTGCCATGGCGCGCATCCCTGGCGCCGCGTGTACTTTGACCCGGTTGGATTTGACCGGGAGAACTTCATGCACGTATTGATTGCCGGGCTGTATGCTGCAACTATCTGGCTGTCGGCGTTTGCTTATGTGTTGATCGTCGGCGGATCTGTCTTCAGGTTCCTGGTGCTGAGTCCTGTCATCATTTCCGCGGCCATCGCCACCATCATTGCTTTGGACTTCGCCATCAACGGCGTGAGCTGGGTCTGGCGTAGGTGGCGCCTGGCGCGTGAAAACTGATCTGTAAGCTGTTTCCTCCCGGCCTGAGACCCGCGCCCACATTGGGTTGCGGGTATTTTTTTGCCCTGTCGGGCGCGGCTCGGGCGCGGCTCGCGTCGGTTAGTCTGGATCGCGTGGCGCGCTATCACACTATCATCGTGACGCTATCATTCGATCATGGCTGCACTCGACCCCCGCATCAAAGCATCGTTCACGGAAGCCGTGGCAAGGCACCTGGCTACCGTCGGATCCACCAATTGGACGCCGATCCTGGAAACGCATCCGGAGATTGGCATTGCCACCAAGTGGCGCCTAATCCGTGAGGCCAAAGCCGCCGACGTACCCAAGCCACAGCTGATCAACGCCAAGGCGAAGCTGGTGCAAAAGGTCAAGAAAATCCGCAAGGACGATCGCGCGCTGGAGTCCGAGGAGAACGGCACCGAGAGCATTACCAAACACCTGCCGGCGGCACCCAGTCCGGCCTACATTGCCAAAAACGGAGAGACCGGCTTGGCAACGCTGGACTTTGTGGCCGAAATTCACAGCCTGTACCGCGACGCAAGTATGCTGCGAGCCTTCGCTATTACCCAGGTGACGGACAGCGACGGCGTGATCACTGGCGAGCGGATCAAAAACCCGGCCGCCTTCGACAAGTCGATCGTGCGGCGCGCCGACCTGCTGGAGACCGCCATCAAGGCTGTTCAGGAGGTGTGGGACCTGCGCACCATGCAAAACTTCTACGAGACCATCATCGAGGAGATTGGCCAGGAGTCGCCGGAGTGCCAGCGGCGCATCATGACGCGCCTGGCTGAGCTCAACAGTCGCACCGGCATGACCATGTCCATGAGGCTCTAACGCATGGCCTTCGCAGCTAACGGCCGCGCCTACAAGCCTACCGGCGCCGGGAGCGGCAACCGTCGCCGCATGCCCGACTTCAATGGTGGGCTGGCGCAAGCGATTGCCCAGCTGGAAGCCAAGACCGGGTTTCGCATCAACGAAAAGGAAGTCATCCCGGACGGCCAGTCATTCCGCGAGTGGTGCGAGCACTTGGGCCGCGGCACAAAGCCCGACGGCAGCGACGGCCTCAAGGTGGACGGCAAGCGCTTCACCCTCGACGACCGCCCGGCTATGGCGTGGATCTACGACCAGATACCAAGCACGCGCGAGGAAGCCTACCGGTACGTCCTGGTGCTCATGAAGTGCGCCCAGGTTGGCTTCACCGTCATGGAGATGCTGGCGACGATCTACCTCGGCATAAAGTTCGGTCCCTGCATCGTCGGCATGTTCCTGCCCGACATGAATCTGGCCGGCCTGAAATCGAGCGAGCGCTTCATGCCGATCGTGCGCAGCGTGCCCAGCGTGCACGAGCTCATGACCCAGGACGCACCAGACGGCAGCGGCCGCAAGCAGGGCGAGGGCAACGTCAACCGGCGCCGCATCGACCAGGCGCTTTTCATCTTCAGCTGGACCAGCGGCCGCGCGACGACGGAGTCCATTCCCATGGACGTCCTGAGCTTCGACGAGGTGCAGGAGATGACGCTGGAGCAAATCGAGAAGACCTACGAGCGCGTCAGCGCCAGCACGGTCCGCTTCATGCTCATGGGGTCTACCGCAAACTGGCCCGACGCCGATATCGACTTTTGGTACAAGAAGGGCACCAAGCACCAGTTTCACACGACATGCCCGACGTGCGGCACCAGCAAGCCCCTGGACGACTATTTCCCGGACTGCATTAAGTGGGACAAGCAGCGGGAAATATACCGCTACGTCTGCCCCAACGGTCACTGGATTGACGACACCCAGGCCGGCGAGTGGCGAGCCGAGCACCCGGAACGTGATCGCGGGCCCGAGGTGGGCGTGCCACTCAAGGAGCGCCGGCTGCGGATCCGGTCGATCCACTTCCCGCAGTACCTGAGCCCAACGATCAGCGCCGATGAAATCATCACGGCGTACCAGACCGCCAGCGATATGAAGAACTTTTTCAATCGCAAGCGCGGCAAGCCCTATGTCGACCCCAGTCAGGTGCCAGTCACCCTGGAGCACTTGGCGGCGTGCGTGGAGGCCGGCAAGGCCGCCGGGGTGCAGTGGAAGACCCGCGGTCGCAGTTGCTTCATGGGTATCGACCAAATGGGCAACTTCAACGTCGCCGTTATCAAGGAGCGACTGCCGGACGGGCGCCAGGCTGTGGTGCACGTAGAGGAAATCTACGACGCTGACCCGTTTGGACGCTGCGACGAGCTCATGGACGCTTTTGGCGTCGCGGTGTGCGTTGTCGAAATCAACCCGAACTACAACGACGCCAAGCGCTTCGCAAATCGCCACAAGGGTCGGGTGTTTATTTGCGACAGCTTCGGTCAGGTCAAGGAGGGTATGGTCCTGTGGGGCGACGCACCCAGGTTAGACGTAAGCGATCGCCGGACCGATGAAAATGAGCGCGACCGCTACACGCTGCGCATGGACCAGTACAAGTGCATGCAGGTCAGTATGGCGCGCCTGACTGGCCAGCTGTGCCTGTTCCCGGATCCGCAAGGCCTGGTGCAGGACGTGATCGAGAAGGGCAAGACCCAGACCATGGCGGTGTTGCCGCGGGCATTTCACCACTTCACCAAAACGGCGTTGGTGGCTGAGAAGGACGACGAGACGAACCAGTACAAGCGCAGCGTGAAGAAGGTCGGGATCGACCCGCACTTTAGCTATGCCAACATGCTTTGCGACGTCGCCTGGTCCCGGTCGCACGGAACCGCGACCTTCATTATTCCGGACGGGGGTAGCGCGCAGCAAGAGCTCAAAGACAAAGCGGCCAGCATGAACATGCACGGACTGCCGACGGCGGTCACAACCATGCTGGAAACCCTGCCGGATGGCGTATGCGGGCGGTGCACGGCACGCAATGCTGATACCGGCATGTGCGAGGACCGCCAGCTTCAGGTGGGCGTGCGCGACGTCAGCTGCGTGCTTTTTGTGGCGCGTAGGTCGTGATCGCAAAATGCGGGAATGAAAGCACTCGCCCTATTTTTCAAGTCGCACATTGATACGTTCACGCGCAAGGACGGCTCCGTTGTGGGTGCGCATGACGACAAGCGGCAGGCCGCCAAACCAAAAAAAGACTGGCGCGACGAGGAAAACTGGCACAGCCGGACCCAGGGCAAATTTGCGACCTACAGCGAAGACCAGCTCCATTACGTGATCAAGGATGCCAAAGAGGCGGCCAAGCACGCCTACGCAATGGGCAACGACAAAAAGGGCGGACAGTACATCGACGAGGTGCACTATGCGCACATGGAGCTAAAGAAGCGCCAGCAGCCGCTGAAGGACGCAAAGGCAAAATACGACGGTGAAAAGCGCGTAACTGGCGCCCGATAAGCGCCCGGCTATCACACGAGAAAACGGAAAACACGCGAAAAGCTAATGGTGGCGCGAACTTGGCGTCACATATAAAACAGCTTGTGACTCAGTTATTGCGGCGCCACTCTGCCGGCGTCATCCCGGTTGCCTTCTTAAAGGCCGTGGTGAAATGGCTTTGGTTGCTGAATCCGCACTCCATCGCTACGCAGGCGATTTGCATTGTGCGGTCGCACAGCATCCGCTTGGCTCTTAACGCCCGCATGGACATGACATACCTCGATGGCGTTGTGCCCATCGATGCGCGGAATGCCCGGTTGAAATGGAACGGGCTCAGCGCGGCGACATGAGCCACGTCGGATAGCGTGATTGTCTCCGATAGGTTTTTCTCAATGAATTCGACGACGCGACGCTGCCGCTCTGGCGACAGCCCGCCCGGAACTTGGCGCGTGGCCTCATAGGTCCGGTCCATGTTGGTGCACATGACGCCAATGCAAAGCGCATTGATTACGGCGTCTACAAACAGCGGGGATGGATTCTCAGCCATGGCTACATTGGCTAGCGTTTGGGCGACGCCGAACGTCTTCTCAGCTGGCGCCCTCACAAAGCTCCACTGCAGTGAGTTGTAGCAAATTTTGTCGCGGGCGGCCTGGCGGAACGCGCTTTCCGGAACGCGGATCATCGTCTCTGTGTAGGGCGCAGAAACATCGACCGACGATAGGTGTGTGCCAGCCGGGAGAAACCTGATGGACCCAGCTCCGTATGTGTGCCTTGGTAGCTCACCGGATTCTAAAATGTCGACCATCGAAACGCCGCGAGCCAGAATAAAAATGGAGTGCTCTGGTACGACGATTGAATCTATTCCGATGGCGTCTTCAAATACGTGCACATGAACATCACCAAGCCTGGCGTCGCGTCTCTTTGTGCCTGGTTTGTATTGAATTGACGAGCCCATTTCCCCTCCCCGCGTCGCTTCGGGGAGGGCGAATATACCGGTCTTGAGCTTTTTGCAAGCCAGGCATGTAAATTTGATGTGGGAGGGTGCGAAATCAGGCGTTTAGAGCAGCCTTGAGCGCTGCGCTTGGTTTGAATCGCGGCGCCTTGCGGGCGGCAATCTCTGTCGCCTGTCCGGTGTTTGGGTTGCGACCCATGCGTGCGGCTTTGTCTGCTGCGCTGAACGAGCCAAAGCCATGAATGGTAACGGTGTCCCCGTTCCTCATGCCGGACGATAGGTTGGAAATTACAGCATCGACGGCTTTGCGAGCATCTTCGGTGCTCAGGTTTGTGTCTGATGCGACGGCTGCAATCAGTTGTGTCTTATTCATTGGAGTCTCCTAGAAAATCCGGGTAACGCACCCGGCGGCGTAATTTAATGACTGGCTTCGAGCTTCGCCGACGTGGCGGTTTTGAACTTTGGCGGCTCAATCTTGCGAAGCCATGATTGAGCCAGGTCAGCCCATCCGGCGATTACATACTGCCCGGCATCGCCAAGTTGCTGAAGGTGCGGCGACTTGCAGCGCCATATCCGGCCATGCTGGCTATGCTCGCCCTGGAATGACACGACGGTAACGATCAGCCCAAGGTTCGGGCTTTTGGCCCTGCCCAGGCCACCAACGACTTCGGCCATGTCGCCGGCCTTGATTGGTTCAATCATTTCAACCTCTTGAAAATGTCCGCGATGGCCGCCGTCTCGACGCTGTCCAGGACGAATTTATGTTGCCCTATCTCAATATGTGCCGTGCCATCGGTGAACCACCCAACGCGGAAATTGCGGCGAAGCCTCGGGGTTCGCGTCCTCTTTGTTTTTACTGCCGTCGGCGGGTTGGCGTCTAATTCGGAGCTTTCCGGTGGCGCGGCTTTTGGTTCTTTTTTCGCTTTTGGTTTGGCCGCCTCGCGTGTAGGCGCGGGCTGCTTATCGGGTTGTTCGGCCGGTGTTGGCTGCTGCAATCCATTGCCAAGACTCCAGTACAGTCGTCGTTTGTCGCCAGGCACGTATTCGGCATTGACCATCCCGGCATCTCGCGCTGGGCGCATGGTGAACACAATGGTTTCCGGGTCCGCGTCAATGGCGTGCGCCAGCTCTGCGGTACTTTTTTGCGTTCCCGGTGGCAAAGTTCGCAGATACGCGACCGCTCGATGGGGTATGGTTCCTGGTTGGGTCTTGTAGGTGATCATATTTTCCCGCCCTCAGTGTCGTCGGGGCGATTGTGTTCGCGCGCGCTCGCGCCATCCTTCTCTGGGCGCTCACTAGGCAGACCCACGGAGTCAAACAGGTCGCACATCGCCAGCTGGGTGTGGTATCGGCCCTTGGCTTTGTGCACCTTTCGGACGAGGTTGCATAATTCCCTCACGCGAGAGCGAAGCGATTCAATCTCCGATTCACTCATGCTGCGCCGCCTTCTTCATCGAACTCCCCGCCCATTTCCTCGACCAGGTCAGGGATCAGCCTGGACAACTCCCCGGTGAGAATGGCGACGTCGGCGTCAAAGCTGTCGGCGGCCGTGTCGGCGCGCTCCTCGAATACGGAGTCAAGGAATTCGAGCCCAGTCAGCACTCCGCCGTCAGTCAGCGTGAAAGCCACGCGATCGCGATACGTCAGCGCCAGCTTGGTCGCTATCTTGCCCTGGGCGATATGCTGGCGGACCTCGTCGGTGTCCAGCCCGTGGCGTGTGTAACGCACGACCGCCTTGCTCTCGTCGGTAGCCTTGAGCGTGGCGGACCGGCCAATGCTGAAGTCTCTGGCGAGTGCGTCGTGGTCATTGAGCCACATCGTCATGGCGGCAGCCGGCGACGTCTGGGTAGTCAGGAACCCGATGACGACGCCGTCCACCAGCTTGATTAGCTGCGTGGCGACCTCGTCGACGCGGTTCTGGCCGGCGGCGTCCAGCACCAGCCGACCGTTTTCCCGGTCAATCCAAACAAAGACGGCAGCGCGCTGCGCGAATGCGTTTGGCAGCAAAGCCAGGCGCGCGTCTGACTTGAGCTCGCTCATTTCCTTCTTGCCGGGCTTGCGTCCGGTGGTCTCCTCGATCTTCTTGACCTTGGCAGCCACGGCGTCATCGATGGCCTGGGTTGGCACCGTCTTGGTTTCGATCATCAAGCGCATGATCAGGTGCCCGCCAATGTTCTCCACCAGCGGGCCGTGCTCATGGCCGCGTGGTGAAACCCAGCCGACTGAGCGCTCCTGAGTTGGGTAGCATGGCAGGAAAAGTGCGCGGCCAGCGGCGTCGTTCAGTGTCTGCGTCAGCGCGTGCTGGGTTAGTTTGATTTTGAAAACACTTGCGTTCTTAAACATGATGGTAGGTAATTTGCGCCCGACTCGCGCCCGGGATATTGGCGTCTCCAGAGTTTCACTGGGGAAATACAAAATAAAAACAGCTTGCTAATCAGTTTTGGGTAGCGGAGCCAGCCCGCAGTACCCCAGGCCGTCCGGACCATCCGCCCAGCGCCACATCGCGCACTCGTTGGCGATGCAGCGGCAGGACGCGGGTACGCGGACCTTGCCAAGGGCGTCGGTGTTGCAGCCTGCGACGACGGTGGTGCGGGCATTCGGGTCCGGGTCTTCGCGGCGCGCAATACGCACCATTGGGCACCAAAGGCCTTTGGCTTGTTCGGGTGTGTGCATAAAACTCCTTGTGAATGTTGACGAATTCTAATGCCATTACTCAAAAATAAGCAACACTCCGGGATAAAAAATGTCGTGACGTTACCCTTCAGGCATGACTGATGCTGCCCGCGCCATACTCGCTGATCCACGTGCGCCCGCCGACGAGCGGACTGAAGCCATGGCGGAGCTTCAAAAATCCAGCATGCCCAAGGCGTTGTCGGACCTGATACCGGCGGCGAACATTCAGCCCATCATTGACTACATCAACCGTGACCTGGACGATCAGGCCATGGCGAAGTCGCTGCAAAAGCAGAACGTCATCCCGTTCCCGTCGAATGCCATCAAAGACAAGAAGCCCGGCATGCAGTCGGTCTGGCTGGACGACCTGCAGATCAACATCAACGGCGACTGGTTCGAGCGACCCGGCCAATTCACGTTTGATGCCATGCGCGCCATGGTGGACCAAACGCCGATTTTGAACGCCGTCATAATGACGCGCCAGCGCCAGGTGGCCAGGTTTTGCCGGCCGCAGAAGGGTGGCAAGGGGTCGGGTTTCAGGATCGCCAGCAAGGAAAAGCTGGAGAACATCGACGAAAACGAAAAGGCCACCATTAAGCTGCTGGAGTCATTCGTGACCAACAGCGGCTGGGAGACCAAGCCCCGCCAGCGCCTGCGCCTGAAGCGCGACAACTTCCAAAACTTCATGATGAAGCTGGTGCGCGACAGCCTCACCATGGACAGCGCACCGATTGAGACCGAGTGGAAGCGCGACAAGTCGCTCGGCCTGGACGGCATGTACGCCGTCGACGGAGCCACCATTCGGTTGTGCAGCGAAGACGGCTACCAAGGCGAAGACGAGATTTTCGCCCTCCAGGTCGTGCAAGGCCAGATCCGCAGCGCCTACACCTATGACGACCTGGTGTATGTGCCGCGCAACCCACGCACCGACGTGCTTGCTGGCGGCTACGGACTGTCCGAGACGGAACTGCTTATCCGCGTGGTGACGGGCTTTCTGAACGCCTTCACCTACAACACCAAATTTTTCGACAGCAACGCCATACCCAAGGGCATGCTGAACCTGTACGGAAACTACAGCGACGAGGATGTTGCCGCCTTTAAGCGCTACTGGAACGGCATGGTCAAGGGCGTCAATAACGCCTGGACGCTGCCCGTCATGGTGTCCAAGGATCAGGAGTCGAAAGCCGACTTCACGGAATTCGGTAACGCCGCCAACGAAATCATGTTCGCCAAGTGGATGACGTTCTTGTCATCCATCATCTGCGCGATCTACGGCATTGCGCCCGAGGAAATCAATTTTGAGAGCTTCACGTCCGGAACGTCATCGCTGAGCGGAGACGACACCGAGGAGAAGATCGTCAACAGCAAAGACAAGGGCCTGCGCCCCCTGCTGAGCTATTTCGAGTCCACGCTGAGCGAGTACGTCATTGGCGAGTTCAGTGACAAGTACGAATTCCAGTTCACCGGCCTGGACGAGGAAGACGAAAAGACGATCTGGGAGCGCAAAAAAATGACGCGCACCGTCAACGAGATCCGAGCCGAGGACGGCGTCGACAAGGCCGACGGTAAGTGGGGTGACGCTCCATTGAATCCCTCGCTGGTTGGCGCCTGGCAACAAGAGGCAATGCCGCAGCAAGAGGACTACGGCCAGCCTGGCGCTGAGCCTGGGCAGTCGACCGATGACGGCGATGACGGCGGCGGCGATCAGGATTTTGGTGACGATCAGGGCGGGCAAGACTTCGGGGCGCCCGATGATGCTGGGGCTACGGAGAGGCCCGGAGATGATCAGCAGGACATAGCCAAGTCGTTTGGCCTGCCGGTGTTCAGAATTCAATCATGACCTACCAGAAGCCTAAGCCGCGCCCGGAGCCGGAGCCGCGCCACGACGTCGAGGTGGGCGACCATCTGTATGTGCACCACCGCGGACAACCGCGCACCGGCTTGGTCAAGGCGCACGGAAAGCACGGCGTAACCGTCGAGATTGACGGCGGCCATCACCCGGTCCGATGGGACAAGGTCCTTGGTCACAAGACCCGGGCCCTGCAAAAATACGCCGTCGTCGATCAAGGAGAGGATGGCATGCTGGTCGAGGACAAGTCCGGCCGGCGTCGATTTGTGGCAATACCAAACGAATCCAAGGAAGACCCAATGGTCGCTAAATCAATGGGGCACACGCGGCCCGTCATGCTATTTATGAAGGCGTCAGCGCCGGGAACCTACGCTGGTGCACCCGGTCTGCAAAAGAAGGTAATCACTGATAAGAATGGCGTTCAAACTACCAAGTGGGTCAGCACTGACCAGGGTAGCCCGCCGGCCCAGCGCGGCCAGCACGTCGGCTTTGCCAATGGCGAGCACAAGGGGCACGGCGAGGTAACGGCATCCGGCAAGGACGGCGTGCGTGTCCGGGACAGCGCCGGTGGCCAACACCTTGTAACGCATGACAAAATTACCCACCACTGGGGCGGCGAAGGTAAGCCGGACGCGAGTCCGCACCAGGAGACGCAACCCAACCAGGTAGACGCGCCGGGAACGCCAAAGCCGGCCCCCGACGGCGCCGAGGGGATCGCTCGCGCGCTATTCGATACCTCAGAGCTCGATAAGCTGCCGACCAAGGTCAATCAGCCTGTCCAGTCATGGGATGAACTGAAGTCCAAGGGCGAGGAAGGCCTGAAGCAGTACAGCGATATGCTCAGCAAGGTCGCGCAGAATCTTGGTCTGGTGACCGGCAAGCGCCCGCAGTCGCTGGACCACGCCCAGCACGAGGAGAAGATCAACGCCGAGAAGGAAGGCCGCAATCCGGCCGACCTGTCCGACACCGACTACATGCTGCCCGAGCACTGGGACGACGATCGCGGCTACCTGTTCATGGGCCCGCTCAAGGGCGAGAAGCGCGCCAAGGAGAAGGTCGCCCAGGACTACGACGGCGACTGGTCGCAGCTGCGCGACATGGTGCGCGCCACAATCGCAGTGCCTGGCGTCACCCAAATCCCGAAGGTGCTCGCCGAGCTCAAGGCGGCCGGCATCGAGCTGGCGCAGAAGCCCAAGAACAACCTGGTCAAGCCATTGCCGGGCGGCTACCGCGATATCAACATGATCATGCGGCTACCCAACGGCATGCTCGCCGAGATGCAGGTGCACGTGAAGCCAATGACGCTGGCCAAGGAAAAAGGCCACAAGCCATACGAGACAACGCGATCAATAGAAGGTAAATATCGCGAGAATGGCGTTGGCTCAGATACAAGCAAATGGGACGCCAAGGACCGTGAGACGCACGCCGCCGCCATGAAAGAGCAGGAGTCTCTCTACGGTGATGCCTGGGAGAAAGCTAAGGCTGGTGAGAAACAACAACAGAATGAATCATCAAATTTGACTAAATCTATGCCAACGCCTAGAATGATCTTGTGGAATTTGAAGGGGCGTGAAAATGGGAACTGAGCAGTATTTTGAGGTCGAGGGGGCTGTTTTCCGGGATGCCGGCGGCAAGATGGAGGTCTACCTAGAGCGGACCGGCCAATGGAAGCCCTACGAAGGCGACGTCGACAGGGTACGTAGGCTGAGCAACCCCATGACCCTCGACGAAGTGAAGCCCTACATGGGTGAACAAAAGGCCGAGACCAGGGATCAGGCGTGATCCTCTTGTTCAAATCAACGGTTCATGTGGCGGGCCATACCCGCCGCAATGGCGTTTACGTTTCCCCTCACGTCAGGCGCGCCGACAAGTTCGCGGAGCGGGCCCACACCGGCCAGTACCGCAAGGGCCAGCCTGGCGCGCCCAAGGTTCCCTACATCGAACACCCGCGCGCAGTCGCCCGAATCCTGCACGATGAGGCTGGCGTCACCGATGACGCCACGCTGATCACGGCTCTGCTGCACGACACCATTGAGGACTGCGGCGTCAGCCACGAAAACCTGGTGGCTGAATTTGGTCATGACGTTGCCGACGCCGTGGCGGAGCTCACGAACGAAGACGTGAAGCCCGAAGACAAGCTGGCGATGCAGGTAGCCCACGCGCAAACCATGAGCCCCAGGGCGGCCGCCGTGAAGGTGGCAGACAAGACTGCTAACTTGCGGGACCTGCTGGTTATGCCACCGGCTTGGGGCGCAGACAGAAAGCGCAAGTATTACAGCGATGCGCGCCAGGTGGTAACGGCCATGAGCCAGCGTCACCCCGTACTCGATGCTATTTTTGATGAAATATATTTGCGCGGCATTGCACAAATATAGTTATTTGTGATTAGAATTAGTTTTCGGACCTGAGTAGACAACTCCGTGCGACGGCACTTAATCACGTCGACTGGTACCCGTTAGGTGCCCTTGATGCCTGCTTGCAGGGTCATCAAGTATGAGATTATGGTGTATCTACTTAAACGCGGATGCAGCCAGTGGTAAGGTCTCATTCTTGATGGCGAAGATGCCGAACGGCTGGGGGTTCCCGGTCGATAGCAGGGTGATCACCTTCGGCCGCCATCAACCCCCACGCAAGTGGCCGGCCTTTCCTCCCTGGGTCGGAGCTTTTAACCCGGCCTTGTGCCGGGTTTTTTTGTCGTGACTGCACACTGCCATTGTTAGTGTTGGCTTGAGCGTGACCGTTTGCGGTTCATTCGGGATATAAAGGCCGCAGCGCGACATGGCGCCGACGTCCATTGAGGGTTGGAGGTCGGTTCCTTTCCGGCGTTTACGCGCCGTGCCAGGGTCGCGCCGGATCGCCGGGGCTGGAAACCGCTCCGGCTTTTCGTCGTGATCGCATACTGCCAGCATGTCTTTGTTCGTCGATTTAATTGAACTTGGTGAGCGCGTCACAAACGACGCTCTGGAGTTCCTGTGCAAGTCCACGCATGACCACGACGACGGCATCTGGGCGCCAATGGATAGCCCGTTGCTGCGTCGCCTGGTCGAGCTTTTCACGCAGCGCGGTCTCGATCGCCTTGACGCCGTGCGCACCGAGATTCAGGCCTGGACCGCCGGCGTCCGACACAAGCCCGGCGAGCGCATCATTCGCCCTGGCGGCATGATGGAGCGATGGACGCAAAGCGAGCTCTCTCTGGTCCATATCTACCTCGAACACCTCCCGCCGTCCGATTGGACGCTGGAAGACCACATGCTTGCCGTCGACGCGACGGTGCAGCGCTACCTGCCTGCAGACGACATGCGCACCGAGGCCGACTGGTTGTCGACACGTGCCAGCCTCATGGGGCGCGTGCAGGCCAACATGGAGGCCGCCGACGCCAAGCAGGCCGACGTGCTGCTGGCGGCCATGCCGAGCACGGCCGCTGAGGCCATTGCGGCGTTTGGCGGCACCGTCGCACAGCGCGCTACCATGGCTCACGCTGAAACCCGCTGTGCCGAGAATGTCCGCAACATCGCCAATGACGTCCGGCACCGCATGCGTGGCGTCATTGCCGAGCACGTCACGGAGCGCGAGCTCGGACTGCCGGCACCGTCGTCGAGTCTGGAGACCAAGCTCCTCGACCAGTTCGGCACGCTGAACCGCGACTGGCGGCGGATCGCCGTGACCGAGGCCGGCGAAGCACAGACCGCCGGCTACGTGTCGTCTCTACCCATGGGCACCAAGGTCAAGCGTGTCGAGCAGTACAAAAACGCCTGTGCGTTCTGTCGCAAAATCGACGGCCGCGTCATGGAAGTCGTGGACGCCGCCCGCGAGGACAAGGACCCGGAGACCATGATTTGGCCGGGCAAAACCAACGTTGGGCGAAGCGCCAGCCCACGCAAGCGCGTGGGGTCCGTGTTCAAGGAGCGCGAGCCCGAGGAGATGTGGCAGGTGCCAGTCGGCCTGGTGCACCCGCATTGCCGTGGGCGCTGGGTTCCGACGATTCAGGACCGGCCAGGTGACGATGTGGAGTTCGGGCAATGGATGCGTGACAAGCTGGCGGCCATGCCGCGCAAGGAACCAAAGTGATCGTTTTCCTCAAATCCCACCCCGTCACACAGGCAATGAGCGGCGCCGCCAAGCCTGCCGACCTGGGGGAAGGCGAAGTTCGCCGAAACCCCGGCGAGCCCAGTGCCGCCCAGGCCGGCGAGGGCGCCTACAAGAAGCCACGCATCGAATGGCAGGGACTGACGCTGGCAATTGAGAATCCGGCGGGATCCGTGCGCCGCGGCGTGAACCGGTCCGGCGAGGCCTGGGAAATCCGCATGTCCTACGACTACGGCGAGGTGGTCGGATCCATGGGCGTGGATGGTGACCCGGTCGATATCTACATGGGCCCGAACCCGGACGCGCCCATGGTCTACGTGGTGCACCAGAACACCTATGGCGACTGGACCCGCTACGATGAAGACAAGGCCATGGCCGGGTTCGATAGCGAGGAAGACGCCAAGCAGGCATTTCTGGCCAACTACACCGACCCGCGTTTCCTGGGCCCCATCACCGCCATGCCGGTGGCCGAGTTCGTTTCCAAGGTGCGCGCCACGATCGACAAGCCTGCCATGATCAAGGCGCTGCTGCTGAAGGCCCACGTCGATACCTACACCCGCTCCGATGGAACTGTGGTGCAGGCCCACGAAGACAAGCGCCAGCGGCACCAGCAGTACGCGGAAATGTTCAAGCCGTCGCTTGGCATCCGCCGGGATGACATGCCCCAGGTTCCGAGCGGCGTGAAAGAAAAGTTCTTGAACGGGCTGCGTGAGTCAGGTGTTTCCGTGACCGAGGCCACGGTGAACCCGTCCGAACTGAAGCCGACCCAGGGCACCTACAACGCCGCCAATATGGACTACCTGACGGACGAGACGCGGGCGGGCCGGTACGACGCCAAAACCCGCATTCTGGTGTCGTCCGACAATCGCGTGCTCGACGGTCACCACCGCTGGGCCGTCGCTGCGCTCGAAGGCAAGCAGCTACCCATCATCAAGATCGGCATGCCGGCGATGGAGTTGATCAAGGTCGCCAAGAAGTTCAACGACGACAACGGCGTGGAAAGCCGAGGTACGGCCGGCGGCGCCACCATCGCCAAGAGCATGGTCTTGTTCTTCAAATCCCATGTTGGCCCGTACCTGCGTGGCGGTCGTCTGGTGAACGTCGCTGGGTATCAGGGTCGATCTGCGCGCCCGCATGCTACGCCCGGGCAAATGAGCCTATTTGGCGGCCCCATGAGCGGCAAACCGATGGGGCCGAGCCCGCTGAACGGCAAGGACGCGGTAACTCACACGCCAGATATGTTCGCCGACGAGCTCCAGCACACCGAGCCCGCGGGCGAGCACGAGCACGACCACCTGCTGTCCGATTTCCCCGAGGGCACAACCTGGTCGCGCGGCAAAGGGCTAATCGCTGGCCACTACGCGGTCGAGCTCCCGGGCAAAGATATTTTGAGCGCGTACCACGCGAAGCCGGAGGATGCTGCGGCGCAGGGCAAGCAGTGGCTATCGAACCGCGAGAGTTCCGCCAAAAACAAGGCCGATCGCGCCACCGCGCTGGCCGCCATGCGCGATCGGTTGATGGCCGGCGGCGAAGTCACGGATATGGACCTAAATCGGCTAGGCCTGAAAGCTGGCTCATCTGGGCTCAAGTGGTTCATTCCAGCGGCCGCCGAGGTGTTCGGCATCACGTCACACGCCGTGCGCCCGCACATCAAGAGCCTGATCCGCGTCGGTCACACCGACATGGGCACCAAATTGGAGTTTGTAGACCCCAGGAAGGCGTTGCAGGCTGTGGCTGCTGGACTGGCCCCGAAGCCGGCCGCGCTCCAGCATCCAACCGAAACCGCGAAGTTCAAGACCTGGTTTCGAGGCAGTAAAGTGGTTGACGGGAATGGTAAGCCGTTGATCGTTTATCACGGAACCGCTGATGACTTCGCTGAGTTCAAGCACGGCCACGCCAACAAAAAAGACAACGGCTGGCTCGGTCAGGGCTTCTACTTCACCAACGACACCGAAATCTCCAACAGCTACACCAACCTCAAGGCTGGCGCGTCACCCAACGTGATGCCTGTCTACCTGAGCCTAAAGAACCCGTATCAGGCCACACTGGAAGACAAGCAGCGGCTGATGCTCGCCGAGCGCCGCGGTGACAATGAAGCTGCCGCGAAGTGGACGCAGGAACTGGCCGCCAAGGGCCACGACGGTGTAATTTTGAGCTACGGGCACATCCAGAACGGTGACTACCCCGCTGAGTACGTCGTTTTTGATCCGACGCAGATCAAATCGGCTATCGGCAACAATGGCGAGTTCGATGGCTCTAATCCAGACATTACAAAGTCTATGCCTGTAGTATTCCTGGCGCCGCGCTGAGCATCGTGACGCTACCCTCTGGGGATGCTCCCAGAAGGCTGTCACATGCTCATCTTTTTTACCAAATCCCAATTCAATCTGTTTGACGCGCCCGTCCACGTTGCGGCCCATGTCCGCAAAGATGGCGCGTTAGTCGATGCCCATGTGCGCATCCAGAAAGTGTCGGTAAAGCGCGCACCGGCGCCGGCGCACCACGCTACGCTGGATATGTTTGCCGAGCACAATGCTCCAGCGCCGGCAGTAAAGCGCTCCAAGCTGGACGCATTCATCGCCCGCCATGGCGGCCTGCGCTTGCTTGGTTCCACAATCGCCGGTCTTTCCGAAGGACAGCAGCAGGCTCTATTCGCTGAAATGGCGAAGCTGGCCGGAAAAACTCCCGCTGAAGTGTCGGCCATGTTCGATGCCGTGGCGGAAAAGGAGCCGGAGAAGGGCGAGACGCCGGATCTGTTTGCGGACAAGGCGCCAGTGCAGGAGTCGAAACCGTCCAGGGCGAAGTTCCAGCCTGGCGATGTGGTTACCTTCAAGGACAGGGTCGGGAAAGAAATCACGGCGCTCGTGAGCGAGCACAGATACGACGACCTTGTGACCACTTCAGTGCTTGAGGTTCCACCTCGCACGGCTTTCAAGGTTGGCGCAACGGTGAGGCGCATGGCGTCTGATATGACGCTGAAGCATCGCGCGCCGGCAAAGCCCGAGCCGGTCAAGCCGCCAAAGGCTGAGGTCAAGCCAGCCCGCGAGGTTGATGAGTCCGATCAGGATAGGTCGCACCGCGAGTGGCGGGAACACTACGACCGCATTGTCAATCTGTCGGCTGCCGATCTGGTGCGCGAAGGCACCAAAGACCTGGAGCGCGCATCCAACTATGGCGCGCAAAAGATCGCAGCCGAAAAACGCAAGGGCTGGGATGGCGGATCCGTCAATACTGCGCTGATCAACTCAATGCAAGTTGACGTCGACGCAATCGACGCTGAGCTCAAGCGCCGGCGAGATAAGCGTGATGCGAAGGCGGGGAAAATAAAGACTGTTTCTGCAGAAAAAGTGCAAACACAGCCGGCAAAACCTGCCGAAGTCGAAAATAAGCCCGCGCCCGTCCTCGTAGTGCCCCACGACCCCACAGCGCCATTCGGCGTACCGGCCGGCACCAGCAAGAAAAAGCGCCTCGCCATCAATTCCGATGTGGTGAAGCGCTTGGCCGACGGTGGCCCGTACAGCGACGCCGACCGCGCTCTGTTCCGCCAGTACAGCGGCAATGGTGGCTGCGGCGACAGCTTGAATGAGTTCTACACGGATCCCGAAGTGGCGCGCGGCATGTGGACGGCAATCGCCGCTCTGGGCGTCACCGGCGGTACCGCCCTGGAGCCGAGCTGCGCTACCGGCGTTTTCCTGCACACTGCGCCGGCTGGCTTCAAGGTCACCGGCGTGGAGCTCGATCCCACCAGCGCGGCCGCAGCCACGGCCCTGCACGGCGACCGCCACGAAATCCATACAGCCAGCCTGGAGCGCTTCGCAACGTCCGACGATCGCCAGTTCGACGTTGTCATTGGAAACCCGCCCTATGGTCCGCGCGGCTTCCTGGCTAAGGACGACAAGAAAGATATCAGCACGGCTGAGGCCTACTTCACCGATACCGCGCTGGATAAGTGCAAGCCCGGCGGCATTGTCGCCCTGGTGGTGCCAACCGGCATCATGGACAGCAAGACCAATCGTAGCCTGCGTGAGCGTCTGCTAACCAAGGGGGAATTCCTTGGCGCGCAACGCATGCCAAACACGGCATTCGAGCACAGCCATACCGAGGTGACTACCGACGTCATTTACCTGCGCAAGCGCCCCGACGACGTCGCTGGAGCTCTTGGCACGGTCGACCAAGCCACACTGCAAAAGCTGGGCGTCTGGGATGCTGAGTTCATTTCCGGTGAGTATTTCACCGGGCGCGGCGCCAGCAACGTTCTCGGCACCATGACCGAAGGCTGGCGCGCGAAGGCTGGTATGGGCAACGACATTACTGTCGAGGGCTCCATGGATGGGGTCGCCGACGCCATTGCCGATTTCACGCCAGAAAGCGAGAGCGCACCGGCCATCAGCGTGACCATGCACCATATTCTCGGAGCCCTGGGTGACGACCAGAAAGCCAAGGATCGCGCGTTGTCCGCGGCATTCCGGCGCCCATACGCCAACATCGCCAAGGTGGGCGACACCAAGGTCGTGGACGGCGTCACCTACGTGCTGCAGGGCGACCCGCCGCGCTGGCATAGCGTCGATGAGTATATGCAAACCGCAGCTATTAGCGACGCCGAGGCTTTGGGCGTTGAAATAGAGATGGCAAAGCGCGGCGTCGTGCGTGACGGCCTGGCGGACCGTGTGCGCGCATACGTGGAAAAGCACGGCAACCCAAATGACAGTGTGGACGTGAAAACGGCTGCCAACGTCAACAAGATCATATTCAACCTGCTGGGCGCGGTGAACCGCAAGGGTGAATTGTCGGACCTGGTGACCGGCACCGTGCGCAAGACAGAAAGCGGATTCGATGCCACCGCTCAGGCCCTGGCGCTCCAGCACAACGGCGACACATTCGATGCCGCTGAGCTAGCCGATCGCCTTGGTAAGACCGTGGACGAGGTCGAGGACCAGCTGGCAGCCGACCAACGTTACGCCTTTGCCGTTGGCGGATGGACCACCATGGACGCTTACCTCACCGGCGACCTGTGGCTACGCTTGGATGCAGCAAAGAAGGAACTGGAAACAAACGCTCACCCTGAGCTCGCCGACAAACTGCGCCTGCAGATTGAGCGGCTGGAAAAGACGATTGACCCGAAGTCGCTCGATGACGTCGACATTCAGGTGAATTCTGCATTCATACCGACTCACATCCTGTCGGAGTTCATGACCTGGAAGCTGCACGATGGACCAGACGCAAACGACTGGACCAAGAAGGAGCGAGCGATTGATGTCAAATTTGACTCCGGTGTGTACTTCATTACTGGCGGAAACTCGTACAGCACGGAGTACAAGGCGCTCAACGCCTACCTGAATCGAGGTACCAAAGACGCGAAGATGATGAAGGAGTACCGTCCTGTCATCGATGCGCTGAACGTAGAATTCAAGGACTGGCTGTGCGCCAGCGCCCACCGGGACGCGATTGAGGAAAAATACAATCGGTCATTCCGCGGCTTTGTGGCGCCCGAGTATTCAAATGAGCCCATCGAGGTGCCAGGACTGAACCCCAACAAGTCCGTGCGCGACTGGCGCTGGTCGAGCCTGCGCCGCTCCCTGGCGACCGGCAAAGGTATCATCGCTGACGACGTTGGACTGGGTAAAACCCTTGGCGGGTTGTTGTTGGCTCGCATGGCCAAGGTGCAGGGCACTACAAAGCGACCGGTCATCGTCGCGCCAAAGTCTGTGCTGGCCAACTGGTATAGCGAAACTCAGGATTGGTTCCCAGGATCCAAGGTCCTTACGATCGGCGCAAACTTCGCGAAGGACAAGGACGGCATGCTGGTTGGCGTCGATGACACCGCCGACGAGCGCAAGCGCAAGTACCACGACATGACGCAGAACGATTACGACTTCGTCATCATCAGCGAGCCGTCATTCGAGGAAATCGATATCACGCCCGAGCGCAAGGAACAATACTACTCCGAGGACTTCTGGGTACAGCGCGGCGACAAACTGGACAACGTCGGAGACAAACGGCGCAAGGCCATCAAAGAAAATTTTGAGCAGTCCGTAGCGCAGCGGGAATTCAGTGAGCGCACCAACGCCGTGTATTTTGAAGACCTTGGTATTGACATGCTCATTGCCGACGAGATGCACCACCAAAAGAACCTGTATTCGGCGCGCGCACGATTTGGCGACCAGCCGAAGTTCTTGGGTGGCCAGGGTCTGAGTAACCGAGCCTTGGACTTCAACATGAAAGCACGTTGGATCCGCGAGACCAATGGCGGAAAGAACGTCCACGGACTGACGGCAACGCCGACAAAGAATAGTCCGCTTGAGGTCTATTCGATGTTGTCGCACATCGCACCCGAGGCGTTCGAGCGCATTGGCATCCGCAATAGCGAGGAATTCCTTGACCGATTCTGTGAATTTGTGCCCGACAAGGTGCTATCAACGAAGGGTGACATTGAGGACGCCACTGTGGTGGCTGGGTTCAAGAACATGGACGAGCTGCGCGAAATCATGTCGCGCTACATCGATCGGCGCACTGCAGCCGAGGTTGGGCTGAAACTCCCGAGTCGCGACGATCGCATGCACCTGGTCGATATGACCCGCGCCCAGCAAGACGCATACGCTGAACTGCGCGAGCTCGCCGAGGAGTCATCTGGCAAGAAGGACGCCACCGGCGACTCCCATATTTTTTCGATCATGGACAAGATGCACAAGGCTGCGCTTGACCTGTCGATTTTGGACCCGGTGCGGTACGCTGGTGCGGAAAGCCCCAAGTACAAAGAACTGGCAAAGCAGTGCCTGGAAGGCGCAAAAGAAGGCGGTCAGATCGTTTTCAGTGAACTGATTGAGAGCCATGACAAGATCGTCGCGGCACTGGTGGATGCTGGCTTCAAGAAGTCGGAAATTGGCATCATCAACGCCGATGTGGCCAAGTCGTCAGTCAAGCGGCAAAACATTGCAGACAAGCTGAATGCGGGCATATTTAAGGTGGTGATTGGCAACTGCACCATGGCCGAAGGCCTGAATATGCAAAAGACCACGACGGACATTCACCACATGGACGTGCCATGGGATCCGGCGACGCTGCAGCAGCGCAACGGCCGCGGCCTGCGCCAGGGCAACAACAAGGAAGCCGTCCGCATCCACACCTACCTGTCGAAAGGCAGCTTTGACGGCTATCGCTACCAGGCGGTGTCGGCCAAAAAGGATTGGCAGGACATACTCTGGAACGGTGGCGACAAGGTCGAAAACCTAGCCCGTCAGGGTAAGGTATCCAGGGACGAAATGCGTATCATGCTGGCGGCCGACCCCGAGGCTGCGCGCGCAGAATTTGAGAAAGACAAGGACGAGGCTACCAAGCGGTTCGACGCCGGCAAGCGCGAAGACGCGCAGGCCCAGTACGTGCGATTCACCGAAATTAGCCGCACCTACAAGTCCATGAAAAACCGTGATTCGGTGAGCGGTCAGCGCCTGCGCCAGAAGATCGAAGCTGCGAAGACTGCTTTGTTCAATAACGCATACTGGCCCGCCAAATCAGCATTGGACAGCGTAACCGACGTGCTGATTCATCCGCAGAGCGGCACCGTGCTGGCGGCCAATCAGGGAATGGAGTTCCCCGATGAAGGCAAGATGGTGGTGACTGGCGTCAACATGCGCGCCGGCACCGTCACAATGCGGCGCCATGCCAACATCGGCGGTGGCCGTGACGTCACCGTTCCCGTGGACAAACTCAGCGACGCGAAGCCGTTCAAGTTCGATGCCGAAACCGAGGCGTCCGAAGTCGGGGCGGCCATGACTGCCCAGGCGGAGGCAAAGCTCAACAGCCTGACGTCATGGAACGAGGTCAAGGTGATGCCGTCAGCAGTGCTGGAGAAAAACCACGATCTGATTCAGCGGCAGATCAAGGATGGCGCCAAGTCGCACAAGTTCAGCATGCCATACGGGGCCATTCCCATGGTCGACAAGGCAACTGGCGAGATAAAAATGGCGGAGAGCTACGAGCACGCCAAGCTGCACGACACCCACGACTACCTTTTGCCGACTGACGCAGCAAAGGAAAAGGCAATTCAGGCGTGGATGGACGAGCGCCGAGGCGCAAAGATCGGCATCCAGAATGTGAGTAAGGGCAGCGGCAGAGGCAGAGGCTCGCGCAGTGGCGCATCCGTAAGCTCTGCAGCCCGCGAGTACAAGGGCGCCAGCTACACAGAAAAGCACATCAACCCCATGCGTGGACTTCTGCGTGAGCTGAGTGGAGTGTCCACGCATGGCATCGATTCCCCTTTGGAGCGCGAAGCCAAGTCCAGATTGGCTACAGAGCAGGTGCAGCGCATCCGCCGGGCGCCGTCGGCGCTAGACGCCATCAATGAGCTGCTGCCACTTGGTTCTCTGCATGGAAGCAGGGAAGGATATGGCGCAGATTCCAGCTTCTACGCCAAGTACCCAAAGCAGGCGTTAGCCATGGCCTGGGCCCGTGCGCGGCACCTGGGTCAGCTGGATGCAACCATTCCTATGCGCCACGGCGGCCACAATGATTACGCATGGTCGCATGCTCACGGCAAAACGATTCACTCCGCCTTGATCCGCATGGCGCGCAATAGCGGCCACGATGACCTGGCGGACGCCTTCGCAGCCACCGGCGAGCGACATGGCCTGAGCAAAGTCCACACGGACACGCTTGAGGCGATGACGCATGGTCCTGAGTACCATAAGCCCAGCTCGCGAGCCCTGGAGCAGATTGGAAAACTGGCCGAGCGCGCTGGCGTCATGGATGACACGATAGGGCAGCTTGCAAACAAAAACATCAGGCTTGGCGGCGCGTTCACCCCATCGAGTTCGTACTACAATTACGGGCGCGAAGACAAAAACCGGAAAACGGTTCGCGAGGTGCTGGACGCCCAGCTGGACGCCCAGCGCCACAAAGAACACCAAGAACGGCTGGAAAACCAGCAAGCTAAGGAGGCTGCATGATCGACCCCAAAACCTTCGCCGCCAGCACGCTGCAGCTGCTCCAGGACGACCCTAGCCGGTATGTCAATTTTGGCTCGCACTGGTACCTGGTAAAGCAGGTTCTGAAGAAGTTCTACACCCGCGACAACCTGTTCCTGCTTGGTGACCACATGGATCAGTCCGTATTCGAGCGCATGCCGGCCCATGCGGACCTGCAGGCTGCGCTTGCGGCCGCTATCGAGGAATACCGCACCAATGCGTCGTTTAACCTTGGTGGGTCCGAAGTCGCGGACCCGACTGGCGGCGGCACGTTCCGGTTGGTGGATCCTGACGCCGGCGGGCTGTAGGGGTCGTGACCCTACTATGGGCGGATGCTGCCAAAAGACCGCCCAATTTTGTTTCTGAAAGCCTCAATCCCGGATGGCGCCCGCTGGATCACCGTTCACCCCAACGGCCCTGGCTCTGATGGCCAAGCCGTCTTAATCCAACCACAGGCGGACGGCAGCGCCCATGTGATAGGCGGCGCCGGTGGCAAGCTGAACTACCTGAAGCTGCGCGGCGTCCGCAAGGAGTCCGAGTACAAGAAGGAAGCCGAGGACCGTCGCAAATCCAAGGCCGAGGAAAAGAAGGCTCAGCGCGCCGCCGACAAAGAAGCCGGCATCCTGGAGTCCAAGAATAAGGCTAAACAGGCGCTTCGCGACCAGCAGCGTCAGCACGAGCGCGAGTTTGTGCAGACCGTGGCGACCACCATGGGCTGGGATAAGGGCAAGCTGGAGTTTCCGGAGGCCGACTACGCGAACCTGAGCGAAGCCGCCCAGGCAAAGATGCGCGACAAACACCACCGCGCCATCATGCAGCAGGCCGTGCAGGCCGTTGACCTGCAGCGCCAAATGCTGGTCGCTGACCACGCTGCGCGCATGGAAGGCGGAATAGGAGAGGTGCCGCTAGACGCCAAGGACCCCGAGACCCTGAGCGTTCAGGACTTGGCGCCAATCGACAGCAACCCGGGCGGACTTGGTTTCAGCCAGGACTTCAAGGGCCGAGCTGAGGCATCCGGCTTGACTGCAGACGAATTGAAGGCGGAGGCCGACAAAGCGAAGGAAGCGAAGCGCGCAAACCTGACCGACGCGCAACGGCAAGCTGCCGTCCAACGTGGCGAGACCGCCAAATTGGTCAAGGCCGAACTGGAAGGCATCCGCGAGCCCGCTGCGCCAAAGGCTGAAAAGACGCTGGCGTCGGCAAAGGAAGCCGTCGAGCTCCTGAAGGCGGCTAAAAAGCTCAAGCAGGTGCAACAAAAAGCCCGCGCCGCAGCTGCCGAAATAGACAAGTCGCCATCCGAGCCCAAGGCGTTCGTGCTGGAGTACACCGCCAGCCCCGACGATGACGCCAAGATCACCGAGGACCTTAACAACGACCTGCGCACCGCACAGACACTGGCGTTCCTGTCAGAGTTCAAACGCCTAGCCGGCGAAAAGCCCGAGGAAACACTGGGCAAGCATATCGGCATAGGCGCGTACAACAGCATTAACAGCCTGGCGCTTGCCGTCGGTGGCGAGGCCCTGGTGGACCGCTCCGTGGTGGACGTGCTTGGCATTGCCGGTGCAGCTCAGGTGCTGGCACGCCGGATCCACGCCGACATGCCCGCAGACGTCGAGCGCATCACTGAAGGCGTGCAGGATTTCCACCTCCACCACTACATGGAGACCAGCGCCGAGGCGCTTGGCGAGGCCCGCGAGCTCATGGACGCCGCAAAAGAGGTTGAACTGGGCGAGGCCGCAAACGGCTCCGACCTGCAGGTCGCCCAGGAGATGAATGGCCGCCGGCGACGCGCCGTTGGTGACGCGCAAAAGATACTGGGGCAGGCACTGGGAGAGATGGAAGCCAATGCGGCTCTGGTGACTGCCATGAAGCAGGGCGCCAAAGACAAGTGGCAGGGCTCGCTCGGCAAGATCGGCATGGAGTCTGCAATCCAGCGGGTGCGCGCTATCGGCCTGCAGCGCGGCGACTACACGCTTGACACCGTCGCCGGAGACACGTTCCTGACCATCAACGCCGCCGGCATGGACCGCCTTGCAAAGCCGATCGCCCGCGACGACGTCGCCCAGGTGCAACGCAACCTGTCCATCATCCGCGGCGACGAGGACGAGGACGGCTGGCTTCCGCTTGGCGTAGCTAACCGCCCGGATCTGGCGATGGACGTCAAGCCCGGGGTGGCACCGCGACTGGCGGAGCCGTTCACGCCAGGCGATGACCTGGAGCAGTCCCTGCGCGACTACATCGGCGGTCGTGCAGCTGACGGTGACGCGCCCGGCGATATCGTGGCGGATATCCAGAGCGCGGCATTCTTTGAAAAAGTCGGGTTCGACAAGGCCGAGCAGTACCGCGCCGCGCTCGATGCCGTGGCGCCGCTCAAGGACGCCAAAGGCAAGCAGCGCCGCTCCGAGGCGCTGGCCGGCGCATTTGACGGCTATGCGGACGTGTTCGTGCAAAACCGTTATGGTGGCGAGCGCAGCACCTTGAACCGGCAGTCCTTCAGCGTCGACCAGACGTCGGTTGATGCCCTGCACCGGGCGCTGTCCGAGCACCCCGATGGCGTAGCCGCATTCAAGCAGATTGGCGAACTGACCAGCCAGGACCAGCGTACACTGCGCGAGCACTTTTACCGCAACGTGGCGAAGGAAAGCCCCGAGCAGGGCGCACTGCGCGCTGAAGTTGAGCGGCTGGAAGCCAACGAGCCCGAAAAAGAAACCACCGACATGTTCGGTGACACCACCGTCAATCCAGAGTGGAGCGACTGGAGCACCCAGCGCAATGAAGCCGCGGCAAAAGCCAACGCTGCCGGTCTTGACTGGCCGAAATACGTTGAGGCCATGCACGGGCACGAGAAGGCTTACGAGGCCATTCAGGATCTGATCCGCTCCAACGTCGGCAAGGCATTCGCGGACAACCACAACAAGCTGAACCCGGGTAAGCCCCTCAAGCTGGGGCGGTCCGTCATCCGCAACAACCTGAACCACCTCGACGCCACCGACCCCGCGGCGCGCGAGGAGCGGCAGGCACGCGAGCGGGAGCTTGTTGACAGCCTGCGCGAGCGGTCCCAGGGGCGCTACGCAGCCGGAAGCGTGTCGGACAAGCTGGATGCCGCGCGCGATCAGGACGAGGCATTCAATCAGGCGCAGATGGGATTCTTTGGCAGCGATGACGCCCCGGTCGAAAAAGAGGCTACGCAAGCAGACCTAAAGGGCGACGAGCGACACAGCCTTGGCCATGTTGCTGAGAGGCAGATTGCCGGCATGATGGGTGTCGTTGGGAAAAACTTTAAGCCAGGGCAACCCACCAAACTATGGGCTCCGACGATGAGCGGCGGCAAGAATGCGGCCCGTCAGCGCCTGGTGAAGATGGTCGACGCAAATAAGCGCGTCGTCGCGGCCTTCGGCACTGGATCCGGCAAGTCACTATTGCAGCTGGCTTCCTTTACGCACCTGCACCAGCAAGGAAAGGCAAAGCGCGGAATGTTTCTTGTGCCTTCGATCGTGCAGGGCCAGTTCTCAGGCGAGGCTCTGCGCTACCTGGAGCCCGGGAAATTCAATTGGCACATTGAGCCTGGCGCCAGCCGTGATGAGCGCATCAAGGCCTACAAGAACCCGGACCACCATTTCTGCGTGATGACACACCAGTCGTTCCGAGACGACATGATGCACCTGGGCGCCACGCACTCCGGTATCAGCGAGTCCGAGATGGCGGACCGCCTTAACTCTATGACCGACGCCGAGCGCAAGGACTGGATGGGTGGCATCATGGAGCGCGAAGGCATCAACTTCGACTATCTGACTACCGACGAAAGCCAGTACACACTGAACCGGCAAGGCAAGGAGAATTCCGGCCTGGCCAACGTCGTCGACGCTCTGTCAGCCCATACGCCCTACTACGTCACGGCGTCAGGTGATCCGGTCAAGAATGATGCCAGCGAAGTGTATGACCTCATGCGCAAGATGGATCCGGCTCGTTACAACGACCGCGGCGCCTTTATGCGTCGCTATGGCGCCGATACATTGGCGTCCAAGGATGCCCTCAAGCGCGAGATGGCGCGTTACGTCTACCCCAGCAAGATCGACCCCGACGTCACGGCTGACCGCAAAGAATCCAAGGTAGCTCTATCCGGCGGGCAGCAGCAAGCGCTGGCCGAACTGGACAAGCATTTCACCAGCGCTCGCATTGCCCGCATGGAAGGTAAGGTCGATGTTGCCGCCATGAAGGCCATCAGCCCGGCATCGTTCGATGGCGTCGCCGAGGCTGATCACGATGAGGTGGCGAAGGGGCTTCAGCAGTCGCTAGGCATCATGCGATCGTCAGCCGTGCAGCGCGTTATCAACACGCACCCCGACAATCCGCTGATTGACGACCTCGTGAAGAAGGCCGCCGATCGTAAGGGCAAGCCCGGCGTGGTGTTCGCCCACAATCGCGAAGCAGTCCGAATGATCACTGAGCGACTGCAAAAAGAGGGGCACCGTGTCGTCACCATCACGGGATCTGATAGCGGCAAGGAAAAAGAGCGCAAGCGGCTCATGTTCAACCCGGAGCAAGGTGAAGCCCAGGCTGACATTCTTGTCGCCAGCGATGCCGGCGCCACCGGTATGAACATTCAGCGCGGCGAGTGGTTGTATCAGCACGACACTCCGCAGACCGCCATGACTCATGCGCAGCGCAACGGGCGAATTTTCCGAACTGGGCAAAAAAACAACGTGGAATTGATCGACGGCATTGCCGATCACCCCGAGGTTCACAAGGCCCGTGAGCGGTTGCAACGCAAATACGGATTGCGCGAGCTCATGACGTCGCCCATGGAGGGCCTGGATGACACGGGGGTCGCTCACTACATCAAGCAGCGCCAGGTCGCTGAAAAAGATGCACCGGGTTCTCTTTTTTGAGTATTATTGAGCCATGAAATACGCAGCTCTTTCTCTGGCCTACGCCACCGCACTTCTAGTCACGCCAGCCGCGGCAATCGCTGAGGTGGATGCCGTTGCCTGCTACAGCGTCAACGACGGCGATGCCCGGACGCACTGCCTAGCCAGAGCCAGGAGCGATACCGGCCAGTGCTACTCAATCAAGCGTGCGTATCTGCGTTCGCAGTGCCTTGCGGAGGTCAGGAAGTGAACACCATTCTTGGAAACACTCGCCGACAACTCGGTGAGCTCGGCGCTATGTCGGCTCAGACTGACGCGATGGAGCGAAAGATTTTGCATCGCTCAATTGATATGCTTTCCGACGTCGAGGGAAAGCTAGAGAAGGCGCGCGCCGATGCCATGCACGGCGATGATGCGGCCAAGGATCGGTACACCCACCTGGTGGAGGAGCGTGGCCGGCTGGAGCAAGTGATTGCGCAGGCCCACGCTGTGCTGGCCTCGTAGGCAGGTAAATTCATTGCGTTAGGGTCGCTTTATGCGGCCTTTTTTGTTGTTGCTTTGCCGCGCCAATAAAGTCGTGACGCAATCATTGCGGCATGAGAACTGACGATCAGCTCCTTGCTGGCATCCCTGAATTCCTGAGTATCGGCTCGATGCTCAAAGCAACGCCCCAAATGGATGGCGGGCAACGCATCGTCTATTTTGAGGCCAGCAACGAGGGGGTTGATCAGCAGGACGAGGTGATCGCTGCGAAGGCCTTGGCTGAGAGTGCGGAGTATTTCAAACGCTACGGCAATATCGACATTGATCACTACACGCTGATTGGTAAGCCAAACGCAGCCCAAGGCAGGCCCGGCATACCTGGTTGCGAACTGTATGAAATCGGTCGGCCGCTGGATGTGCGCCAGAAAGGTGGCACGACGTTCGTCAAGGCCGAGATTTATTCTGGCGTCGGCCCGGCTGCTGAGCGCGCCAATGACTTCTGGTCTTCCATCACTGACGTGAGCCCGCCCCAGCGCTGGTATCCATCGGTGGGCGGCAGCGTCCTGGCAAAGTCCGTCGTCGCCGACGCTAAGACCGGCATGCGCAAGGCGATCGTGAGCAAGGTCCGCTGGAACAATATAGGCGTTTCCAAAACGCCGGTAAATCAGCACGTTGGAACCTGCGCAACTATCCCCCTTGGCGCGTTCGCGAAGTCCTGGTCGGCGGATGGCCTCGACTTCGCAAAGGCACTCGAAGCTGGATACGGAACAGATTCAGCCGCCCTTGCCGGCGGCTCGGCTATGCGCGTGCAGTCATTGGATGGCGCAATTCATAGCTATTTTGATTTTAGGAACAAGCTGGCGGAGCGCATGCGCACCGGCGGCATTGGCAAGAACCCTGGCGCCCGCGAGCTCGTCGAGCAAGCCGCCAAGCAATTCAGTATGGCGCCAGATAGGGCTGCTGAGTGGGTGGAGCGCTTCATGCGCGATTTGAAAAATGGTCTCAACAAACGGAGTAAGTCATGAGTCAATTTGAAAAGCTGATGGCTGAGCTGGGTCAGCTCAGTGCGGATCAGGAAACAATGACCAAGGCGCTCCCGGCGGATGACGGTAAGGATGAATCAAAAATCCAAGCTGCCGCTGCGGAAGGCGGCTCGGATGGTGATGCAGATGATGTTGTCGGCGACGACGACGGCGACGACAAGCCCATGGCAAAGTCGTTCAAGTTTACGCTTGACGACGGCACGGAAGTTGAAGCTCAGGACGGCACCGATTTGGTGAAGTCGCTGCAGGATCGGGTCGAGAAGGGCGAGGCTACCATGGCTAAGGCTATGGCATCCGCGATTGACTTGATCAAAGGCCAGGCTGAGATGATCAAGTCGCTCAGCGACAGCGTCAAGAAGCTGTCCGGAGAAGGCCGCGGCCGCAAAGCCGTCGTGTCCGTGGTCGAGAAACCGGAGCCTGGTGCCGGCACCATGGCGAAGTCGGATCCGGCAGGCGTGAGCCACGATGTGTTTTTTGCGAAGGCTTTGGCCGCGCAGAAAGAAGGACGCCTGTCCGGTACAGACATTGCCGTGGCTGAAAGCTGCTTGAACCGCGGTGAAGCCATTCCCCAGAGCATCGTCGCCCGCGTCATGCAGTAATCCAAAATTTTCAACGAGGTAATTTCAAAATGATCAATCTTCCCGATATCGCAGCTGGCCGTTCGACGACTGGCGAAGTTGGTGAAAACGTCCTGGCTGATTTGCAGAAGGCTTTGACTGCCGGTTATGGCACTGACGTGTCTGGCTTCGCTGGCGGTTCTGCGTTGCGCATCCAGTCCCTGGATAAGACCATGCAGGCCACCATCCAGGAAAACAAGCATTTCCGCCTGTTCAACGAACTGGCCAAGACTGGCGCCGGAGCAACAGTTGACGAATGGACCGAACAGTCCGGCGTCGGCGGATTCCTGGGTGGCTCGACTAACACCGAGACTGGTATCATCAATGAGTCCACCGGCTCCTACGCTCGCCGCGTCGGCCTGGTGAAGTACCTGATGACCAAGCGTCAGGTTTCTCTGGTGTCCACTCTTGGGCAAAACCTCGCCAGCTCGGAAGCGATTGAGCAGCAGGCTGGCGCCAAGCAGCTGCTGACCGATGCTGAGTACCTTTCCTTTGAAGGTGACAGCGCTGTAGTGCCTACCGAGTTCGACGGCATCTATGCCCAGATCGCTGCAGGCATCCTTGCCGGCCAGGTCGACACCGGCAACATTCTGGACGCCGCTGGTCAGTCTCTGGCATCTATCAACATGGTGAACGCCGCCGCCGCCCAGGTGAGTCGTCGCGACAACTTCGGGACTCCTACTCACATTTTCATGAGCCAGCTCACACAGGCTGACTTTGATACGGGTCTGGATCCAGCGTTCCGCGTGAGCCTGAACAACGTCCCCAACGGCGGCATTTCTCTGGGCTCGCCGGTGGTCGGTATCCGCACCTCTTGGGGTGACGTGAAGACCGTCAATGACGTGTTCATCAACGACGGCGACCAGACTGTGCCGTTTGAGGTGACCTATTCCGCTTTGGCTACCGCCAACACCGCGATGAAGCCTACCCTGGCCATCGATGCGTCTGTCAGTGACGCCAGTTCTTCTTTCAGCGCGGCATGGGCCGGTAACTACTACTACCTGGTGACCGGCTTGAACGCCAACGGCCAGTCTGACGGCCGTATCACCGCGCAGACTGCCGTGGCCGCCGGAAAGAAGGTTACGCTGACCATCACCCGCTCCGGTGGTGCCTCTGAGACCGGCTACGCCATTTATCGCAGCCGCATGAACGGCACCAACGCCGCTAACGACTTCCGCCTGGTGGCTCGTGTGGCGTGTGCGGGCGCAACGACGACCTACACTGACTACAACCGAGACATTCCTGGCACCACCAAGGCCTACGTTCTCAACATGAGCGCAGGTGACCATGCCATTAACTGGCGCCAGCTGCTGCCCATGATGAAGTTCCCGTTGTACCCAACCAACGCGGCCGTCATTCCCTGGGCTCAGCTGATGTTCGGCTACCTGCGTATCACCAAGCGTCGCCATCATGCCGTGATCAAGAACATTTTGCCCAACGGCGCAAAGTGGCTCCCGAAGTAATCAATTGACCTGCAAGGGGCATCTTCCGGGGTGCCCTTTTTAACAATCAAGGAAAAATCATGGCAAAGGTTATTTGCACCCTCCCCAACGCCAGCGAAGAAATCAATGGCGTTTCGTTTGTCAGTCACGCCAAGGGTATGGTTTCCGAAGAAATCACCGACGCCGTTGCTAATGACTTCGCGTCTATTCCAGGATACGAATTGGTTGGCGCCGTGAGTCCCGAGGAGGCTGCCGCCAAGGCCGCCGCAGCCGATGCTGAGAAGTCTGCTCTGCTGGAGCGCGCAGCCAAAATTGACTTCAAGGTGAAGGCGAATTGGAGCCTGGATCGCCTGAAGGCCGAGGTTGATGGCGCCGAAAAGGTCGCGGCTGACGCCGCAGCCAAAGCTGCCGAGTAATAAACCGGGCACTGCCCAATTTTGAAAGATTGAATTATGTCCATCAAAGGCACCGGAAATCTGAAGAATGACCTGAACCGCACGACGCCAGCTGCGTCAAACGCCAAACTGGGCGACATGCTGGAGTCGATCATCACCAACCAGAACGCCATCCTGGCTAAGCTGGACGCCATTGGGGCGGCTGGCGTATCCTCCGCGGCCATCGCCGCCGCCGCCGGAACGACCAACGTGGCGACCTACACGCTGGTGGCGCCAAGTAAGCTCTGACCTGTACCTTCTTGCAAATAAAAGCCGGCCCATGAGGTCATGGTTGTAATTCCTGGCCTGCAGCTCGGCAACATCAAGGCATGGATTTTCGACATGAGCTGGAGCACCATGGCGCAGTCGCTTTCTGACGCAGGGTTGATTTCGCCCGACGCCATCACCCTAGAAGCCATGGTGTTCAGTGACGCCAACTTCCCGAAACTTTCGTATTTATAAATGGTTGCCTACGTCCTCACTGGAAATGCCACGCTCCGCGATGTTGGTAACGCCGCTATCTGGGGCGTTGCGACTGCGCGTGCAGGCGGCGACACCATTGACACCAATGGCTTCAATTTAACACTTGACCAAGACACCCGCTATGGCTTGTCTGGCACGACTTCCACGTCGCTCGGCAACATCACCATCAACGCCTCCAAGGGCGGCAACGTCACGATTGACGGGCGGTATTCACGGCTGATTCCCTTCAACACCGGCTCGGGAACGATCACGGCCGGCACCTTGATTACTTGCGGCTCGGCCACAGGCTACGTGGTGGGCTTGTATTCTGCTGTGACGGCTGCCCCAGTTTTGACCGGCGTAGCCACGGGCTACATCAAGGTGGCAGCCTGGAACGGCGTAGCTTTCCCAACGTCCGGCAGCTTCACACAGGCTGGCTACACATTCACCATTTCCGGTGCTGATTCACCCGGATGGCTTGAAATTGTTGGCGACGAAGCCTCCACCATCAACGGCAACCGACTTGGTACGTTCTCTGCACTCGGGACTTGGTACGACTTCCTTGGAGTCACGACGACCGGTACTCGCACCTCGACTTACCAGCTTCCCACAAACGGCTCGCTGACCTACGTGGCGGGTGTGTGGGTGCAGTCTGCTGCGGCAACCATTACAGGTGCTGTGGCGTCAGGTGGCAACATCACATTCACGGCCGCCGGGCATGGCTTTAGCATAGGCCAAGACGTAACGATTACAGGTGCTGCGCCCTCGGGTTACAACATCACGGACTTGACCATCACGGCCAAGACAGCAGATACCTTCACGGTTGTGGCGGCTGACCCAGGTGCTTGGACTTCAGGCGGCTCGGCAACGGTATATGAGTTCTACCCCAATGCAGGTTCACGCCCGGCACTATTGGCCAACATAGCGACTGACGCGATACGCGGAAAGTGGTGCTGGATTTCAACGGCGGGGCTTGTCACGTTTGGCTCAGACGGCACCAACTCCACTGGCGGCTACGTTGTGCCGGCCGGGCGAAAGTTGCGTGTGCCCAACGTCTTCTTGCAAAGCTGCACAACGGCGGCCCGCACGGCCAACGCACTGCCCAATGCCACCTTGGCCACCCGCTACGACTTCACCACGACCGGCGGCGGCGCAGTAGTGATGAACAAGGTGTCTTGCGCCTGGTACATGAGTTTTGCACAGGCCTATTCGGTCAGCTGCAAGTATGTGTCCACGTTCGAGTCGCTGACCATCTCTGAAGTTGCATCCCCAATGACCTTGTGGGACGTTGGTGTTGGGCAAACCGGAACGGCCAATACTCAGATCGCCTTGAACATGAATTTGATGTTCGCGGGCGGCACCATACGCAACTGCACCATGAGCCGGATTGCTCAGGCAGCAGCAGGAACTTACGTTGAGAGTTGGGCAGACTGCACAGGCTTCACAGTCACGAACCTGAAGTCGCACTCGCTTACCAAGGCGGCCAACGCCACGGCGGGCACAGCCACTATGACCCGGCTGATCGGCTGCACCTTCGAGGATACAGTTCTTGGCGGCGGCCGTATTTTCATCACAGGCTGCAATGGCGTGACATGGACCAACACGGTCTACTACGACAACATCGCCTCGACGACGGCTACAGCAATCCCGATGTTCGTGTGGGACATGGGAACGGCGGCCAGTTACAACATGAAGTTCGATGGCCTGTCATGGGGCGGCCTGTCTTTGGTGCAACCCTACTCCGGCATCCTGAACGTTGGCGTTGCCGGCTGCCAGAACATCAAGTTGCGAAACCTTGGTACGGCAGCAGCCCCACTTGACATGGGCGGCCCGCTTGTTGATTCGACTTGGACCAGGGCTACCACCGTAACCACTGTGACCAAGGTGGCGCACAACCTGAAGGTGGGCGACCTGATTGCCGTCAACATGTGCTCTGACGTGGCCCCCAAGGCCCTTACCACAACGACGGCAACTCTCTGGACGGTGGCCACAGTGCCAACGGCTGACACCTTCACAGTGACCGTGACCAACGCCGGGCAGACGGCCGGCCAGAACTTGCAGTATTACCCGACGATGGCGAACGCCTTGGTGAACTTCGGGGCTTCTGCGGCGGCCAACGGCGTTTACATTCAGAGGTGCTACACACCGCACCTGCGCGGCGGCTTGCTGGTTGCGGCTGACAACTCGTCCAAGAACGTCTACATCGAAGACGTTTGGGGCACTGATTGGGGCCTTCAACTGAACCCAATGCTGAACTGCTTTGTTCGGCAAATGCAAGCCACGCCTGCGTTGACTGCACAGACTTCTGTGTACGGCACGCACTTCATGGATTACTACACCACGGCGCAGCCTGCAACCATTGCAGCGGCCGCATGGAGCCGGGCCACAACGATCTGTACCGTGACCAGCAACAACCACGGCTTGCGAGTGGGCGACCAAGTGCTTGTGACCGTGACCAGTGATGCAGCGGCTGTAGTGCTTGGCGTCAAGACCTTGACCCAGATCACGGCTTCGGCAACGCCCGTCAACACCGGAAACACCTTCCAGTTCACCTGCTTGAACGCAGGCGGTGCAACCGGAACACTGACCTTCACGCCGATCAATGGCCGGGTGGCCATTCAGATGAACGAGGCGACTTCTGATACTTCCAATCAGGTTGTCTTGTCTGGCGGTGCAGCCTTTACGTCTGCCGGTTCACTCTATATGCCTACGGTTGGCCAATACGCCATCTTCACGGCAGACAAGAACATTCGTGGGCACAGCACGTTCCCTAACATTCTGCCAGTGATGGCAGGCGGTACGGTCGGCAATTACGACATTACTTACAGCCTTGACGGTGGAACGACCTTCAAGAACTTGATCTATCCTCGTGCGGGTGGCGGTGGAACTATCTCGACCACCAACGTGACGATGACCTCAACGACCGGCGTGGCCGTCGATGATTACGTTTTCGGCACTGGTATTGCGCCTATGGCCAAGGTGGTCAGCATCACCAATGCCACAACAATTGTGGTGAGCATTGCCAACACCGGGGCTGTGTCTGGTGTGCTGAACTTTGCACGCCTACCGTCTGAGGCAGCGATTGACCCGACGATTGGCTTCCCGCTGAAGATCAAGATTCAGACCAGCACAGCCAACACGACGGCCATCACCAGCCTGTTCTTCTACACGAACGCCAACAATACCGACCGGGCTGCAACTTACGCCCTTGACGTGAACACAGTGACGTTCACAGGCTTGCCGACAGGGTGCGATGCTGTGGTGCTTGTGGCAGGTACCACAACGACACTTGACCTGAAGGATTCAATGGCCGGAACGACATACGGCTACACCTATTCTGGAGCACAGACGGTTGACGTTGGCTTCATTAAGCCTGGGTATGTGCCGTTTTATATCCGCAACCTTTCCCTCACTACAACTGACTCTACGATACCGGTCAGTCTTTTTGTCGATAGAAACTATATATAGGAGCCGACATGGCAAAAATCACATCAAAATCACAACTCAACGTGGGCACCGAGCTTACGGTAGATGAAACCACCAAGACGTTTACTCTAAACGTTGCCGGCAACCTGATTGCGAAGGATGGCGTGACCATTCAGGCGCTGTACTCGAAGTTGGTTGACTTGTGGGCCACTTCAACGTATCAGGATAGTCCATTTCCAATGTACGCCCTTGATGCGTTATCTGGTCAGTATCAATTCGGTACGGACGGTGCAACTTACTCTGGATGGAAACCTGCTAATGACGCTACACGTCAGATGCTACGAGATGGCGGTTGGTCTGAATATAACTCGGCCGGCGTACTTGCTCGTCAGTACGTGGGTATTGTGGGCCTGGGCGTGGTGTCTTCTGGTTCGCAGCTTTACTACCAAGCCGCAAGCACCGACGCACCCACCAACTTCACCTTTACCGATCAGGTGAACCAAGGTATTCAGGTGTATGGCAACATCTCTGCTGACGCCACCACGACCACATTCGACAAGCGCACCTACTTCAAGGGCTTCGTTCGTGAGTACCAGAAGAAGTACAAGGACTCCGTGCTGTCAGACACAGGTAAGACGGCCACCGGTGCGTACTTGGTCAACTTGCTGCTGAACAACGAAACCGACTTGGACGTGACGGTGGCAGATGCCTCCATTACTGCCTCACCTTACAGTGAAATCAACGTCAAGTATTTCGCCACGGCCTTCAGCAAGGACATTGACACTTCAGGTTCCCCGCGTGACTTCGGTATCGTGGTTGACGTTGGCACGCACTCTGGCGTGGATGGCGTGTCGAACGGCACAACGACCTTCACCACGGCTGCTGGCGGCATCACAGGTGCCAATTACACTGGCGGTACACTGATTGTTCACGAGGGCGCAGGCAAGGGCACCTACACCATCTCTGGTACGCCCACTGCCACCAGCATCACGACGACTGTGGCCGTTACCGGCTCGGCATCGGGTCTGTCTTTCACGCTGCAACGCGCAACGCCTGTTACGGCCAGCTTGCAGCAGATTTACACCAAGATTCAGTACCAACTGCGTCAGAACAGCAACATCAACGGCCTGGCCTCTGCCGGCTCGGTGACCGGTAAGACTGCATCCCTGCTGCTGAACTTCGTCGGTTCTGCACTGAAGGCCGGCTTCTACGCACCGACCAACCCCAACGGCGGCGGCTCGGGCGTGACCATCATGGGTTACTCAGCCTCTGATACCAACAGCTTCACCAGCTACGACAACACGGCTGCCACCCGTGACTACCCCTATGCTTCCGCAGGAACCATCTCGTTCAATGCGCCCTTGGTTGGTGCAGGTTCGAGCTACCGCCTGATGTTCACTGCACCTCCCGGAGCAGGCAACGACTACGGCGAATCTGGTGCCATCACTGTGAACGACGCCTCTGGTTCACCGATCACAGGCACTATCAGTGCAGCAAGTATCGGATTTACCTACGATTACGACGGAAACGTGCAGGGCGGGGCTACCGCAGCGACCGACAGGGCTGTTACACTCATCGGTATTCGCCCCGGTTCTGGCAAGTTTGTGGTTGCAACTGGAACGCTGACTCGATCAAAGGCTATTAGTTTGTCTTTGGTGGCGGAGCAGGATAGAGTCTACGCTTAAAGCATGGCCATCGTTTTTGATGCGGCTACAAAGCGCATCGTACTTGACAGTGCGAGCGTTACCGCGACCGAGCTTTATAGCCGGTCTGCGGACTGGCTTGCCACATCCGACAATGCCAAATACGGCGCCGTGTTTCGCCAGGTTGGCGGGGATGATCTAGGCGGCGGGTTATCCATTCCGCCCTACTATTTCCTGCAAAACGGCTGGCGTGTGCGCCCTATGGAGATGAATCAAACGCTGGTGATTGACGGCAACCTGTTCGTGGATGGCGGTGGCGACCCCATCGTTCCAACGCTTGGCGTGTTTCAGGTGTTAGTGAAGTCGGTGGTGCCAGTGCAGGCTCAGGGCATCAGTACCGCAGGCGGCGGCTCATCCGGGGGCATCACCACTGAGCAATACAATGCGTTGATGTTGGCTATTAACTCGCGGTCTTCGCTCACTCTCACCGATGTCAAATCAGCCGCTAGCACCGGAAGTACGGTGGTCGTTGAAGTTTTGACGGCTGATGTGACAACAAATATGCCCCTTTCGGGCGCCTAGGAGAAATCGTGAATCCAATCACCCAAGGTGCCGTTGTCAATGTCACCGCCAATTTGAAGCAGGCCGGCATTCCTTACGTCATAGCTTCTGGAACCGTTGTTTCTGCGCAATTTACGTCCGTTGATGGCGTAACCGTACTACTAGGCTCCATGCCTGTGCTGGAGACAACCACTGGCAGCAATTGGTCTGCTGGCAGCATTGTGGTTCCGTTGTCCAATGCCCAGACTGCGGCACTCCCAATTGGCGACATACTTATGCGCGTTACCGTGGGCACGCTGACCTGGCTGATACCCATGGAGGTTGCGGTATTCGGCGACAATAATTCCGCGCTGTTTCCCGACAAGGCTGGCACAATTCTGAAGATGCGGACTGAGCGTCTGATGTTGGCTTACAGTAGCGCGCTGCCATCCGTGACACTGACGGATGACTACATCTGGGGAAAGCTGCGCGCCGCCGAGTCCGAGATTGCGCACACTCTGCGAGTTCCGCTGGCTCCGACTGTGTTTTTCCCCCAAACGCCGACTGCTGGCGAAATTACCGCATTGAACGGCCAGGCCTGGGCGATCGATCCTGGTTATGAGTACAGCGCGGAGTCTTTCGGGTACAACGACAAGTGGGGCATGATCAAGATGCGAAACAAGCCGCTGCAGTCAGTTAGTCGAGTTCGCTTTGCCTACCCTGGTGGAGCTGGCTCCTATTACGATCTTCCGCTCGATTGGCTGCGAATGGACAAGAAGTACGGAACCATTCAGTTCGTTCCCTCAAGCACAGCGTTTGTGGCGCCACTCAATAACTTCGTCATGCAGGCAATTGGTGGCGGGCGGTCCATCCCTTTGGCCATCCAGATCACCTACGTCGCCGGACTCGCCAACGCTGCGTCAGACTACCCTGAGCTGGTGGACGTCGTTATGAAGAAGGCATCACTGAAGATCATTGAGGACGCATTCCTGCCGCAATCCGGATCAATCAGCGCCGACGGCCTATCTCAATCAATGAGTGTCGATATGGACAAGCACCACGACACGATCGACCGAATTCTAAATGGCGGAAAGGGGTCGAATGGTGGCCTCATGTCAGCCATTCATGGCGTTCGTTTTGGTGTGATGGGGGCGTAATATGCGACTCAATCCGGCCGCATTTAACGTCTTTCTGCGCAACATTGGGCAAGAGCTCGAATGGCGCAGGTCCTACGCCTGCGCCTGCATAAACCCGCAGTCAGGCCAGGCGGACCCGAAGCACGCGCTGTGCGTTGGCAAGGGACGTATATGGGATGCCGGCATCTCCACTATAGCCGGCGTGGCAAGCCAGAAGGTGCAGGCTCAGTGGATGCAGTCTGGCATGTTTGAGAATGGCGACATGGTTCTCAGTATCCCAGAGGACAGCCCGATCTACAATGCCGGGCAGTTTGACCGCATTGTCATGCGCAACAGCACCGATGTGTTCAGTCTGCCAATGACTCACGGAGCGCCAACTGAGCGAGTCCTGTTCCCGGTCAAAGATATCACGCGGGTATTTTGGCTGCACCCTACGACGCGACTGATCGTCGAGGGCGGAATACCAGCGGTGAGCGATACCGGTCACCTGACGTGGGCCGGTGGCATTGGTGAACCGCCGGCTGGTATGGTCTACTCACTCAATGGCAACAAATACGACGAGTATTTCATTTTCCAGGACTACCTGAGTGACCGAGGTGAGCACCAGGGGGCCAGGCTACCCAAGCGTGTCGTGGCAAGGAAATGGGATTTGTTTGGGCGTTAGCCGAGCGTCCGCCTCACGGCTTCGGCCAAAAACTCGTCCGCCAAAGGTTGCATTTCCTGAGCCACACCCTGGGCGATGTTCTGACCTGGTTGCGCCGGGACTATCCAGCCCCGCGACTTTTCGCTCATAACCCTGAATGTGAGGTATGCGCTGGATTTTTTGCCTGAGCCTGTCGCCGTGTTCATGCGCACCATGCCTTGCTGGTTCTTCGATACGTTGGGACCCGTGAGGCGATCGCCCCAGTTATATTGGCGCTGCCGCACGGTTGCCGGCGCCCGCGTCAACAGGCTGAAGGCGCCGGTGCCAGATACGCGCCGACCGTGGCCGGTAATTGTGCTCAGGCTCATAGAGCGAGCCTGGTCCGGTACGGTGTCGGCGTTATGCCGGAATGGGATAATCAGGTATCGCGTTCCTTTGTTGGTCGTCCGCACCTTCATGCTGGTGTTCAGCATCGCCTTGAGGTCGCGCGGTGGCCTCCCGGTTTCTATATCCTGGGCGTAGCGGTAATCGGACTCCACGACGGCACTGAAATCACCGATCATCCGGTACGTGATCGTCTTGGCGTAGGCGTCCTTCTCTCCGCTCCACAGCTTGGCGCGCTGCACGGCCTCAATCCAGCGCGACGCCGTGGCCTGGGCGATCCCGTTCACAGCCTGATTTACCAGTGGGAACAGTTCTGCCTTGATGCCGCGACTCAATTCCATTTGAGCGCCAAGGTCTAGCGAGATGCGGTAATTGATCGTGCTCATGCCGCGAGTATGGCGTCACGCCCGCATGTCGTGACGCCAAAATCATGCCCATGATCACAACGGTCCAGCCTTTGTATGCGGGGAATGCAGTCCGGGTATTTGTAGCCCCGCCTGCTGGCTCGCTTGTCTGGCGGGTGTTGCGCAAAACGACGAGCAGCTTTTCCGGGCACGATGATGCCGGCGCATTTCTGGCATACCAGGGAAGCGACGTAGTCTTTCTCGATATTTCAGGCCTTGCCAACGACGTGCTCTATTACTGGGCAGTCTATTACACCGCAGACAATGTAACCTGGGTGGCCGGGAATGTTGTTGGCGGCACGCCGACGGCGACCTATCAGGATCACACAACCGACGTCATGTCGAATATGCGGGAGCGCATTGAAGCGGGACTCCGCGTTGAATGTGATCGCGGTCATTTTCAAACTGAGCTTGGCTACATCCAGGTTTACACGGCGCCTCCTTCCATTGAACAAGGCCTTCGCTTTCCTCTGGTGACGATTCACCTGGAAATGGAAGACTCTGCCGATCGCGCGCTCGGGGAAAGTATTAGCGGCGACGAGTTCGATGCCATCGGATTTTCCTGGGAAGAATCTGAGGGGTGGTTGGCTAGCGTTCGACTAATGATCATTGGCTGGTCCCTGAATAGCGACGAGCGGATCGAGTTGCGTAAAGCTATTCGTCGGCTGGTGGTGGCGAATATGTCGGTGTTCGATAGCTACGGATGGATCAAGCCAAACCTATCGCAGCAAGACGTTGACGCCATCAATGGCGAGTACCCGTCTCCAATTTATCAGGTCATGAACACGTTTTCATGCCAGGCGCCAGTGCGGGTCGGCGGCGACGTGCCGGCCATTTCAACAGTTACATCCAATTTGGTTATTTAAGGAGACTACATGGCAACCGAGACCACCAAGCAGCAGGCGGAGGTCACCGAGGTGACGGCGGCCCCGGATACCGGGGTTTCAATCAATGAATTTTGCGCTCGGCTGTCAGAGACGATGACCAAGCCTGAATTGATCAACGCTTTTGCGTATGTCGAGCGCGCCGCTGGTCGCGTGAAGGATACCGGGTTGGCCTACCGCTCCCGGTTCGACTTGTTCGTTAATCAGCCTGTTTAAGCGAGGTCATCATGAGTGTGTTTTTTAACGGGAAGCTACTGGTTTCCCCAACTACCGCGTCTGTCGTTAGCGACAACGCAATGCGCAATCAGAATTTGAGTGTTGGCAACGCCGTCGCTCTGATTGGTCGCTCTGCTGGCGGAAAGCCCAAGACTGCGCTTCGCTTTGGCAGCCCGTCTGAGGCGCAGGCTGCGCTTGTTTCCGGTGAACTTCTGGATGCTGTTTTGGCGGCCTTTGATCCCAGCAACGAAACCAGTGGCCCGTCCGAGGTCATCGCGATTCGCGTGAATCCTGCGACACAGTCCACCGGCGTTATCAATGCCGCTGGCTCTGTGGCCGTTATCAACCTGACTTCGTCGGACTACGGCCTGAAAGAAAACAGCATCAGCTACAAGGTGGAGGCAGGGTCTACGTCGGGCGTTCGCATGACGATCCAGCGCGGCCAGTCCTACTACACGCAGGACAACATTGCTCGCCAGGCATTCTCCATCGTCTACACGGGCGGCCAGGCTACGGCGACGCTGACGACTACCGGAACGTCTCTGGTGCTGGCTGCGCCTGCTGGCACCCCGGTCCTGACGCTCGACCTGAATGTCTACAAAACGATCCAGGATGTTGTCGATCGCATCAACCTTGTGACTGGCTTCGCGGCATCCGTCCTCGATGGGAACTATACCCAGCCTGCCCTGAATGGTTTGGACTATGTGACCGCGGTAAGCGTGAAAACCACAACGTACACGGCTCGCGCCGACCTCCAGGCGGCCGTGGATTGGCTGAATAGCGCGTCCGAGGGGTTCGTCACGGCCACGCGGGTGGCGTCCGTTGGCGCGATACCTGCGGTGGCTGCGGCGCAGTTCATGACTGGCGGTAGCGACGGGTCGACAACGAACAGTGACTGGTCCGATGGGTTCACTGCGCTGCAGACCATCGACGCTCAGTGGATTACGCCGGTATCCTCCGACCCGGCTATTCACGCCATGGCTGACGCGCACGTCGCGTTCATGTCAAACGTCGGCCGCAAAGAGCGCCGCGCGATCTGTGGTACGCCGTCAGGCACCAGCGATAGCGCAGCGATCGCTTTGGCAAAATCCATCAACAGTGACCGTACCTCGCTGGTTCACCTGGGGCACTACAACTACGACGCCACCGGAAACTTGGTGCTGTACCCGCCATACATTAGCGCGGCACTGATCGCTGGCGCCTTTGCCGGATCTAACCCCGGAACACCGCTGACCAACAAATCGATCAAGGTTCGCGGTTTGGAGCGTGACCTGCGCAACCCGACAGACACTGATTTGCTGATCAATGGCGGCGTGCTCTGCCTGGAAAATACACCCAAGGGCTACAAGGTGGTGAAGTCAATATCCACGTGGCTTACGAACACCAACTACAACCGGGTTGAGCAGTCCTGCGGCGTGGCGGTTGACTTCGTGGCTCGCAACGTCCGCGAAGCCCTTGATGTACTTCGCGGACAAAAGGGCAACCCGCTCGTTATTTCCCGCGCAATCAGCATCGCCGAGTCGACATTGCGTGAACTTGCGCGCGCCGAACCCCAGGGGCCAGGTGTGATCGTTGGTGATGCCGCCAGCCCAGCCTACAAGAACATTTCGGCTAGCCTGGAGGGCGATGTTCTGAGGGTTGAGTTCCAGTGCAGCCCAGTCATCCCCGTGAACTATGTTCTCGCCACCATTTTCGCTGTGCCGTTTACCGGTTCGGCAACGGCATAAGGTAGAAAATCATGAAGCAAAATCTGAAAGTACGCAGCGGTAACCGGATTGTTGTTGTGTTCGACGGCAAGCAAATCGGCATGGTTCGATCCGTTCGCGCCAGCGACGACTACGGGCTGGAGCCGGCCAGCGGCATTGGCGACATTCACGCGCAGGAATACGTGCCGAGCATGGCGCGTCACAGCCTGAGCGTGAGCTCAATGGTGCTGATCAAGGGCGCCATGATGGCGTCCGGCATCGTGCCTGAGAATGGCGACGCCGCCTTGCAGGGCCTGGTGTTCGATCTTGAGCAGTATGACAAGGATAGCGGCGAGTTGATTCGCAAGTATGTCGGCTGCTCGTACAGTTCGGGCGACATTGATATCAGTGCTCACCAGATCGTCGTGCAGTCTGGTCAGTTCATGGCTCTGGATGTGACCGGCAAGTCGGCCTGATCGACTGATAGACTCAACAGGTCGCCTTCCCGTGTGGGTGGCGGCCTTTTTTTTAATAACCAAAGGAAAATCCATGGCGCGCAACCCAAAAGAATCAGATTTTGTTGTCCAGGTCGAAGGCGTTGGGCAGTTTACGTTTGCCAGGCGAACCATGCGCGATGAAATTTCGATTCAGGTCGAATACGCCCGCATCATTGACGGTGCCGAACCCACCGGCTGGCTGCAGGCCGTTGGCGGATGGATTTCAACTCTCAAGGTGCTGACGGTTCGTTCACCTGAAGGATGGGACCTCGATACCCTGGATCCACTGGATCCCGATACCTACGCCAAGATGGACGCTGTGTATGGAGGGCTCTCCGCACGGGAGCGCTCGTTTCGCAGAAAATCAGCAGAGGCAAGCGAAGGAAACGGGTCTTCAGTGGTCTAGGACCGTAGAATTTGAGTACCGCAGGAGATACCGACTAACAGCCAATGATCCGCGCTTCCTTGATTTGACCTTTGAGGAAATGCTGACCGATAACTGGGCTCACACCTATTTCGACGACCCGAAGCGGGCGGAAGAAGTTGTGGACGAGGACTTTGACGAAAACGACGTTGCCAGGCAGATTGGCGCTGAAATACCGCCCGATGCTTCCGACGATTGGGAAGAACTAGGCTGATATGGCACAAAAAATTACCATTGGCGTTGACGCGCAGCTCGACACTGCGGCGCTTGAGCAAAAAATCAATGCGCTTGGCAATAAGATCGCCAGGGCCAACAAGCTACAGTTCAACCCGGTATCCGTTAATTCGGTCGACCAGGTCGCTGCGCTGGAGAAGCAGTTTCAGCAGCTACTCAAGGTCCACGGTGAGCTAAACCGCCGCCTGAAATCAACCGGACAGTCCGGCAGGGGTTTCATGGGCATTGACTACGACCAGATTTTTCCGGACCCAGGCACGCGCAATCGGCAGATGCACCGGATCATGGCGTACACGCTGGGCGCTGGAGTGTTCTCCCAGCTCGCACCGCCACCTGTACCGACGGGACCCGGAATTCAACCCCACCCAGCCCGCCCCGGCGGCGGTGGTGGAGGAGGCGGTGGAGGCGGCCCAGGCATCATCATGCCGGCAGCGCAAGCCGGTCTACGTGCACTGG
>Ga0228699_1000090_pt1 | contig 90315 bp, 90 predicted proteins | sample McNCre217_Aug_MG_FD_178016 | JGI IMG/M metagenome (GOLD analysis project Ga0228699, IMG submission 178016) | Freshwater microbial communities from McNutts Creek, Athens, Georgia, United States - 2-17_Aug_MG | ecosystem: Environmental > Aquatic > Freshwater > Creek | place: USA: Georgia... | reverse complement strand
AGAAGGCCTGACAACAATTCTTCAGGTACTTCGTGTTTCTTGGTAGACATTGTGTTGACGGACTATGGGGCTCATGCCCCAGGGGGATTGTCCGTTTACACAAAATCTTGCACACCCTCGTGCTATGGCGTGACTTGGGCACAACAGTAAGTCACACTAAAAATGCTTGCAACCGCAGTTGACATACAGCCCAATCCACATTGACCTCTAGGGCAAAGTAGCAATCGAACAATTAAAAAAGGTTGTAGCCCAGCGACATTGTCCAGAAATGTCGTGGTTAGAGGTGCGAAGTCCAGCACATCAGTGTGACTTCAAGTGTGACTCAAACACACCACAAAAGAAAAAACCCCAAGTGCGATAAGCACTTAGGGTTCTGTCTTGGCGGAAACGGAGGGATTCGAACCCTCGATGAGGCTCTACACCCCATACTCCCTTAGCAGGGGAGCACCTTCGGCCACTCGGTCACGTTTCCAGTGGGTCAAATTATAACTTAAGCTTGGTCCAGATCGAAGGCTTTGTGCAGTGCGCGCACGGCCAATTCCATGTATTTTTCATCGATCACGACCGAGGTCTTGATTTCGGAAGTGGAGATCATCTGAATGTTGATGCCCTCTTCGCTCAAGCTGCGGAACATCTTGCTGGCCACGCCCACATGGCTGCGCATGCCGATACCGACGATCGACACTTTGCAGATCTTGGCATCGCCAGACACTTCGTTCGCGCCCAGGCTTGGCAAGACTTTTTCTTTCAGCAAGTCGATGGTCTTGGCGTAGTCGTTGCGGTGAACCGTGAAGCTGAAGTCGGTCTTGCCGTCTTTGCTCAGGTTCTGAATGATCACGTCCACTTCGATGTTGGCATCGGCCACAGCGCCCAGAATTTGGTAGGCAATGCCTGGCTTGTCGGGCACGCCCAACACGGAGATTTTGGCTTCGTCGCGGTTGAACGCGATGCCGGAAACGACGGCTTGTTCCATTTGTTCGTCTTCCTCAAAAGTGATCAGGGTGCCAGAGCTGGCTTCTTCGTTGATGTCGATGTCCCAGGGCGTGAAGCTCGAGAGCACGCGCATGGGCACTTTGTATTTGCCGGCAAATTCGACCGAGCGGATTTGCAAAACCTTGGAGCCCAGCGAGGCCATCTCCAGCATCTCTTCAAAGCTGACGGTCTGCAAACGACGGGCTTCGGGCACAACACGGGGGTCGGTGGTGTACACGCCATCCACGTCGGTGTAGATCAGGCATTCGTCGGCTTTCAGGGCTGCTGCCACGGCCACGGCCGAGGTGTCAGAACCGCCACGGCCCAGCGTGGTGATGTTGCCTTGCTCGTCAACACCCTGGAAGCCCGTGATGATCACGACTTTGCCTGCGTTCAGGTCAGCACGCACGCGCACGTCGTCGATCGATTCGATACGCGCTTTGGTGAAGGCGCTGTTGGTCTTGATGGGCACTTGCCAGCCGGCGTAGCTGACCGAAGGCTGGCCTTCGGATTGCAGCGCGATCGCCAACAAGGCCGACGAAGCCTGCTCGCCGGTGGAGGCCAGCATGTCGAGTTCGCGGTTGTAGGCATCGCCGGGTTTGGCGGGGGCCAGTTCTTTGGCCAGGCCCAGCAGGCGGTTGGTTTCACCGCTCATGGCGCTGGGGACCACCACGATCTGGTGACCAGCGCGAGCCCATTTGGCCACGCGCTTGGCGACATTGCGGATGCGCTCGGTCGAGCCCATCGAGGTGCCGCCGTATTTGTGAACGATCAAAGCCATGTTTAGTTCTGAGGAGATGGAATTTGCGCCGAAATCACTTTCAGCAAAGCCTTGGATTGTAGCAATCGGCCTGACACCTTCTTGACCTCTTGGGCTGCAGCTGACCTCAGAAGTCTTGCCAGCCCAGGGCATCGCCCTGGCGCACCACATGGCCCCGACCGACTTTGAGATGCAATCGGTGTCCCCGCGTGGTGCAAGCAGCCACTTGGTTGAGCAACTCATTCAACTGTGCTGCAGAAGGCGTGGTGCTGTGGTGCAAGCGCAGCCAATGTCGCAAAACCAAGGCCTGCCGGGCACGGCTGAGCCCTTGCACCGCACGAATCTGTGGCGGAACGCCAACCTGTGCCAAGTCTTGCTCAGCCACCTCTTGCAAGACCTCTTGCGCCTGCGCCGCATGAGCCGCGCTGCGGGCAAAGGTCTCCCTGAACGCAGGAAAAGCTTCTTGCAATACCGGCAAGACCCGCGCACGGATGCGGTTGCGGGTGAACTGCTCGTCGGCGTTGGTCGGGTCTTCGACCCAAGGCTGATCTTTTTGGCGCAAGTACGCTCGCAGCGCTGAGCCCGGCACGCAGAGCAATGGCCGATGCCAGTTGAGCCCCAAGCGCTGCCATTGCGCTGGCATGCTGGCCAAGCCCGGCAAACCAGCCCCGCGCGACAAGGCGATCAGCAGGGTTTCCACTTGATCATCGGCATGCTGGGCCAAGACCACATCGTGGACCTCGGGCCATTCGGCTTGCACCACTTCGGCCAGTGCGGCATAGCGTGCCCGGCGGGCGGCATCTTCAGGGCTTTGGCCGGGCGCATGGCCCGCTTGGACGCGGCGCACCCGCAGGGGCACATTCAGCCGTGCACACAGCAATTGGCAGTGGGATTCAAAGCCATCGGCCGCCTCTTGCAAACCGTGGTGAATGTGCACCGCCCTCACCTGTCTGGGCCAGCGCTCGGCACAAGCCAAGAGCAAGGCGGTCGAGTCGGCCCCACCACTGAGGGCCACTGCAAAAGGAAGGCCCGGGCTGAAATCAGCCAGGGCCTGTTCGAGGGTTGGAGCCATCTGTGCGAAAGCCTGTGGGCTCGCTTGCCGGATTTACTTGCCGGCTTTGGTGTCGGTAAAACGTCCGTAGCTGTTCAAACGCTCATAACGGCGCTCTTGCAGCTCCTTGGGTTTGAGATCGGCGACTTGGCGCCAGGCATCGCCCAAGGCGCGCTTGAGCAAGGCGATCATTTGCTCGTGGTCACGGTGTGCACCGCCCACAGGCTCACTCACGATCTTGTCGATCACATTCAAAGCCTTCAGGCGGTGAGCGGTGATGCCCAGAGCTTCGGCTGCCACTTCAGCTTTTTCGCCAGTCTTCCACAAGATCGAGGCGCAGCCTTCAGGGCTGATCACCGAGTACACCGAGTACTGGAGCATCAACACCTGATCGGCCACCGAAATGGCCAATGCGCCGCCGGAGCCGCCTTCGCCAATGATGGTGGTGATGATCGGCACTTCGAGCTGAGCCATTTCAAAAATATTGCGGCCAATGGCCTCAGACTGGCCACGCTCTTCGGCGTCAATCCCGGGGTAGGCGCCGGGTGTATCGACAAAAGTGAACACCGGCAGCTTGAATTTTTCGGCCGTCTTCATCAGGCGCAAGGCCTTGCGGTAACCCTCGGGCTTGCTCATGCCAAAGTTGCGCATGGTGCGCTCTTTGGTGTCGCGGCCTTTTTGATGGCCCAGCACCATGCAGGCCTGACCATTGAAGCGGGCCAAACCGCCGACGATGGACAGATCATCTGCAAAGTGACGGTCCCCGTGCATCTCCACAAAGTCGGTGAAGATGCCGTTGATGTAGTCCAGCGTGTAGGGGCGCTCGGGGTGGCGCGAGATTTTGGTGACCTGCCAAGGGGTCAAGTCACTGTAAATGTCTTTGGTCAGTTGCTGGCTTTTCTTGCTCAGCTGATCAATTTCCAGGGTGATGTCCACCGCGGATTCGCTTTGCACATAGCGCAGCTCTTCGATCTTGGCTTCGAGTTCGGCAACGGGTTGCTCAAAGTCGAGAAATGTTCTTTTGGCCAAGTTTTTCTCCTCTGTTCATCAACGGGCGGACAGCGTGTCCTGTCCTCAATACGCGACTGGAGTCGGGTCCAGCGAGCGCCAAATATACCAAGTTGCCACGGTGCAATACGGGCTCCAGGCTTGTGCGACCTCACGGGCATCGCTGCGGCTGACCGGTTCACCCGAAAAATAGTTACGACTGATGCCATTGATCAGGCCCACATCATCGAGCGGCAACACATTGGGCCGCAGCAGGTGGAAGATCAAAAACATCTCTGCCGTCCAGCGGCCAATGCCCCGAATGGCCACCAATTCTTCGATGATGGCCTCATCGTCCATGGCCTGCCAGTCCTTGACGTGCACGGCTCCGCTGCTGAAGTGCAGCGCCAGGTCCACCAGGTACTCGACTTTGCGCACCGACAAGCCCGCGGCACGCATGTCGTCCACCTTGAGCTTGAGCACAGCGGCGGGCGTGAGTTTTTTGCTCAGCAGCGAGAACTTGTCCCAAACGGTTTGAGCCGCCTTGACCGAGATCTGCTGGCCCACGATGGAGCGGGCCAGGGTCACAAAAGCATCGCCTCGCGTCTCCAGAATGGCATCGCCAAACTGGGGAATCAGCTTTTTCATGACCCTGTCTTTTTTGGCCAGGTGTGCACAAGCCTGCGCCCAATATTCGGGGGTGACGGGGACCACTTCTTTGGACGCAGCGCTCACTGAGCAGCCTCCCAAGTGGTGCCGCTGGCTGAATCCTTGAGCACAATGCCCTGCGCCAGCAAATCGTTGCGAATGCGATCGGCCTCAGCGAAGTTTTTGGCCTTTTTGGCGTCGGCACGGGCCTGAATCTGCGCCTGAATCGCCGACTCGTCCAAGCCTGCGCCCGACTGCAGATAAGCAGTCGGCTCGGTTTGCAGCAGGCCCAGCAAGCCGCCCAGGGCCTTGAGCAAACCGGCGCGTTCAGCGGACTGGCTGCGATTGACTTCGCTGGCCAATTCAAACAACACCGCAACAGCATCGGGCGTGCCAAAGTCTTCGTCCATGGCCGCTTTGAAGCGGGCGGCCATCGGATCTACCCAATCGATCTGCACATCGGCAGGGGGCACTGCCTGCAAAGCGGTGTACAAGCGCTTCAAAGCCCCCTTGGCATCGTTCAAATGCACATCGCTGTAATTGAGTGGGCTGCGGTAATGGCTGCGCACCACAAAGAAACGCACCGTCTCCGCGTCAAATTCTTTGAGCACATCGCGGATGGTGAAAAAATTGCCCAGGCTCTTGGACATTTTTTCGTTGTCCACGTTGATGAAGCCGTTGTGCATCCAATAACGGGCAAAAGGCTGGCCGTTGGCGCCTTCGCTTTGGGCGATTTCGTTTTCGTGGTGCGGGAACTGCAAGTCGGCACCGCCGCCATGGATGTCAAAGGTCTGGCCCAGCAATTGACAAGCCATGGCCGAGCATTCGATGTGCCAGCCGGGGCGGCCTGAACCAAACGCGCTGTCCCATTTGCAGTCGGCAGGTTCGCTGGGTTTGGCGCTTTTCCACAGCACAAAGTCCAGAGGATCGTGCTTGCCGCCCTCTTCGGTGTTGACCGCGACGCGCTCACCGGCATTCAACTCGTCCAGGGACTTGCCGGACAACTTGCCGTAGCCGGGGAATTTGCGCACGGCGTAGTTCACATCGCCATTGCCTGCGCGGTAGGCCAGGCCTTTTTGCTCCAACGTGCCGATCATGGACAGCATTTGCGGCACAAAGTCGGTGGCACGGGGTTCATGTTGGGGGCGCTCGATGCCCAGGGCATCGGCATCCTGGTGCAGCGCATCGATCATGCGATCGGTCAATTGACGGATGGTTTCGCCGTTTTCCAGCGCACGTTTGATGATCTTGTCGTCGATGTCGGTGATGTTGCGGACATACGTGACCTTCAGGCCACTGGCCTTGAGCCAGCGCTGCACCACGTCAAAAGCAATCATCGAGCGGGCATGGCCCAGGTGGCACAAGTCATACACCGTCATGCCACACACGTACATGCGCACATGGCCTGGCTCGGTGGGCGTGAACTCGGACACCGCACGGGTGAGTGTGTTGAAAATGCGCAGACTCATGTCAAATCAGAGAACATTCGGAAAACAAAAAAACCGCCACGCAACGCCTGCGGCGTGCAGCCCATTCAATGCAGGAAAATCGGGACTCCAGGCGGCTGTCGTACACGTGGACAGCGGGTCCAGCTGACGAGGCCGAAAAAAGCAGGGCCTCCGCTACAATGCCCCTCAGTATAGCCCCGACAGGCCGCTTCTTGCCGACCTGAAGCTCCCCCAGACCCGACACCCATTGCTGCATGCGCCATCTGATTTCGTTCGCTTTGTATTGCGCCCTGATGGCCTGGAGCGCCGGTGCGCAAGCTGACCTCTACAGCGATGTCAACCGCATGATCAACAGCGGGCAATGGGACAAAGCGCAAAAAGAAGTGGCCCAACGCCTCCAAGTGGCCCCGACCGACCCACAAATGCGTTTGCTGCTCAGCCGCATCCAGGACGCACAAGGTCAGACCCAGGCGGCCATGGACACCTTGCAGGCTTTGACCCAATCCTTTCCGGAGCTGGCCGAGCCGCACAACAACCTGGCGGTTTTGCTGGCGCGTGAAAACCGCCACGCCGACGCCTTGGCATCGTTGCAAGCGGCCGTACAGGCACGCCCGGACTACGCCGTCGCCCTGGAAAACATGGGCGACGTTTACGCCGCACTGGCCAGCCAGGCCTATGCCAAAGCCCTGCAGATCACCCCTCAACAACGCCGCATTCAGGCCAAGCAGCTGGGCATCGACCAAATGCTCAAGGCCGCCCCCTGATGCGCCCCCATCCATGACCCTCTCACGTTTTTTCGCCGCTTGCGCACTGATCACCTATGTGCTGGCCTTGCCCGTCCACGCCCAAGCCGATGGCATCAGCAAAGTGCGCATCAGCACCTCGGTGGGTGACATCGAAGCCGAGTTGTATGCAGACAAAGCCCCCCGCACCGTGGCCAACTTCTTGCAGTACGTCAAAGACAAGCACTACGACGGCACCATTTTTCACCGCGTGATCGCCAGCTTCATGGTGCAAGGCGGCGGCTACGACGCCAAGTACCAACAAAAACCCACCCGTGCGCCCATCGAGCACGAGGGCCGCAAGGCCCTGGCTGCTGGCCTGCGCAACAGCACCGGCACACTGGCCATGGCCCGCACGGGCGACCCGCACTCGGCGTCTTCGCAGTTTTTCATCAACGTGGTGGACAACGCCTTTCTGGACCCCACACCGATCCCCGATGGCGACCCCGTTGCCAAGTTTGAATACCAGGGCCGCGTTTACGAAAACGTCGCCCGCTCACAATTGGTCAACGCGCCGCAGCTGTTTGGCTACACCGTTTTTGGCAAAGTCACGTCCGGCATGGACGTGGTCCAAAAAATCCGCAACACGCCCACGGGCGCAGGCGGTCCCTTCCCGAGCGATGTTCCCAAAACAACGATCGTCATCCAATCCATCACTTTGTTGAAATAAGACCATGAGCAATCCTCAAGTTGAACTGCACATCGCCGGCCATGGCGTGATCACCCTTGAACTGGACGCTGGAAAAGCCCCCAAGTCGACCGCCAACTTCCTGGCCTATGTGAACAAGGGCCACTACAACAACACGATTTTTCACCGCGTGATCCCAGGCTTCATGGTCCAGGGCGGCGGTTTTGAGCCCGGCATGGAGCAAAAGCCCACCGACGCGGCCATCGAAAACGAAGCCAACAACGGCCTGAAAAATGACAACTACACCGTGGCCATGGCCCGCACCCAGGCGCCCCACTCCGCCACGGCGCAGTTCTTCATCAACGTGGCCGACAACGGCTTTTTGAACCACACCGCCCCTTCGCTGCAAGGCTGGGGTTACGCCGTGTTCGGCAAAGTGGTCAAGGGCACCGAAGTGGTCGACCAGATCAAAGGCGTGAAAACCGGCCGCAAAGGCTTCCATGACGACGTACCCAAAGAAGACGTCATCATCGAAAAGGCTGTCGCCCTCTAAAGCCAGCCCGCCATGAACGCGCTGCCCCCCACGCCGGCCATCGGCCTGCTGCAAGCACCCGCGTCATGGCAAACGGTGGACCTGATCTCGGACCTGCACCTGCAAGCGTCCGAGACCGCCACCTTTGAGGCGTGGCAGCGCTACATGCACACCACGCCCGCCCAAGCCGTTTTGATGCTGGGCGATCTGTTTGAAGTCTGGGTCGGCGACGATGCCGTGGCCCAAGACCCTTTTTTGCAGCAATGTGCCAAGGTCTTGCGTCAGACCGCGCAAGGCACCCATTTGGCGTTCATGCCCGGCAACCGCGACTTTCTGGTCGGTTCGGCCTTCTTGTCCGATTGTGGCGTTCAAGCTTTGACCGATCCGACGGTTTTGGACTGGGGCGATCAACGCATCTTGCTCAGCCACGGCGATGCCTTGTGCTTGGGCGACACGGCTTACCAAGGCTTTCGCCAGCAGGTGCGCTCTGCGTCCTGGCAAGCTGAGTTTTTGACCAAGCCATTGAGCGAACGCCTGGCTTTGGCCCGCGCCATGCGCACGCAAAGCGAATCACAAAAACAAAGCGGCGTGGACTACGCCGACGCCGATCCTGCGCTCAGCCTGCAATGGTTGGCGGCGGCCCAGTCCCAACGGCTGATCCACGGCCACACCCACCGCCCCGCCGACCACCCGCTCGTTGGCCTGCCAACGGGAGCTGTCCGACAGGTGCTGAGCGACTGGTCGCTGGACCACGCGCCCTTTCGCGCACAGGTGCTGCGCCTGCATGCCGATGGGCGGTGCGAGCGTATCGAGCTGAACTGACGCAAGCTCACCTGCCCGCCACAACAAAAAGGCCGCTCCATGGAGCGGCCTTTGAACTGAACAGGTGCTGACCGAAACTCAGCGGCGCAGCAGGTTCTTCAGCACGTTTTGCAAACGGCGTGCAGTGTTGGCCTCGTGCGGGCCGGACAAGACTTGGGCCACATCCTGACCCCATGTTTCGGCAGGGCCAGGCTGGTTGCGCTGGGTCAGCAATTGCAACTGCAAAGCACGACGCTCACTCAGGTGCTCGGCCGGTGTAGGCACTTCGGCGGCCATTTCCAGACGCAGCAAAGCGGTGGCAGCAGGCGCCTTGGGCTCCGAGCTGACCGCTTGCGTCCAGGCCTGACGGGTCGAGGCGTTGATCGCCTTGCCCAGCTCTTGCGCGCTGGGCAGTGCATCGGCCTGGCGGTCTTGCCAAGCGCCCATCAAACGGGTCAAGGTCTCGCCATGGGCTTGGGCCGCCAATTTGCGCAGCGACATCTCGGCACGCTCCATGGCTTCGCGTTGGGCACGGAAAGCGGTATCGCCCAAACGGGGGGCACGCTCGCCACGGTCTGCGAAATCACCACGCGGGAAACGGTCGCCGCGATCACCCGTGCGGGGACCACGATCGCCTGCGCGGTCGCTGGGTCGGGCGTTGCGGTCACCCGGGCGGCCATCGCGTCGGCCATCACGGCCAGCAGGGGCTTCGGTTTTCTTCTGCCCCGGGCGGTCATCGCCACGCACGGCCACCACGGGTTTGGCGGGCTTGGGCGCGACCACAGGTGCGGGGGCGGCTGGCTCTTCAGCGGCATCGGCCACGGCATCTGCAGCATCAGCGGCTGGCGCATCGCTGGCAGCTTCGGTCGCTTCAGCGCTGGCCTCGGCGGTCACCGCTTCAGCTGTTTCGCTCGGGGCTTGGGGCGCAGGTGCGGCCTCTTGGGCTTTGGCGTTGTCAGCCGCTTCCTGAGCCTGGCCACGCAATGCGGCGTCCAACGCGGCCATGGCGGCGCGGATCTTGGCCGCGTCGCCGCTGGCGTTGGCTGCGTCCAAGGCCTTGGACGCTTCAATCACGGCGCGGTCACGGGCGCTCAGTGCGCTGGACGCTTGTTGGCGCTCGGCACCTTTGCGCTGGAAAGCTTCGTCCAGAGGCGCACGGAAGATTTCCCACAGCTTTTGTTCGGTCTTGCGGTCCAAAGGCACGGCCTGGGCTTCGGTTTGCCAGCGTTGCTGCAAGGCTTTGACCGCGTCCACGCGCAACGGCGCTGCGCTCATCTCTTTGGCCTCGGCAATCAGGGCCTGACGGCGCTCAATGCTGGCTTTTTGGGCAGCATCCACACGAGCCGCAGCGGCCTTGATGATGGCCTTCCATTGGGACTGCATCTCGGCGAAAGACTTTTCGCTCAAGTGCCCCGCATTGCGCCAACGCTCGCCAAACTGGTGCAGGGCACGCAACTGGCCACGCCAATCGCTGCTCTCGGCATTGGCTGCGGTCCAGGCTTTGACTTCTTCCATCAAAGCCACACGCTGGGCGCGGTGAGCAGCCGATTCTTGTTTGATCTGGTCCAGCCAGGTCTGCACGGTTTTGTAGGCTTCGTTGCACGCGGCATCAAAGCGCTTCCACAAAGCATGGTTGGGCAAGCCGCCTTGGTCGGTCTGCTTCCAGCTTTCACGCAGTTGGCGCAGGTTTTCCTGCATCTTGCGGCCGCCCATGGCGGGGGCCTTGTCTTCGCCCAGCAGGGCTTCGGCCTTGGTGACCAATTCCAAGCGGATCTGGTCCGCGCGCCAGCGTTGCCAGCCTTCAAGTTCTCCGGCGGCGGTCAAAGCGGCGTGCACGCGGGCATCGAGCGCGGTGTCCAGATTTTTGCCATGGGTTTTGAGCACGGCGCGCAAGGCCACCGCGGCACCCGCGCTGGCTTTGCCATGGCCTTCTGTGACTTCTTTTTCGACCGCTTCGAGCACCTCGGTCACAGCGGCAGTGGCCTGCTCGCGCAAGGCTTGGCGCTGGGCCGGGTCCATCTTGGGTTTGGCGGCCTTGGGGGCCTCAGCCGGTGCGGCGGCATCGGCCACCGCCTCGCCACGCAGGCGGCGAATTTCATCGGCCCACACGGGCACAGAGGGCAAAGCCGCAGACGCGTCAGCCTGCGCCAGCGCGGCCAGGTCCAAAGCAGCCGAAAAACCGTCCCACACCGCTTGCAGTTGGCTGCGTGCGGTTTCCAACTGCGTTGGGAATTTCAAGTCCACGCTGGGCCACACCGCGTTGTGCGTGAGCGCGTCGGCCTGGGCTTGCCACTGGGCCACATCGGCCAGCAATGCACTTTGGCCCGATTGCGCTTCAGCCAGAGGCTTGGTGGACAGCACCTCGATGCGCTGCGCCAGCAACACGGCGGCTTCGCGCTGCACCATCACCTGGTGCTGCAAATCTTCCACGCCTTTGACCACTTCGGCCAAGCGAACCTTCAGGCTGGCCAAGGGCTCGCGGGACAGCGGAGCACCCGCTTTGGCCGCATCACGCTGCCAGGCCAGGGCATCAGCAATGTTCAAGCGCGAGGCCTGCAGCATCTGCTCGGCTTTGTGCGCCCACTCACTGGCCAAGGCGTCTTGCCCGTGTGCACGTTTGATTTCGTCGAGTTTTTCCTTGAGGATCTTGGCCACGCCTTTGTCTCGTGAGGACAGCTCGCGGTACACCTCGTGCATGTGTTCTTCGGAGGGCTCGGTCACCAACCACTCACGCAAACGGGCTCCGCGCTCGCCAGAGGTGGCAGCACTGAAGGCACCGGCAGTCAGTTGGTCAAGGGCGGCAAGGTCAAGGGGCTTAGAAGAAGTCACGGTAAAACGCTTTAAAACACGATCCATGCCAATACGGCATCCAGATCAAACTCAGAGGTGAGTTTGACCGTCAACCCGCTATTTTCGCCGGTAATTGGTCAATGCCCGCCTCGGGCCCTGAATCCGTGTCAATCTCTGCCGATTGCCCCATAAAATCGCCTTCTTTATTACCAATAAAGATTTATTTTCAGATTCATATTCTTGACGGGTTATGAAAAATTCCTAGAATTCGCACGACTCTCACGAATATCACGCCTTTGAAAACGCCCGATACCCGTTTACACGGGTATTGCCCCAGCCAAACACTTGGCAACCAACCCGTCCCCCCCCTTCAAAAAGGCCCTTGCCGCCCATGCCTGGCATCAGCGGAACTGTCATGACAGCGAATACACAACTTGCACGCTTTTGGCTGGTTCTCAAGACCATGGCCAGAGACGTGCGCGATGGGTTTGTTGAAATCAGCCGTCACAGTTTGGCCCTGGTTGGACTGGTGGTGGTGGCCATGGCGCTGACCTTTGCCGCACGCCCCGGATTGCAAATGGCGGTCAACGACGTGCTGCTGGGCTGGCTGGAAATGCGCCAAGCCGAGACACTCGACACACCAACCAACGGTGCGGCTTACCGTTCAACGGCCACCTCCGTCAAGGGCTTGAGCAAAAGTCAGGCGGCAGTAACTTATTGGCTCAGTCGTCGCTACCGTGTATCGCCTGAACCTGTTGCGGCCCTGGTTACCGAAGCCTGGGCCGTTGGCGAACGCAGCCAGATCCCGCCGACTTTGCTGCTGGCCATCATGGCGATCGAATCAAAGTTCAACCCTTTCACTGCAGGCACCCAGGGTGCCATGGGGCTGATGCAAATCGATCCAGAGGCGCGGGCCATGGAGCTGGCCCCCTTTGGTGGCCGTCTGGCGGTGTTTGACCCGGTGACCAATCTGCGCGTAGGAGCCCGCCATCTACAAGACCTGATATTGCAGAGCGAAACCATCGAAGAAGCCCTGCGTCAATACGCAGCCGCATCAGGACAAACAGGGGATGGCCCCTATGTCGAAAAGGTCCTGAACGAGCAAAAACTCATCGACAAATTGCTTTAAATGAACATCTGACCGCTATCCCGAGACAGTGACAACGAATCCCAGGCAGCAGCGGCTCGGCTACACTTGAGGGGTGCGCAACTGGCGATAGGAGCGCTGCTCTCAGCTTGAGACAGCCCACTCTGACGTGGACCGCGGTGGCCCTGAAATCAGGCCCACCCCAAACCACTGGGAAGCGCGCAGCCCGGAACTGGCCCCAAGGCCCTGACCAGGGCTTTCAGCCGTTCGCCTGGGCAGCCCTTGTCAACAAACCCCTTGTTGAGCCAAGGTTCCATCTCTTTTGAAGGACTGCCATGTACGACCGCAACATTCTGATTGAACAAGCCGACCCCGAAATTTTTGCTGCCATCCAGGCCGAAAACGCGCGTCAGGAACACCACATCGAGCTGATCGCCAGCGAAAACTACGCTTCGCCCGCCGTCATGGCCGCGCAAGGCTCGCAGCTCACCAACAAATACGCCGAAGGCTACCCCGGCAAGCGCTACTACGGCGGCTGCGAATTTGTCGACGTGGCCGAGCAACTGGCGATTGACCGCATCAAGCAGATCTTTGGTGCTGACTGCGCCAACGTGCAGCCGCACTGCGGCGCCTCGGCCAACGAAGCCGTGTTCCTGGCCTTCCTCAAGCCCGGCGACACCATCATGGGCATGAGCCTGGCCGAAGGCGGGCACCTCACCCACGGCATGCCCCTGAACATGTCGGGCAAGTGGTTCAACGTTGTGAGCTACGGCCTCGACAAGAACGAAGCCATCGACTACGACGCGATGGAAGCCAAGGCCCGCGAGCACAAGCCCAAGCTGATCGTGGCGGGTGCCTCGGCCTACTCGCTGCACATCGACTGGGCCCGCTTTGCCAAAGTGGCCAAAGAAGTCGGCGCGATCTTCATGGTCGACATGGCCCACTACGCCGGTTTGATTGCCGCAGGTGTCTACCCCAACCCCGTGCCCCACGCCGACGTGGTGACCTCGACCACCCACAAGAGCCTGCGCGGTCCACGCGGCGGCGTCATCTTGATGAAGGCCGAGCACGAAAAAGCCATCAACAGCGCCATCTTCCCAGGCCTGCAAGGCGGCCCGCTGATGCACGTGATTGCGGCCAAGGCCGTGGCTTTCAAGGAAGCGCTGCAGCCTGAATTCAAGGCCTACCAAGCCCAAGTGATCAAGAACGCCCAGATCGTGGCCGAGACCCTGACCCAGCGCGGGCTGCGCATCGTGAGCGGCGGCACCCAGAGCCACGTGATGCTGGTGGACCTGCGAGCCAAGGGCATTACCGGCAAGGAAGCCGAAGCCGCCTTGGGCGCAGCCCACATGACGATCAACAAGAACGCGATCCCGAACGACCCGGAAAAACCGTTCGTGACCAGCGGCGTGCGCATCGGCACCCCTGCCATGACCACCCGTGGTTTCAAGGACGAGGAAGCCCGCATCACGGCCAACCTGATCGCCGACGTGCTGGACAACCCGAAAGACGAAGCCAACATCGCCGCCGTGCGCGCCAAGGTCAACGCCTTGACCGCACGCTTTCCGGTCTACAAGTAAGGCCTGAGCCATGAAATGCCCCTTCTGCGGTCACCTCGAAACCCAAGTGGTGGAGACTCGGCTGGCCGAAGACGGGGGCTTTATTCGGCGTCGCCGCCAATGCGGCGCGTGTGAAAAACGCTTCACCACCTACGAAAAACCCGAGGTGAGCTTCCCGGCCATCGTCAAAAAAGACGGTCGGCGCATCGAATACCAGCGCGACAAACTGCGCGCCAGTCTCAACCTGGCCCTGCGCAAACGCCCCGTGAGCACCGAGCAGGTGGACGGCGCGATCGAACGCATCGAAGAAAACCTGCTAAACCAGCCGCACCGCGAAGTCGCGTCCAACCGCATCGGCGAGTTGGTCATGCGCGAGCTGAAAAAACTCGACAAAGTGGCCTATGTGCGCTTTGCCAGCGTCTACCGCAGCTTTGAAGACATCGACGACTTCAAGACCCTGGTGGACGAGGTTCGCTGAGCCACCGCTCTACCCGGCGCTTCAGTTGCAGCCATCGGCCGGGACTTTCTCCATGCGGGGCTTGCCCAAGGCATTGATCACCACGTGCCAGGCCTGCGCAGCGGCCACATGGCACAGCGTGAGTGTGCCCGCCTGAAAAGCGCCTGAGATTGTTTGGCTGCGTCCTTCCAGCCCGTAGGACACATAGCGACTCACCGAGCTGTTGCCTTCCAGCGCCAAGCCTTCGGACAAGGCCTCGTGTCTTTGCAGAACCCGCTCCTCGCTTTCCCTTTGCGCATTCGCATTGGCATCCACAAACACCATCCAGCCTGAAGTCCAAGGTCCCGCCGGTGCACATCGGTCATTGTCCGTGACGGCGCACACCGTGACCCTTTGCTGCTGACGCAGCGCTTCTGCCCGGGCCAACACCAAGCTGTCGAACAAGGCCTGGCCCTGCACCTGCATGCGCTGCTGCAAGCGCCAACTGATCATGGCGGGCGCCGCGATCCCGGTCAGCACCGCGACCAGCGCCAGAACCACCAGTGCCTCCAACAGCGTGAATCCGCTTTCGCATCGATCGCCCATCGCATGCCCTCCCATGGCAAGACTTTACAAAGAATACCCAGGTATTCAAAATAAACCCAAACACAGATCCGGGAGACCCGCCATGCACACCCAGGCTTTGACCCCCAACGGCTCCAATGGCACACTGCGACACCGTCACTGCGGTTGGACGCTGAGCGAGTTGATGGTCGCTTTGGCCCTGATGGCCATCCTGGCCACATTGGCGATACCGGGCTACCAAACGCAGCAAAGACAAGCCAAACGTGCCGATGCGCGACAAGCCCTTCAACAAATCCAACTCGAACAGGCCCGATGGCGTGGCCAACACGAGCAACACACCGATCAGCTCATCAACTTGGGCTGGACCAGCGACCGGTCTGCGCAAGGTCACTACCAGATCACCATTGAAGAAGCCAGCAGCACGGGTTACACCCTCAAAGCCACACCACTGGGCCACCAGGCGCAGGACACGGCCTGTGCCCCCATGCGCTTGCAACTGGTGGACAGCGCCCTGGTCGTCTTGTCCAGCGGCACGGATCTGCAGGCCGACCCCGGTCGCTGCTGGCGGCCATGAGCCTCCATCGCCAAAGAGGGGAGACGCTGATGGGCCTCATGGTGGGCCTGGGGCTAGGCTTGCTGGTTCTGGGGGGCGGCACTCAAATGCTGGCCCAGACCTTGCACGGACAGCGCGCTCTGCTGCAAGACAGCCATGTCCACCACGACTTGCGTGCGGCCCTGAGCATGATCGCCCGCGATCTGCGCCAAGCACAGTTGATTGAGGGTGCCTGGAAGCTTCGCACAACTGCCCCATGCCAAGACGCGTTTTGCGGCCATGCCGAAGACTTCAGCATCCAGGCCGACCGCATCAACTTCAGCGTCGACCGCAATCACAACGGCACAAAGGACAACAACGAATGCCTGGGCTTTCGACTCAGCAGCGGTGAACTCAAAGCACGCACCGCTTGCCAACCCGAAGTCTGGACAGCCATCACCGATGTCGGCAGTCTGAACATCACACAACTTCAATGGCAAGTGCTGTGCGCACCGATGGGTCGTCTTTGGCAACGCTGGGTCACCGTGCACCTGAGCGCACAGTGGCCCGGCGATCCATCGCGCCAATGGCAAGCCAGCCAAACCGTGGCCTTGCGCAACCCCATCCCCTCCGCAGCAGCGCCTGCTGATTGCTGAGGAGCACTTCATGCGATTGAGCAGCACCCGCACGCAGTCTGGTGCCATCACGCTCATGGTGGTCATCACCTTGGTGTTGATCGCCGCACTCGGCGCTTTTTACAGCACCCAAAGTGTGTTCATTGACCGTCTGGCCGGTCACGCCCAAGTGCAGGCCAGCCAAGCCCGGTTGAGCGCCGAAGCGGCACTGGCCTGGTCGCAAGCCGAGATCCAGCGCATCACGCAAACCACCAGCGCCGCCACATTTTGGAGCGCCACACCCACCGCCCCCTGTCCAGCCAGCCATACCGGCCTGCAATGGCAATGTGTGCGCATGTCTGCCCCTCCTTTGCCCGGCTCAAACACGGACAGCGCCCAGGTGCTGGCCATCCGCGATCTGGTCAACGCGCCACATGTGACCCAGTTGCAAGCCACCAGCGTGCTGGCCGATCAACGAAGCAAGGCCCAAGTCAATCAAAGTCTTTTCATGCCCACGGTTTTGCCTGCCCCGACCTCTGCCAGTGCAGCGGCAGTGGTGCTCAGCAGCGCGGACTCCCAAAGCGCCTGTGCGCCAAGCCCTTGGTCGCAGGTGCTGGGCGATCTGAGCGCAGATCAGCTGCGTGCCTGGTCACTCGCGCAAGAGCGCCAAGGGTTGCATGCGCTGAGCCAGCCTCCTCGCACCATCTACTGGATCGACAGCCCGACTCCCTGGAGCCAAAGTCTGGGCACAGCCCAGATGCCGGTGCTGCTGGTTTTTTCTGCCACGGCGTGCACGCCCGCTTGCCCGGCCATGGTCAGTGGCGTGCACATTCACGGCACAGTGGTGCTCGACACCCAATGCCAGGACGCCAGGGCACGCGGCTGGCGTCCGGGGCTGATTGACGGTCAACTGGTGATCAATTCCGGCTGGCCAGATGCACCCAGTGCCCCGCAAGTCGTGGCCCAAGCCTATGCACGCAAAGCTTATCTGCTCGCTTGGCCGCAAGGCATGGATGCACGTCAGGTGCAAGGCATCAGCGGCAGCTGGAGCGAAGGCACGCCATGAGTGCCACCGCCAAGCCTCAAGCGGGCATGGCCATGATCGAGGCCCTGGTCGCATCGCTCGTGTTGGGCATTGGCATGATGGGGGCCGTACAGCTGACCCTGCAAGGCTTGCACACGGCCGCCGACACCCGCCAACGCATCACAGCGCATGGCTTGGCGCTCGACGCCATGGAGTGTCACCAATCTGCCCGGACCGGATGCCCCCTGAATGACCAGATCACAGCACAAACGGTCTTCACCCGCACCGTGACACTCACCCCCCGCGCAGGACTGGCCCTCACGGACATCACGGTGACAGTGCAATGGACCAGCGCAGCGCGGTCTGGCACGGCGTCCAACGCCACGCAGTTGGTGCTGCACAGCAGCCGCGCATCGGTGGCCCTTTGGCTTGGCGTATCCTTGCCCTGAACTGATGCGTTTTTCACTGTGACAACCACCGAACTGAACCCCTCCCCTTCTGCGGGCATGGCCCCCATGCAACGCGCCCTCGATCTGGCCCGGCAGGCCTTGTGGCTGACCTCGCCCAACCCGCGCGTGGGCTGCGTCATCACCGCTGCCGACGGCACCGTGCTGGGCGAAGGCCACACCCAGCGTGCAGGCGGACCGCATGCCGAGGTGATGGCCTTGCGCGATGCCGCCGCACGCGGCCACAGCGTGCAAGGTGCCACCGCTTGGGTCACGCTCGAACCCTGCGCCCACCAAGGCCGCACAGGCCCTTGCTGCGATGCATTGGCCGCAGCGGGCATCGGCCGCGTGGTCGCGGCCATGACCGACCCCAACCCCAAGGTGGCAGGTCAGGGCATGGCGCGCTTGGCAGCGGCTGGCGTTCAGACCGAAACCCTGCCCCCGCAAAGCGCCATCGCCGTGCAGGCGCGTGAATTGAACATCGGCTTTTTCAGCCGCATGGAGCGCGGCCTGCCTTGGGTGCGCATGAAAATCGCGGCCTCGCTCGACGGCCAGACCGCGCTGCAAAACGGCCAGAGCCAATGGATCACCAGCGAACCAGCCCGCAGCGATGGCCATGCTTGGCGTGCTCGCGCCTGCGCCGTGCTCACAGGCATCGGCACTGTCCTCGAAGACAACCCGCGCCTGGACGTTCGTGGCCACGCCACCCCTCGCCAACCCCATCTGGTGATCGTGGACAGCCGACTCGAAACCCCTTTGAACGCCCGCCTGTTTGAAACACTCGGCACAGGCGATCAGGCCCGGCAAATCTGGATTTACACCGCGGTTGAAGGCGCTGCAGACAAACGCGCCGCTTTGCAAGCGCAAGGTGCCACGGTGATCGACATGCCCGGGCCCGGAGGCAAAGTGGACCTGGCCGCCATGCTGCGCGACCTGGCGCTGCGCGAGATCAACGAGCTGCATGTGGAAGCCGGGCACAAGCTCAATGGCTCGTTCATCCGCGAAGGGCTGGTGGACGAATACTTGCTCTACCTGGCCCCGCAACTGCTGGGCCCCGGCCAAGGCATGGCCAATTTGCCAGCGCTCACCGAACTGAGCGGTGCTGTCCAACTGGCCTTTCATGCGGTGGACCGCATTGGACCGGATTTGCGCTTGCTGCTGCGCAAAAGTCCGCCATGTCGGGGCTGAAGCCGCCGACCCACCTCTGCCCAAGACTGTCAGGGTCAAAATAGCGGCCCTTTTGCTGGAGACATTGAATTGAACCTCGCCCATTTGCTGCAACGCCAGGCCCGCATGGCCCCACTGCGGCCCGCCATCCTGAACGGCACCCAGACTGTGGCTACCTACGGCCAATGGGCGCAGCGCTGCCAGCAGCTGGCTGCGCAGTTTCAGGCCGCCGGACTGCAGCCAGGCGATCGCGTGGCCCTGTTCATGCGCAACCATGTGCGTTACCTCGAAGTCCTGTTTGCGGCCTGGTGGGCAGGTTTGGCTGTCGTGCCCATCAACGCCAAACTGCATGTGCGCGAAGCGCAATGGATCATCGACAACGCGCAGGCCCGTTGGGCCTTTGTGACGGCCGACATCACCAGCGACACGGGCGACATACTCACGGGCCTGGAACGCGTGATCGATGTGGACAGCACCGAAGCCGATGCCCTGTGGCACCTGCCAAGCAATCCGCTCGACACACCGATCACCGAACGCAGCGCCCAAGACCTGGCCTGGCTGTTCTACACCAGCGGCACCACCGGACGGCCCAAGGGCGTGATGATCACCCACCGCAACCTGATGACCATGGGCCTGGGGTATTTCTGCGATGTGGACGCAGTGGCTGCCCAAGACACCATCGCCTACGCCGCACCCATGTCGCACGGCGCTGGCATTTACGCCATCCCGCACCTGATGGCAGGGGCCCGGCACATGGTGCCGCCTTCGGGCGGGTTCGAGCCGGCCGAATTGTTTGCGCTGGGTCAGCAAGTCGGGCCGCTGTCGATGTTCGCTGCGCCCACCATCGTCAAGCGCTTGGTGGACCATGCCGAGGCCGAAGGCTTGTCTGTGCAGGCTTGCGGCCAATCGTTCAAGACCGTGGTCTATGGCGGAGCCCCCATGTACGCGGCCGACATCCAGCGGGCGCTGCGCATCATGGGGCCACGCTTTGTGCAAATTTATGGACAGGGCGAAAGCCCCATGGTCGGCACCGCCCTGTCGCGCCACCACCTGCAAGACGCGGCGCATCCTCGCCACTTGGCGCGACTGGCATCGATTGGCGTGGCACAAACCCCGGTCAACATCCGCGTGACCGATGCACAAGGCCAAGACTTGCCGCTGGGTGAAATTGGCGAAGTGCTGATCCAGGGCGACAGCGTGATGGCCGGCTACTGGCGCAACCCCGAGGCCACGGCCCAAGCCATCCAAAACGGCTGGCTCTTCACCGGCGACATGGGCTGTCTGGATAGTGATGGCTTTTTGACGCTGAAAGACCGCAGCAAGGACATGATCATCAGCGGCGGCTCCAACATCTACCCCCGCGAGATCGAAGAAGTGCTGCTGCACGCACCGGGCGTGGCCGAAGTGGCCGTGGTCGGCGCGCCCGATGCCGAATGGGGCGAAGTGGTGGTGGCCTTTGTGGTGCCGCAAGCGGGTCACACCCTCGACACAGCGGCGCTAGACGCCTTGTGCCTGCAAGAGATTGCTCGCTTCAAGCGTCCCAAGCGCTATGAAGTGGTGAGCAGCCTGCCCAAAAACAATTACGGCAAGGTGCTCAAAACCGAACTGCGACAGCGGCTGGGCCGATGGAACGAATAAGTCGGGGCTGAAGCCGGCGACCTGCAGCGCAGTCGGCCATTCCCGTAGGTCGGACCTTCAGGTTCGACATCGTGGCAAGGGCTCAAAGCCTTTTAAAAATTCAACGTCTTCACGCCTTCGGACGTGCCCAGCAGGCAGACCTGGGCTTTTTGCAGCGCAAACACGCCCACCGTGACCACACCAGGCCACTGGCTGACTTGGGTCTCAAAGGCCACCGGATCGGTGATCTTCAAGCCCCTCACGTCCACGATGTGCTGGCCGTTGTCGGTCACCAGCGGCTGGCCGTCTTTGAGGCGCACCACGGCGCTGCCGCCCATGGCTGCAAATTGGCGCATCACGCGGGCCGTGGCCATGGGGATGACTTCCACCGGCAAGGGGAAAGTACCCAAAGCATCGACCAACTTGCTCTCATCGGCAATGCAGACAAACTGTTTGGATTGGGCCGCCACGATTTTTTCGCGGGTGAGCGCTGCGCCGCCGCCTTTGACCATGTGGCCTTGGTGGTCGATCTCGTCCGCACCGTCGATGTAGACCGACAGGCTCTCGACCTCGTTGCTGTCAAACACCGGGATGCCCAAGGCCTTCAAGCGCACTGTGGAGGCTTCGGAACTGGATACCGCGCCCTTGATCTGGTCTTTCATCGTGGCCAGGGCGTCGATGAATTTGTTGACCGTGGAGCCGGTGCCCACGCCGACGATCTCGCCGGGAACAACGTATTTCAGGGCGGCTTGGCCCACCAGGGCTTTGAGTTCGTCTTGGGTCATGGGATGGGGTCGAGATGAAAAAAGAAAGGGACTGCAGGGTTTGAGACAATTGGACAAACTGCTCTCAAAGCCTTTGCTGGCTGGAATTATCCAATGTCCCTGATCCCTTACGCCCTCGCCCGCTCCTTTTTGTTCAAGATGGACCCCGAAGAGGCCCACGAACTGACCATCGAGGGCCTGGCCCGGACCCAAAACACACCGCTGGACCGCGTTTACCGCCAGCCCTTCGTGAATCACCCGATCACACTCGCAGGCTTGGAATTCCCCAACCGCGTGGGCCTGGCAGCCGGGCTCGACAAAAACGCCCGTTGCATCGACGGTCTGGGCGCCATGGGCTTTGGCTTTGTCGAAGTCGGCACCGTCACGCCCAAGGCGCAGCCGGGCAACCCCAAACCCCGCATGTTCCGCCTGCCCGAGGCGAACGCCCTCATCAACCGCCTGGGTTTCAACAACGATGGTTTGGATGCGTTCATCGCCAACGTCAAGCGCTCCAAATTCCGCCAACAAGGCCGCTTGCTGGGCCTGAACATCGGCAAGAACGCTGCCACACCGATTGAAAACGCGACCGACGACTACCTGATCGCGCTGGCAGGCGTCTACCCGCATGCCGACTATGTGACGGTGAACATCTCCAGCCCCAACACCAAGAACCTGCGCGCCCTGCAAAGCGACGAAGCGCTCGATGGCCTGCTGGGTGCCTTGGTGGCGCGGCGCGAAGAACTGGCCGCTGAGCACGGCCGCCGCGTGCCCATGTTCCTCAAAATCGCGCCCGACTTGGACGAAACGCAAGTCGGTGTGATTGCCGCCACCCTGCAAAAGCACGGCATGGACGGCGTGATCGCTACCAACACCACCCTGGCCCGCGACGCCGTGAGCGGTCTACCGCATGCCGAAGAAACCGGTGGCCTGTCGGGCTCGCCCGTGCTAGCCAGCAGCAACCGCGTGATCCGCCAGCTGCGTGCCGCACTGGGCAAAGACTTCCCCATCATCGGCGTGGGCGGCATCCTGAGCGGCCACGACGCGATTTCAAAAATAGAGGCCGGAGCCGACGTGGTGCAGATCTACACGGGCTTGATCTACAAAGGACCGGCGCTGGTGACCGAAGTGGCGAGTGCGCTGCAGCAGATGAAGCGCTGAGCGCTCAGTCCTTGAAATACACCAGCTGATGCGTGCTCGCCAGCAGCTGCCCATCGGGACTCCACAGCTCGCCGGTCTGATCAAAGTAGCCGTGGCGGTAGTTGAGCGCCTTGGCAACACCCAGCACATGGCGTGTGCCCACCTGCGCCAACAAAGCGCTGTCGGCATGGAAATAGGTGGTGAGGGTCACCGTACCAATCAGGGCGCGACGACGACGGCGGATGTAGATGCGCGGGAAAAAGCTGTCGCTGATGGCGACCAATGACGCAAAGTCCATCACCCGCTCGGGTTCATCACGCACCCACAAGGTTGAGCGTGAATGGGCTTGCTCCTGCTCATCAAATGCAGCGGGGAATGCCCCTTCGACAAAACGCATGTCGTAGCGCTGCGGCCAGGCGGGCATGCCTTTCACGGGCATTCGGGTGAGATTTTCAGGCGCGGGCACATTGGCGGGCATCACAGCCTCCACGTCTGACCAGGTTTCGCGCCGCAAGGCAAACACGGCCGTGGCGGTCGCCACAACACCGTCCGATTGATGCGCTTCGATGATCCAGTGCTGGGTCGATCGGTTGGTGCGCACAGGCCGCGCCACAAAGCGGATATCCCCATCGGCCACCGGGGCCGCAAAGTTGACCGTCAGGGCGACGGGTTCGCCCAAGCGCTCGGGATGCAGCATGGCGGACTGCAACAACTGCGCTGCAGTGGTGCCGCCAAAGGGCCCGATCATGTTGGCGTAGGCCGGGTGGGTCGCGCCTGTGAATTCGTGAGGCGCGGTGGCGCGCAGGTCAATGGCTTCGTCGAGAGGGTGCATGTGCGCCATGATAGGTGCGCCCTGATGCCCAGAGCTGTCTCAGAAGCGATCAGCCCAGCCGGGCGCAGACCTCGGCGCCAATGGCCAGTGAACTCGTGAGCCCCGGCGACTCGATGCCCAGCAAGTTAACCAAACCCGGCACGCCGTGTTCAGCAGGCCCCTGGATCATGAAGTCCGCTGCTGCTTCGTGCGGGGCGTTGATCTTGGGGCGCATGCCCGCATAACCGGCCTGCAATGCGCCATCGGCCAGCTCAGGCCAGTACTTGCGGACCTCGGCATAAAAGGCGTCGCCTCGGCGCGGGTCCACTTGCAGGTCAGCGGGGTCTTCGACCCATTGCACGTCCGGACCGAACTTGGCCTGGCCACCCAGATCGAGCGTGAGGTGAACGCCCAAACCGGCTTTCTCAGGCACGGGGTAAATCAGCCGTGAAAACGGTGCCTTGCCTGCCAGCGTGAAGTAGTTGCCTTTGGCGTAATGTGCTTGCGGCAACAAAGTTGGATCCAGCCCATCCATGCGCCGGGCCATCGCCACCGCGTTCAGGCCTGCGGCGTTGACGAGCACTTTGCACGCCAACTCGGTGCCGTCTTGCGTGGTCACGCGGATCGGGTGCGTGGCGGTGCCCTGCTGCAGCCCGATGTCCTGCAGGGGCGAGACCAGCGCCAGCAGCCCGCCTGCGTTTTCCATGTCGCCTTGCAGGGCAAGCATGAGGCCATGGCTGTCCACCACGCCCGTACTGGGCGAGAGCAGCGCCGCCTCGCAAGAGAGCGCTGGCTCCAGCGCCCGGGCCTCGTCCGCCGTGAGTTTTTGCAGGTCGTGCACGCCGTTGGCTGCGGCTTTGGCCACGATGCCGTCCAGCGCCTGAACTTGCTCAGCGCTCGTGGCCACGATCAGCTTGCCCAGCCGCCGGTGCGCCACGCCGCGCTCGGTGCAATAGGCGTAGAGCATCTCCTTGCCCTGAACGCACAGTCGCGCCTTGAGCGAGCCCGCCGGGTAATAAATGCCCGCGTGGATGACCTCGCTGTTGCGCGAGCTGGTGCCGGTGCCGATGGCGTTTTCCGATTCGAGCACCATCACTTCGTGGCCTGCGAGGGCCAATGCCCGCCCGACCGCCAAGCCGACCACCCCGGCCCCGATCACCACTGCATCGATTTGTTCCATGTCGAGTTTTTCCATGCTCTGATTAGCCAAATTGTGACCGAGACGCCGCAGTCCATAAGATCCGCCTGACGCCCGCAAGACAGACACCGGCACCGCACACGGGCAGACTGCCCAACATTCAACAAGGAGACCGTTTCATGTCGCTGTTCAATCTCAAAGGCAAAGTCGCCATCGTCACCGGCTCCAGCCGAGGCATTGGCCGATCAATAGCACTCCAACTCGCCAAACAAGGCGCCAAAGTGGTGGTGTCCAGCCGCAAGCAAGACGCCTGCGAAGTGGTGGTCCAAGAGATCCAGGCCGCAGGCGGTGAGGCGATGGCGATTGCCGCCAGCATCTCCAGCAAGGAGCAGCTGCAAAACCTGATCGAGCAGACCCGACAAGCTTGGGGCCCCATCGACATCTTGGTGTGCAACGCCGCCACCAACCCTTATTACGGTCCGGCCACCGGCATGAGCGATGAGGTGTTCGACAAAGTCATGCGCAACAACGTGCTGTCCAACACCTGGCTGTGCAACATGGTCTATCCCGACATGAAAGCCAAAAAGGACGGGGCCATCGTGATCGTCTCGTCCATTGGCGGTTTGCACGGCTCGGCCGTGATCGGGGCCTACAACATCTCTAAAGCCGCCGACATGCAGCTGGCCCGCAACTTGGCGGTGGAATGGGGTCCGGACAACATCCGCGTGAACTGCATCGCACCCGGCCTGATCAAGACCGACTTTGCCAAAGCCCTGCACGAAGACCCCGTGCTGAGCGCCAAGTACAACAACGAAACCCCGCTGCGCCGCATGGGCGAGCCCGACGACATTGGGGGCGTGGCGGTGTTTTTGGCCAGCCCTGCCGGGCAGTACGTGACAGGTCAGACCATCGTGGCCGATGGCGGGATGATGATTCGCTAAACAATTAACTTGAGCAATTTTGTTTTAAAAAATAAAATTCTGTCCTCAACCTACGGAGGACACCATGAAAAAGTTTTTTGCTGCTTTGCTCACACTTGCTGCACTGGCTCTGCTGACCGCATGCCCGAATTCACCAGAGGAAAAGAAACACGAATCTGAAGCCAGCGTCAAAGTGATCCCATGCAACGTACCTAGCCAAAAGGGTTGCAAGTGAAAGCCTGAACATGCAAGGCATGTCGGTCTTGGCCTTTGGAAAACCCATTCAGCCGGGGGTGGTGCTCTTCACCCTTGGCTTGGTGGCTGGTGTGCACGCGCGTGCTCAAGACGCGCCCACATCGGACGCGCCATTTCGCCAGTTTGACAAGGTCGAAATCCTCGGTTCGGCCATCCTGCAGCAAGAGTCCAAAGCGGCTTTGCCCCTGCGGGTTCTGACACGCCAGGACATTGCTCGCCTGGGTCTGAACCGTCTGGACCAGGCCATTCAAGGGCTGAGCGACCAGCTCAACTTCCAGAACAGTGGCCAGCTTGCCAACACTGTTCTGGGTGGCCCCGACACAGCCGCTTTGCACGGCTTGCCCAACGGCACCTTGGTGCTGCTCAACGGCCGCCGCTTGCCCAGCTACGGACTGCAAACACTGTGGGGCGAGCGCAGCAGCGTGGACTTGAATTTTGTGCCACTCAATGCGGTTGAGCGTATCGAAGTCCTCGCCTCTGGTGCGTCCAGCCGCTATGGTTCAGACGCACTCGCAGGGGTCATCAATGTGGTCACCCGCTCAGCCTTTGTCCCTGGCATGGTGGCGCTGGAAGTGGGGCAACCCCAGCATGCCGGAGGACGTTCCAGGCAATTTGAACTTTCTTGGGGACAGGGTCAGTTTGAGCGCGATGGCTATCAGCTGCAGCTGCATTGGCAAAGTCAGCAGCAGCAAGCGGTGGGTGCAGACACGCGCCCGGACAGCGCGCAAACTGCGCGCTCGATCAACATCAATGGCAAGACGCTGTGGGTGGGCAGTGAGCTGGCCTCGGTGTACGGGGCACCGGCCAACATCCAAAATGCTCAGGGGCAAATGCTGCCCCACCCTGGCCTGGGTGCCAACGGCTGCGCGGCAGGGTTTTACACGATGCCTGTGCCAGAGGGCACGCAATGCTGGAGCAACCCACAGCACTGGATGAGCTTGTACCCCCAGCTTGTCAGACACCAACTCTTTGCCCAGGGCCAATGGGCTCTGGGACCTTTGCACGCGCTGTGGGGCGAGGTGCAGATCAGCCAACAGGCGCAGACTTTCAATGACCATGCACCGACCACTGCCGATATTTCCCTGCCCAATGACGAAACCGCCTTTTTTCAGTCTGATGCCCTGGGAGCGAACACCGCTAGACACCTAAATCGCAGTTACCGCCTTGCCCTGGGCCTCAAGGGGCAGTGGGACCTTTGGGATTACCAATTGTCGGCCACGGCAGGCGAGCACCGGGTGGGCCGCGAGGCTTCGGGCAATGGTTGGCTCACCGATGCGCAGTTTGGCTCTGCAGGCTTGACACGCGAGGAGCTGCTGACCGACCCTGCCCTGTACAGCGCAGCGACGCTCGACAAACTGCACACTTTGTGGGACGGGTCTTCACGTTGGAAGCAAACAGGGCGCAACCGGCAGCAAGCCTTGGAGTGGTTGGCGTCACGAGAAATTTTTGAGGGGGAACATGGCCCATGGCTCCTTGGGGCGGGCATGAATCTGCGACACGAGTCGTATGCCCAAAGCTTTTGGAACCCCGACTGGCAACCTGACCTGTCCGGCAACCGGCAGGTGTTTGCCGGGCATGCCGAATTGCAAGTGCCATTGACGGAAAAGCTGGTCACCTCCGCCTCGCTTCGCCAGGACCATTATTCGGATTTCGGAAACGCCAACACAGGCAAACTCAGCGCCAAATGGCAAGCCAGCCCGCAGTGGCTTTGGCGCGCCTCTACCGGCACGGGGTTCAGAGCCCCATCGCTGGCTCAAATCAGCACCTCCGAAGCTCAGGTAGGGTATGCCAATGAACCCAACGGGGCAGGACTGTTGAAAGTTTTTGCGCAAGGCAATCCACGGTTGCAGCCAGAAAACTCCAGAATCCATCAACTGGGCTGGCAGTGGCAACCCCATCGCCAATGGGTGGCTGGTGCCGATTGGTGGCATCTGGACGTGAAAAACACTTTTGGCATCCTGCCGGTCGACAGCATTCTGAACCTGCCCGAGTGGCGAGCGCGTTACGTCCAGACCTTGCCTGACGGCAGTCAGCGTGTCCTGCAGCAAAACCTCAATCTGGGCCGCAAGACGATGCAAGGCATCGATTGGTTCCTGACATCACGCCATCCCCTGGATGAAGGCGTGTTGCGATCCCAAATCCAGATCACGCAGTATTTGAAAGCGCGCAGCCAACTGAGTCCAGCAGGCGACTGGGAAAACGAATTAGGACAACTCAACCCGCAAACCCGCGAGGCGGTGCCACGTCTCAAGGCCCGTGTGGTCTTGGGCTTTGACACCCGCAGCGACCTGTCATTCAACGCGTTTGTAGACTACCTCTCTGGAAACCAGGAGACCTACAGCGCCTATGATTTCAGTACGCAAAGCGTTGAGCAATTGACGCGCCGTGTCCCAGCTTTCTGGACCTTGGGATGGAGCGCGCAGTGGCGCTCAGACGGACATTGGACCTTACAAGCCGTGATGAACAACGCCCTGGACAAACAGCCTCCATTGCGACTGGCTTTGATCGATACCAACGGTCCTAATGGCATTGACACACGCTACGCAGATTACATGGGACGCAGTTTGAGACTCAAAGCAGTTTATAAATTTTGAACTGTTCTTGAGCCCAATTTACCCAACGCGCACAGTGTGCCTGTCGAACATTTACTGCATTGCGCCTGTTCAAAAAATATCAAGTTGCCTTCCGTGCCAAGAATTCACGGGCAGCAAGGGTTAAGGACCCTCACTTCATTCACGACAATTCGTGGAGCATGAAAAAAAAGCCAGCCTTGCGCTGGCTGGCTTTTTATTCACCGACCTTGGCCGGTTGAGGCCAATCAGGCGAAGTTGGCTTCGGCGAAAGACCAGTTCACCAAGTTGTTCAGGAAGGTTTCCACGAACTTGGGACGCAGGTTGCGGTAGTCGATGTAGTAGGCGTGTTCCCACACGTCCACGGTCAGCAAGGCGGTGTCGCCAGTGGTCAGGGGGGTGCCGGCAGCGCCCATGTTGACGATGTCCACCGAGCCGTCGGCTTTCTTGACCAACCATGTCCAGCCAGAGCCGAAGTTGCCCACGGCGCTCTTGACGAAGGCTTCTTTGAAAGCGGCGTAGCTGCCAAACTTGGCGTTGATGGCTGCAGCCAGTGCGCCTGTGGGCTCACCGCCGCCGTTGGGCTTCATGCAGTTCCAGAAGAAGGTGTGGTTCCAGATCTGCGCCGAGTTGTTGTAGATGCCACCGCTGGACTTTTTGATGATTTCTTCGAGGCTCATGTTCTCGAATTCGGTGCCTTTTTGCAGGTTGTTCAGGTTCACGACGTAAGCGTTGTGGTGCTTGCCGTGGTGGAACTCGAGGGTTTCCTGGCTGTAGTGAGGGGCCAGAGCGTCGATCGCGTAAGGCAGTGCGGGCAAGGTGTGTTCCATGATGGGGTCCTTTTGTTGTTGCGGGTTAAAAAATTATTTAATGCATTTTAGGTGAGCTCAATGCCCCTTACCGTATTCAGGGTCACTGCCGCGTTTTCGGTGCGTTCGGAAGGGGTGGGGCCGGGGCTCCTCATACTGGGGTACCAGAAATCGTCGCCCCGGCCCCACCCCTTCCGAACGCGCTGACTTCTTAAGCTTTCACGACCAAAGGCACCACACCATCAGACAAAGTCGCCTGAACGGTTTGACCAGCTTGAAACTGACTGGCCTTGGTCAGGGCCAAGCCGTTTTCATCGCTGAGCCAAGCATAACCACGCTCCAGCACGCGGTGCGGGTCCACCGATGACAGTCGCAGCGCTGCACGCTCCAGGCGCTGAACACGTTGCTCGACTTGCTGCCCAAGGCTGAAGCCCAAACGGTCTTGGAGGCGCTCCAGCCTGTGTGAGCTATCCGTCAGCTGGGTTTGCGCCCCCGATTGCAGGCGGCCTGCCAAGCGGTCCAGCCATTGGCTGTGCGGACCCAGCAGCGCTTGCGGACGGCTCAGGCGGGCCGTGACAGCGGCCAGGCGCTGGCTTTGACGCTCTTGTTGACGCACCAAGCCCACACTCAGGCGAGCGGCCACGCTGTCCAGACGCTGTGCGTGCCGGTCTTGCTGACGCAACAGGCCACGGCTCAAGCGGTTTTCAAGCTCAGACAAGCCTTGGAGCGCCCCCCCCCGGTCGGTTGCGGCCATTTCGGCGGCGGCGGTTGGGGTGGGCGCGCGCACATCGGCCACAAAGTCGGCGATGGTGAAGTCGGTTTCATGCCCCACACCACACACCACAGGCACCGGACTTTGCGCGATCACGCGTGCCAGGTTTTCATCGTTGAAGGCCCACAGGTCTTCCATCGCGCCACCACCGCGCACCAGCAAAATCACATCCACCGGAGGCGTCAGGGGGTTGTCTTCCGCCGTCAAGTCATACATGTGCTGCAAGGCTTGCACCAAGGTGGCTGCCGCACCTGCGCCTTGTACCAGGGCCGGGGCCATGAGCACGGGGATGTGTGGCACCCGGCGCTGCAAAGCGGTCATCACATCGTGCCAGGCCGCCGCGCCCAAAGACGTGACCACGCCAATGGCGCGGGGCTGATCAGGCAGCGCCCTTTTATGGATCGGATCGAACAAGCCTTCAGCTTCGAGCTTGGCCTTGAGGCGCAAAAACTGCTCAAACAAGGCTCCCTGTCCTGCGCGCTCCATGGATTCGACCACCAGCTGAAGGTCGCCCCGCGCCTCATAAACCCCCAAGCGCCCGCGCACTTCCACCAACTCACCATCGCGGGGCGAGAAATCCATCAAACTGGCCGCGCGGCGAAACATGGCGCAACGGATCTGCCCGGTGTCGTCCTTGATCGAAAAGTAGCAATGCCCGCTGGCAGCGCGCGAGAAGCCCGAAATCTCGCCGCGAACCGCCACAGGATTGAACTGCGCATCCAGACTGTCAGCCACGGCGCGGCACAGCGCCGAAACTGTCCACGCACGCGGCTTCAAATCGTCAAAGTTGTTCATTTATGCTGATTTCATAAGGTTTCAAAGGCCATTTCAAGCGACAAACAGCACCACTGCGGGCAAAAGTACTCCACAAGCTGGACAGATGCGGGTTTCGCGCCACCAAGCCGCTGCACGAGATCTGACCATAAATGCAAGTCTTTGATTTTATTGAATATTTTTCAATCAATCAGAAAAAACCCGAAGTCACCTCAGGAAACTCAAGTATTCAAACAGGCGTTCCCAGGCAAGTTCTTCACAAAGTTATCCACAGAAAACAGTGGCCCCCTGGGCATGCATCGCGGAGCACTGTGGGTGCGCACGCCCTTCGTCCATAATCTCAAACGTTTGCGACCGTTATCCATCAGGAAGGAATTGTTTTGTTGTCCATCATACAAGCCGCAGGCTGGCCCATTTGGCCTTTGATTCTGTGCTCCATCTTGGCCGTGGCGCTAATTCTTGAACGCCTGTTTCAGTTGCAAACGAACAAAGTCTTGCCGCCCAAAGTGATGGAGCAAGCCATGGACGCCACCCGACGTGGCGTTGCCAGCGAAGACAGCCTCCAACAACTCGAAAACGCGGGTCTGCTGGGCCCCATTCTGGCCAGCGGCCTGCGTTGCCTGCAAAAAAATCCCCAGGCCAGCGATGACGATGTGAAATCCAGCATGGAAATGGCCGGCCGCATTGCCGCCCACCACTTGGAGCGCTATTTGCCCGCCTTGGCAACCATCGCCTCGGTCGCCCCCCTGTTGGGGCTCTTGGGCACAGTGGTCGGCATGATCGAGATTTTTGGTGCCAGCAACCCTTCTGGAAGCAACCCCGCGCAGTTGGCCCATGGCATTTCCATTGCCCTGTACAACACCGCTTTTGGCCTGATCGTGGCCATTCCTGCTCTGATGTTCTGGCGTTATTTTCGGGGCGTAGCTGATCGGCACCTGTTGGCCCTGGAAGTCTCGGCCGAGCGCTTTGCACGCCATGTGGCCCAACTTCGCAGCTGAGAGAAAGTCGCCTGTGAACTTCAAAAAAAACCGGACCACGCCGGAGCCTGAAATCAACCTGATCCCCTTCATCGACGTGCTGTTGGTGGTGGTGATCTTCCTGATGCTGACCACCAGCTGGTCGCGCCTGACCGAGATCAATCTGACCTTGCCCGCAGCGGACGCCCAAAAACAGACCGAACGGCCCAAACAGATCGTCCTGAGCGTCACCGCTCAAGGCCAGTACGCGATCAACAAATCCCCCGTCGGTGGCAGCTCGGTCAGCGCCCTGGCTGACGTGTTGGCCCCCATGGCGAGCAGAGACACCACCTTGGTGATCAGTGCCGATGCCATGGCCAGCCACCAGTCGGTGGTCAATGCCATGGAAGCGGCCCGCCGCAGCGGCCTGTCACAAATCACCTTCGCCACGCAGTCCACCGAGTCTTCGGGCTCCTGAGGCATGGGCGTGTCCACCTGGCTCCACCAGCACCTGCCACAGGTCTGGACAAGCCGTGGGCCGGTGGCTTGGGCCTTGCGGCCTTTGTCGGCCATTTATGGCGGGGTGTTGGCCCTGCAGCGCTTGCGCCTGAACGGCTCAACACCCGATCGACTGCCCGCCTTGGTGGTGGTGGTCGGCAATGTGGTGGCCGGTGGCGCGGGAAAAACCCCCATGACCATTGCCCTGGTCAAGCACCTGATGGCCCAAGGCCTGCGTGTGGGTGTGGTCTCGCGCGGGCATGGCCGCCACACGCACGACACCCGCGCTGTGGCCCTGGACAGCGCCCCGCTGGACGTGGGGGACGAGCCCTTGCTGATCCGGCAAAGCACCGGGGCACCGGTCTGGGTCGGTGCCCGGCGGGCAGAGGCGGGCCGGCAATTGCTGCAAGCCCACCCCGATGTGCAGGTCATCGTCTGTGACGATGGTCTGCAGCACTGGGCCCTGGCCCGCGACATCGAAATTTGCGTCATGGACGAGCGCGGCGTGGGCAACGGCTGGTTGCTGCCCGCAGGCCCCTTGCGCGAAGCTTGGCCACGCCCGGTGGATTTGTTGGTCCACACCGGCGCATCGGGTCTGAGCGGCGGCTTTCAGGCCCCGCGCCAACTGGCCAAACATGCTTTGACGCGGGAAGGCCAAGTGGTGCCACTGACCAGCCTGAAAAACCAACCCGTCGATGCCGTGGCTGGCCTGGCCCGCCCCGAGGCTTTTTTCCAGATGCTGCGGCAAACCGGTTTGCAACTGGACCGGACCACCGCCTTGCCCGATCACCACGATTACAGCGACTGGGCCAGCTCGGGCAGCGACCATCCCTTGCTGTGCACCGAAAAAGACGCGGCCAAGCTGTGGCCACACGAACCTCAAGCCCTGGCCGTGCCGCTGGTGCTCTCGCCCGAGGCGGCCTTCTGGCAAGCCCTCGATGCCCTGGTGGCACAGCGGCTCAAGCGCTGACGCCCGGGCGGCACGCTCCCTCGGGGGCCGTTATCATCGGGACATGGATACCAAACTGCTTGAACTGCTGGTCTGCCCGGTCACCAAGGGCCCTTTGAACTTTGACCGCGAGCGCCAGGAATTGCTGTCTCGCAGCGCCCGATTGGCCTACCCTGTGCGCAATGGCATTCCAATCCTGCTGGAAAACGAAGCCCGAACCCTGAGCGACGAAGAAATCGCCAAACTGGCCGCCGAGCGACCTCCTCTCTAAGTCCACACCATGACAACAGCCTCTGCACTCACGGGGTTCACCGTGGTGATTCCGGCACGCATGGCTTCGAGCCGCCTGCCCAACAAACCGCTGGCCGACATCGTCGGCCTGCCCATGGTGGTGCGCGTGGCCCAACGCGCCCTGCTCTCCAAAGCCAGCCAAGTGGTGGTGGCCGCCGATGACGAGCGCATCGTCCAAGCCTGCCAAGCCCACGGCATTCAGGCCCTGCTGACCCGGCAAGACCACGTCAGTGGCAGCGACCGCCTGGCCGAGGCCTGTCAATTGCTGGGCCTGCCCGACGAGGCGGTGGTGGTGAATGTGCAGGGCGACGAGCCCTTGATCCATCCGGGCCTCATCAATGATGTGGCCGACCTGCTCTCGCAACGGCCTGAGGCCAGCATGAGCACGGCCGCCCACGCCATCGCCCAGCTCGAAGAATTCACCAACCCCAATGTGGTCAAAGTGGTGCTCGACGCCCGCCAGATGGCCCTGTATTTCAGCCGCGCCCCCATCCCATGGTGGCGCGATGGCCAGGCCCCTGGCGGCTTCAAGAGCCTGCCCAGCCCTGCGCCGCTGCGCCATGTCGGCATTTACGGCTACCGGGCTGGCTTTTTGCGTCTGTTCCCCCAACTGCCGCCTGCCCCCATCGAAACGATGGAGTCGCTGGAGCAACTGCGCGCGATGTGGCACGGCCACCCGATTGCCGTGCACATCACCGACGAGGCCCCGGGCCCCGGTGTAGACACCCCCGAAGATCTGGCGCGCGTTCGGGCCCTTCTGGTGGCGTAAGCCAGCTTGGGGACTCGCGTGATATTCTCAAAGACAAACGTCAGGCGACTGACAGACACGATTTCAAGCTACAAGGACTTCCCATGAGACTGATTCTGTTGGGCGCACCCGGCGCCGGCAAAGGTACACAAGCCACTTTCATTTGCCAGAAATACAACATCCCTCAAATCTCCACCGGCGACATGCTGCGCGCCGCTGTCAAAGCGGGCACCCCCCTGGGTCTGCAAGCCAAGGCCGTCATGGAGTCCGGCGGTCTGGTCTCTGACGACCTGATCATCAACCTGGTCAAAGAGCGCATTGCTCAAGCCGATTGCGCCAACGGCTTCTTGTTTGACGGCTTCCCACGCACCATCCCTCAAGCCGACGCCATGAAGGCCGCCGGCGTGAAGCTCGACTACGTGCTAGAAATCGACGTGCCTTTTGACGCCATCATCGAACGCATGAGCGGCCGCCGTTCGCACCCCGCCTCGGGCCGCACTTACCACGTCAAATTCAACCCACCCAAGGTGGAAGGTGTGGACGACGTGACCGGCGAGCCTTTGGTGCAACGCGCTGACGACCAGGAAGAAACCGTCAAGAAGCGTCTGGATGTGTACAGCGCCCAGACACGCCCCTTGGTGGACTACTACTCCAACTGGGCCAAGGCCGACGCGGCTGCAGCCCCCAAGTACCGTGCCATCAGCGGCACCGGCAGCGTGGAAGACATCACGGCACGTGCTTTTGCAGCACTGGCTGACTGATCTTCAGCGACGCCCCTCAGCAAAGCCCGGTTCGCCGGGCTTTTTCAATGGCGCTGACCTTGACCGCCCGAGAATCAATCCGCTGACTCGGCCAGCAGGGCCAGCATCAAGCTGATGCGCGCTTTGAGGGGCGTCAGGCCGTCCACATCGGCCCAGAGGCTGCTGTTGCCCACCATGCGCCCCTCTTGGCAACGCGAGCTGCGGCGCACTTGAACGCCTCGGCGCTGCGCATCCAGCAGCGCCGCTTGCACTGCCTGGTGCACCGTGCCATTACCGGAACCGGCCACCACCAAGCCAGCCACACCGGATGCCACCAAAGCATCCACCACACGTCGACTGGCCCCGGCATGGCTGAGCACCAGCTCCACCACGGGCCACTGACTCACCTCAAACTGCATCACGCGCTGCAGCAGTTGTTCATCGGGCTTGCCGCCGCCAGCTGTGGTCGCACCACTGGGCAAAGTCCAGTGCACTTGAGCTGCAGACACCTCGCCCAAAGGCCCTGCATCACCCGAGCTGAATGCATCCAGCCGGTAAGGATGCACCTTCTGCACATCGCGGGCGCTGTGGATCACGCCTGCGCACACCACACTGACACCTGCGGCCAGCGGTTGCGCGCTGACGGCAAAGGCATCGAGCAAATTCTGTGGGCCATCGGCCTCATCCGAGCTGGCCGGGCGCATGGCGCACACCATCACCACCGGCTTGCTCGGCTGCAACACCGATTGCAAAAACCAGGCAGTTTCTTCAATGGTGTCGGTGCCATGTGTGATCACCAAGGCCCCCACATCCGCTTGCGCCAACCAATGTGCGCAACGACGCGCCAAAAGTTGCCAAGTGGCGTGGTCCATGTCTTTGCTGTCGAGCTGAGCCACTTGCTCAAGCACCAGCTGCCGCCCATCCAGCACTTTATCCAGCCCCGGCAATGCCGCCGTCAGCTGCGCCACGCCCAGCTGCGCCGCGGTGTAAGCGACCTGCTCCGACGAACTGGCCGCCGTGCCCGCGATGGTGCCGCCTGTGCCCAAAACAACAACTTTTTCAATTTTTTTTGCCAGACCCACTTGCACAGCCCCAAAAACTGGTTAAAAATACAGTCACTGGATGAAAAAACAGTTTCATCCAACTTCTCAAGGAAGACGCCATGATCGACAGCCCCAAACTCACGCCCCGTCAGCAGGAAATTCTGGAACTGATCCAGAACACCATTGCCAACACCGGTGCACCGCCCACTCGGGCAGAGATTGCCAACGTTTTGGGCTTCAAATCGGCCAACGCCGCCGAAGAACACCTCAAGGCCCTGGCCCGCAAAGGCGCGATCGAACTGGTCAGCGGCACCTCCCGCGGCATTCGCCTCAAAGGCGGCTCACGCAGCAGCCTGCGCGCCCCCTCCGATCTGTTCAGCCTCACCCTGCCCGGTCTGGGCCAGCTGAGTTTGCCACTGGTCGGTCGCGTGGCCGCCGGTTCGCCCATTCTCGCCCAAGAGCATGTGGACCGGACCTACCAAGTCGAAAGCACGCTGTTCAGCGAACAGCCCGACTATTTGCTGCGTGTGCGCGGCATGTCCATGCGCGACGCGGGCATCATGGACGGCGACTTGCTGGCAGTCAAATCCACCAAGGATGTGCGCAACGGCCAAATCGTTGTGGCGCGACTGGGCGAAGAAGTCACCGTCAAGCGCTTGCGCAAAACGGCACACGGCATCGAACTGTTGCCCGAAAACCCCGATTACAAAACCATCGTGGTCAACCCCGAAGAGCCTTTTGACATCGAAGGGCTGGCCGTGGGTTTGATCCGCAACACCTTGCTGATGTAAGGCCCCTTTTTTCAACGGCCATTGCACCAGGTGGCGGGCGCTGACGGTTTTCACCAACGGCCCTGATGCAATTGGCTTATCCAGCAATCCTGCCTGTGTCCAACCTCCATGCTTTTGAAAGGTTTCACATGGGAATCGCTCTTCTTGCTCTTTCGGGTCTGTTTCAAGGACTGACTTCTTTTCACCGTGCAGCCCCCGCACCCCGTCCACGCCCTGCAGGCCGCATCCACCCCGTGTGGACGGTGCGCCGCCCCAGCTGCCAAACCATGGCCGCTTCGCTGATGGCCAAAAAATCCACGGCCATGGCCCCCACCTTGCGCGTCCTGCGGGTGGCCGAAAGCGGCCCGCGCTCCGACTGTGCCGGTCGCATGGTGATTTCCGGTCGCATGGCCGACGTCTGCGCCGAACTCGACCGACTCGTGGCCCTGGAAGCAGCGCAGGCTCGCCACTGACCCACCCGCAGCCAAAACGCTCAGGACTGGCACACCCGGCTTGATCGTTTTGGCCCGCGCAGACCCCGGCGCGCAAAACTGCAGCAAAGGGTATCGCAGACCTGTGTCCTGTTTGATGCCACCGGATCAAGTTCCCCATGCAAACCCCTCAGAACAGCTTCGGCTCAAGGCACAATGCAGGGATGAACATTGTGATCCTCGACGACTACCAGGATGCGGTCCGCAAACTGGACTGCGCCAGCAAACTTGAAGCATTTCCAGCCAAGGTTTACACCAACACGGTCAAAGGCATTGGCCAGCTGTCGGTACGCCTGAAAGACGCCGATGTGATCGTGCTCAACCGAGACCGCACCGACATCAGCCGCGCCCTGGTGGAAAAACTCCCCAAACTCAAGCTGATTGCCCAAACCGGCCGTGTGGGCAGCCACATCGATCTGGCCGCCTGCACCGAACGCGGCGTGGCCGTGGCCGAAGGGGTGGGCTCTCCGGTGGCCCCCGCTGAGTTGACTTGGACCCTGATCATGGCGGCCTCACGTCGCTTGCCGCAATACATCAGCAACCTCAAACACGGTGCGTGGCAACAATCCGGCCTCAAATCCAGCGCCATGCCGACCAATTTCGGTCTGGGCACCGTGCTCAAAGGCAAAACTCTGGGCATCTGGGGCTACGGCAAGATTGGCCAGCTGGTCGCCGGTTATGGCAAAGCCTTTGGCATGACCGTCAAAGTCTGGGGTTCGAACGAATCCCGCGTGCGTGCTGTGCAGGACGGCTACGAAGCATCTACCAGCCGTGAAGCCTTTTTTGAAGAATCGGATGTGCTGTCCATACACATCCGCCTGAACGACACCACCACCAGCATCGTTACTTCAGACGATCTGGGGCGCATGAAACCCACGGCCCTGTTTGTCAACACCTCTCGCGCTGAACTGATCGAGGCCAATGCCCTCATCAGTGCCTTGAACCGGGGTCGCCCCGGCTTGGCTGCCATCGATGTGTTCGAGTCAGAGCCCATCTTGCAAGGCTCTGCTTTGTTGCGATTGGAAAACTGCATTTGCACCCCGCACATTGGCTATGTCGAGAAAGACAGCTACGAGCTGTACTTTGGTGCGGCTTTTGACAACGTGGTGAATTTCATCAAGGGCACCCCCACCAACATCGTCAATCCCGGCGCGCTGCAAGTCAGGCGCTGAGTTTTGAACACCTCCGCCACCGCCCCCATGCGCGAGCGACTGCCTCGGGTTCTTTGGCCCATGATGTTTGGCAACGTCGTGATCGGCACCGGCGTCATGATGGCCGCCGGGACGCTCAACGACATCGTCAGCTCCCTGTCGGTGTCGGTGAGCACAGCGGGCCAGTTGATTTCCAGCAGCGCCCTCCTGGTGTGCTTCGGGGCCCCTTTGCTGGCGGCCGTGGTGGCCGGCTGGGACCGCCGCAAACTACTGGTGGGCAGCCTGCTGTGGTACGGGCTTTGGCATTTGCTGGCGGCTTGGGCACCCGGCTTTTACAGCTTGCTGAGCTTTCGCGCCATGGCCATGGTGGCTGCGGCCATCTTCACCCCTCAGGCCGCTTCGTGCATCGGCTTGCTGGTCAAGGATTCGCAACGCGGCCGCGCCATGACCTTCGTTTTTCTGGGCTGGTCGGTGGCCTCGGTACTGGGCATGCCTTTGGGTGCGTGGATCGGCGGCCACTTTGGCTGGCGTTGGTCCATGGCCCTGATTGCCGCCCTGTCTTTGCTTGGGGCCAGCTGGCTGTGGCGGCAGATGCCCAGCAAAGTGCTGCCTCCTGCACTGTCTGCAGCGGCCTGGCGACAAACCCTGTCCTCGCGCACCATCTGGGTCACCTTGAGCGTGACCATGATGTTTGCGGCTGGCCAGTTCGTGCTGTTCAGCTACCTGGCCCCCTACGTCAAGGCACGTTTTGATGTCACCCCGGGCGAATTCAGCCTGATGCTGTTGGCCTACGGCAGCATGGGTTTTGTCGGCAACGCCTTGCTGTCGCGCTTCATTGACCGCCTGGGCGCATCCCGCTGCATTTTGATTTCCTTGTCTTTCATGTGTCTGTGCCTCTTGATTGCACCCTGGGTCACCCACGCCACGGGCATGGCGCTGGCCCTTTGCTTTTGGGGCCTGGGCGGGTTTTCGTCCAACTCGGCGCAGCAAGCCCGTCTGGCCGCTCAAGCGCCTTGGCTGGCGTCTGCATCCATTTCCCTGAACACCTCGGCCATGTATGCCGGACAGGCCATTGGCGCGACGGTTGGGGGCTGGACGATTGTTCACCTGGGCATGAGCGCATTGCCCTTTGGCGGGCTCGTTGGGCTGCTGGCGGCCATCGGTTTGAGTCTGCTGGCCACCCGCTACGCTCGGATGCATCCCTTACGCCTACCTGATAAAGCCCCAATCTGAGGCCATAATGGCCATCTCAGAGGCGAGTTACCACGCCGTTACCGCACGGACTGCCCTTTGACTGATTCAGACCCTGTTATTTGCAAGCATCCACTATGACTCTCGCATTTTCCAAAGTCGCCATCATTGGCGCAGGCGCCATGGGCCGGGGCATTGCCCAAATCGCGGCGCAAGCCGGCAGCCAGGTGTGGCTGTACGACACCCAGGCCGAAGCCATCCAAAAAGCCCGCGACGCCGTGTTCCAGCAATGGGACAAGCTGCAGGAAAAAGGCCGGCTGACCGCCGAGGCCGTGGCCGGACACAAAAGCCGTTTGCTGGGTGCTTCCAGCATGCAAGACTTGGCTGACTGCGAATTGGTGGTCGAGGCCATCGTCGAAAAGCTCGACATCAAAAAGAGCCTGTTCACCGAATTGGAAAAAGTCTTGGCCCCCAGCGCTGTGCTGGTGACCAACACCTCCTCCTTGTCGGTCACGGCGATTGCCGCCGCCTTGCAACGCCCTGCGCAATTTGCCGGTTACCACTTCTTCAACCCCGTGCCACTCATGAAAGTGGTCGAGATCATTGCGGGGCTGAAAACCGACCCAGCCGTCTGCCAGCGCCTGTCTGACTTTGCCCGCCAAATGGGCCACACGCCTGTGCAGGCGCAAGACACGCCTGGCTTCATCGTCAACCACGCCGGGCGCGGTTACAGCACCGAAGCGCTGCGCATCGTGAGCGAAGGCATCGCCGATTTCGCCACCATCGACCGCATCTTGCGCGACCAAGTCGGCTTCAAGCTCGGCCCCTTCGAGCTGTTTGACCTCACGGCCCTGGACGTGTCGCACCATGTGATCGAAGCGATTTACCACCAGTACTACGAAGAGCCTCGCTACCGCCCCAACGTGATCACCGCCCAGCGCCTGGCCGGTGGCGTGGTCGGCAAAAAAGTCGGCGAAGGCTTTTACAAATACGTGGACGGCGTGGCCCAAGTGCCTGCCGAGCCGCCCGTGCCGGTGGTGGACACCATCCCGCCCGTGTGGGTCTCGCCCCGCGCTGCGCGTCGCATGGAACTGCTGCAACTGCTCAAGGACCTGGGTGCCAAAATCGAAACCGGCGCATCCCCCTCGCCAGAAGCGCTGTCCATCGTCGCGCCCTTGGGCTTTGACATCACCACTGTCGCCGTGGTCGAGCGCCTGGACCCTGCCCGCACCGTGGGCATCGACATGCTGATCGACGACGCCGCCACCAAGCGCCGTGTTCTGGCGGTCAACCCCGCCACCCGCGCCGACATGCGCGATGCGGCCCACGCCCTGTTCGCACGCGACGGCAAGGCGGTGTCGGTGATCCGCGACAGCGGTGGCTTCATCACGCAGCGCGTGGTGGCCACCATCGTCAATATCGCGTCCGACATCTGCCAGCAACGCATCTGCACACCGCAAGACCTGGAGACCGCCGTCACCCTGGGCCTGGCCTACCCCGTGGGTCCCTTGGCCATGGGCAACCGCTACGGCCCGACCAATGTGCTCGAAGTGCTGTTCAACCTGCAAACGGTCTATGGCGATCCACGTTATCGCCCCAGCCCCTGGTTGCGCCGACGCGGTGCCATTGGCCTGTCCCTGATGCACACCGAAGAGTGATCCCATGACCGCACAACTGCTCAGCACCAGCGAAGGCCAGACCCTGGTCCTGACCCTCAGCAACCCCGAGTTCCGCAATGCCCTGGGCCCGGAGATGTACGCCGCAGGCGTCGAGGCGCTGAATGTGGCCGAGTCCAGCGCCGATGTGCGCAGCGTGGTCATCACCGGTGCCAACGGCATCTTCAGCGCGGGCGGCAATTTGCAGCGGCTGCAAAACAACCGCCAACTGCCACCCGAGCACCAGGCGCAAAGCATCGAAGGCCTGCACAACTGGATCGAAGCCATCCGCACCTTCCCCAAGCCGGTGATCGCCGCGGTCGAAGGCCCTGCAGCCGGTGCTGGCTTCTCGCTGGCCCTGGCCTGCGACATGATCGTTGCCGCGCGCAACAGCGTGTTCGTCATGGCCTACAGCGGCATCGCCTTGTCGCCCGACGGCGGCGGCAGCTGGAGCTTGTCGCGTGCTGTGCCGCGCCAGCTGGCCACCGAGCTGCTCATGTGCGGTGAGCGCATTGGCGCTGAACGCCTGCAACAACTGGGTGTGGTCAACCGCTTGTGCGAAACCGGGCAGGCGCTGGACACCGCCTTGCAACTGAGCGCCCAACTCAACGCCCGTGCACCCAATGCGCTGGCCAGCATCAAAGACCTGTTGTCGGACGCCGATGGCAGCACCTTGACCGCACAGCTGGCCCGCGAGCGCGACAACTTCGTCAAGAACTTGCACCACCCCAACGCCGGCATCGGCATTGCCGCATTCTTGAACAAGCAAACACCGCAATACGAATAAGCCGCCTGGTCCCCCAGGCGACAAAAATCCAATTACCAGTCACTGAAAAGACAGCCCATGGACGAACCCATTCTGACAATGGAAGAAAGAGAAGCGATCAACAACGGTCGCTGGTTTTCAACCCTTTCACCATCGCTTCGGCACGACATACTTCGATGCGCTTACGTCAAACGATTCAAGGACGGCGACATGCTCGCTGCGCGGGGGGATCCTCCCGAGCAGTGGATCGCCTGCGCCAAGGGTGCAGTGCGCGTGAGCTCGACCTCGGTCTCGGGCAAGCAAATCACCTTGACCTATGTGGAGCCGGGCATCTGGTTTGGCGATGTGTCGATCTTCGACGGGGATCGCCGCACGCACGACTGCTATGCGCATGGCGACACCACCACCTTGAACGTGGCCAAAGCCGACTTCAAGAAAATTCTGTCGCAGCACGTCGAGTTCTCCGAAGCCATGCTGCGTTTGCAATCGCGTCGCATTCGCCAGCTCTACGGTTTGGTGGAGGACCTCAACACGCTGCCCTTGCGTGCGCGTCTGGCCAAACAGCTCAACCACTTGCTGCGCAGCTACGGCACGCCCAGCTTGTCGGACGCCAAGGCGATTCGCATCAGCTTGCAACTGGCGCAGGAAGAGCTGGCGCAACTGCTGGGCGCTTCGCGTCAGCGGGTGAACCAGGAACTCAAGCAAATGGAGCGCGAGCACATCATCCGGATCGAGCCGGGTGGTCTGGTCGTGTTGGACCGCGAGGGCTTGCTGGCCATCGTGAACGCGGATCACTGAACCGCACAAACTTTTCATCACCGCTGAATGCAGCGGAAACGGGTGCCCCATGAGTGCTTTTGATCATTTCGTGGGGACCCGGCCTGTCACGGGCTCCCACGCCTTCGACATCTCTGCCCTGGAAGCTTGGCTCAGCGCCAAGCTGCCGGGCTTGGCGGGCCCCTTGAGCGTGGAAATGTTCAAGGGCGGCCAGTCCAATCCCACCTACAAGCTCATCACGCCATCGCGCCAATACGTGATGCGCGCCAAGCCTGGTCCCGTGGCCAAGCTGCTGCCTTCGGCCCACGCCATCGAGCGTGAATTTGCCGTGATGCAAGGCTTGCACGGCACCGATGTGCCCGTGGCGCAAATGCATGTGCTGTGCGACGACGAGTCGATCATCGGCCGCGCCTTCTATGTCATGGAGTTTGTGCAAGGCCGCGTGCTGTGGGACCAGTCCCTGCCCGGCATGAGCACAGAAGAGCGCGGCGCCATCTATGACGAGATGAACCGCGTGATGGCCGCCTTGCACAAGGTCGACTTCGCCAAGCAAGGCCTGGCCAGCTACGGCAAACCCGGCAACTACATCGAGCGCCAGATTGGCCGCTGGAGCAAACAATACGTCGCCTCCATCACCCAGCCCATCCCCGAGATGGACAAGCTGATGGCCTGGCTGCCTGAGCACATTCCGGCCAGCGCCAAGGACGACTCACTGGTCAGCATCGTGCACGGCGACTACCGCCTGGACAACCTGATGTTCCACCCCACCGAAGCACGTGTGTTGGCCGTGCTCGACTGGGAGCTGTCCACCTTGGGCCATCCGCTGGCCGACTTCAGCTACCACTGCATGGCCTGGCACATCAAGCCTGGCACCTTTCGCGGCATTGGCGGGCTGGACTTTGCGGCATTGGGCATCCCGTCCGAGGCCGAATACATCCGCCGCTATTGCGAGCGCACGGGCTTCACCACACCCGAAGCCTTGGCCAAGGACTGGAACTTCTACCTGGCTTACAACATGTTCCGCATCGCGGCCATCTTGCAAGGCATTGCCAAGCGTGTCGAAGACGGCACGGCTTCCAGCGACCAGGCCAAGACCTCGGGTGCGGGCGCACGACCCATGGCCGAGCTGGCCTGGCAATTCGCCTGCAGAGCCTGAGACCCCAATTTTCACCAGCACCCCACCCCTCACTTCAAGGAGACAGACCATGGATTTTGAATACACCCCCAAGGTCAAAGACATGCAGGCCCGCTTGCTGGCTTTCATGGACGAACACATTTACCCCAACGAAGCGAGGTTCTTCGAGGAGATCGCCGAAAACCGCGCCAAGGGCAACGCCTGGATCCCGACCAAAATCGTCGAGGAACTCAAGCCCAAAGCCCAGGCTGCCGGTTTGTGGAACCTGTTCCTGCCCAAGTCCAAGCGCGCACCGCAAGGCCTGTCCAACCTGGAATACGCTCCGCTGTGCGAAATCATGGGCCGCGTGCCTTTTGCCGCAGAGATCTTCAACTGCTCGGCTCCCGACACGGGCAACATGGAAACGCTGGAACGCTATGCCAGCGAAGCCCTCAAGGACCAATGGCTGGAGCCTTTGCTCAAAGGCGAGATCCGCTCGGCCTTTCTGATGACCGAGCCCGATGTGGCTTCGTCCGATGCCACCAACATTGAATGCGAAATTCGCCGTGATGGTGACGACTACGTGATCAACGGCCGCAAGTGGTGGTCGTCCGGCGCGGGTGACCCACGCTGCGCCGTGTACATCGTGATGGGCAAGACCAACCCCGATGCCGGCCGCCACGAGCAGCAGTCCATGATCGTGGTGCCTGCCAACGCCAAAGGTGTGACGGTGGTGCGCGCTCTGTCGGTATTCGGCTACGACGACGCCCCGCACGGCCACATGGAAGTGGTGCTCAAGGATGTGCGCGTGCCCGCCAGCAACTTGCTGCTGGGTGAAGGCCGTGGTTTTGAAATCGCCCAAGGCCGCTTGGGCCCTGGACGCATTCACCACTGCATGCGCACCATTGGCTGCGCCGAGCGTGCACTCGAGCTGATGTGCAAACGCCTGAACAGCCGCGTGGCCTTTGGCCGCGAAGTGGCCCGCCAGACCGTGTGGCAAGAGCGCATTGCCGAAGCCCGCTGCATGATCGAGCAGGCCCGCCTGTTGACGCTCAAAGCCGCCTACATGATGGACACCGTGGGCAACAAAGTCGCCAAGGCCGAGATCGCCATGATCAAGATCGTGGCCCCGCAAATGGCTTGCCAGATCATCGACTGGGCCATCCAGGCCCACGGCGGTGGCGGTGTGTCGCAAGACTTCCCGCTGGCTTATGCCTACGCCCACCAGCGCACGCTGCGCCTGGCAGACGGTCCGGACGAAGTGCACCGCAACTCGCTGGCCAAGCTGGAACTGGCCAAGCACCTGCTGATGCCCGGCGAAGTGGAGATGCCGGTCACACGCGGCAGCTGAAGCTTCACCGCTGACCAGACAAACGGCCTGCTGCGCAGATGTGTGGCAGGCCGTTTTTTTGCGATCATCCCCCTTTTGATTTCCGAGAAAGCCTGAACCCATGATCGATCTCTACACCTGGCCCACACCCAACGGTCACAAAATCCACATCATGCTCGAGGAGTGCGGCCTGCCCTACAAGGTCCACGCCATCAACATCGGCACCGGCGACCAATTCAAGCCAGCCTTCCTCAAGATCAGCCCCAACAACAAGATCCCCGCCCTGGTGGACTCCGATGGTCCGGATGGAAAACCGATGGCCTTGTTTGAATCGGGCGCCATCTTGCTGTACCTGGCGGGCAAAACCGGCAAATTTCTGCCGCAAAGTGACCGCGCCAAATACGATGTGCTGCAGTGGCTGATGTTCCAAATGGGCGGGGTCGGCCCCATGCTGGGCCAGGCCCACCACTTTCGCATCTACGCGCCCGAAAAAATCGAGTACGGCATCAACCGTTACACCAACGAAGCCAAGCGCCTGTACGGCGTGATGGACAAACAGCTGCAAAGCCATGACTGGATCGCAGGCGATGAATACTCGGTGGCCGACATGGCCATCTTCCCCTGGCTGCGCAGCTGGCAAAACCAGGGCATCGACTGGGCCGATTACCCGCACCTCAAAGCCTGGTTTGACCGCATTGCCGAGCGCCCTGCCGTGCAAAAAGCCGTTCAGGTGCTGGCCGATGCCCGCAAACCTTTGCTCGACGACAAAGCCAAAAAGGCCCTGTTTGGTGCCGCGCAGTACAAAAAACGCTGAAGTTTTTTGACGGCCAGCCCAAGAATGGGTGATTTGCTGGTTAGAATAACGGCAGTCGGAGCGTAGCGCAGCCTGGTAGCGCATCTGCTTTGGGAGCAGAGGGTCGCGAGTTCGAATCCCGCCGCTCCGACCATTCATCAAGACCCGAGAGGGCACTGAACATCAAAGGCCCGTCAGGGCCTTTTTTGTTTTTACAACTGTCCGTAGCTCAGTTGGATAGAGCAACAGCCTTCTAAGCTGTGGGTCACAGGTTCGATTCCTGTCGGACAGGCCAAACTTCCCCCTTCCGTGTACCGCAGCGCGGGAATCCCCCTAGCCTTCAGGCTGTCATCTGGGCAACATAATTCATCTCAAGGTCGATGGACCTCCGCTATGCTGTGCCGCAGCGTTTCGGAAAGCATTTCGACGCCCCGATTTCTTATGCATGACCTGGAGACTTTTGACATGACCCATTCAACATCCCGCCGCCAAATGCTCAGCCAAGGCGCCGCCCTGGTGGGCGCGGCCTCGACCGGCTTGCTGCTGCCCCAAAGTGTGTTGGCGCAATCCGGCAAGATCCGTGTGGGCTTCATGCTGCCCTACACCGGCACCTACGCCCAGCTGGGCGTGGCCATTGAAAACGGCGTGCGCATGGCCATCAACGAACAAGGTGGCAAGCTCGGCGGCCGCGAGATCGAGTGGTTCAAGGTGGACGACGAATCCGAACCGTCCAAAGGCATCGAAAACGCCAACAAACTGGTGCAACGCGACAAGGTCGATGTGATCATCGGCACCGTGCACTCGGGCGTGCAGATGGGCATCCACAAAGTGGCCCGCGACAGCGGCGTGCTCAGCCTGATCCCCAACGCGGGTGTGCATGCCGCCACCCGCGCCCTCTGCGCCCCCAACGTGTTCCGCACCAGCTTCTCCAACAGCCAACCCACCATGGCGCTGGGCGAAGCCATGGTCAAGCGCGGCCACAAAAAGGCCGTCTGGATCACCCACAAATACGCTGCAGGCGACGAAGCCTTCGAGGGCTTTCGCGACAGCTACATCAAGGCCGGTGGCACCATCGTCAAGGAACTGGGCCTGCCCTTCCCCAACGTCGAATTCCAGGCGCTGCTGACCGAAATCGCCGCACTCAAACCCGATGCCGTGGCTTGCTTCTTCGCAGGTGGCGCTGCCGCCAAGTTCATGAAGGACTTCGCCGCTGCGGGCCTGAAGGGCAAGATCGCTTTGTACGGTTCGGGCTTCCTGACCGAAGGCGTGATCGAAGCCGCTGGCCCCGCCGCCGAAGGCGTGATGACCACCCTGCACTACGCCGATGGCCTGGACACCAAGCGCAACAAAGACTTCCGCCTGGCCTATGCCAAGACCTTCAAGATGCAGCCCGATGTCTACGCCGTGCAAGGCTACGACACCGGCTTGCTGCTGATCCAGGGGGCCAACGCCGTCAATGGCGACTTGAGCCAAAAGCCCGCCCTGTACAAAGCCATGGAAGGCGCTGTGATCGACAGCCCTCGCGGCAAGTGGACCATGAGCAAGGCCCACAACCCCGTGCAGGACATGTACCTGCGCGAAGTCGTCAAGGGCGAGAACAAAGTGCTGGGCATCGCGGCCAAGGCCTTGGCCGATTCGGGCGCAGGCTGCCGCCTGTAAGTCAGTCCCACTGAACAGCTGTTTTCAAGGGGCTGACAAGGCCCCCTGGAGGCAGCTACAGCCGCAGATCACACCGCTTGTTCGTCTTTGGGGGCTTTGACGTCTCCGAACAGCGTTCGCGTCAAACGGCGCAGCCACTGGTGCCCCGGATCGCGGTGCAAACGGCTGTGCCAAAACTGGTGGATCGCGCTCTCATCCACCGCGATGGGCAAGTCCCGCTTGACCAGCTCAAAGGGCACCAGCGTGCGGTCGGCAAAGCGCTCGGGCACGGTCGCCACCAAGTCCGAGTGGCTCAAGACATCGCCCAGGGCCACGTAGTGCGGCACCGTCAAGCGAAAGCGCCTTCGCAGCCCTTGCTTTTCCAGCGCCACATCCACACGGCCATGCCCTGTGCCAGAAGCCAGGATTCGAACGTGCTCCGCTTCGGTGAATGAATTCAGGCTCAACCTGTTTTTGCCCGCCAGCGGATGGGCCTTGCGCATCAGACAAATGTATTTTTGCTTGAACAGCGCTTGCTGAAAAAAGCCCGCCTGCAATTGCGGCAACAGGCCCATGGCCAAATCGATGCGGCCGCTGGCCATGTCCTCTTTAAGTGCGGACTGGGTCACGCTGACCACTTGCAAGGTCACCCCCGGTGCCGAGCTCGCCAAGGCATCGATCAACACCGGCAAAAAATACATCTCGCCCACATCGGTCATGGCGATGGTGAAGCTGCGCGTGCTGCTGGCCGGATCGAAAGCGGCTCGCACATTCAGCGCTTGTTGCAAACCGTCCAAAGCCACCGCAACTGGCTCGGCCAACTGCAAGGCGTAAGGCGTGGGCTCCATGCCGCCTTGGGTGCGCAAAAAAAGCTCATCGCCCAAGCTGGCACGCAAACGCCCCAAGGCGCTGCTCACAGCCGGCTGGCTCATGCCCAACACTTGCGCCACAGCAGACACGCGCTTGTGCAGCAGCAAGTGGTGAAACACCACCAGCAAATTCAGGTCCAGTTTCGAGACGTCCACGTTATTTGATTTTCAAAATTTATTTATACAAGAAATCCGATTTACTTAATTATTGAGTTTGCGCATGATGCACGTCAAGTTTGATCAGGAGACCTCATGCAGGAACACCCCATTCACTGGGAGACGCAAGGCACCAGCCGCGTGCCGTTTGCCGTCTACACCAACCAGGACAGCCACAACAAAGAGCTGGAGCGCTTTTTCTACACCAAGCATTGGAGCTATGTCGGCCTGGAGGCCGAGATCCCGAATCCGGGCGACTTCAAGCGCACCGCGATCGGCGAGCGCTCGGTGATCATGACGCGCAGCCAGGACGGTCAAATCCACGTGGTCGAGAACGTCTGCGCCCACCGGGGCATGGCCTTTTGCCGCGAGCGGCATGGCAATAAAAAAGAACTCGTCTGCCCTTACCACCAGTGGAGCTACGCACTGGACGGCAAGCTGCAAGGCGTGCCCTTCAGGCGCGGTGTGCGCCAAGACGGCAAAGTCAACGGCGGCATGCCCGCCGACTTCGACCCCAAAGACCATGGTCTGAAACAGCTCAAAGTGGCCATCCGCAGCGGCGTGGTGTTTGCCTCGTTTGACCACGATGTGGAGTCGCTCGAAGACTACATGGGCCCGACCATCCTGCGCTACTTTGACCGCCTGTTCAACGGCCGCAAGCTGGTGGTGCTGGGCTACAACCGCCAGCGCATTCCAGGCAACTGGAAGCTGATGCAGGAAAACATCAAGGACCCCTACCACCCCGGCCTGCTGCACACCTGGTTTGTGACCTTTGGTCTTTGGCGTGCCGACAACAAGTCCGAGCTGCGCATGGACGCGCACCACCGCCATGCGGCCATGATCTCCACACGCGGCACCGCCGGCCAGGCCACGGGCGACAAAGCCCAGGTCACGCAAGTGAGCAGCTTCAAAGAAAGCATGCAGCTCAATGACCCGAGCTTTCTGGACATCGTGCCCGAGCCCTGGTGGCAGCTGGGCGATCAAATGCCCACAGCGGTGATGATGACGCTGTTCCCCAGCGTGATCTTTCAGCAGCAGGTCAACAGCGTGTCCACCCGCCACATCCAGCCCGACGGCCATGGCGCGTTTGACTTTGTCTGGACCCACTTTGGCTTTGAAGACGACACACCCGAGATGACCGAGCGGCGCTTGCGCCAGGCCAACCTGTTTGGTCCGGCGGGCTTCGTGTCAGCGGACGATGGCGAGGTGATCGAGTTCTCGCAGCAGGCGTTTGAGTCCAAACCCGAGCACCGCATGCTGGTGGAATTGGGCGGGCGCGATGTGGGCGAGACGGACCACATGGTCACCGAAACCCTGATTCGGGGCATGTACGAATACTGGCGCAAAGTGATGGAGGATTGATCATGGTCGATATGAACACCTGGTTCGGCATCCAGCAGCTCTATGCCGATTACGCCAGCGCCGTGGACAGCGGCCAATGGGACTTGTGGCCCGAGTTCTTCACCGAGCAATGCGTCTACAAACTGCAGCCCCGTGAAAACTTTGAACGCGGTTTCCCGCTGTCCACGCTGTCGTTCACCAGCAAGGGCATGCTGAAAGACCGCGTGTACGGCATCCGAGAGACGCTGTACCACGACCCCTATTACCAGCGGCATGTGGTGGGTGCGCCCATCGTGCGACGCGTTGAAGACGGCCGCATCCACAGCGAAGCCAACTACGCGGTGTTCCGCACCAAGCTCGACAAGGAAAGCACCGTGTTCAATGTGGGCCGCTACATCGACACCATTGTGCAAACGCCTGAAGGCTTCAAATTCGCTGAACGCCTGTGCGTGTACGACAGCGAGATGATCCCCAACTCCATCATTTACCCGATCTGATCAAGAGCCTCCCTATGAGCAACTGGATTGACGTGGCCGCCGAGGCCGATTTGTTTGAAGGCGCAGGCATCGCCGTGGCCCCTGAGGGGCAGGACATCGCCCTGTTCAAACTCGACGATGGCGGTGTGTATGCCATCAACAACCTGTGCAGCCACGGCAACGCCAAACTGTGCGACGGCTTCGTCGAAGGCCACATGGTGGAGTGCCCCTTCCACCAAGCGCTGTTTGATGTGCGGGATGGCACCGTCAGCTGCGGACCCGCCACCGAGCCGGTCAAATCCTGGCCCGTCAAGATCGAAGACGGCAGGGTGCTCCTCCAGCTCGATGGAGATCGGTCCAGCCGTTAAACTCAAGCACGGCGGACCTATTCCGCCGTTTTTACAAGCACTTGCGCTTGGCATATCCCTTTGCGGTATGGACCTGATGGACCTCCTTAATTTTTCAATCCAGCTGCTCAACAGTGTCCAGTACGGGCTGCTGCTGTTCATGCTGGCCGCTGGCCTCACACTGATCTTCGGCATCATGGGCGTGGTCAACCTGGCGCATGGCAGCTTTTACATGCTGGGTGCTTTTTTGGCTTGGTCTTTGTCGGGCATGCTGGGCAGCTTCACGCTGGCCATCCTCGTGGGCACGGTGCTGTCGGTGGTGTTTGGGCTGTTGCTCGAAAAACTGCTGTTCAAACACTTCTACCACCGCGACCACCTGGACCAGGTGCTGCTGACCTTTGGCCTGATCTACGTGTTTGAAGAACTGCGCTCCATGCTGTGGGGCGACGATGTGCACGGTGTGCAAATCCCCGAAGCCCTGTCGGCTTCCATTGCGCTCACCGATACGCTGTCCTATCCGGTCTACCGTCTGTTCATGTCGGGCGTGTGCCTGCTGCTGGCGCTGGGTCTGTATTTGCTGATTTCCAAAACCCGGCTGGGCATGAAGATCCGCGCAGGTGCTTTCAACCACGAGATGACCGAAGCCTTGGGCGTGAACATCAGCCTGATCCACGCGGTGGTGTTTGCGCTGGGCGTGGGCTTGGCGTCCATTGCCGGCATGATCGCCGCGCCCATTTCCAGCGTCTACCCCAATATGGGCTCGCAGGTGCTGATCATGTGCTTTGTGGTCGTGGTCATCGGCGGCATCGGCTCGGTGCGCGGTGCACTGATCGCCGCGCTGCTGGTGGGCCTGGTAGACACCTTTGGCAAAGTTTTGCTGCCCCAAGTTTCGGGCATGCTGGTGTATGTGCTCATGGCTGCGGTGCTTTTGTACAAGCCCGAAGGCCTTTTCAAACAGTGAGATCGCCATGAGCGCCCCCCAAACCCATCTGGAAATCCTCCCGCGCAGCGTGCAACTGCTGCTTGTGCTGGGCCTTGTGGCCCTGATCGCCTTCCCCTTTGTGGGCACGCCTTTCTACATCGACATGGTCAACCGCATGATGATCCTGGCCATCTTCGCGATGAGTCTCGATTTGCTGCAAGGCGTCACCGGCCTGGTGTCGCTGGGCCATGCGGCCTACTTTGGCATCGCCGGTTATGCGCTGGCTTTTCTCACGCCGCAAGACACGCCGGTGAGCCTTTACACCAGCTTGCCACTGGCCGTCGGTGCCTCTGCATTGGCTGCGTTGGTCATCGGTTTTCTGGTGGTGCGCACACACGGCATCTACTTCATCATGGTCACCATGGCTTTTGCGCAGATGGTGTTCTTCTTGTTCTTTGACAACAAGGCACTGGGCGGCTCCGACGGTTTGTTCCTCAACTTCAAACCCGATGCCGTGCTGATAGACCTCGAAAACAAACAGGTGTTTTACTTCTTCACCCTCGCCTGCCTGGTCGGTGTCTATGCCTTCTTGCGCCGCCTGCTGTGGAGCCCGTTTGGGCGCGCACTGTCAGGCATCCGCGTGAACGAGCACCGCATGCGGGCCCTGGGCTTTGGCAGCTTCAGTCACAAGCTGGCGGCCTTCACGCTGGCTGGAGCCTTGGCAGGATTGGCCGGTTATTTGTGGGCCGCGCAAAGCGGTTTTGTGAACCCTGAACTCATGGGCTTTCACATGAGCGCCCACGCCATCATGATGGTCATCCTGGGTGGCATGGGCAATTTTGCCGGGGCCATCATCGGGGCCTTCAGTTTTGAGATGCTCTTGCATGTTTTCAAGGACCTGCCGGCCATCGGCGCATTTGAAACCGGCAAACACTGGCAAATGTGGATGGGCCTGTTCATCGTGGCGCTGATTGTGTTCGCCCCCAAAGGCATCTTGGGCCTGATCACCCGCATCTTTGCCCGCAAGGAGGCGAACCATGAGTGAACGCCAAACCCTGATGTCGGCCCGCCAGCTGACCAAGCGTTTTGGGGGCCTGGCCGCCGTCAACGAAGTCAACGTCGATTTGTGGCTAGGACACATCCACGCCGTGATCGGCCCCAACGGCGCGGGCAAATCCACGCTGACCAATTTACTCTCGGGCGACCTGCCGCCCACCAGCGGCACCATCACCTTGGACGGCCACGACATCACCGGCTGGACGCCCGAAAAAATCTCGCGCCACCGCCTGGGCCGCAGCTACCAAAAAACCAACATCTTCCGCACCTTCAGCGTGTGGGACAACGTGCGTCTGGCCGCACAGTCGCGTGTACAGCCCTCGCCTTTCAACCCGCTGGGCTGGCTCAGCCGCGCGGCCAATATGCAGGCCGTCAATGAACGTGCTGAACGCGCCATGGAGCTGGCCGGTTTGCAAGCACGCCGCAAAACCATCGCCGGTGCGGCCAGCCACGGCGAACAGCGCCAGCTGGAAATTGCCATGACGCTCGCCACCGAACCGGTGGTGCTTTTGTTGGACGAACCGCTGGCCGGCATGGGCGTGGCCGAGGCCGAAAGCATGGTGCAGCTCTTGCTGCGCCTGAAAAAAGACCACGCCATGATGCTGGTCGAGCACGACATTGACGCGATCTTCACCCTGGCCGACCACCTGACGGTGATGGTCAATGGTCAGGTGATCGCCAGCGACAAGCCCGCCGTGGTGCGTGCCGACAGCGGCGTGCAGGCGGCCTATTTGGGTGAAGACATGGGTGAGGAACATTGAGATGAGTGAACTCCTGATCAACGCCCAAGGCCTGAACACCTATTACGGCGCGAGCCACATCCTGCGCGGCATCGACTTCTCTGTCGCTCGCGGCGAAACCATTGGCCTCATGGGCCGCAACGGCATGGGCAAAAGCACCTTGCTCAAGTCCATCATGGGCATCGTGCCGCCGCAAAGCGGCACCGTGCAAATCAAAGGCCAGACCATGAACGGCCGACCCACCTTTGAAGTGGCACAACTGGGCATCGCCTATGTGCCCGAGGGCCGGGGCATCTTTGGCAACCTGAGCGTGGTGGAAAACCTCAAAATGGCCGCCCGCGCTGGCACCCGTGGCCAGCGCGACTGGACTTACGAGCGCGTGCTGGAAACCTTCCCTCGCCTGACCGAGCGCCTGAACCACGGCGGCCAGCAGCTCTCGGGCGGCGAGCAGCAGATGCTGACCATCGGCCGGGCCTTGATGACCAACCCTGATGTGTTGATCCTGGACGAAGCCACCGAAGGCCTGGCCCCGCTGATCGCCCGCGAAATCTGGCGCATTTGCAGCCTGATCAAAGAAAGCGGCATCAGCGCCATCATCGTGGACAAAAACTGGAAGCACGTCACCCAGATCACCGACCGCAACATCATCTTGGTCAAGGGCCAAGTGGTGTTTGAAGGCTCGTCGCAAGCCCTGCATGATGACCCGAGTGTGCTTGAGCAACATCTGGGCGTTTGAGTCACACAAGGGTCTTCACCGAAGGACGTGAGGACCTTGGCATGCCAAAATGATCTGGAAGAAATTCACAGGTTTGCACACGGCATGTTTCGCAACGCAGTCATCACCGGCGCATGTGGCGGTCTGGGCCAAGCCCTGGCCCGCCAACTGATCGCGCAAGGCGCCCACGTGGCGTTGGTGGGCATGAACACCAACGCCTTGCAAACGCTGGCCGACTTGGCACCCGAGCGATGCCGCATCTACACCCCCGACGTGTCTGACGCTCAGGCCATGCAGGCCGTGGCGCTCGACTGGCTGCAAGTGGGCACGCCCGATCTGGTGATCGCCAACGCCGGCGTGGCCGGTGGCTTTGACACCGCCGAGGCGACAGACCTCGCCGTCATGCGCCGCATGCTCGAGATCAACCTGCTGGGCGTGGCCACCACCTTTCAGCCTTTTTTGAGCGCCATGCAAACCAGCGACCAGCGCGGCGCATTGGTCGGTGTGGCCAGTGTGGCGGGCTGGCGCGGCATGCCGGGCAACGGCGCCTATTGCGCCAGCAAGGCCGGACTCATCGCGTATCTGCAAAGCCTGCGTGCCGAGCTGCGGCCCAGCCCCATCACCGTGCACACCATCAGCCCCGGCTACCTGCGCACGGCCCTCACGGCGGGCAACACCTTTGCCATGCCCGGCCTGCTGGAGCCCGATGCGGCTGCACGGGCACTGCTGCAAGGCGTGGCACAAGGCCGCGAACACATCGTCTTGCCCCGACGCATCGGCTGGCTGTCCAAAGCCCTGTCGCTGCTGCCGGCCAAGCTGCATGACCGCATCTTGCTGGACCAACCGCGCAAACCGCGTGCGGGCCAGGCCGGATCAACGCCCATTCCGGGGCTCGACACCCCATCACCCTGAGCCATGGCATGACCCAGACACAAGAAAAAATTGCCCTGATTGGCGCTGGACCCTCGGGCCTGTCGGCCGCGCGGGCGCTCAACAAACACGGCTTGACCTTTCAAGGCTTCGAAATGCACACCGATGTGGGCGGCCTGTGGAACATCGGCAACAGCCGCTCCACGGTGTATGAATCGGCACACCTGATCTCCAGCAAGCACATGACGGAATTCAAGGAATTCCCCATGCCCGAAGGCACCGCCGACTACCCCAGCCACCGCGAGTTGCTCGACTACTTTCAGGCCTATGCCACGCACTTTGACCTGAAAAAGCATTTCCGTTTTGGCGTGCGCGTGGTGCGCGTCGAGCCCGTCAGCCAGGCTGCCGACAGCCTGTGGCGCGTGACCATCGATCCCGGCAACGGCGCACTGGAAACCGCCGAGTACAAAGGCGTTGTGATCGCCAACGGCATCCTGGCCGAGCCCAACATGCCGCATTGGCCCGGCCCATTCAGTGGCCAGCTGATGCACACCTCGGCCTACAAAAAAGCTGAGCAATTCAAAGGCCAACGTGTCTTGATCGTGGGCGCGGGCAACTCCGGCTGCGACATCGCGGTGGACGCGGTGCACCATGCAAAAAGCGTGGACATCTCGGTGCGACGGGGCTACTACTTCGTGCCCAAATACATCTTTGGCCAACCGGCCGACACCGTGGGCGGCAAAACCAAACTGCCGCGCTGGCTCAAACAAAAAGTCGACACCGCCTTGCTCAAGTGGTTCACCGGCGACCCGGTGCGCTTTGGATTTCCCAAGCCCGAGTACAAGATGTACGAGTCCCACCCCATCGTGAACTCGCTCATCCTGCACCACATCGGCCATGGCGATGTGAAGGTCCGCCCCGACATCGCCCGCATGGACGGCCACACCGTGCACTTCAAGGACGGCAGCCAAGCCGACTACGACATGGTCATGGCCGCCACCGGCTACAAGTTGCACTACCCCTTCATCGACGACCGCCTGCTCAACTGGCAAGGCATGGCCCCGCAGCTGTACCTCAATATCTTTGCGCCGCACTACCAGCGCCTGGCCGTGCTGGGCATGGTCGAAGCCGCCGGCCTGGGCTGGGAAGGCCGCGCCGAGCAAGCCGAAGTCGTGGCCCGCTACTTCAAGGGTCTGGCGCTGGGCACGCCACAGGCCGGTGCATTCCAGCAGGCCTGCCAAGGCCCTTCGCCCGACCTGTCGGGTGGCTACCACTACCTCAAGCTCGAACGCATGTCTTGCTATGTGAACAAAGAGGTCTACCGCCGCACCATGCGCGAGACCGCCGCCACACTGGGCTGATGCCCGCCACGAAAGCCCTCCATGCTGCCTGTTGACGAAATCCGCCTGAACTTCAACCCCGCCTCGTTGGCGGTGCTCAATGTGGTGCTGGGCTTTTTGATGTTCGGCATCGCGCTCGATACCCGTGTGGAAGACTTCCGCCGCCTGCTGCGCATGCCCATGGCTTTTGCCGTGGGCATTGCGGCGCAGTTTGCGGTGTTGCCGGCCATCACCTTTGGCCTCACGCTGTTGCTGCAACCCGCGCCCAGCATTGCGCTGGGCATGATCTTGGTGGCCTGCTGCCCACCGGGCAATGTGAGCAACATCCTGACCCATCGGGCCAACGGCAATGTGGCGCTCAGCGTGTCGATGACCGCTGTGTCCAACGCCATCTCAGTGTTCGCCATGCCGCTCAACTTTGCGTTTTGGGGCAGCATCCACCCCACGGCCTCCAAGCTGTTGACCAGCATTGCGCTCGACCCGGTGCAGATGTTTGTGCACATCCTGCTGATCATCGGCCTGCCCTTTGTGCTGGGCTTGGCCTGTGTGCACCGCTTTCCTGCTTTTACAGCGCGCTTCAAAAAGCCGCTGCGCATCCTCAGCTTTGTGGCCTTGATCGGCTTCATCATCGGGGCCATCGCGGGCAACTGGCGTTACTTCATGGACTATGTCGGCCTGGTGCTGTTGGCGGTGGTGCTGCACGACGCGCTGGCCTTTGCCACCGGCTGGTCGATTGCCCGCGTGGCCCGCTTGAGTGATTACGACTGCCGCGCTGTGTCCATCGAAGTGGGTATCCGCAATGCAGGCCTGGGTCTGGTGCTGATCTTCAGCTTCTTCAATGGCCTGGGCGGCATGGCCGTGGTGGCCGGTGTCTGGGGCTTTTGGGACATCATCGCGGGCCTGATTTTGGCCGGTTGGTGGGCACGCAAACCTTTGACGAGCGGCGGCCCTGCCGCTGCGGGACACCCCCAGTGAACACGCCGCAAGCCACTCGCGTGCTGGTCACCGGGGCCTCTGGTTTTTTGGGTCAGGGCCTGATCCGCACCCTGGCTGAGCGCCGCACTTGCGCACACGTGGTCGCCGTCGATGTGCGCGAGGTTCCTCCCGAGCAACGCCTGCCCGGCATCACCTACGTCACGCAAGATGTGCGCGACCCGGCGCTGGCGGACACCCTCGCCGCGCACAGCATCGACACCGTGGTGCACCTGGCCTCCATCGTCACGCCCGGCAAAGACTCGAACCGCGAATTGGAATATTCGGTCGATGTGGGCGGCACACAGAATGTCTTGCAAGCCTGCGTGCAGCAAGGTGTGGCGCACATCGTGGTCTCGTCCAGCGGCGCGGCCTACGGCTACCACGCCGACAACCCCAAGTGGCTGACCGAAGACATGCCCCTGCGCGGCAACGAAAGCTTTGCCTACAGCCACCACAAGCGCTTGGTCGAAGAGATGCTGGCGCAATACCGTCAAAGCCACCCGCAACTGCAGCAAACCGTGCTGCGCATCGGCACCATCCTGGGCGAGCGGGTCAACAACCAGATCACCGCCCTGTTTGAGAAAAAGCGCCTGTTGGCCATCCGGGGCAGTGACAGCCCCTTTGTGTTCATCTGGGACGAAGACGTAACCGGTGCCATCGTGCATGCGCTCAGCGGCCAGGCACCCAGCGGCTGCTACAACCTGGCCGGTGACGGTGCACTGACGATCTTCGACATCGCCCAGCGTCTGAACAAGCAACCCCGCGTGTTGCCCGCATGGTTGCTGCAAACCGCCTTGTGGGCGGGCAGCCGACTGGGCATCAGCCGCTACGGCCCCGAGCAACTCGACTTCTTGCGCTACCGGCCCGTGCTGCTGAACACGGCCCTCAAAACACAATTTGGCTACACGCCCAGCAAAACCAGCGCCAAAGCTTTCGCTGCTTTTGTGGCTGCCCGCGAGGCCCAGTCGAGACCCGTCCAACAACAAGCCCACTGACACAACATAGCGCTACACAATGGGGGCTTCACAAGTCACCCCATACGCAGTCGCTGAACTTGTCGGATGCTCCCTTAAGCCTATCGGTCTCGCGCAATCCTACGACTTGGCTTTGAGCTTGGCCGTGTTGATGATCTTCCCCCGCTGCCATTGCGGCTTGATCAACTTGAAAGCAGACATGCCAAGTCCTCGCAAGTTTTGACTGCCCAAGGCACGCGATGCTGCGACCGAGGAACAAGCCAAGCCACGATGACGGGCAATCGCCACGGCGAACATCGCTTCATTTGGGTCGCCCAAGGCATGATTGAGGTCATCACTCGCAGCGCATTGAGGGACCAGCCCATCTGCATAACCACCTTGCCCTTTTTGATTCACGCCATCAAACTCCATCGCGGCATAAGTGATCCCGCAATTGTCTTGAGGCTCAAAGCCATAGGGCTTTCCGCAACTGGTACCACCAATCTGAACCACCTCAACATCGACACCACGCAAGCCATTGATGAAGGACTCGCTTGCTGAGCATGTTTCGTCCGTGGTCAGCACATAAATTTTTGAAAAATTCATTGCATCAATGGCACGGCCATCCAGATCAGAACTGTAAAAAGGCATGTTTTCATTGCGGCTCGTTCTTTTGTCGTTGTAACGCAGGGTTTCAAACGTTTTACCTTGCGTTCTTGCTGGTCCTGCGACGCCATAAGCCAAAGCGCTGGCCAAGGCCAGGTAACCACCGCCGTTGTAACGCAAATCCACCACCAGCTGATCAATGTTCTGACTTTTGAAATCAGACAATGCGGCCAGCAAAGGTGCCTGGGCAGAATCCACATGGCTGTTGAAAATCAGATACCCCCACTTCACACCTTCGGCATCACTGACCACGCGGTGCTCAGCCTGTGGCAGCGTCACTGTGCTGGCTGACAGCGTCAAAGTTTTGAGGCCGGACTTTCCTTGAATGACAAAGGTGTGATTGACGGGGCTCACTGGTGAAATCGCTTGATCAATGACATCCTTTTGTAATGCATTGCTGACCGCCACGCCATCAATACTGATGAGTTCATCTCCCCGCTCAATGCCTGCCCTCGATGCAAATCCGGATTGTGTTGTCGGGTACACATACGACACTCTGATGCGCCGCGCTGTGCCAACACCTTCATCTACCAGCAACCAGCCGTAGCCCAGTTCTGCCCCCGAAGAAAAATTGGTCCACGTGGCGGTATCGATCTGAAAACTGAACTTATCGACTTTGCTGCCTGTTGTTGTGTACAAAGGCGTCAGTTGGTCTTCAAAATAATTGACCACCGACATCACAAAATTCTGCCGAGCTGTTCCCCCAGACACGTTGTAACGCGCAGCCAATGGATCGACCACAGGGATATCTTTGTACCAAAAGTACCGTTCAGTCAGATAGGCATTGATCCAATGGCGTTCGTCGGCCAACGTTCCTGTTTTTGTTGGTGACAAGGCATCGCTCGTTAAGAAATTTTCTGCTGCGCAAATTTGAGCCAACTCAGCAGATGTTTTTTTCACTGAAGATGCAGGAGCCTCCGCAGAACCACCTCCGCCGCCACACGCTGTCAAACCGCACAGACTCAAAGCGCACCACATCAGCACAAAGATTTTCATATTCATTCAAAAAGAAAAATTTGAATGTATATATTAATTTTAAATAGTTACATCATGGTTTCTTTTTTGAACAGCTGGCGTATCTGCTCCGCATGACATCCTCGAATTTCCATGAAGAACTTTGAACTCTGTCATTGAACCCAGGCTTGCCTGAGTGCCGCTATCAGATCACAGCAAAGGCCGCAGTTCCCGTGCCGCATCCAGCAACAATGGCAGCCACTTGCGTTGAACGGCTGCGTCTGACAACTGCTCGGGCGTGCCCACCACGTTGAGCGCAGCCAGTGTGCGCCCCTGCATGTTGCGCAGAGGCACCGCCAGGGCGTGGATGCCCAGTTCATGGGCGTCACGAGACAGCGCGTGGTCTTGTGTGCGCACCCGTTCGATGATCTTCTTGAATGCCGCCATGCCCACTTCGGTCTGCGGTGTGATGCGAGCCAGGCTGCGGCCTTTGAGCCATGCGCTCAATTCGGCCTTGGGCAAGTTGGCCAACAATACCTGACCGGTGGAGGTGGCGTGCGCAGGCAATCGCGCCCCCAGGTGCAAGCCATAAGCCAAGTGCCGCACCGGCTCGGCCACGCCTGCGCTGCGGGCCACGATCACACACTCGTCACCATCGAGCACCACCGCAGAAAACGCCGCCTGCGTCTGCATGGCCAGACGGTTGAGCGTGGGCTGCAGGGCTCGCGGCAAGCGCGAGGTGGCCATGTAGCTGCCCGCAAAGCGCAACACCCGAGCCGACAACCAGTAGTGACTGCCATCGGTTTCCAAATAACCCAGCTCGGCCAGCGTGAGCAAATGCCGCCGCGCCGCCGCACGCGTGATACCGGTGCGCTGCGCCGCCAGCGTGGCGTTCAGTCGCTGACGCTCGGTGTCGAAGGCTTCCAACACAGACAGCCCTTTGGCCAGGCCTTCGATGTAATCTGCTTTGGCGATGGTCATGTGGTCCTTGATCATGAAATGTCGGGGCGCAAGCCCCGACATGCTGCGTTGAGTGTCAGAATTGACACCCCTCAATTTGCGCGATGATCGCACAAATTAGCCAATCAACGTGCAAACTCCGATCACTGCACGACTTTGAAACCGACAGGCCGCCTAAGCTAACGCTCATTGTTTGAAAAAACCTTTGACGGAGACACACCATGAGCACCACACGCACACAAGTGGCCATTGTTGGCGCAGGCCCTTCTGGCTTGCTGCTGGGTCAGCTGCTTTACAAGGCTGGCATCGATGCCATCATCGTGGAGCGCCAGACCGGCGACTATGTGCTCTCACGCATCCGTGCGGGTGTGCTCGAGCAAGTGAGCATGGACCTGCTCGACGAAGCCGGTGTGGGCCAGCGCATGCATGCCGAAGGCTTGGTGCACAGCGGCTTTGACCTGCTGTTCAAAGGCGCACGTCACCGCATCGACATGAACCAGCTGACCGGCGGCAAAAACGTCATGGTCTATGGCCAAACCGAAGTGACCCGTGACCTGATGGACGCACGCCAGGCCGCTGGCCTGCCCACAGTTTACGAAGCGGGCAACGTTCAGGTGCACGACTTCGACAGCGCCAAGCCGCGCGTGACCTACGAGAAAAACGGCCAACTGCACACCATCGAGTGCGACTTCATCGCCGGTTGCGACGGCTTTCATGGCGTGTGCCGCGCCAGTGCGCCCAAGGGCGCGATCAAGGAATTCGAAAAGGTCTACCCCTTCGGCTGGTTGGGCGTCTTGTCAGACACGCCGCCGGTGCACCACGAACTGATTTACGCCAACAGCACGCGTGGCTTTGCCCTGTGCTCACAGCGTAGCGCCACGCGCAGCCGTTATTACCTGCAAGTGCCGCTGACCGACACGGTCGAGCAGTGGTCTGACGAAGCCTTTTGGGCAGAGTTGCGCAACCGCCTCGAACCCGAAGCACGCGAACAACTCGTCACAGGCCCCAGCATCGAAAAAAGCATCGCCCCACTGCGCAGCTTTGTGACCGAGCCCATGCGTTTTGGCCGCATGTTCCTGGCCGGTGATGCCGCGCACATCGTGCCGCCCACCGGTGCCAAAGGTCTAAACCTGGCTGCCACCGACGTGAAGTACCTGTCCTCAGCCATCATCGCCTACTACGTGGACAAGACCGAAGCGGGCATCGACGCCTACTCCGAGCGCTGCCTGCGCCGCATCTGGCGTGCCGAGCGCTTCAGCTGGTGGTTCACCAGCCTGATGCACCGCTTTCCGGGCGAAGGCGAAATCGCCCAGAAGTTCCAAGAAGCCGAACTCGATTACCTGATCCACAGCGAATCGGGCTCGCGCACCATCGCTGAAAACTACGTGGGCCTGCCACTCGACTTTGGGGACTGAGACCCGACACGTGCATGCAAAAGCTCAGCGGCTTCAGAGCCCACACAGGTGACAGTGCGCCGTCAGCCGCTTGCCCATAATGCGGATGAAACATTTCAAGGTCTCCCCATGTCCTCTTTGAAGCCCCTGCGCGGTGTGCGCGTTCTCAGCCTCGCCCTCAACCTGCCCGGCCCTGCCGCACTCATGCGCCTGGCCCAGATGGGTGCCCGCTGCACCAAGGTCAACCCGCCAGCGGGCGACCCCATGCAGCACTACACGCCCGAGGGCTACGACCTGCTGCACAAAGGCGTCAAGCACCAAACACTGGACCTCAAAACCGCCGCAGGCCAGGCCGCACTGCACAAGTTGCTGCCCAAGACCGATGTGCTGCTGACCTCGTTTCGCCCCTCGGCTTTGAGCAAACTCGGCCTGGGCTGGAAAACGCTGCACAAGCAATACCCCGCGCTCAGTCTGATTGAGGTGGTCGGTGCGCCGGGTCCGCTGGCCGAGATCCCCGGGCACGACCTCACGTACCAAGCTGAAGTCGGCTTGGTCAATGGCATGGACCTGCCCCCGAGTTTGTTTGCCGACATGGGCGGCGCGCTCATGGCCAGCGAAGCCACGCTCAAGGCACTGATCACCCGCCAGAGCACCGGCAAAGGCAGCCGCCACGAAGTGGCCCTGTCCACCGCCGCCGAGTGGCTGGCCTTGCCTCGCCAACTGCGCATGACCACACCCGACGGTGCCGTTGGCGGCGCACACGCCGGTTACCGGGTCTATGCCTGCAAAAACGGCCGCGTGGCCGTGGCGGCCCTGGAGCCGCACTTTGCCGTCAGCCTCTGCGAAGCTGCAGGCGTCCCGCTGACGCACCCCGTCAAAGACCTGTTCAAGCCCGCTACGCGCAAGGCCATCGAAGCTTTCCTGGCCAGCCAGACCCGCGCCCAACTGGACAAGCTGGCCACGGCCAAAGACATCCCGCTGCTGACGCTGCCGCGCTGAGTCTTTTTTGCACAAACGGTCGCTGGGCTTGTCGCCAAAGCGGCTTTTCAGGGGCCTAAGGCCCCGCCCATCGGGGTCTGTACTCTTGAAGCCCCCAAGTGTTTGCGTTTGAATCAAGCACCACTGCCAACCGGCAGCCCTTTGGAGCTTTCATGAACGCAACCTCCTCCTGGCTCTTGACCAGCGCCCTGCTCGGCTTGGTGTGCAGCACCGCACAAGCCCGCGTCACCCGCATCGTGATCGACGACACCCGGCCTGTACCCGCATCGACTGCTGCGCCCGGCAAGCCAGCGGGCATCGCTTACGAGCAAGTCGCTGGCCGTGCCTTTGGCGAGCTGGACCCCAAGCTCGCGCAAAACGCCATCATCCAGGACATCGAACTGGCCAAAGACGCTGACGGCAAAGTCCGCTACATGGCCTCGTTTGTGATCTACAAACCTGTGGATCTGAAACAAGCCAACGGCCTGATGTGGCACGACGTGCCCAACCGGGGTCGGGTGTTTCCATATGCAGAGCAAGAATTCGCCGCAGGCGACATTGGCCTGGCCAGCGCCTGGCAAGGCGACAACGCGGGCGCCACTGCGGTCAAGCCCAAGGCCAGCATCGACGGCCTGCAATTTTTGCAAGTGCCTGTGGCGCGTAACGCCGATGGCAGTCCCGTCAAAGGACAGGTGCTGGCCCGCATCGTCAACCGCGCAGGCCCTGCTTCGCAACCCCTGCTGGTGCAGACCAACCCCGTGCCCTACAAACCTGCCAGCCTCGACACCACCCAAGCCACCCTGGTCTCGCGCGGTCGCGAGAACATGAACGGCGAAGTGTTTGAGGAGCAAACCATCGCCCCCAGCGACTGGGCCTGGGCCCAATGCGACGCGCAAAACCCCTTCCCTGGCAAACCCGACCCGACACAGATTTGCCTGAAAAACGGCTTTGATGCCAAGCGCCTGTACCAAGTGGTTTTCACGGCACAAGAGCCTTATGTGCTGGGCATCGGCTTTGCCGCTTGGCGCGATGTGGCGGTGTTCTTCAAACACGCCAAAGCCGACGACACGGGCACGCCCAACCCGGTGGCCAGCGCGGTGACGCACAGCATTGCGCGGGGGGTCTCGCAATCGGGCAATTACCTGCGCGGTTGGCTGCACCTGGGCTTCAACCAGGACGAAGCGGGGCAACAAGTGCACGAGGGCCTGTGGCCCATCATCGCGGGCCGCCGCATCGCGCTCAACTTCCGCTGGGCGCAGCCCGATGGCGTGCTGGAGCTGTACCAAGCGGGCAGCGAAGGCCCGCAGTGGTGGCTGCCCCACCCCGATCCGGTGCGCGGCACGCCTGCAGCCGGCATTCTCGACCGCTGCACCCAGACCCGCACCTGTCCCAAAATCATGGAGCACTTTGGCTCCGCTGAAGTCTGGGCTTTGAAGCTGACGCCCGAGTGGATCGGCACCGACGCCAAGCAAGACTTGCCACTGCCGCCCAATGTGCGCCGCTACTACATCGCCAGCAGCAACCACGGCGGCGGTGCCGGTGGTTTTGACACCAGCATCCCAGGTGCCGCGCTGCCCAAAGTCGGCCCCATGTGCCCCGGCAACAACTTTGGTCAGGGCCTGCTGCCCGCCAACCCGGTGCCCCACAAAGAAACCGTCAATGCACTGCGCGTGCACTTTCGCAACTGGGTCATGAAAGGCGCTGAGCCGCCCGCCAGCCGCCACCCCACGCTGGCCAAAAACCAACTGGCCGTGGCCGAGAAAACCGCACTGGGCTACCCCACATTGCCCGGCCTGCGTTCCAGCGTGCCTGAGCGCGACTTCATCATGCCCGTGCACGACTACGACTGGGGCCCCGGCTTCAAGGCGGTGGATGGCTCGGGCGTACCCAGCAACGCGCCACCCAAGATCAAACAGGTGCTCACCATGTACGCCCCCAAGGTCGACGGCGACGGCAACGAAGTCGGCGGCGTGCCTGTGGTGCTGCTCGATGCACCGCTGGGCACCTACCTGGGCTGGAACGTGACCGCAGGCGGTGACAAGCCCTTCCACCAAGGCGAGATCTGCAACTATGTGGGCGGCATGGTGCCCTTTGCCCAATCCGCTGGCGAACGTCAGGCCAACAAGGACTCGCGCCTGTCGTTACAAGAACGCTATGGCTCGCACGACGGCTATGTGCAAGCCGTGCGCAAAGCCGCTGATCGTGCCGTGCAAGAACGCTTCTTGCTGCCCGAAGACGCACAAGGTCTGATCGACGCCGCGCAAAAGAGTGCCGTGCTGCGCTGATCCATCAACAAGTTGCGCAGGCCTGCAAGTGACTGCGCAACTTGTTTTGCAACGCGAGCGCTTGCAGGTCCCATCAAAGCTCAAGCCCCATTGACCTCGATCGCCCCACGGCGAATCTGATCGCGCTCCAGACTCTCAAACAAGGCCTTGAAGTTGCCTTCGCCAAAGCCCTCGTCGGCTTTGCGCTGGATGAACTCGAAGAACACCGGGCCCAACAGGGTCTGGCTGAAGATCTGCAGCAGCAAGCGCTTTTCGCCACCGGCGGTGGAGCCATCCATCAAAATGCCACGCGCCTGCAACTCGGGCACCGGCTCGCCGTGGCCTTTCAGGCGTTCTTCGAGCATCTCGTAATAAATGTCGTTGGGCGCTGTCATGAGCGGAATGCCCGCCATCTGCAAAGCATCGACGCTCTTGAGAATGTCATCGGTCAGCAAGGCGATGTGCTGAATGCCTTCGCCGTTGAACTGCATGAGGAACTCTTCGATCTGACCGCCCGTCTTGCCCGACTCTTCGTTGAGCGGGATGCGGATCAGGCCATCGGGCGCGGTCATGGCGCGACTGGTCAGGCCGGTGTACTCGCCCTTGATGTCGAAGTAGCGGATCTCACGAAAGTTGAAAATCTTCTCGTAAAAACCGCCCCAAAACGCCATGCGGCCCTTGTACACGTTGTGCGTCAAGTGGTCGATCAACTTGAAGCCATGGCCGGGTGGGTGACGGTCCACGCCCTCGATGAATTCAAAGTCGATGTCGTAGATGCTTTTGCCGTCTTCGAATCGGTCGATCAAATACAGCGGCGCACCGCCAATCCCCTTGATGGCTGGCAAACGCAACTCCATGGGGCCGGTGGGCACGTCCACCGGCTGAGCACCCATCTCCAGCGCACGGGCATAAGCTTTGTGCGAGTCCTTCACGCGAAAAGCCAGCGCACAGGCGCAAGGCCCATGCTCCGACGCAAAGTAGCCCGCCAAGCTCTTGGGCTCGCGGTTGACGATGAAATTGATGTCGCCCTGGCGGTACAGCACCACGTCTTTGGACCGGTGCTTGGCCACCAGCGAAAAGCCCATTTTTGCAAACAAGGGCTCCAGCAAACCCGGCACCGGCGAGGCGAACTCGACAAACTCAAAACCGCACAAACCCATGGGGTTTTCAAACAAATCAGCCATGAAAAATCTCCAGCCACCAACAGGGCCATGCTGCATGGCGCATGCGACCCGAATTGAAGTTGATCGAACAAAAAGGATTTTTGTAGGTCGGACCTTCAGGTCCGACAGGTGTCAAAAAGACAAAGCATGTCGGGGCCAAAGCCCCCGACCTACGAGAAAAAATTCACACCCACTGCGGCGGCGCGCAGGGCTTGCCCCGCGTGCTGCGCGCGAGGTGGATGCCAACGATCAAGACTTGAATGCTCATGGATGAGTGGTGAACAGCAGGCCTTCAGTGTGCCTTGAAACCATGCATCAGTCCAGCCCAAAGGACTGGTGCACCCCACAAAACCCCGCACAGCGCATGCCGGGCGGGGTGAGGGCAAAGCAGCGGCCACTCGGCCGCACTCGTCAGGCGATCTTCAACACGCGGGCCTGACCACTGGGTTTTTTGGGCAAGGTCAGTTGCAGCACGCCATCTTCGTACTTGGCTTGCGCTGCCGCCTGGTCCACGTTTTCATCGAGGGTGAAGCTGCGCGACACGCTGCCGTAATAGCGCTCGCTGCGGATGACTTTGGCCCCCTCCTTCTCTTCTTTTTCTTTTTTAACTTCGGCACTCAAACACACCTGATTGCCATCCACCGAGACCTTGATGTCGTCCTTGCTGACGCCGGGGATCTCGGCCTTCACAAAGAAATTCTTGTCGTCCTCGGTCAAGTCCAGCCGCATCTGCGGCTCGCCCTCCAGCATGCGGTAGACCGGGCGCATGGCAAAGCCTTTGAAAAAGTCATCGCCAAATGGATCGCGCAGTTCGCTGAATGGATTGAAACGTGTCAAGCTGTTCATGGTCATTACTCCTGGGGTTGAAAACCCTCACTGTCCAACTTCTGCGGCGTGAGGTCTGTTGGCTGATTCACAAAAATGTTGTGCATCACGATTTGCCTGCACTGAAACCACCGTCCACCAGCCAATGCGCGCCCGTCACAAAGGCGGCTTCATCGCTGAGCAAAAACACCGCCACATGGGCGATCTCTTCAGGCTTGCCCAATCGACCCAGCGGATGCAGGCTCACCAGGAGTTGACGCTGCGCCTCGTCAAAGCCCGCCAACATGGGCGTTTCGATGTAGCCCGGGCAAATGGCATTCACCCGCACGCCATGACTGGCCGCCTCCAGCGCCAAGGTGTGCGTCAGGTTGACCACGCCACCTTTGGCCGCGCTGTAGGCCGCTGTCTGGCTTTGCCCCAGCAGACCCAAAATCGACGCGCAGTTGAGGATGCTGTAGTGCCCCTGGCCCTGCGCATACATCTGGCGCAAAGCCGCACGCGCCACGCGAAAAACGCCGACCAGATCGATGTCCAACACGCGCTCAAACGCTTCATCGCTGTAGTGATCGGCGGCATCCATGTCACCCACACCGGCGTTGTTGAACACACCGTCCAAACGCCCAAAGGTCTGCACTGTGCGGTCCACCATCTTGTTGACCTCGGCACTCGAGCGCACATCGACCGGCACAAAGATGCAGCGCCCCGGGTACATCAAAGCCAAGTCCGCCACCCGATCAGCCCCCGCCGATGTGGGCACATCGGCCAGCGCCACGCGGGCACCTTCTTGCAAACAGCGCACGGCCGTGGCCAGCCCAATGCCGCTGGCCGCCCCGGTGATGAGGATATTTTTCAAAGCAAGTCGCATGTCCATCTCCAATCGTCCACGCCTGACCGCCAGGCGCTCCGGGACTGCGGAACATTGCAACGCAAAGCTGCGCCCGGGGCAGTACGCCAAACCGGGTAAGGGACTGGCGAACGCACACAGGCTTGCAACAAGGCCCACACCCAAGCGCTCATGCTCTGCCGCGATTTGCGACAATAGAGCGCATGAATTCGGAACCTTGGATGGAACACCTGACGCTGCTGGCGTACCGTCTGGCCAACTACGCCAGCACCAACCTCATCGACGACCCGGCCATGCTGGCCTTGATTTTTTGCTGAACACCCAGCGGCACAAGAACCCGAGACTCAAGGCTGCTACGCTCCACAGGAACAACATTGGAGTTCCTCATGGCTTCCCATCAAACCCCCACCACGTCTGCGGCCCACACACTGGACGACACGCGAGCGTTGGAGCTTTTGCGTCAGCACCGCCGGGCACATCGGCAAAAAAACGCGATCAGCGCCACTCTGACGGCGGACCACCTCAACATGCCGCCACCTACCCGTGGCCAATGGCTGGCCGACATCGTGGCGGCGACTGTAGGCTCGTGGCGTTTCATCATCGTCCAAAGCACGGCCATCGTGGTGTGGATCATCGGCAACGTGCTGACTGGCGCACACGCCTGGGACCCCTATCCATTCATCCTGCTCAATTTGCTGCTGTCATTTCAGGCCGCCTACACAGCACCGGCCATCATGATGAGCCAGAACCGGCAGTCAGAAATGGACCGTCGCCATGCGCAAAATGACTACGAGATCAACGTCAAAGCGGAGCTGGAAATTGAACTCCTGCACGAAAAAATTGACATCATGAAAGAGCAGGAACTGCTGGTCCTGACCCAGGCCGTGAGAGACCTGTCAATACAAGTCAAAACACTTTCCGATCGTTTGAACACAGCGACCTGAGCGTCCAAGCAGCAGTCATGCTGACAGGCACCTGCTGTACCCCGAAGCGTCAGCTGCCGCACTGAAGCCGCCGCCGCGCTTGACTAAGCTGGCTTGACATCCCGCCACTTCTTTTCGAGGCATGTCATGACCCCAGTATTTCAACGATGGGCAGCCCTGCTCCTGCTGATCACCACCCTGAGCCTGAGCGCCTGCGGCTACAACCAGTTCCAAAGCGGCAGCGAACAAGTCAAGGCCAGCTGGGCCGAAGTGCTCAGCCAATACCAGCGCCGCGCTGACCTGATTCCCAACCTGGTCAACGTGGTCAAGGGCCAAGCCGACTTTGAGAGCAGCACGCTGCAAGCCGTGGTCGATGCGCGGGCCAAAGCCACCGCGATCCAGGCCACACCCGAGCTGGTCAATGATGCGCAAGCCTTTCAAAAATTCCAGCAGGCCCAAAGAGAGCTGTCGGGCTCCCTGTCGCGGCTTTTGGTGGTCGCTGAAAACTACCCCACCTTGCGTGCCAACCAGGGCTTCATGGAGCTGCAGGCCCAACTCGAAGGCACCGAAAACCGCATCGCCGTGGCCCGCAAGCGCTACATCCAGTCGGTGCAGGACTACAACGTCACCGTGCATTCCTTCCCCTCGAACCTGACCGCCTGGGCGCTGGGCTACAAGGAAAAACCCAACTTCACGGTGGACAACGAACAGGCCATCGCCAAGCCACCCACCGTCACCTTTGACCCCAAGGCCACACCTGCCCCCAGCCCCAGCACCGGCAAAACGCCATGAGGCTGCAACACATCGTTGGGCGCTGGCCGCTTGTGGGCCTGCTGCTGTGCGTTTGCTTGGGCGGGTCACTGCATGCCCTGGCACAAACGCCTGCGACCGTGCCTGTGCCGCCGCTGAGCGGCCACGTCGTGGACCTCACCCAAACCTTGAGCAGCGAGCAGCAAAAAAAGATCGACTTGGCGCTGACCGCTTTTGAGCAACGCAAGGGCAGCCAGCTGGCGGTGCTGATCCTGCCGACCACGCAGCCTGAGACCATCGAGCAATACGCCCTGCGCGTGGCCGAGCAATGGAAACTGGGCCGACAGAAAATAGACGACGGTGCGATTTTGCTGGTCGCCAAAAACGACCGCAGCGTGCGCATCGAGGTGGGTTACGGGCTCGAAGGGGCGCTGAACGATGCCACCTGCAAACGCATCATCGAAGAAATCATCAGCCCCAACTTCCGGCAAGGCGACTTTGAAGGCGGTATCTCCGCCGGCATGCGGCGCATCATGCGCGTCATCGACGGTGAGCCTCTGCCTGCCCCCGCCATGGGCTCCAGCACAGACCCTTACGCCAACATCACCTGGATCATCGTGGCCGGGGCCTTGCTGGGCTTTGTGCTGCGGGCCATCCTGGGCCGACTGCCCGGCACCCTCATGACCGCCGCCATTGTCGGCACGGTGACCTGGTTCCTGCTGGGCGTGCTGTCCATGGCCCTGATCGCCAGCGGCATCACCTTGCTGAGCACCTGGATCGGCCTGGCCGGCCTGCTGCGCGCCCGCTTTGGCAGAGGCGGCCCGGGCGGCGGCTTCAGAGGCGGTGGCGGTGGATTTGGCGGTGGGGGTGCATCAGGCAAGTGGTGAGGCCCCAACGACATTCAGCGACAACAAGGACGGAATGCCCGATGTTCAAAAATCGTCAAGATGCAGCCATACAACTGGCCCATGCCCTGAGCGCATACCAAAACCAGAATCCACTTGTTTTGGCCATTCCTCGCGGTGCCGTTCCCATGGCCAAAGTGATCGCGCAAAAATTGAACGGACAAATGGACGTGGTCCTGGTGCACAAGCTCAGAGCCCCCTTCATGCCAGAAGTCGCCATTGGGGCGATCGATGCGCAAGGCCACTGCTGGACCACGACATTCGCCCAAGACATGGGCGCGGATGCCCCCTACCTTCAGCGTGAAAAAGCCATTCAATGGCAAACACTGAAACATCGGGTTCAACAGTACAACGCTTTGCGCAAGCCGGTCTCACCGACCGACCGCACTGTGATTGTGGTCGACGATGGCCTGGCCACGGGCTCAACCATGATGGCCGCCTTGAAAAGTCTTCGCCCCCAAAAACCAGCCCAACTGGTGTGCGCAGTACCCGTGGCGAGTGCCGAGGCGCTGGAAGTGGTCAGCCCTTTGGCTGACCAAGTGATTTGCCTCATGGTGCCCAAGCACTTTGAGGGTGTCGGACAGTTCTATGAATCGTTTGAGCCCATAGACGACCGTGATGTCTTGCAGTTGCTCAAAGCAAACACTGAACTCAAATCATGAAATCCTTCTTCCAGCGGAACTCGATTTCTTGCGGGGACAACGCCGTCCAATCCAATGGATGCGCAGCGCAAACCCTCTTTTGCACTTGCGACCCCAATTGCGCCAACAACTCACCCAAGAATGGGTTAGATGCAAAAATTTCCAACCTCTGCCATTGATCCAGAGTCATTGACTGGTCCAGGCCTTGAGCCAACTCGCGGGCGAACACCGCTCGCTCATGATGGCGAATCTCGGTATGCGGCGCCAACGACGTTCTGCCCTCCAAAGAGTGCCCCAAAGACGAACGCGCCAGATCCCGTGCATGCATTCGCCCTTCGGCATGCCACCAATCCTGAATCTCGACCCAAGGTTGCAGTGAACTGCTGCGCAAGAACAAACGGGCCAATGAGGCATTGGCAACCAAGATGGCGTGAATGGAAACCATGATCAAAACCTTTCTCTGTCTGTTCTGGAGATTCTTCTGGCACCTCAAAGGGCGAGCAATCCATCTGAAGGTATAGGATTCCAAATCCGAAAAGAGTTTGTGTTCGTTGCGTCCCCTGTCCGATCGGCGACAATCAATGCTCTGCCTGTGAACACCATGAAAACCAAGACTTCCTCTCTCATCCCCGTCCTGCTGGCCATCGCTGCTGGCGCTCTGATTCCTGGCTCGGCCAGCTTCGCCGCCAACCACAAGGCGGCCAAGCCTGCGGTGCAAAAAAAGGCCGCTGTTGCCAACAAAAAGGCCACAGCTGCTGCCAACGCGTTGCCCCCCTTGGCTGCGCAAAACGCTTTGGCCGATAACGCGCCCGCATTGCCTGCCAAAGCCTGGTTGCTGATGGACTACGACTCGGGCCAGGTGCTTGCTTCGGCCAACGCGGACGAAGCACTGCCGCCAGCATCGCTGACCAAAATGATGACCAGCTACATCGTTGAGCAAGCCCTGCGCTCGGGCAAACTCAAGACCACCGATCTGGTCACGGTGAGCCAAAACGCCTGGTGCCGTGGCACCAGTGCCGAGTCGTGCATGTACCTGCCCCTCAACGGCCAGGCCACCGTCATCGACATCCTGCGCGGCATCATCATCCAGTCAGGCAACGATGCATCCAAGGCCATTGCTGAGCACATGGCGGGCTCTGAAGACGGCTTTGCCAAGTTGATGAACGCCGAAGCCCAGCGCCTGGGCATGACGCAAACGAAATTCGTGAACCCCACTGGCTTGCCCGACCCGGCGCACAAATCATCGGCCCGTGACTTGGCCATCCTGGCTCGCGCGATCATCAAAGACGGCGCAGAGTACTACCCCATCTACGCCGAGCGCGAATTCAAATACAACGGCATCAAGCAAGGCAACCGCAACGCCCTGCTTTACACCGACCCCACTGTCGATGGCCTGAAAACCGGCCACACCGAAGAAGCCGGTTACTGCCTGGTCACCTCGTCCAAGCGCGGCGACATGCGCCTGATCTCGGTCATCCTCAACACCAACAGCCCCCAGGCGCGTGCGGACTTGACCCGCACCCTGCTGGGCTGGGGCTTTGGCAGCTTTGAGAAAGCCACCCCCATCCAAGCCAATGCCGTTGTGACCAACGCCAAAGTCAGCTTCGGCAAGGCCGACACCGTGGCCGCAGGCCTGGGCGCCCCGTGGATGCTGACCGTGCCACGCGGCATGCAAGTGCAAACCACCTTCGAAGTCAAACCCGGCCTGGAAGCCCCCGTGGCCAAAGGCGCAGTGGTCGGCAAGATCATCGCCACATCGAACGGCAAACCCGTGGGCGAAACCGCGTTGGTGGCCCAAGCCGAAGTGGAACGCGCAGGCCTGTTGCTGCGTGGCTGGCAGCATCTGATGAAGTTGTTCGGCAAGTGATCAGCGACCGGGCGGTGCTGCCTTTGGCGTGGGCAGCGCAGCCAGTCAAACAGGCGGCTCAGCCCATGCAGGATTGAGCCCCATCACCGCCCACACCAAGGCACCTGCGGGTGCCTTTTTCACGGGCAAGCAGGTTTAACCCAAGGCCCGCTTCGCAGCCACACTGGCCCGCGCCGCGTGCAGTTTTTTGTAGCTGTCCAGCAGGCGCTGATGCCGGTCCAGAGTTTCGAGCTGGAGGCTGGTGGGCGTGAGGCCATGAAAGCGCACGCTGCCGTCCACCGAACCAATCGCCGCGTCCATGCGCTCGTCGCCGAACATGCGCCGGAAGTTCAGCTCGTAGTTTTCCAGAGCCAGGTCTTCGCCCAGCGTCACCTCCAGCACTACGTTCAAGGCCTGGTAAAACAAGCGGCGCTCCACCGTGTTGTCGTTGTACTGCAAGAAAGCGCCCACCAAGTCGTGCGCATCTTCCAGCTGCTGCAAAGCCAGGTGGATCAAGAGCTTGAGCTCCATCACCGTGAGCTGGCCCCACACCGTGTTGTCGTCAAACTCGATCCCGATCAGGGTGGCGATGTCGAGGTAATCGTCCAGCTCGTTGTTCTCCAATCGGTCCAACAAGGCTTCCAAAGCCTCGTCGTCCAGGCGGTGCAGGTTCAGCACGTCGGCGCGGAACAAGAGCGCTTTGTTGGTGTTGTCCCAAATCAAGTCATCGACCGGGTACACCTCGGAATAGCCCGGCACCAAGATGCGGCAAGCGGTCGCACCCAGTTGGTCGTGCACCGCCACATAGGCTTCTTTGCCCATGGCTTGCAAGATGCCAAACAGCGTGGCGGCCTCTTGCGCGGTGGCGTCTTCGCCCTCCCCAGCAAAGTCCCACTCCACAAATTCGTAATCCGATTGGGCGCTGAAGAACCGCCACGACACCACGCCGCTGGAGTCGATGAAGTGCTCCACAAAGTTGTTGGGCTCGGTCACCGCATTGCTGATGAAGGTGGGCGCAGGCAGGTCGTTCAGGCCCTCAAAACTGCGGCCCTGCAGCAGCTCGGTCAGGCTGCGCTCCAGCGCCACCTCCAAGCGCGGATGTGCGCCAAAGGACGCGAACACACCGCCCGTGCGTGGGTTCATCAGCGTCACGCACATCACCGGGTACACCCCGCCGAGCGACGCGTCTTTGACCAAGACCGGAAAGCCCTGCGCCTCCAAAGCCTCGATGCCCGCCACGATGCCGGGGTACTTGGCCAACACATCTGTCGGCACGTCAGGCAAGGCCATTTCGCCTTCCAGAATCTCGCGTTTGACGGCCCGCTCAAAAATTTCTGACAAGCACTGCACCTGCGCTTCCACCAGCGTGTTGCCCGCGCTCATGCCGTTGCTCACGAACAGGTTTTCCACCAGGTTGGACGGGAAGTACACCACCTCGCCGTCGGACTGGCGCACATAAGGCAGCGCACAAATGCCGCGCTCGGTATTGCCCGAGTTGGTGTCGAACAGGTGCGAGGCCTTGAGCTCGCCGTCGGGGTTGTAGATGGGCAGGCAGTGCGCGTCCAACAAGCCTTTGGGCAGCGCGTCGCGCTTGCCGGGTTGGAACCAGCGCTCATTAGGGTCGTGCACAAAGTCGGCCTGCGCGATGTCTTCGCCAAAAAACACGCCCGCATAAAAGTGGTTGTTGTTCAGGCGCTCGATGTATTCACCCAGCGCCGAGGCCAAGGCGCTCTCTTTGGTCGAGCCCTTGCCGTTGGTGAAGCACATGGGCGAATGCGCGTCGCGGATGTGCAGCGACCACACATTGGGCACCAGGTTGCGCCAGGACGCGATCTCGATCTTGATGCCCAAATCGGCCAAGACCCGCGTCATGTTGGCGATGGTCTGCTCCAGCGGCAAATCCTTGCCCGCAATAAAGGTCTGCGCTTGCGCATCGGGGTTGAGCGAAAGCAAGGCCTGCGCGTCGGCGTCCAGGTTGTCCACCGCTTCAACGATGAAAGTGGGGCCCGCTTGAATCGCCTTTTTGACCGTACAACGGTCAATCGACCGCAAAATGCCCAAGCGGTCTTTGTCGGACATGTCGGCTGGCAACTCCACCTGAATCTTGATGGTCTGCAGATAACGGTTGTCGGGGTCAACGATGTTGTTTTGCGACAGACGGATGTGCTCGGTGGAGATGTTGCGCGTCTGGCAATACAGCTTCACAAAATACGCCGCGCACAAAGCCGACGAGGCCAAAAAATAATCAAACGGCCCCGGCGCAGAACCATCGCCCTTGTAACGAATCGGCTGATCGGCCAGCACAGTGAAGTCGTCAAACTTAGCCTCCAGGCGCAGTTTGTCGAGAAAATTGACTTTGATTTCCATGCTGTGGTCCCTGGGAAATGATGCGCCCAGCGACCGGAGAGCGGCTAGGAAGGTGGTAAATCCCACCCTGTTTTGCACAGAAGCGAGAATTTGAACGGTTATGCAGCGTTGGCCAATCACTGCTTGGGGGTGATGCCGCCCAAGGCCATATCCGGGCGACTGTGATTGTATTTCCACAGCCGCTGTGCAACGGACATATCCATCTCATCAAGATCAGCGCAGCGCACCGTATTTTTGAAGCGCTCAAGGGAACTGCCCAAGGCCACACAACCCACAACGGTGACCGAGTGCGCCGTGGTTCATGCCTGAGCCTAACCATTGTTAACGGATTTTTATTCTCCAAACTATAAAAGAGCACCTATGATGTATTTTTATAGTTTTCAGGAGGATATAGGAATGAACAAATCGAACTCAGCAGCCATGCTCATTTGTGCGCTCGGCCTGTGCACTGCCAGCGCCATGGCCAACCCCGCAGAAGAGGTGAAACAAGCTGGCAAAGCTGCTGGACGGGCCAGCGGCAATGTCGCTGCCAGTGCAGGACACAGCTTGGTCGCTACCGGCCAATTGGCATCAGGCGTTGTCGCCACACCGCTGCTGGCCAGTGGTGCCATCGCCGTCGGTGTGGGCAGCGCCGCTGTGCAAGCAGGTGGCTCGCTGATGAACGCCGCCACCAGCCCCATTGGCACCCCACTGCCTGTGACCGACGAAACCGTCTCCATCATCCCCCCCAACAAAGCACTGCAGCAGCCCGCTGCCAAAAACTGATTGCCCAACATGCGTCAACTCATCACCTGCATTTTGAGCCTGTGCCTGTGGGGCACAGCAGCCGCGGCACCGGGCTTCAGCTCCGCCAGCCTCGGTGGCGGCGAAACAACCCACTTCAAAGCCGAAGAAGTCATCTCCTTCGCCAAGAAAGTGGAACGCACCCTGGCCAGCAAAGGCGCACATGTGGCCATCCTCGCCCGCATGGGACGCCCACTGTCCGAGATGCCACCGGGCATGCACTTCACACATGTGGCCTTCGTGGTGTACTCACAAATCCAAACCGCCGATGGCCGCACCCTGCCTGGTTACGCCATCCACAACCTCTACCAATATGACGACCACCCAGACAAAAGCCGCCTGGTGCAAGACTACCCGGTGGACTTCTTTTCTGGCGTGGCCCAAATGGAAGCAGGCATCCTGATTCCATCTGCAGAACTGCAACAACGCCTGATCAAAGTGATCGCATCGCCGGCCTATGCGGCGCTGCACGAACCCCGCTACTCGGTCATTGCCAACCCCTACAACGAAGGTCGCCAGAACTGCACCGAATTCACCCTGGACGTGATCAACGCCGCCATCTACCAAACCTCTGACGTCAAGCAGCTCAAGCAAGTGGCTCAAAAATACTTTGTGGCCCAACCCGTCGAAGTGAACCCCTTCAAGCTCATGCTGGGCTCGGTGTTCAGCGCCGAAGTGGCCACAACAGACCACCCAAGCAAACCCGTGACCGCCACCTTTGAGCGCATCAGCGACTACCTGCTCAAGTACGACCAGGGCGCAGAAGTTCTGACGGTCAAGCCTTGAGTCATGGTTACAGATTGTGAACAACTGATTACAATCACGATGTACACGATCAAACGCATGCCCGAGTTTGATGAGTGGCTGGCCAACCTCAGGGACGGCATGCTGATGGTGATGCTGGGCGGTGGCGACAAATCCACGCAGTCAGACGACATCGCCCGCGCCATTGCATTGAGCCGAACCATCACGGAGTGATTGACCATGACCCGAAAAATCAAAGCCGCCGACCTGCCCGACTTCGACATGGCCGAATACCTCAAGACCGACGAGGATGTGGCCAACTATCTGACGCTGGTGCTGCAAGAAAACGACCCCGCCGAGCTGACCCACGCGCTGGGCACCATCGCCCGCGCACGCGGCATGACCGAAGTAGCCCGCGCCTCAGGCCTGACCCGCGAAGCCCTCTACAAAGCCCTGCGCCCCACATCGCACCCACGCTTTGACACGATTGCCCGCGTGTGCACGGCGCTGGGAGTGAAACTGGTGGCTCAGCCCATGCAGGCGTGAGCCGCCATACAGTCAACTCCAGGGCATCTTCGGATGCCTTTTTCACATTCGGGCAGCCCCCAACACGCCCCCTAAAATGCAAACCTATGTTTGAGCAAACCTTTAAAAATATCGATGACATCCTGCACAAAGACGCGGGGTGCACCAGTGAGCTGGACTACACCGAGCAATCCTCCTGGCTGCTGTTTTTAAAGTACCTCGACGCCCTCGAAGCCGACAAAGCCACCGAGGCCGTGCTGGAAGGCCGTGACTACCAATTCATCTTGAGCGAGCCCTACCGCTGGTCGGCCTGGGCCGCACCCAAAGGGGCTGACGGCAAGATCGACCACAACGCCGCGCTCACGGGCGACGACCTCAAAGCCTTTGTCAACACCAAGCTGTTTCCGTATCTGGCGGGCTTCAAGCAACGCGCCAGCGGTCCGCAGACCATCGAATACAAAATCGGTGAAGTGTTCAGCGAGATCACCAACAAAATCCAAAGCGGCTACAACCTGCGCGACGTGATCGACCGCATCGACGAACTGCGCTTTGGCAGCCAGGCCCAAAAGCACGAGCTGTCGCACCTGTACGAAGCCAAGATCAAAAACATGGGCAACGCCGGGCGCAACGGCGGCGAATACTACACACCGCGCCCGCTGATCCGCGCCATGATCGACGTGGTGCAACCGCAAATTGGCGAACGCATCTACGACGCGGCCTGCGGGTCAGCCGGATTCTTGTGCGAAGCCTTTGCCTACCTGAGCCCCAAAGCCACCAAGGCCGACGACCTGGAGACGCTGCAAAAGCGCACCTTCTACGGCAAAGAGAAAAAGAGCCTTGCGTACGTGATCGGCATCATGAACATGATCCTGCACGGCATCGAGGCGCCCAACATCGTGCACACCAACACGCTGGGCGAAAACATCAACGACATCCAAGAGCGTGACCGCTTTGATGTCATCCTGGCCAACCCACCCTTTGGCGGCAAAGAGCGCAAAGAGGTGCAGCAAAACTTCCCCATCAAAACCGGGGAAACCGCCTTCCTGTTCATGCAGCACTTCATCAAGAGCCTGCGTGCCGGGGGCCGTGCGGCGGTGGTCATTAAGAACACATTCCTCAGCAACACCGACAACGCCAGCGTGGCCCTGCGCAAACAGCTGCTGACCGACTGCAACCTGCACACCGTGCTGGACTGCCCCGGCGGCACCTTTCAGGGCGCGGGCGTCAAGACCGTGGTGCTGTTCTTCACCAAAGGCGAGCCCACCCGCCAGACTTGGTTCTACCAACTCGACCCCGGCCGCAACATGGGCAAAACCAACCCACTGAACGACGCGGACTTGGTGGAGTTTGTGCAGTTGCAAAAGACAAGGGCCGACTCGCCCAAAAGCTGGAGCGTGCCCGCCACCAGCGTGAACCTGGACACGTTTGACTTGTCCGTGAAAAACCCGAACGGCGGCGAAGAAGTGGTGCACCGCAGCCCGGCAGACATCCTGGACGAGATCGCGGCGCTGGATGCCGAGGCGGCGGAGGTGTTGGGGAATATTCGGGGGTTGTTGTGACCCAAGCAGGAACAAAAACTCAGCCTTTGCACTCGCTATGTATCGATTTCAAGCAAGACATAGTTGACGGTCCATTCGGTTCAGAATTAAAGCGCGAAGACTACCGCCAAGAAGGCACTCCAGTTCTAAAAATTCAGAACATAAAGCCATTTTTTATTGAGCTAAAAAAAATGGATTACATCACTCCGAGTAAATTCGAATACTTGAAACGCCACACGTTGGCAAAAATGGGACTGCGCAAGTTGTACCCAGACACGATTGCCCATGCGTTGTACTACGCGCTAAAGCATGACGCAGAACTCAACTTGAATGACCACGAATTCAAAGAAATCGTGGCCCTCGATGACTGCGTCGTCAATGTCTTGTTGTTTGAATATGCAACCCGAAACAAACGTGCAAAAGTGGTCGCTGCGATCAAGGACCGAGCCAACGAAATCAAGAGATGGGATAAACGTGATCGTGACAAGCAGTGGCTACTGATCTATCAACTTTGGACCGCAAACGAACTTACGGGCAATGCTCAAGGATTTTTAGCTGAACTGAAGACGAAAAATTTCCAGTTTCTAAAAATTCCCACCGCAAAGAAATCACTGGATGTTTAAAGCTTACCGCCCTCGACGACCTCAAAAAGTTGCTGCTGCACCAAGCCTTCAGCGGGCAGCTTTGACAACGGCTTAAGTTGGTAGCCCATGTTGTCGATTTGACCACATTGATGTATATTCAACAACATCGTTGTCAATTCAACATCAAAACATGAACGAATCCCAGCTCATCGAGGTTTTTGGCGGTCAAGCCCGATTCAAAGTCCTACAAGCACTGTTTGCCGAGCCAGGCCGGGGCTTTGGTCCGCGTGAGCTGGCTGCTGCCTCAAGCATCGACCCCGGCAACACGGCGCGGCTGCTCAAGCGCTGGACAGAGGCGGGCCTGGTACAGCGCCGCCAGCAAGATGGACTGCCCCGCTATTACGCCAGTACAGACCCGCAGTTGGCACCACTGGTCACCCTCATGCAGCAAGACAGCGCGCTGGTGCGTACGCTGCGCGAAACCCTAGTGAAGCTGGATGGGATCGAAGTAGCCATGGTGTTTGGCTCGGTGGCCCGGGGCGAAGCTAAAGCCAACAGCGATGTCGACGTGCTGATTCTGGGCACAGCTTCTGAACTCAAGGTCAACGCCGCGCTCAGGCCTGCCGGTCGCCAGTTGGGCCGAAAAGTACACGCCACTGCGTGTACGATAGAAGCATTCAAAAAACAGGTACTAGACCGTGAAAGCTTTGCCCAAGAAGTCGTCCAAAGCCCTCGCATTGAGCTGATTGGAAATTTGGATGCTGCGATCTTTTCAGCGTCTGGCCAGTGAACCAGATGCCCCCGTCAAACAGCAAGCGACCAACGCCAAGGACGCAGTGGCTTGGCTCCAGAGCGCGCAGGTCAAGTTGACGGATGCTCGGCAAACCGCCGTGTCATCCGGCACCCGCATGGACGCGGCCTGGGACGCCGTGCTGATGGCCAGCCTTGCGGTGGCTGCAGCACAGGGCTGGCGCATCACCAGTGACAAAGGCCACCACGCAGCCGCACTTGAAGGGGCCGCACAGGCGGTGTCACTGAGTGTCATGGCCTTTGACGAACTGGACACCTTGCGCGATTGGCGCAACCGCAAATACCGGGCAGGCTTTCAAGTCGACACTGATGAATTGACAGAGGCGCTTGAACTGGTCGAGTCGTTCCTGAAAACCGTGGCCAAGTGGTTTGCAGAACACCACGCCAAACTGATCACCCGAGGCCTGCAACCATGAACGAAGCCGAAACCCGCGCCGAACACATCGACCCCGCCCTGGCCGCCGCTGGCTGGGGCCAGGTGGATGGCAGCCGCGTTTTGCGGGAGCACAACATCACGGCGGGCCGCCTGCAAGGCGCGGGCAAGCGGGCGCGGGCCGACATTGCCGACTATGTGCTGGTCTACCGCAACACCAAGCTGGCGGTGGTCGAGGCCAAAGCCTGGGCCAAGCCGCTGACCGAGGGCGTGGGCCAGGCCAAGAGCTACGCGGCCAAGCTGTCGATTCGCCACACCTATGCCACCAACGGCCAGGGCATTTACGGCATCGACATGCACACGGGGGCCGAGGGCGAAGTGGTCCGCTACCCCACGCCAGACGAGTTGTGGGACATGGCCTTTGGCGAGAGCGACGCCCAAGCGGCAGCCTGGCGCAAACGTTTTGCCGCCGTGCCGCTCGAAGACAAAGGCGGCACCTGGACGGGCCGCTATTACCAAGAGACCGCTATTCAACGCGTGCTCGAATCCGTGGCCCAGGGCAACGACCGCGTGCTGCTGACACTGGCCACGGGCACAGGCAAAACCTTCATCGCGTTTCAGCTGGCGTGGAAGCTGTTTCACAGCCGCTGGAATCTGAAGGACTGGAAAGACGGCACCGAGCCCAGCCGCCGTCCGCGCATCTTGTTTTTAGCGGACCGCAACATCCTGGCCCGCCAAGCCTTTATCGCGTTTTCGCCATTCCCCGAAGACGCGCTGGTGCGTATATCTCCCGACGAGATCAAAAAGGAAGGCCGCGTGCCCAAAAACGGCAGCGTGTTCTTCACGATTTTTCAGACCTTCATGAGCGGCCCTGGCGAGACACCCTACTTTGGCGAATACCCACCGGACTTTTTTGACTTCATCATCATCGACGAGTGCCACCGGGGCGGGGCCAATGACGAAGGCAGCTGGCGGGCGATTCTGGATTACTTCAGCCCCGCCGTGCAGCTGGGGCTGACCGCCACGCCCAAGCGCACGATCAACGCCGACACCTATGCCTATTTTGGCGACCCGGTTTACACCTACTCGCTCAAGGACGGCATCAACGATGGCTTTTTGACGCCGTTTCGCGTCAGGCAATTTGCCACCACGCTGGACGATTACGTCTACACCGCCGACGACATGGTGCTGGACGGCGAAGTACAGCAAGGCAAGCGCTACGAAGAAAAAGACTTCAACCACAGCATCGAGATCAAAGAGCGCGAGGCCTACCGCGTCAAGCTGTTCATGGACAGCATCGACCAGCGCGAAAAGACCATTGTGTTTTGCGCCACCCAACAGCACGCCCTGCTGGTGCGTGACCTGATCAACCAAACCAAGATCAGCCCCGCACCTGACTACTGCGTGCGCGTGACCGCCAACGACGGCAAGCTGGGCGAGCAGCACCTCAGCCAGTTTCAGGACAACGAAAAAACGCTGCCCACCATCCTGACCACGTCGCAAAAACTCTCCACCGGGGTGGACGCCCGCAACGTGCGCAACATCGTGCTGATGCGACCCGTGAATTCGATGATCGAGTTCAAGCAAATCATCGGGCGCGGCACGCGGCTGTATGACGGCAAGGACTACTTCACGATTTATGACTTTGTGAAGGCGCACCACAAGTTCAACGATGCCGATTGGGACGGCGAGCCGGTCGAGCCCGAAGCGCCCACCGCCAAACCCCTGCCGCCCAGCTGGCAGCCCCAAGACCCGACCGAGCCGCCCAAGGTGCGCGAACCCGGCGAAGACCGCCCGCCCAAGCTGGTGGTCAAACTGGCCGACGGCAAAACCCGCAGCATCCAGCACATTACGTCCACCAGCTACTGGGGGCCAGACGGCAAGCCGCTGTCACCCGCGCAGTTTTTGGAAAGCCTGTTTGGCGCACTGCCCGATTTCTTCAAAAACGAAGACGAACTGCGCACCCTGTGGGCCGACCCCAACACGCGCAAAGCGCTGCTCGGCGGCTTGGCAGGCATTGGCTTTGGCCGCGACCCGCTGCGCGAAATGCAACGCATCATCGACGCCGAAAAAAGCGACCTGTACGACGTGCTGGCCTACGTGGCCTTTGCCCTGCCCACCGAGACACGCGCCACCCGCGCGAATCGAGCCAAGGCGCACAACGCGGTGACTTATGGGGAAAAGCAACAAGCCTTCTTGGCCTTTGTGCTGGACCAGTACGTGACCCAAGGCGTAGACGAACTCGACTCAGACAAGCTCACTCCGCTGCTGAAGCTGCGCTACAACAACGCGCTGCATGACGCGATGGCGGATTTGGGGGATGCGGTGCAGGTCAGGCAGGCGTTTGTGGGGATGCAGCGGTATTTGTATGACATTTAATCCATTTAAAGCATGAAGAAAATTATTCATATCATCATGATCGTCCTTGGCAATACAGCTCTTGCTGACAATCCAGATATGGCGAACGAATGGTCGAAAGCAAACTCTAAGTGCGCAGGTTTTTATTTTGCGGTTCAGTCAATAGTGAAAACTGATGCACGACCCGAGTATTGGAAAAAATATGTCATCCACTTGAGCTTTGCAGAGGCTTTGCAAAAAGATCCGGCATCTAACAAACAACAATTGAATGCAGACATAACAGCCCAAAGCGATCTTCTGAACCAAGCAACTACAGGGAATGCAAAAATTGATTTTTTGAAAAAAGGCATGCTTGGCTGTAACAACATCGAATCCCATACCCCGCTTGTCATCAAAGAGCATGGGCTGCAAACAAGTACTCAGCCTATCAGGCCATAGCAATGGAGCATCAAAAAAGCTGTCCTAGCTGTCCCAACCTAGAGTCATTCAGACTCAATGATTCAGTTGCCCCCAGGCCTTCTCCAGCCGCTTGATGCTGACCGGCTGCGGGGTGCGCAGTTCTTGCGCGAAGAAGCTCACGCGCAGCTCTTCGAGTAACCAGCGGAACTCCAGCATGCGGGCGTCTTGGGCGCCTTTGCGTTCGGCCACAAGACGCCAGTAGCGTTGCTCTTGGGGTTTGAGCTCGGTCAGGCGCTGCGCGTCGCGGGCGGGGTCGGCGCGGTATTTGTCTAGACGCATCACAGCAAAGCATCCAGCCCCTTGCGGTCCAGCAAATTCAGCAGCTTGAGCGATGGGCCGCTGGGGTGCTTTTCGCCGATCTCCCATTTGCGCACCGTAGACGCACTGGTGTTGAGCACCGTTGCCATAACCGTCTGGCTCAAGTTGTGCTGCTCGCGCAGGGCGCGGATTTGGGCGCTGTCATACGGCGCAATAGGCTCCATGCACAGCGCGTCGAGCTTTTGCATCTTGCGCTTGTCGATGAAGCCCAAACGCTCCAGGTCGGCCGCTGTGTCGTAAACCGTTTCCAGCACGCGGCTGACGGTTTGGGGTTTAGCCTTGGATTTCGCTTTAGTGCTCATGGCAAATCTCCTGTAATGAACCGTCTTGCACCGCGACCACAAGCTGAGCCCCGGACAAGTTCAGCAGTTGTTTGGCCAGCCACTGCAACGCTTCCAGCTCGGTGCTGGTCACATTGGCCTTTTCGTTCTTCTCAAACCCAAACACAAAAAACCAACGGCTGGCCCTGCGCGTCGCCACTAATGTGCGGGCACCACCCCGTTTACCGCGCCCCGGTAAAGCAACGCGTTTCTTGAGCACATCGCCTCCCAGATCAGCATCCACCAGACCACCGACCATCTCGTTCACGGCCAGGCACAACGCGTGATCTGTCAGATCCGTTTTACGCATCCATTTGGCAAATTGGCGGGTTTTGAAGACGCGGCGCATGACAGAAATTATGCCACTTAGTGGCATAGATCGCAAACCCACTCAATGATTCAACTGCCCCCAAGCCTTCTCCAGCCGCTTGATGCTGACAGGCTGCGGGGTGCGCAGCTCTTGCGCGAAGAAGCTCACGCGCAGCTCTTCCAGTAGCCAGCGGAACTCCAGCATGCGGGCGTCTTGCGCGCCTTTGCGTTCGGCCACCAGACGCCAGTAGCGTTGTTCTTGGGGTTTGAGTTCGGCCAAGCGCTGGGCGTCGCGGGCGGGGTCGGCGCGGTATTTGTCCAGGCGCAAGGTGATGGCCTTGAGGTAGCGGGCATAGTGCTGCAGCTGCGGCCACGGCGTGGCGGCCATGAAGTTTTTGGGCATCAGGCGTTGCAGTTGCGCTGTGCAGTCTGCCGTTGCGTCGGGGGCGTTTTTGGTGTCCTTGATCTTGCGGGTGGCCGCGCCAAACTCCAGCAAGATGGTGCCCGCCAGCCGGGCCACTTCGTTGGCGATCAGCGTGAGGCGGCCCCGGCCTTCTTCGATGCGGCGCTTGAACGTCACCTCGTCGTTGGGCAGCGGGTCGAGCAAGAAGGCGCGGTCCAGCGCCACGTCGATGATCTGGTTTTTCAGCTCGTCGGCCGTGCCCAGCGGCATGTAGGCCACGGCCATTTTTTGCAGGTCGGGGATGTTTTTCTCTAGGTACTTGAGCGCGTCTTTGATCTGCAGCGCAAACAGGCGGCGCAGGCCTGCGCGGTTTTTGGCGGCTGCCACATCGGGCTCGTCAAAGACCTCGATGGTCACCGCGTCTTGCACGTCCACCAGCGCGGGGAAGCCGATCAGGGTCTGCCCGCCTTTGCTGATTTCCATCAGCTCGGGCAATTCGCCAAAGGTCCAGGCGGTGTAGCGCTGCGGGGCCAGGGGCTTGGGCGCGGATGGCTTGTCACCACGCGGCCCATTGGCGCGCCCACCTGCATCGGACTTGGACAAATGGGGGTCTGACCCCGATTGTTTTGACTCCCCGCTTTTGGGGGTTTCAGGCACTGCGGCAGGTGCTGCCGCGACTTTCAGCTGCGCCAGCGCCTGGAACGCGCCACGCGCTTTGGCACCCAACTCGCCTTTGAGCGCGCCCAGGTTGCGGCCCATGCCCAGCTGGCGGCCATGTTCGTCGACCACGCACAGGTTCATGAACAGGTGCGGGCTGAGCATGTCATGTTTGAAGTCGGTGCGCTTGATGTCGAGGCTGGTTTCGTCGCGGGCTTTTTTGAGCAGTACATCGGTGAGCGATCCCGCACCAAACAGCTCGGGCGCAGACAGCTCGGCTGCCAGGCGCGTGGCCGACTCGGGCAGCGGCACAAAGCGGCTGCGCGGGCGCTGCGGCAGGCTTTTGAGCAGGGCCTGGATCTTGTCTTTGAGCAAACCGGGCACCAGCCATTCGCAGCGGTCTTCGCTCACCTGGTTGAGCACAAACAGCGGCACGGTGACGGTCACGCCATCGCGGGCATCGCCCGGTTCGTGCAGGTAGGTCGCCTGGCAATCGGTGCCGCCTAAGCGGATGTGCTTGGGAAAGGCCTGCGTGGTAATGCCTGCGGCTTCGTGGCGCATCAGCTCTTCGCGGGTCAGCATCAACAGGCGTGGCTGCTTGGCGCTCTCGGTGCGGTACCAGTTTTCCAGCAAGCGGCCGCTGCACACGTCGGGCGGGATCTGCTGGTCATAGAAAGCGTAGATCAGTTCGTCGTCCACCAGCACGTCCTGGCGGCGCGACTTGTGTTCCAACTCTTCGACCTTGGCGATCATCTTGTGGTTGGCGGCCAGGAATTGCAGCTTGGTCTCCCACTGGTCGCCCACCAGCGCTTCGCGGATGAAAATCTCGCGTGCGCCATGCATGTCCACCCGGCTGTAAGGCGTGCGACGGCCGCTGTAAACGACCAGGCCATAAAGCGTGGCCCGCTCCAGCGCCACCACTTCGGCCGATTTCTTTTCCCAATGCGGGTCGAGCAGTTGCTTGCGCAGCAAATGCGCGCCGACCTGCTCCAGCCACTGCGGCTCAATGGCGGCAATGCCCCTACCAAACAGGCGCGTGGTTTCCACCAGCTCGGCCACCACGATCCAGCGGCCCGGCTTTTTGGAGAGGTGCGCCCCGGGGTGCTTGTGGAACTTGATGCCGCGTGCGCCCAGATAGGCCTCTTCGTCTTCGAGCTTGTAGCCCACGTTGCCCAACAGGCCCGCCAGCATGGACAGGTGCAGCTGCTCGTAACTGGCAGGCTGCGTGTTGATGCGCCACTTGTGCTCGGCCACCACCGTGAGCAGCTGGGTGTGCGTGTCGCGCCACTCGCGCACTCGGCGGATGTTGATGAAGTTCTGGCGCAGCAGTTGCTCGTATTGGCGGTTGCTCAACTTGTGATCAGTGCCGTGCCCGCCACGGGCGGCATGAATCCATTTCCACAGCTTCAGGTAGCCGGTGAATTCGCTCTTGTCGTCGTCAAACTTGGCGTGTTGCTGGTCGGCTTGGGCTTGCGCGTCCATGGGGCGGTCGCGCACGTCTTGCACGCTCATGGCGCTGGCAATCACCAGCACTTCGTCCAGCGCTTCGCGGCCACGGGCTTCCAAAATCATGCGGCCCACACGGGGGTCCAGCGGCAGGCGGGCCAGCTCTTTGCCAATCGGCGTCAGCTCGTTGTCGTCGTCCACCGCACCCAGCTCGGCCAGCAGTTGGTAGCCGTCGGTGATGGCCCGTTTGGATGGCGCTTCGATGAACGGGAAGTCTTCGACCACGCCCAGGTGCAGCGACTTCATGCGCAAGATCACGCCCGCCAAAGACGAACGCAAAATTTCCGGGTCGGTGAAGCGCGGGCGGCCCGCAAAGTCTTTGTCGTCGTACAGGCGAATGCAAATGCCGTTGGCCACGCGGCCGCAACGACCCGCACGCTGATTGGCCGCCGCCTGGCTGATGGGCTCGACCATCAGCTGCTCGACCTTGCTGCGCAGGCTGTAGCGCTTGACGCGAGCGGTGCCTGCGTCAATCACGTAGCGGATGCCGGGCAGCGTGAGCGAGGTTTCGGCCACGTTGGTGGCCAGCACGATGCGGCGGCCGTTGGATGCCTCAAAAATCCGGTCTTGCTCGGCCTGCGACAGGCGGGCAAACAGGGGCAACACTTCGGCGTTGCGGGTCAACGGCTGGTGCGCCAGGTGTTTGCGCAGGTGGTCGGCGGCCTCGCGAATCTCACGCTCGCCGGGCAAAAAGATCAGGATGTCGCCCCCTGCCCCGCCTTGCCAGAGTTCGTCCACGCCGTCGGCCATGGCCTCGTTCAGGCCATAGTCGCGCGACTCTTCAAACGGGCGGTAACGCTGCTCCACCGGGAAGGTGCGGCCCGAGACCATGATGACCGGGGCCGGGCCATTGCGCGAGGCAAAGTGTTTGGCAAAGCGGTCGGCGTCGATGGTGGCCGAGGTCACCACGATCTTGAGGTCTGGCCTGCGCGGCAGGATCTGGCGCAGGTAGCCCAGCAAGAAGTCGATGTTCAGGCTGCGTTCGTGCGCCTCGTCGATGATGATGGTGTCATAAGCCTGCAGCAGCGGGTCGGTCTGGGTTTCAGCCAGCAAAATGCCGTCGGTCATGAGCTTGACGGACGCGTTTTTGCTCAATCGGTCCTGAAACCGCACCTTGAAACCCACCACCTCGCCCAGCGGCGTCTTCAATTCTTCGGCAATGCGCTTGGCCACCGAGCTGGCCGCAATGCGCCGGGGCTGAGTGTGGCCAATCAAACGGCCCCGCTCGCCCGGCTTGGCGTTCAGCCGGCCGCGCCCCAGCATCAGCGCAATCTTGGGCAGCTGCGTGGTCTTGCCCGAGCCGGTTTCGCCGCAGACGATGATGACCTGGTGCTGGTCCATGGCGGCCATGATTTCGTCACGGCGGGCCGAGACCGGCAGGCCTTCGGGGAAGTCGATTTGGAGGGGGGTGTCGGACAAGGCGAGAACTTCTGTGAAAATCAATGCAAGAGCAGCTGGGGATTATCCCAGCCCCACGCCAACACTGTCCAAGACGCGCAACAGCCCATGTCCACTGTTTTCAATTTCACCTTCGTGCCCTGGTTCCGGTCGGTGGCGCCCTACATCCACATGCACCGGGGCAAGACCTTTGTGGTGGGCATCGCGGGCGAAGCCATTGCCGCAGGCAAGCTTGGCAATATTGCACAAGACTTGGCGCTGATCCAGAGCATGGGCGTCAAGGTGGTGCTGGTGCACGGCTTTCGGCCTCAGGTGAACGAGCAGTTGGCCGCCAAGGGCCATGTGCCCAAGTATTCGCATGGCATGCGCATCACCGACAGCGTGGCGCTGGACTGCGCCCAAGAGGCCGCTGGCCAGCTGCGTTACGAGATCGAAGCGGCGTTCAGCCAGGGCTTGCCCAACACGCCGATGGCGGGCTCCACGGTGCGGGTGATTTCGGGCAACTTCATCACCGCCCGGCCCGTGGGCATTGTGGACGGGGTGGATTTTCAGCATTCGGGTCTGGTGCGCAAAGTGGACGTGGACGGCATCATGCGCACGCTGGACATGGGCGCGATGGTGCTGCTCTCGCCCTTTGGCTTTTCGCCCACGGGCGAGGCCTTCAACCTGACCATGGAGGAAGTGGCCACCAGCGTGGCCGCCGAGCTGCAGGCCGACAAACTGATTTTTGTGACCGAGATCCCAGGCATTCGCATCCACCCGAACGAGCCGGCCAGCGACGACAACCCGATCGACACCGAGCTGCCACTGGCCGCGGCCAAGAAACTGCTGGCCGAGTCGCCCAATCCGACGCAGCCGACCGACTTGGCGTTCTATCTTCAGCATTGCGTGAAGGCTTGCGAGGAAGGCGTGGAGCGCAGCCACATCCTGCCCTTTGCGGTGGACGGCGCTTTGTTGCTGGAGGTGTATGTGCACGACGGCATCGGCACCATGGTGGTGGATGAAAAGCTCGAAGAGCTGCGCGAAGCCACGGCCGACGATGTGGGCGGTATCTTGCAGCTGATCGAGCCCTTTGAAAAAGACGGCACCCTGGTCAAGCGCGACCGCACCGAGATCGAGCGCGATGTGGACCACTACACCATCATTGAGCACGACGGCGTGATCTTTGCCTGCGCGGCGCTCTACCCTTACCCCGAAGCCAAAACCGCCGAGATGGCGGCCGTGACCGTGTCGCCCCAATCACAAGGCCAAGGCGATGGCGAAAAGATCCTGAAGCGCATCGAGCAACGCGCCCGCGCCATGGGCCTCAAAAGCATCTTTGTGCTGACCACGCGCACCATGCACTGGTTTATCAAACGTGGCTTTGTGCAAGTCGACCCCGACTGGCTGCCTGAGGCCCGCAAACGCAAATACAACTGGGACCGCAAGAGCCTGGTGCTGGTCAAGAAGCTGTGAGCTGACTCATGCGCCCGTGGTCCGCATGTCATCGCGCATGAATGCGGCTCCTACATGATCCAAGCCACCAGCGCCTGAGCAGAACTGCGGCCGTAGACATGATGGATGACCTGCCCACCTGACAAACGTGGGTTAAGTTGATGGGGTGCAAAACCTTTATCAACCCAGTGCCATAACTCAGGAGGCAGGTCATGAAACAGTTTAACGATATCTATGTA
>Ga0228699_1000089_pt1 | contig 90785 bp, 77 predicted proteins | sample McNCre217_Aug_MG_FD_178016 | JGI IMG/M metagenome (GOLD analysis project Ga0228699, IMG submission 178016) | Freshwater microbial communities from McNutts Creek, Athens, Georgia, United States - 2-17_Aug_MG | ecosystem: Environmental > Aquatic > Freshwater > Creek | place: USA: Georgia... | reverse complement strand
TAGGCAAGGTATCAGTAAAGGTCACCGTACCACTCGTTGCAGATCCACCTGTATTCGTAATGGTCACCGTGTAATTCGCTGTACCACCTGCTGGTAAAGAAGTAGGCGCTGATTTAGCAATACTTAAGTAAGGGACCGTTCCTGTCGTCACCGTACAACCAGCACCCGATGTACCAGTACACGCAGCACCCGATGCAGAGACTGTATTCGCAACAGCCTGCATACCAGCACCACCTGTCAACGTACCAACCGTCACAGTAAAGATCTTATTAACTGTCGCACTCGCGCCAACCGTCACACTCAACGTGTAATTTCCGCTACCAGCCACCCAAGCACCACTATTAGCTGTTGTATCAGCTGAGATATTTGCAGAACTATATGTCGTATTAGTCGGCACTGTTTCAGTAAGCGTCACAACGCCAGCACCAGCAGTACTATTCACTAAGGCAATGTTATAAGTTAAAACATCACCAGACTTCACTTGATAACCAGCAGCAGGAGCTACACCATTAACCAAGCTTAAAGTCTTTGTTGCAGCAATACTTGCTACAGTCACTGCCTGCGCACTGTTGGCATACAACTTATCCGTACTCTGATTGCCATTCCCTGCTGTAGGATTTGTTAATCCTGTTGAGCTCGGAGTTCTTGGATCACCACCCAATACCGTTAACTGCGCCTGGTTAATTAAAGTACCAGTCGCACTCGTAGCCACAGCCACAGCATAAGTTACAGCCACACTGCCACCATTCGCCGCAATATTCGGGGCCGAAGCCGTGCAACTCACAGAGGTATAAGGACTAGCTGAAGTACACGTAAAGCCACCTGAACTTTGTGACGCAGGTGCAAATGTCAAACCTGTAGGCAAGGTATCAGTAAAGGTCACCGTACCACTCGTTGCAGATCCACCTGTATTCGTAATGGTCACCGTGTAATTCGCTGTACCACCTGCTGGTAAAGAAGTAGGCGCTGATTTAGCAATACTTAATTTAGGAGCTGTATCGATAGGAATTTGGTTATTAGCAACTCCATTAGAAGTAGTTGTTAGTGCGAACCCCATGTAATAAGTTGTCGGTTGGGCGCCTGTTGGAGGACCAGACTGAGCTTGAATGTAATCAACACTACTAGTAGTTGCAGGCGTATAGACACTTGACTGAACTGGGATTAATGTCGAATTACCATATGATCCAGGAGCAACATATGCATTACCAGTTGGACATGTAACATACGGTGAACTCGATGATAATGAACATCCCGGAGGAACAACTACAAGATAATAGGTTCCATTGGGCGAAAGTGGAAATAGTTTATAAATCCCATCAGAGCCGGTTAAAGCCCCATTAACAGTACCTCCCGATGCCGATGTATCGAGTGCACTATCAGCTAATGCAGTAAATGTTGCCCCACTAATCTGCCCGATCCATACACGGGCGTTGGCCACAGCTAAGCGAGTTACGCTATCGTAAACAACACCGCTGGGGTCAATAGCAACTGCATTTTGTTGCGTATATGTATTACCAATCGCAATTGGAATACCTGAAATCTCCGAGCCACTAACAGTAGGTGTTGAACTAGCGGTCGGTGGACTTGCATTTTGATTAATACTCTTTAAATTAGCCCCTGAGAAAACCACTCTATAGGTAACAGTAGAAGGCAAATTAGTAAATTGATAGCTGCCGTCAGTAGCCGTCACAGTTGTAGCAACTAGAGCACCATTTTGGTCATATAAAGAAACAGGAACTCCTGATAAAGGAGAAGTGGTTACACCATGTCTTTTTGAAACAACACCAGAAATACCTCCAGTGGCAGAAAGAGAATTCACAGTCGTTGCAGCACTCGAACACACACTATTACCAGAAGAGGTGCAACCTGAAGATGTAGGATCAACACTCGGCGCGCTACCGTTGCTACCCACATCCGCATAATTGGTCAATGTCTGTGAACTACCCGAGACACTTGCAGGAGCTGTCGCCGTAATCGTAAATGTTGTCGATGCGCTAACAGCCAAACCACCTGAGATGGTGACCGTACAAGTAGCAAGAGCTCCAGCCGTTAACGCATTACCACCTGCACAACTAACCGAATTTCCAGACCCTGATACCGCGGTCACATTCGTCAACCCTGAAGGAATAAAGTCCTTCACAATCGCTGTCGTGCCACTCGCGCTTCCACCCGTGTTCGTAATCTGCAAGGTATACGTGATTGAGCCGCCTGTCACAACAGCTACAGTAGCGCTCTTACTTAAACTAAAACTGGCTGGCGTATTCACTGTCGTTGCAGCACTTGAGCAAGATGTTGTACTACTATTAGTACAGCCTGCGCTACTTGGTCCAGTTGGCGTCACTCCAGATTGAGCTCCCACTGCAGCACGATTGACTAAACTACCTGCTGTTGCTGCATATGCTGTAATTGTGAAAGAAGCTGCACCCCCAGGGCTTAAACCAGCAGCACCAAGTGATAGCGTACAAGATACCGTAACCCCACCTGTAACCGTGACAGGAGAGCCGCAACTTGCCCCTGAAGCAGAAACATAAGTTAATCCGGTTGGTAAAAAATCAACCACAGTTGCTGTCGCACCACTATTTGAAGTGCCGTTATTTGTAACTGCCAAGGTATAACTAATGTTATCACCCACCACTGCTGTAGAAGGCCCCGTCTTAACCAGAGTAAAACTTGTGGGAACAATTAAAGTCGTCGTGGCACTAGAACAATAAGTTGTTCCAGAAGTTGTACAACCTGAGCTTGTAGGTGCAGATGGTGTTCCACCACCAGTCCCTACAGTAGCGTAATTATTGATTGAACCAGCAGATGATGGTGCTGTAGCAACAACTGTAAAAGAAGCACTAGCTGAAGGGGCTAATCCACTAGAACCAAATGACAAAGTACAGGTTGTTGAGTTACCACCTGGGAGAGATGTTAACGCAGAACAGGTAGCGCCGCTGACGCTCTTATATACCAAACCTGTTGGTAAAAAATCAATAATAGTTGCAGTAGTGCCACTAGCAGTTTGCCCATCATTGGTCACAGTTAATGTATATGTAATATCAGAACTAACCGCAGCTGTTGAAGGACCAGATTTTGATAATATTAGGTGTGATGGCGAATTAACCGTGGTTGATGCATTTGAACAGTTTGTGGTCGTACAACTTGGACCTGGCGTTGGCGCTGTTCCATTTGTCGTCGTTGCTACAGACGCATAGTTAGTAATCGCTCCAGAAGAGCTCGGAGCTGTAGCATTAATAGTGAATGAAGTTGAGGTGTTAGGCGCCAAAGAAGTGGTGCCCGTAAATGTAACAGTACATACAGCAGTTCCCCCTGCCACCAAATTTGTACAAGCTACCGTATTATTAGTACCAGCTGTGGCACTAATTGCTGTCAAGCCACTAGGCAAAACATCTTGTACTGTTGCCGATACTCCACTATTTGCGGTACCAATATTAGTAACGGTCAACGTGTAGCTAATAGCTCCACCCGTTGTTGTTACACCTGTTCCAGTCTTTGAGATGGAAAAAATAGCTGTTTGAATCGTTGTTGGCGCACTTGCACAATAAGTAGTGCCAGATGTTGTACATCCAGAGGCCGTTGGCGCTACAGGCGTTCCGCCGGAAGTGCCAATGGTTGCGTAGTTAGTTATAGAACCTGATGAGCTTGGCGCAATAGCATTAATTGAAAAACTTGCTGTTCCAGATGGAGCTAGAGAACCCCCTGTGAAAGTAACAGTACAAGTAACAGCGCCTGGTGAAGTCAATGCTCCACAACTAACCGTGCCACCAGAACCATTACTGACCGTTAAACCCGTCAGGCCAGAGGGCAAGTAATCTATAACAGTTGCAGTGGAGCCACTAGCAACCCCACCCGTATTAGTAATAACAAAATTATAAGCAATCGAACTGCTAGTGGAAACTACCGATGGCGCAGTCTTGGTTAAAGTAAAGCTTGCAGGCGCTCTAACACTGGTAGTAGCCGTATCACAAGAAGTCGTAGCGTTGTTGATACAGCCTGATGAACTATTAGGCGCTGTAGGAGTAACTCCTGTTTGAGCACCCACAGCTGCATAATTCGTAATATCTCCCGCTGAGCTAGGTACAGTAGCTGTAATTGTGAAAGATGCAGAAGAATTAACAGCCAAACCACTACCCAAGCTCAATGTACAAGTAACATTCGATCCACCAGTAACAGTAACCGCTGAACCACAAGTTGCTCCAGAAGCTGAACTATAAGTTAAACCTGTAGGCAGAAAATCAATAACAGTTGCAGTTGTACCGCTTGTCACGGCCCCCTTATTTGTCACCATTAAAGTATAAGTAACACTGCTCCCCGTAACAGCAATGGCTGGGCCAGTTTTTGCAATGACCAAATTAGAAGCTTGAACTGTGGTAGTTGCATTAGCACAATTAGAACTTACACAAGAACTATTTGGGGTAGGCGGCGTACCACCTGTCAAAGTGGCCACCGAAACGTAATTGACTAATGAGCTCGTACTTGATGGGGCTATGGCCGTAATAGTAAACGATGTACTTTGTCCAGCACCTAACGCAGTAGGACTTCCAGTTCCAAAAGTCAAAGTACATGTTGCAGTTTGGCCAGCTGTTAAATTAGTGCAACTTACTTGGTTGCCAGACCCGTTAACAGCCACAATCGATGACAAACCGGCAGGCAATGCTTCATAAATAGTGGCTGTATTACCACTCGCTATTGATCCTGTATTGGTCACCGTTAATGTATAAGTAATTGCCCCACTAGGCGCCACTGAACTAGTTGCAGTCTTACTAATTTTGAAATTAGGTGATGTATTAACAGTGGTCGGTGCACTACTACAACTTGTTGTGGGTGAACAACCACTAGTTGGCGTAGGCGGATTATTTCCGCCACTCGAATCAAGTGCAGCATAATTGGTTATCGATCCTGCAACTGACGGAGCGGTTGCAGTAATTGTAAAAGTTGGTGCAGAAGCAGAAGATTCTGCAGTATTAGCTGGAATTCCTGAACTTAAAGTAATAGTACACGTCAGCAATGCTCCAGGACTATTCAATGGTGAACAATTAGGCGTAGTTGTAATACCAGAAACAGTTGAACCACTCACAGCTGTTGCAGTAACCCCAGATGGCAACTGATCTTTCAGTGTTACAGAAAGACCTGAAGTTGTAGTAGTTGAACCGTTACCAATAGCAAATGTATAAGTAATCGTGCCATTCACCAATACAGACGAAGTTGCTGTTTTTAATAAAGTAAAGTTAGAGCCAACAGAAGTAATAGCGCTTGCACAATTAGTTGTAGTACACAAAGGTCCAGGAGTAGGGGGCAACCCCCCCCCTGTTGCATCTGTAGAGGCATAGTTTTTAATTGTTCCAACTGACGATGGTGCAGTAGTCGTTATTTTAAAACTAACTGAAGTGACATTATTAAGTGATGTTGTTAATGTTACGGAACACTTAACCAATGCTCCCGCCACATTCAAGCCAGAGCAGTTAGCTGCAGTCACAGTTAACCCACTAATCGCGGTTACTCCAGTCGCAGTAACTCCAGACGGCAATTGGTCATAAACCTGTAAAACTGCACCAGAAGAAACTGTTGTAGAGCTCGAGTTCGCTAATGTAAAGGTGTAATCCATGGAGCCACCAGTGGCGACACTGGCTGGCCCAGTTTTTTGCAAGGTAATATTTGCGCCAACCTCAACAGCTGCACTACTACAACTTGCACTGACGCAACTAGGATCAGGAGATGATGGTGAGGTTCCTCCCGATGGATCCACTGATGCATAGTTAGTAATTAATCCCGCTGATGATGGCGAGGTAACTGACATAGAAAATGAGGGTGCCGTAGTCCCAGAAGAAATTGTTCCCGCGGGAATTCCTGAGCTTAGTGTAATCGTGCAAGTCAACAACGCTCCAGCAGTCGATGGCAAAGTGCCGCAAGAAGGTGTCGTAGTAATACCGTTAACTGTTGCACCCGTTACCCCAGTTAAAACAACCCCTGGAGGCAACTGATCTCGGATAGTAGCAACTGTGCCAGTAGTCGTAGAACCATTATTACCCAATTTTAATGTGTAAGAATAACTAGAACTTACAGCAATAGAACTAACACTAGCAGATTTAGTTAATGTAAAACTTGAGCCCACACTTGTCGTGGCACTACCGCAACTCGTTGTTGGCGCACAAGATGATCCAGGAATAGGAGGAGAAGAGCCTCCCAAAGAATCAACCGAAGCATAATTGGTAATCAAACCAGTGACGTTGGGTGCATATGCATTAACTGTAATATAAGCCACTCCATTACCAGCCCCAGCAGGCAAAGCGGATGTTAATGTAATCGAACATTTTAATAATCCAGTAACGCCACCGGAATTATTGGTACATGTCACTGCACTAACGTCAGCGCCTGCTGATACTGATGAATAAATCACTCCAGCTGGCAGTTGGTCAAAAACCGTAACAGATGTTCCAGAAGATGCCCCACCACTATTACCTAAATTGATTTGATAAGACATCAAACCCAGCGGCCCAATGGAAGTCGGGCCAGATTTTGAAAGCGTATAGTTAAAACTTGTTGTCACATTAGTGCTAGCACTACCGCAACTTGGAAGCACGCAAGAAGAACTTGGCGTAGGCGGTGAGCTACCACCAGTTGAATCTACAGAGGCGTAATTGACAACTGTTCCTGAACTACTCGGTGCAGTTGCTGTCAAAGTAAAATAAGCTGAGCCATTAGGCGCCCCAGCAACCAATGGCTGATTTAGCGTTACAGAACATGTCAGAGTCGCTCCGGCCGCTGATGGCAAAGGGCCGCAAGACACACTTCCAACACCAATGCCAGCTTGAACCGTATTAGCGACTACCCCAGCAGGTAATTTCTCAGACACCGTCAAGACAGCTGTTGCACTTGAAGATGCCGCGCCAGTATTACCTAAGTTAATTTGATAACTAATAACACCCGATGGAGATACGGGGCTGGTAGCTGTTTTACTCAATGTATAACTAGGCCCAGAAACAACTGAAGTTGAAGCAGAACCGCAACTGGCTGATGGCGAACAACCAGGTCCTGTTGCAGGCGGAGAATAACCTCCCGTAGGATCTACAGATGCATAGTTAACAATTGTTCCAATCGATGAAGGGGCTAAGGCGTTCACCTGAAATGCTGCAGCACCATTTGCTGCGCCAGGAGCCAACCCATTAGTCAAAACCACACTACATGTTATTAAAGCTCCAGAAGTATTTAATGGGGAACAAGAAACACTTTGAACATTTGTCAGTGGAGTCACGCTAAGAGCAGTTACCCCAACTGGAAGCTGATCGTTAACTGTTGCAACAGTCCCTGTTGTCGCTCCACCGCTATTTCCAAGGTTAATCGTATAAGCAATTACGCCATTCGTATTAACACTAGAAGCCGCTGATTTGCTTAATGTGAAATTTGAGCCAACTGCCGTTGTATAACTACCGCAACTTGAGTTAGGTGAGCAACCAGGTCCTGGAGTAGGTGGAGAAGACCCTCCCGTAGGATCTAGAGATGCGTAGTTTGTGATATTGCCAGCAGCAGATGGTGCAATCGCATTAATAACAATCGTGGTTGTGGTTCCCATTCCAGAACCACCTGATGGACTAACAGTACAGGACACCAAATTACTAGAATTAACGGAGCAGCTTGAGGAGCCATTTTTAGATGTAATGGAAGCTGACACATATGTCACTCCACTAGGCAGTTGATCGTACACCGTAGCACCCAGCACCTTATTACTACCACTACAGTTATTACATGTCACCGTTAAGGTATAAGACATACTGCCCGAAGTACTAACGGAAGCAGGGCCTGTTTTTGCAATACTCAAATATGCTGTACTTAAAACGGTTGTTGCACTAACACAAGTAGTACATGTAGAGCTGGGGGTTGGAGGTGAAGCCCCCCCCGTCGAATCTACTGAGGCATAGTTGGTGATTGAACCACCAGAAGGAATCGAGGAAGGTGTAGTAACTGTAATCGTAAATGAGGATGTTGCATTTACAGCCAAGCCACCTGCAAAGGTCATAGTACAAGCAGCAACACTACCAGCCGTTAGTCCTGTACAAGAAATAGTTGAACTAGTACCTGCGGTACTAGACGTAGCATATGTTATTCCTGTAACACCCGATGGTAAAAGTTCAGATATTTTTACAGTTCCATTATTGGCTAAAGCCGCCGAACCAATATTCTGAACCGTTAATGTATAAATAATTGTTGAGCTTGTTCCAGCCTGAGCTAAGTTAACTGATTTGCTCAATGAGAAACCTGGTGCTGCAGTAACAGAAATCGTCGAGTTGGCACAACTTCCTGCTGGAGAACAGCTAGAGCCTGGAGTTGGGGGCAAATTACCACCACCCGAATCAACTGAAACATAGTTGGTAATATTTCCGGTTGTGGATGGTGCAGTGACTAAAACATCAAAATAAGCTGTTCCAGTTGAAGCGCCTGCAGCCAACCCTCCACTTCCCAACGTAGCCGTACAACCCAATAAAGCACCGACATAATTCAAGTTTGAACAAGTAACAGAGGAAACCCCCGTGCCAGGAGTAACACTTAAAGCCGTAACCCCTGGAGGCAACTGATCAGCTACGCTAACCAAGGCACCCCCACCAAGAGCTAAAGTACCACTATTACCTAGACCAATCCTATATTTGTATTGACTAGAAGTGCCAACAGAGGTGATAGATAAACCCGTTGAAGCTGAGTAAGCGGTTTTAGCAATCGTTAGATTTGGAACCTGTGGGCTAACATTAATCGGAGGATTTGTAATCGGTGTGCCAGTGCTGTCAGCGATATAAGCATTATTAGCGCCTTTAATAAAATACTGTTGCACACCATTAGTACCAGTGTTAGAACATAAAACAACAGTGTAGGTTCCACTTGTTAAAGTAACAGGCGCAGGAAAGTTGATAGCAGTAGGCGTATATTGGCCAGTTACAGCGCTAGGGGGAATAGATGCGTAGGTAACAACGTTTGCAGCGCTAACAGAACAATTTTGAGCTGGTAACGAAGCTCCAGAATAGACAATTAGATAAGCATTATCATACGAGCGCCCGCCTTGCTTAATCGTAAATGTGCCACCACCAAAGTCAAATGTATCCGATACATTAAAGGTCCAAGTCGAAGAATGTGTTTGATCAAAAGTGGTATTTGCTCCTGTGATCGGAGTAAATAAGTAATATGGAGCAGCCAGTGCAAATGTTGGCAAAAGAAGCAAGGCAGATATCACAAGCTTGGCAAACCAAGCTTGTAATCGAATACTCTTTACAAAATTTTTTACTGCCAAACCACTCCCCGCTTCTGAAATTTAGAAATTGGATAAAAATTTACGTAAAGTGATAGTAGATCCAATTTTTAGCTATTAACCTTAATACTAAAGGGCATATTTCACCTATTTTAGAGTAAAAAATGAAAAATAAGCTGACAAATCCTGACAAAACTATATTAATCAAATAGTTACTCTAATGGCAAGCAAATAAAAAACTAAATTAGAAATACTAAGAGCTAACTCTAAATGGTGTTCAAGTTAATCTATAGAGGAGAACTATTAATCATCACAACAGAGATTAATTTCAGAACTTAAAAATCAGTCACCCGAATTAGCGGCGAAGCCACAAATAAAAACCTTCCTTTGACTGCTGATATAGCTGTATAACCAGCAACTTCGAGATCTCGGTTGTATAACCAGAGTTTCCAGCTAACAGGCACAGGTATCTCTAGTTCCGATTCACTCCATCCTTCAATCATCAGCAAATCCTGAGGTATCTCAAGGGGACTACTTAAACCAAATGCAGCACCAACTAGGATGCGAAGCCTGCAATGCTCTGCCTTATAGATAGGCACATCCTTGGCCGCAAGATGAAACGTTTGCGCGGGCGTATAACGCAATTGTTCAGGTAAATCGATGAACATTTGTACCGCATGAATTCTTGAGCCAGCCGTTGGCGTTTGAGTATGTTCGACACCTTGACCTGCCAGCGTCCAATGAACATCGCCTGCACCAAATTGATGATTGGTGCCAACACTATCAGAGGAATACATCTGCCCCACTGTATCTTCAAACAAAATAGCAACCGCACTGATATATTGATGCGGATGCAAAGGAAAAGTTGGCGCCGTCATCATGTAGCTATCGCACATCAGAACTGCACCCACGCCTGGTTTCTCGCGCCATTGATAACCAAAGAAACCAGAACCTTTACCCCTACCAATAGGAGCATCAGGGCCGCGGAGTTGTGCATCAGTTAACATGAGTAAAGCCACTTAAAAATAGATTTAATTAGTCAAAGCGCCAAGTTAGGCCACCGTAGGTCCTTGTTGTGTTGGGGCCATGACCAGTCATCACATCATTCATTTTGGATCCACTGCGCTGGATGGATAAGCCCAAATCAACATCGTTCGTTATTTTAATAATGGCAGCTACCATGCCGTACATCACGGTGTACTGTTCATTACTTGGCGGATTCGTTTGAAAACCCACATCTAGGGCCAAACTAAGTCGCTCTGTCACTTTAACAACAGGAGCTGCGGAAATGGTCCAAATGTCTTCTCTTAAAGGAGCTGCACTGCCTCCATTTAAATAATTGGGGTTATAGGGCGAACATAGATACATCACGTTCATATGTAATTGAAGATCTTCACCCCAATAGTTTGAACCAATGAAATTAATACCATAGTTAGTAGCTGCCTGACCAAAGCCAGCGGCTTGTTGAGAGCCAGTGACTGGCATCTGAATAATGGGCTTAAGTGCTAAATTAAGGCCAACACCATCTTCACCAAAATATCGCCACTTGATTGCAAAGGTATTGTTTGAAATTGGAGAAAAATTTCCGCGGGGTGTTGCATAGTATGTTGCGCCAATAGATAGCTCGGCGTTCTCAGCAATGCCTCTTGTGTAAGTAAATGGGAAAAACTTTAAGTCTCCTTTCTTACCCACGAACTCTTCACCTGGCACCACAATACTTTGCGACCCTCCAGTAGATGGAGTTGAGTCATGAACCATATCAAAATATAGCTCTAGCTGATTGCTATTTTTCTTGACCGTACCAGCATCCTCGGTATTAAGTGGCTCAAAAGCATAGGCATTACAGGCCATCCATAGTGGCAGAAGCAATAAAGATGTAATCCCTGCTTTTATCGTTTGGAAATTGAAGTTCATTAACTGTTCACTTTAGGCAATTAACATCACTGCAACTGCTAGCGCCATCAATATGGTGGCGAACCAACCAATGAAGAGAATGCGTTTAGAGGCCACATAAGACCCCATCACTGAAGTTCTTGAAGCGAGTATCAAAATAGCGATCATGAGTGGCACCGCCACCACACCATTAATCACTGCACTCCAAAAAAGCGCTTTCATGGGATTAATCGGTGAGTATTGAATGACCAAGGCCCCCAACACACTCAACGCAATAATGAAATAAAACTTTTTGTCACGCCAAGCACTATCTTCAAGACTCGAGCGCCAGCCAAATACTTCAGATAAAGCGTAGGCAGCTGACCCGGCCAATACTGGCACAGCCATCAACCCGACTGCCAAAATACCAAGCGCGAACAGAAGATAAGCAAACTCTCCAGCAATCGGTCTTAATGCTTCAGCCGCCTGGGCTGCTGTAGAGATATCTTTAATACCCGCCACATTTAAGGTAACAGCTGTAGCCAACATAATGAAATAAGCGGCCACATTGGAATAAAGCATCCCGCTCCATGTATCCCACTTAATTCTACGAATCTCAGATTTAGCAATTTCATAACTCGCATGCGCCAAGGGCTTCCTCTTGGCTATATGCATATCTTCAACTTCTTGAGATGCCTGCCAAAAAAATAAATAAGGGCTAATCGTGGTTCCAAAGATGCCGACCACCATAGCCGCTGTCTCAGAATTTAAAGACACGCTTGGCAATAACGTACTCCACAGAACTTCACTCCAATGAATATGCACGGTGAAAAGCACTGCCACATAAGCTAGTAAAGATAGCGTGAGCCATTTTAGGAAAAATACATAGCGATGGTACGGCACAAGAATTTGCAAAACCAAGGTCACAAAGACAAACACAGAGGTCATGATGTGCCAATTGATGCCTGTCACAAGCTCTGACACCTCTCCCATGGCAGCAATGTCTGCAGCAATATTAAGAATGTTGGCAATCAATAGCAGTAAAACGAGACCAAACAAAACAACTGGTGAAAAATTAGTTTTAATGTTTGCGGCTAAACCGCGGCCGGTCACTCGACCAATCTGCGCACATAACACCTGAATCGCAGCCATGAGTGGATAACTAATTGGCATGGTCCAAAGCATATTTAGACCAAACTGAGCACCTGCTTGTGAATACGTCACAATGCCACTAGGATCATCATCAGCAACACCGGTTACCAAACCCGGCCCCACCCTTGCCAAGGGATGACGCTTTATTTTTGCCCAAATGCCTCTTAAGTTCATCTGCAGCCCAGTTGATTAATCACCGAATCAGTGTACTTGATTACTTTAAGTAATTTGCAAGCCCATCTAAAAAAATACCTCCCAATTATTTCTAACTGGGAGGCATCACTAACAAGTAGCTTTTATGACGATGTATGAACCGTAATTTTGGCAGCAGCCGCTCGAGCACGCTCCAAAGCATTCTCACCAGAAGCTAAGGCAACAGCCATGCGACGATAAGGACGTGTCGTTGGCTTACCAAAAATACGTACATCAATTCTTGGTTGACTTAAAGCTTCTTCAACACCTGTAAATGTTGGATTTTTACCTTCTGCGGTAGCCAATACAACAGCACTTGCACCTTCCACACATTCAATCAATGGAATCGGCAAACCTAAAATGGCACGCGCATGTAAATCAAATTCGCTTAAATTCTGGCTAATTAAAGTCACCATGCCAGTGTCATGAGGACGAGGACTTAATTCACTAAAAATAACTTCGTCTTTGGTGACAAAAAACTCAACACCAAAAATTCCAAACCCGCCAAGATCAGCCGTCACCTTTGCCGCCATATCTTGGGCTGTTTTTAAATAATCCATTTTCATGGGTTGAGGCTGCCAACTATATTGGTAGTCTCCACGCTCTTGAACGTGTCCAATCGGTTCACAGAAAATGGTTTGTCCATTTCTTTGACGAATAGTTAATAAGGTAATTTCAAATTCAAAATTAATAAATTCTTCAACGATAACTTTTTTGCGATCGCCACGCATACCTAGACAAGCGTAATCCCAGCTCGCTTGGATATCTGCTTCAGATTTAGCAACGCTCTGCCCTTTACCAGATGAACTCATCACCGGTTTAATCACCACAGGAAAGCCAATTGACTTAGCGTATTCCAAAAGTTCTTCTGCAGATTCGGCATAATTGAACTTAGCTGTTCTAACACCCAGACCTACGGCCACATCACGGATACGATCGCGGTTCATTGTTAAGTTAGCAGCCCTTGCACTTGGAATAACCTCAAAACCTTCTTTTTCAACGTCTAACAAAACCTCTGTACGAATAGCCTCAATTTCAGGAACGATCAAATCTGGCTGATACTTTGCAATAGCTGCCCTCAAAGCCACCTCATCTAACATGCTGAAAACGAAATTCTCATCAGCCACCTGCATAGCAGGAGCTCCGGCATAGCTGTCGCAAGCAATCACATAACAACCTAATCGTTTAGCGCTAATCACAAACTCTTTACCCAATTCACCTGAACCTAGCAGAAGGATCTTTTTCATATCTTTACCTTTAGAAAGCATTATTAATTGAGAAACTCAGATACTTGGCATTTTAATTCAGCAGAAGGACGATACCCCTAAAAATAAAGCCCCATCAGAAATGAAGGGGCTTTTATGGCTAAGCTGATAAAAGCGGAATACGCAAGACAAATCAGAATCAGTTACTAGACAATTTATTTTATGTCGAGTAACTAAGCTAGACGAGTTAATTCATTGCGAAGAATTTTTTGAAATTTCATATGCTCATTTTAATTAACTTAAATTCCAACTAAAGGGTTAAAACAGCTCTGTACTGCAAGACACTATGCGCGCTAAAAACCGAACATTGGCTTCTAGCGTCTTTGAATATTCCCAGATTGGCATCTACAGCGTTGAGCTGGCGAGATATTTTTTTTGATTCAATACACGGCATCGTGATCGCCGACATTGATCAAAACAATTTCAGTTTCCGTGATGATCATTTCAATGACGATACGATATTTCAAATTAATAGAAATGCTTTGCAATCCATCTAGTCTCCCTGTTAAGCCATGGAGGCGTAGCGAGGGATGATGAGGATTGAGTTCAAGCAACTCTAAAGTTTTGGCGTATTGCTTCTCAGCATCAGGATGACGCTTTAAAAATTTAGCGGCACGCCTGTTGTATTGCTCGGTAAAGATTAATTGCCAAGTCATTACGAGGTTTTATTGATTTGCTTTAAACGCTTGACGTGTTGCGCCACAGTTTCTTTAACGAACTTACCATTAGCTAAATCGGCTTTAGACTCAGCTAAAGCAGCTTCAAGCTCACATTCACGCAGATATTGATATTGCTGCTGGTTCATCACAACATACTTGACTTGTCCGCGCACAGTTACAGGCGCCTCCAATTGGCCTAGTAGAGCGTCTTCAATAGCTTTGATGCCTTTGGTTTTTAAATCATTGGCCACGACAGCACCCATAATCACCTCCTTGATAACACGATTAATAGCATTGTATATAGGATTATTAGTTTGAACAAGGGTCTAGTTATTAGACGCATAGTTTTTCCAGACAATCTTCACGCACGCATTGTTCATTAGATATATCTTTGAATGCCTCATCTAGCATGGCTTTATTAACTGGCACATCAAAACACCAACATTTATTATTGCCATCTATTTGGCAGTCATTAGTCTTTCCACATTTACCAAGTCGATGCTGATAGCGAAACATCAATACCGTTCCACCACCAAAAGTCCAGAACGGATCAGCCGTTCCATGGCTTTTAATATCTTCAATGATTGAAAGTGCATGAGGCAATAAATCTTTCCATACACCTTCCGGAAGGTCGCGTTCGACAATGTGAACCATGAGTTAAGCCCACGCCAATCTTGGCGAATGCATTTCATGCGCCCAGCGATTAATATTTTTCCAAATAAGCTTAGGTGGCACATGATTAATTTGTGCAGCCTCTTCAACTGCTGACACAATGATCTCCAATGGCGCCTCATCTAATAAAGTTGCTACATGAGGATAAATCTTATCGGGCAATTCGCCAGATACTAAAGAGCTAGATAAATCGTTGCTTTGTAACTTAGTCTTATAACTAACGCTGGCTGTTTTACTGGCCATATCCAAACCATGGTGTTTTTTTTCATGCTCTTGCGTGATCACATCTAGACCTAACAACGATAGTAAGGACAATAATTTAGCAGCCCCTAAATCATTCAACGTCCCTTTCTCCAGATGATGAATGGTTGACCTTGAAAGACCGCAAAGCTTTGCTAACCGATCCTGAGATAAACCCAAATCAATACGGCGTTGCCCAACTTTGAGACCTATTTCGCGTAAGTTCATAGAAGATACTATAGCATAAATTGTGTAATATATTACACATTATTTACCAATGAAACAAACCATAAAAAATACCACCCGTAGGTGGTATTTTCATTACTGGTGGGCCCTCGCGGACTTGAACCGCGGACCAAAGGATTATGAGTCCTCTGCTCTAACCAACTGAGCTAAGGGCCCTTATGGATTAATCTTCCTCTAAGAAGCTCTTTAGTTTGTCGCTTCTACTTGGATGACGCATTTTACGCAAAGCTTTAGCTTCTATTTGACGAATACGCTCACGCGTCACATCAAATTGCTTGCCTACTTCTTCTAATGTGTGATCCGTACTCATTTCAATACCAAAACGCATTCTAAGAACTTTTGCTTCACGTGGTGTTAATGAATCAAGAATATCTTTCACCACATCACGCATTGAATCATGCAAAGCAGCTTCAGCAGGCGCTAATGTATTCGTGTCTTCAATGAAGTCACCTAAATTAGAGTCTGCATCATCACCAATTGGAGTTTCCATAGAGATAGGCTCTTTGGCGATCTTCATGATCTTGCGAATCTTATCTTCTGGAATCTCCATCTTGGCTGCCAATGTTGCTGCATCTGGCTCGTTACCAGTTTCTTGAAGAATCTGACGGCTAATACGGTTCATCTTATTGATGGTCTCAATCATATGAACTGGGATACGAATCGTACGCGCCTGATCAGCGATTGAACGTGTAATCGCTTGACGAATCCACCAAGTAGCATAGGTTGAGAACTTATAACCACGGCGATATTCAAACTTATCCACCGCCTTCATCAAACCAATGTTACCTTCTTGGATTAAGTCCAAGAACTGTAAACCACGGTTCGTGTATTTCTTAGCAATTGAGATAACCAAACGTAAGTTAGCAACCGTCATCTCACGCTTAGCAGCACGAGCACGCTTCTCACCTTCGTTCATTTGCTTATTAACTTCTTTTAATTCTGGAAGTGGCAATACAACGTTCGTTTGAATATCAATTAATTTCTGCTGAACTTCTTGAACAGCCGGTACGTTACGCTCCAAAATCGCGCTGTATGACTTGTTCTCTTTCAGCAACATCGCTGTCCATTTCAAGTTCAAGGCGTTCTTTGGTAAAGCAGCCAATACTTCATTACGAGGCACACCCACTTTATCTACCAAAATACGTACCAAGCTACGTTCTAAGTTCCACACTTGCTCGACTTGCTTGCGCATCGTGTCACAAAGTTTTTCAACAGATTTTGCTGTTAAGCGGAAACCCATTAACTCGTTACGAATAGCTTCTTGTGCTTTTTTGTAAGCTGGCGAGTTATAGCCCTCTTTTTCATGAGCTTTACGCATTTTTTCAAACTGCGCACGAATCACCGCAAACTTAACTAAAGATAACTGCTTTAATTCTTCTAGCTGTTTAGCAGAAGCCGTATTACCACCACCGCCGCCGCCACCGCCTTCATCTTCCTCATCGCCCTCTTCTTCATCAAGATTTTCATCTTCTTCGACAGCGCTCATTGGAATATCTTCAGCATTAGGATCAACTAAACCATCCACAAACTCGTCGATCTCCATCGTGCCTTCTTCAATTTTTTGCACGTTATCTAGGATCTCAACAATCGTTACTGGGCAAGCAGACAAGGCCATCACCATCTCTTTAAGACCGGCCTCAATTTTCTTAGCAATAACAATCTCGCCTTCGCGAGTTAATAGATCAACCGTACCCATCTCACGCATATACATACGCACAGGATCTGTTGTACGGCCAAACTCTGAGTCAACTGTTGATAAAGCTGCTTCAGCTTCTTCTTCAGCTTCTTCCTCTGTTGTTGCAGAAGGAGCATTCTCATTAAGCAATAATGTTTCAGCATCAGGGGCTTGCTCATAAACAGTAATACCAATATCACTGAGCAAACCAATCAATGTCTCTAATGAATCTGAATCAGAAATTTCATCAGACATCACATCATTAATTTCGCCATGCGTTAAATACCCGCGTGACTTACCCATCTTAATCAAGTGTTTCAAGCGAGCACGACGTAACTCTTGCTGCTCTTCACTACCTAATTTTTGGGCATTGAATTCTTGCAATAAGGCTTTTTCTTTTGCTTTACGATCACGAGCCTTTTGACGATCTGTTCTGTTATCTACATTAGGATCAACTGGTTCAACTGGCTTTGGTTTACGGCCACGTGTTTTCTTAGGCTGTTCAATCAGCTCTTCCGCAACGACCACTTCTTCTATCACTGCGCTCTCTTTACCTTTTTTAACATCTACTTTTTCTTTTTTGGCTTCAGGCTTCTTAACTTCAGCCACCTTAGCTTTTGTAGGAGCTTTAACAGGGGCCTTTGCGGCTGCCTTAGCTGTAACTTCTATTTTTTTAGCAACCGGCTTTGCTGCTGGTTTTGCTGTTGGCTTTACTGCTACCTTAGCGGCAGGTTTCTTTGCTGCTGGCTTAGCCACAGGCTTAGTTACTGGCTTTTTAGCTACAGGCTTAGTTACCGACTTAGTTACCGACTTAGTTACCGGTTTAGCTACAGGTTTTTTAGCTGCTGGTTTAGCTATTGGCTTAGCTGCTGGTTTAGTGGCGGGTTTCTTTGCAACTGGCTTAGGTGCAGGTTTTTTAGCTGTTGGCTTTGCAGCTGCCTTAACCGGCTTCTTAGCGACTGGTTTGCTAGTTTTCTTTAAATCTGCCTTGGTAATCGTTTTTTTGGCTTTAGATGCTGGCATAATGTTAGTACTCGCTCACTTAATTGGCTGAAAGTTATATAACTGCTAACTTGTTGAATTTTATTGGAAATTCGAAAACCTTTAATTATAGTCGGTGACCTACAGATTTTCCAGATTATTTAAGTTTTGCCATTAATTGGCGGTAGCGCTCGGCATCACCCTCTTGTGCCTGACCAGCAGAAATTCGGGCAGCTATTTCAGTCATTTGGTCTTTTGAGTCGATTAACTCTAGTTTTTTAAGCGTGCCAATAAAGTCTTCCTTAGCAACATCTTCGGTTATTTCACTGGCCATGATGCGTTCACGCAAAATGGCATAAGACTTAGCAAAGGTACTTTTATCTAATTGCTCTTGAAAAACAGCAAATCCAACATTTGGAGGCATTTGCTCACATTGCGCCACCAAATCTTCCATCAGGGTTTTTGCTTTATCTGATCGTTTTGCAGCAGCAGCCACAATCAAGCGCTTAGATTCTGACTCTAAGTCTCGACCCAAATGGGGAAACTGAAGTAACAGTCTTAAAGCCTGCTCCGCCAAATCAGTAGGAGCGGTTGGTGGAGGGGCCTTAGGTAGCGCTGGTTTTTTAGTCCACTGTTTTGCTTTACTAGCCTCCACCTTGGAATAGGTTGGCGCTGAAGGGTTAATGTTTTGGTAACTAGGCGCTGCTGGCGCTTGCGCAACCGATTTAATACCGCAAAAATTTTCTAACTCAGCTGGCGCAATACCTAATTTCTGAGAAAGCTCACGAATAATCTGCCCCCTCAATGCAATGGGTGGCATGGCAAGCAATAAAGGTTTTGCATCATGTTGCGTTTGTGCTCGGCCTTCAGGCGTTGCCCAATCATGTCCTTCATTAGCTACTTTTAAGAAAAATGAAGATAGCGGCATCGCATGAGCAATGGCATCTTCAAATGCCTGGGCCCCACGCTCCCTTACAAAACTATCTGGATCATGCTCTTCTGGCAAAAATAAGAATTTCACTTCCTTATCATCAGCCAACATGGGCAAGCAAGCCTCCAAGGCTCGCTTAGCTGCACGTTGCCCAGCCAAATCACCATCAAATGAAAACACGATCCTGTCGGCTTGTCGCATCAAGGATCTCACATGGTTAGGCGTACAAGCCGTTCCTAATGTAGCCACGCCATTAGCAAAACCTAATTGCGCTAAGGCGACCACATCCATATAGCCTTCACAGACAATCACATAACCTTTATCGCGTATTGCTTGCCGAGCCTCAAATAATCCATATAAGGTATTACCTTTGGAGAATAAAGGCGTTTCTGGAGAGTTGAGATACTTAGGCTCTCCCTTGTCTAAGATGCGCCCACCAAAAGCAATAACCTGACCCTTAGTATTCCGAATAGGGAACATGATGCGATCACGAAAACGGTCATAGCGTTTTGCTTCGGATTGAATAATTAATCCTGCCTCAACCAAGACATGCGCCAACGCATCTTCACCATAAGTACCAAAAACTGCTTCGAGACCTTGCCAGGCATCAGGTGCATAACCTAAATTAAATCGCTTGGCGATCTCACCACTTAAGCCTCGATTTTTTAAATATTCAATCGCTCTTGGCGTTACTTTTAGTTGTTGCTTATACCAATCAGCAGCTGGCCCCATCACCTCACTTAAAGCCAATGCTTGTTTTTGCTTAGCCAAATCCTGAGGTCGACGCTCTTCATGAGGCACGACTAGACCAGCAGATCTTGCCAAGTCTTCAATAGCATCTACATACGTTAAACCAGAGTGCTCCATCAAAAAACTGATGGCAGAGCCATGCGCCCCACAACCGAAGCAGTGATAGAACTGTTTCGTGGGAGATACGCTAAATGAAGGAGACTTCTCGTTATGAAATGGGCATAGGCCTTGGTAATTGGCCCCTGCTTTTTTAAGCGTGACATGACGCCCCACCACTTCGACAATATCGACGCGGTTTAACAAATCAGCAATAAATGATTGAGGAATCATTGTGTCACTGCGCTTTAGTTATATGAATGTTCAATAACTATTGAGTTAATGCCGCTTTGACTTGAGCAGAGACAACACCCATATCAGCTTTACCAGCCAACTTAGGTTTCACAATGCCCATGACCTTACCCATATCTTGAGGTCCGCTAGCCCCTACCTGTGCAACAGCTTCAGCCACAACAGCCGCCACTTCAGCCTCTGACATTTGTGCAGGCATATACGCTTGCAGAACAACTAATTCTGCATTTTCAATTGCCACCAAATCATCACGGCCAGCTGCTTGGAATTGAGAGATAGAGTCTTTACGTTGCTTAATAAGTTTTTCAACAATTGCAATGACAGCCGCATCATCTAATTCAACACGTTCATCCACTTCTTTTTGCTTCATAGCAGCCAAAAGCAAACGAATAGTTCCTAAGCGTCCAGTCTCTTTGGCACGCATAGCGTTTTTCATATCTTCGGTAATTTGTTCTTTTAAGCTCATCATCACTCCTCAAATGAAAAAACCCACTGCGGGATAACCGTCAGTGGGCTCATCGTATCCCAAGGCTAGAAATCCAGCCTGAGAAAGAATTAATACATTTTCTTAGGCAACATCTGGCTGCGGATACGCTTGTAATGGCGTTTAGCAGCAGCAGCTTTCAAGCGCTTGCGCTCAGCTGTTGGTTTTTCGTAAAACTCACGAGCACGTAACTCAGTCAAAAGACCGTTTTTTTCAATAGTGCGCTTGAAGCGGCGTAATGCAACTTCAAATGGTTCGTTTTCGCGTAAGCGGATTGTTGTCATGCTGTAGTTCTCTAAAAGGTTTCTGAAAAAAGTCAGAAAAAACTGTAAAACGAGATTGTAGCACGGCAAAATAGAGTCATGCGAGTACTTGGTATAGAAACTTCTTGTGATGAAACTGGGGTTGCCCTAGTTGATACTGCCCCTTGGGAGGCCGGAGAGCCTGCTGGTAAAGGGCTTCTAGGGCAGGCGCTGTACTCACAAATTGCTATGCACGTCGATTATGGTGGTGTGGTTCCAGAATTAGCCTCCAGAGATCACATAAAAAGGGTTATTCCCCTTATAAATCAAACACTTAATCAAGCAAAAAGTACTTTAAATGAGATTGATGCCATCGCTTTTACCCAAGGTCCCGGCTTGGCTGGAGCCCTTTTAGTAGGGGCATCTATAGCCAAAGGCTTAGCACTCGCTTTAAATAAACCCGTTTTAGGCATTCATCACCTAGAAGGGCACCTACTTTCGCCCTTATTAGCAACTAATGCCAATATTCAGTTTCCTTTTGTTGCTTTATTAGTTTCTGGTGGCCATACCCAGCTGATGGAAGTTAAATCTGTTGGCGACTATAAGATTCTCGGTGAAACATTAGATGATGCAGCTGGTGAGGCCTTTGACAAAACAGCCAAACTTTTAGGCCTCAATTACCCAGGCGGTCCAGCCGTATCAAAATTAGCCGAAACAGGGGATGGATCAATTTATCAATTTCCTCGCCCCATGAAACACTCGGGTGATTTGGATTTCTCTTTTGCTGGCTTAAAAACATCCGTTCTCACACAAGTGAAAAAATTAAGAGCTCAAGGTGATGCTGTTTTTGAAACGCAAAAAGCGCATATCGCTAAAGGATTTGTAGACGCCATTGTGGAAGTTTTGGTTTCTAAATCCATGACCGCTCTTGAACAAACGGGTCACAAAACCCTAGTGGTTGCAGGTGGTGTTGGTGCCAACACACAATTGCGCCTAGGGCTTGAGGCAGCCTGCTCTCATTTAGGGTATAGCGTGCACTATCCACCATTAGAACTATGCACAGACAACGGTGCCATGATTGCGTTCGCTGGCGCCATGCGCCTAAACAAAAGCCCCCAACTTGCAAAGAAAGATTGGGGGTTTGATGTACGACCAAGATGGCCGCTAGATCAGTTAGACCGTTAAATTATTTTTTAATTTAGTTCGAGCTAATCAATGCATAAGCACTGTGATTGTGGATCGATTCAAAGTTTTCAGCCTCCACTACAAAAGACTTAATTCTTGTGTCAGCCGTTAGACGTGCAGCCACATCGCGCACCAAATCCTCAACAAATTTAGGATTGTCATAAGCACGCTCGGTAACGAACTTCTCATCTGGACGCTTGAGTAAACCCCACAACTCGCATGAAGCTTCTGCTTCTGCAATCTGCACTAAATCTTCAATACTTAACGCTTGACCATCCGTCAACTCAACATTCATCGTGACATGTGATCGTTGATTATGTGCACCATATTTTGAAATTTCTTTAGAGCATGGGCACAAACTAGTCACAGGCACTACCGCTTGCAAACGTAAATCAACTTGAATTTGATCTTTTACTTTTTTAGCAAAAGCGATCCAAGTAATGTCGTAATCCAGCAAACTTTGTACACCTGAAACAGGCGCTGTTTTATTGACAAAATGAGTGTATTTCAAAGAAATCTGGCCAGCTTCCGCCTCTAGCAAGGGCAACATTTTAGCAGCCATAGCGCGTAACTCAGCAGCATCTAAAGGCGCTTGATGTTCTTGCAACAAAGCCACAAAACGTGACATGTGCGTACCTTTTTTGTCCCCTGGCAAAGTCACATCTAAATCAATAGTCGCAACGCTTGGCTGTACACCTTGAGCCGTCTTAACTTGAATAGGATGACGAACCCCTCTAATACCCACTCGATCAATAGCAATATTGCGATGATCCACGCTAGACTGGACATCCGGCATAGCTGAGTTTTTCAGAAAAGTCGTATTAATATCGTTCATAGGCGTATTGTCCGACAAAATTAAGCGACTTGCTTGCTAGAAGTAATTCCCACCCTAGCAGCAATGGCTTTAGCGATTCCTTCAGCATCCAAGCCGCATTCTTTCATTAATAAGGCATGATCACCATGATCAACAAATCGATCAGGCAAGCCCAACTGTAAGCAAGGCACCTCAATGCCGGCAGCCGCTAAGGCTTCCAAACAAGCGCTACCTGCGCCACCACTGATAGCCCCTTCTTCAAGGGTAACAATTAAGTCGTTTTCGGTTGCCAACTGACAAACCAGCTCAACATCAAGCGGCTTGATAAATCGCATATTAGCGACTGTGGCATCGAACTCTTCTGCAGCAGCCAATGCAGGATATAGCAATGTTCCAAAAGCTAGGATGGCAATGCGATGACCAGCAGGAGCTTGTCCTTGACGACGAATCTCCCCTTTACCTAAAGGAATTGTTTTTAGTTCTTTAGTTACTTCAGTACCGACGCCTGCACCCCTTGGATAACGTACAGCAGATGGGTGATCTTGTTTAAATGCGGTTGTTAATAAATCTCGGCATTCAGCTTCATCGGCAGGTGCCATCAACAACATATTTGGCACACATCTTAGGAATGGGATGTCATAAGCACCCGCATGGGTGGCGCCATCAGCGCCAACCAAACCTGAACGATCTAAAGCAAAGACCACTGGTAAATCCTGAAGCGCCACATCATGAATTAATTGATCGTAACCACGCTGCAAGAATGTGGAGTAAATGGCAACCACAGGCTTCATACCCTCACACGCCATACCACCGGCAAAAGTCACGGCATGCTGCTCAGCAATTCCCACATCAAAATAACGATCTGGGAAGCGACTTTCAAACTCCACCATGCCAGAACCTTCGCGCATCGCTGGCGTAATACCCACCAAACGTCTATCGGCCTGTGCCATGTCACATAACCACTCACCAAACACTTGAGTAAATGTTTTCTTTGTGACTGTGGCTGGTGTAATACCTTGTGACGGATCAAATTTTCCTGGGCCGTGATACAAGATCGGATCAGCTTCTGCTAGCTTATAGCCCTGACCTTTCTTCGTCACCACATGCAAAAACTGAGGCCCCTCACCATTCAAAGCTAAACGTCGCACGTTTTGCAAAGTAGGCACCAACGAATCTAGGTCATGCCCATCAATTGGGCCAATGTAATTAAAACCAAATTCTTCAAAAATAGTTCCTGGCACGACCATGCCTTTAGCATGCTCTTCCAAACGCTTCGCAAACTCTCTTAAAGGTGGCGCCATGGATAACACGCTATCCAAACCTTTTTTAGTGGCTGCATAAAAACGCCCACTCATCAATCTTGCAAGGTAACGATTTAAAGCACCCACCGCTGGCGAGATCGACATGTCGTTATCGTTCAAAATAACAACCAAAGGCAGGTCTTTATGGACCCCGCCATTATTCAAGGCCTCAAAGGCCATACCCGCACTCATGGCACCATCACCAATCACAGCAACAGCGACACGTTTTTCCCCTTGCGCTTTAGCACCCAAGGCCATGCCTAATGCAGCAGAAATACTTGTTGAAGAATGAGCTGTACCAAAAGTGTCATATTCGCTCTCAGAGCGGCGCGGGAAACCAGAAATACCGCCATACTGGCGCAAGCTACCCATTTGGTCGCGGCGCCCCGTCAAAATTTTATGCGGGTAACTTTGATGCCCCACGTCCCAAATCAAACGATCATAGGGTGTTTGGAGCACGTAGTGCAAAGCAACTGTTAACTCAACCGTCCCTAAATTAGATGAAAGATGACCGCCTGTTTTAGAAACAGAGTTCACCAAAAAATCTCGGAGTTCAGCCGCCACCAAAGGCAACTGCTCGCGCTCTAATGCTCGCAAGTCAGCAGGTGAGTTAATTGTTTGTAGTAAATCGCTCATATAAGACTTATCTGTATTTGCTATCAATTCTGCCTATACAGAACTTTATTGGCTAAAGATTTCAATAAATTAGCATTGTCGCCCCAAACGCTTAGGCTATCGATAGATTCTTGATGTAATTTTTTTGCAAAATCCTGCGCGCCCGCCAACCCCATTAAAGAAACAAAGGTCGGCTTATCCGCTGCCGCATCTTTTCCAGCAGTTTTGCCTAAGGTTTGACTATCAGCTGTGGCATCCAATATGTCATCAACTACCTGAAACGCTAAGCCCAACGCAGAAGCATACCGGTCTAATTGTTGAAGTTGCAATTCATCTAAATCAATCGCTATACCGCCCATTCCAACACAGGCGCGCAATAGAGCTCCCGTTTTTAGGCGATGCATCCTCTCCAACTCTGGTTGAGATAACGGCGTACCCACACTCTCCAAATCAATTGCCTGCCCACCCGCCATACCTGCCAAACCACCTGCTTTGGCAAGCAAATGGATCACTTTTATTTTTTGACTATCAGCTAAAGCACTGCCTGCAATTAACTCAAATGCCATGGTTTGCAAAGCGTCCCCAACCAATAAACCGGTTGCCTCGTCATATGCCTTATGAACAGTTGCCCGACCACGCCTTAAATCATCGTTGTCCATAGAAGGCAAATCATCATGCACCAAGGAATACGTATGAAATAACTCAACTGCTACAGCACAAGCATCAATACCTGGCACCTGATCAAAAGACTGTCCTTTTAGGCTAGCAGTTGCATAAACCAACAAAGGACGGATTCTTTTACCGCCACCCATAACGGCATAGCGCATTGCATCTTGCAAGCGCTTGGCAGGCTCATTTAAATGGGCAAAAGAGGCCTCCAACTCCGCCTCAATACGCTGAGTTGATTGGCCCAACCATGTTGTTACCGCATCCAGACTCATGAACCCTGAAATACCTTCACTTGATGCTCCACCTGCTCTAAAACTTGTTGACAGTGCTTGAGCAACTCGGCTCCACGTTTATAAGCCCCCAAAGTCTCCTCCAAAGAGAATTTTCCTGATTCCATCTGTGAAATCAGCCCCTCTAGCTCAGCCACAGCGTCTTCATAGCGAAGCTGAGGGTCAATTGAACTCTCAACCGGATCAGATTTTTTAGGCATAAAACCCCTTTATTTGTCTTAAAACAATACACGGATAGATTTTAAGGCTTTATTGACCGGTATAATCATGGATTCCTTTCCAATATCGACATGTCGATGGTTGGATTGGTTATTCCGCTTAGCTTCGGCTGACTTTTTTCGGGGGTGGGAAGAATGACTAATCTGGCTACCGTGCAACAACTTGCACCGTCCAAGCTACAACTACCGGTATCGGCTTATTTTGATGCCGAGTTATACCAACGTGAAATTGAATTGCTTTTTAAGCAAGGACCGGGCTATGTCGGTCACGAATTAATGGTTCCTGAAATAGGCGACTATCAAACGCTTAGCTCAGAGAATGAAGGTCGTGTTCTTGTCAGAAACCCATCAGGCGTAGAACTTTTATCCAATGTTTGCCGTCACCGCCAAGCCATCATGCTCAATGGTAAAGGCCACGCTGATCAAATCGTTTGCCCATTACATCGTTGGACCTATAAGACAGATGGCACTTTGCTAGGCGCTCCTCATTTTGATGAACAGCCTTGTTTAAATCTTGGTAAGTCACCGCTACAAAATTGGCAAGGCCTTCTTTTTGAAGGTCCACGTGACGTACATGCTGACTTACACAAGATGGGTATCAGCAAGGACCTTGATTTCTCTGGTTACATGCTAGATCACGTTGAGATTCATGAATGCAACTACAACTGGAAAACATTCATTGAGGTTTATCTCGAGGATTACCATGTAGAACCATTCCATCCAGGTCTTGGTAAATTTGTTTCTTGTGATGATTTGAATTGGGAATTTGGCAACTGGTATAGCGTTCAAACAGTTGGTATTCATAAAGAATTAAAACAAGCTGGCTCTAAAACTTACGAGCGTTGGCATGAAGCTGTATTGCGTCACCACAACGGCCAAATGCCAAAGTATGGCGCCGTTTGGTTAACTTATTACCCGAATATCATGGTTGAGTGGTACCCAGGCGTATTGTGCATTTCCACACTGCAACCGCTAGGCCCCAACAAAACACGCAACATTGTTGAGTTCTACTACCCAGAAGAAATTTCATTATTCGAAAGAGAGTTCATCGAAGCTGAAAGAGCTGCTTACATGGAAACATGTATTGAGGATGATGAAATCGCTGAACGCATGGATGCCGGAAGAAAAGCTTTGCTTGACCGTGGCATTAATGAGGTAGGTCCTTACCAAAGCCCTATGGAAGACGGCATGCAACATTTCCACGAGTGGTATAGAAACACCATGGGTTATCAAGCTTCTAAATAGTTTCACTATCGAAAGAGGATGTTATGTCAGGTGCATCACTAATTGAAGTTAATCAATTAAAAGATCTCCTCGATGCGAAAGCACCGATCCTCTTATTCGATTGCCGTTTTGATCTAGTTGATTCTGATGCAGGCTACCAATCTTATTTGGAAGGCCATATCCCAGGGGCTATCTATGTTCACTCCGACAAAGACTTAGCCACCACCAAAAATGGTAAGAATGGTCGCCACCCTTTACCTAGCATGAGTGAATGGGAAAAGACTTATGCCAACTTAGGCATCACACCAAATAAACAAGTGGTTATTTATGACAATCAAGGCGGCATGTATGCAGCACGCTTATGGTGGATGCTTCAAGCAACAGGGCATCATCTGGTATCTATTTTGAATGGTGGTTTTGGTGCTTGGAAAAATCTTGGTTTGCCAGTTTCAACTTCTGAAACGCATCGCCAAGCAGTAGCCATCACATCACTTCAACCTTATAAAAATTTGGTATTGGTTGATGCAGTTTTAAAAAATCTTGAAAACAAAACCTTCACCATCTTGGATGCGCGTGCCAATGATCGCTTCCATGGGGAAAATGAAGTATTAGACCCTGTCGGGGGACATATTCCTGGAGCACTCAACCGTTGCTTTAAAGACAACCTTGATAGCGCTGGCAAATTTAAATCCATTGAAACTTTGCGCCACGAATTTGGCACCCTCTTAGGCGACCAACCTAGCTCAAAGATTGTTCATCAATGTGGCTCAGGCATTACGGCTTGTCATAATCTTTTTGCCATGGAACTAGCCAACCATTCAGGGTCTTCCGTGTATGCCGGCAGTTGGAGCGAATGGTGCGCGGATTCTAGTCGCCCAGTGGAAAGATAAACAATGAAACCAAATTCACCGAACAGCCGAATTATTTCTGAAATGCAAGAAACTATGGCCGGCCTTATTAAGGCTGGCGTTGCCAACCTTAATCAAGAACTATCGCTTGGCAATCGTTTTAATGAACGTGACCTATTTCAGCAAGCGACAGAACCAACACCACACCCAAAATAATTAACGCTACTTGCTCAATAGATTCCTTGAGCTTGGGTCTGCGGTGCATTTGTGGCATCAAATCGCTCACAGCGATATAAATAAAACTGCTTGATGCAAACACGATCACATACGGAATAAGAGCTTGGGCTTTATCCAAGAAGAAGTAACCTAGTACACCACCAACCACAGCCATCAAACTTGAGAACAAGTTATAGGCCAAGGCTCTAGTTTTGGTAAAACCTGCATTTAACAAAACAATGAAGTCACCTATCTCTTGCGGAATCTCGTGCAAACCAATAGCAACAGCAGTCAAAATACCCACTTGAGGATCTGCTAAAAATGCTGCTGCAATCAAAATGCCATCAGCAAAATTATGTAATCCATCGCCCAATAAAATAACCAAACCACTACGACCAGCAGATTCCGCATCGTGACCATGGTGATGTCCATGACCATCATGCTCATGATGATGACTATGACGCAAGAGCGCTGCTTTTTCCAAAACAAAGAATCCTAGCAAGCCCATAAATAAAGCGATAAATAGGTTGGGAATATCAACTCCTTCAGAAGTAAATGCTTCTGGCAAAGAATGCAACAACGCAGTCGATAAAAGCACCCCAACAGAAAGACTCACCATCTTGTCGACCATGCGCGACAAAATAGTCAAAGACAAACTAGCCGCAGCAGTAATACTCAATACACCAGCAACCGTTGTTGCCAAAATAATCCAAAATAAGGTCATACCACTCCTTGTTTCTTAAACCAAGCTGCACATCTAGCCCAACCATCTTTAGCTGGCGCCTCACGATAAGATGGGCGGTAGTCTGCATGAAAGGCGTGAGGTGCATCAGGATAAATTTCAAAGCTAGCAGCTTGCGCTGCTTGATTATCCTTAGCAGCCGCTAAAGCCGCCTTCATTTGATTAATACTCTCCACAGAAATCCCCGCATCGGCACCGCCATAAAGACCCAATACAGGGGCCTTCATTTGCGCAGCTAAATCAATTGGGTGCAGCGGTGAATTAGCTGTCTTCTCTCCAACCAATCGGCCATACCAAGCAACACCTGCTTTAATTTGCGGAATCTGCGCACTAGCTAACCAAGTGATACGACCACCCCAGCAAAATCCAGTTATACCGACACGCTTTAAATCACCACCATTTTTACCAACCCAAGCCAAAGTAGCATTTAAATCATCCATCACCTGGGCATCCGGGGTTTTAGCCACAATCTCTTTCATGATTTCCGCCAAAGTCCCCAAGGAACTTGGATCGCCCGCCCTAGCAAACAACTCGGGAGCAATCGCTAAATAACCTAGCTTGGCAAAACGTCTTGTCACATCAGCGATGTATTCGTGAACACCAAAAATTTCACTGATGACAATAATCACGGGCAAGCCAGCCTTAGGTACTTTCTTAGGTCTAGAGACATAAGCGGACATTTGAAAATCTTTAGACATGAAGGTCACTTCACCAGCCTGAATGCCTTCGAAGTCTGTTTTGATGGCTTGAGCCATCACAGGCTCGGCGGCAGCCACATAACCCAAACTCGTTGCCACTGTGGCGCCCATCTTTAAAAATTCACGTCTATTTGTTGTTGATGGATTTAATAAAGATGCTGCTTCATTGATGATATTTTTATCCACAGTCGCCTCCGCTATTTTGTTATTTGATTAATGCGCTTCTTCCCAATTAAGACCAACTCCTACTTCAACCAATAAAGGCACTTTTAATTGCGCCACATTGGTCATTAAATGAGGTAAATGATCCTTCACCAACTGCAGCTCATGCTCTGGCACCTCAAGCACCAACTCATCATGCACCTGCAATAGCATACGGGTCTCTAGTTTATTCTTCTCTAACCACTCTTGCACAGCAATCATGGCCATCTTAATCAAATCAGCAGCAGTCCCTTGCATGGGGGCATTAATCGCCGCACGCTCAGCACCTTGGCGCCTCATACCATTAGCACTTCTGATTTCAGGTAGCCATAAGCGTCTGCCAAAGACTGTTTCAACATATCCATGCTCTTTAGCTAATACGCGGGTATCAGCCATGTACTGAGCCACACCAGGGTAGCGCGCAAAGTAAGTATCGATATATTGTTGAGCCGCAGAACGTTCAATACCCAAATTAGCAGCAAGACCAAATGCACTCATGCCATAAATCAAGCCAAAATTAATCACCTTGGCATAACGACGCTGCTCCGAGTTAACTTGATCTAGTGGCACATGAAACATTTCAGAAGCGGTGGCCTTATGAATATCTTCACCAGCAGCAAAAGCTTTGAGCAAGCTTTCATCTTCAGCAATATGCGCCATGATGCGTAGTTCAATCTGAGAATAGTCAGCAGATACCAAGTGAGAACCACTAGGCGCAACAAAAGCCTCACGAATCTTTCTACCCTCTTCTGTTCTTACTGGAATATTTTGTAAATTAGGATCGCTAGAAGCAAGGCGCCCAGTCACAGCGACCGCTTGTGAAAAACTAGTATGCACTCGACCTGTTTTAGGGTGAACCATACGTGGCAATTTTTCAATATAAGTTGACTGCAACTTAGCCAAACTTCTGTAATCCAAAATTCGAGCGGGTAAAGGATAGTTCTCAGCTAATTTCTGTAAAACTTCTTCATCCGTTGAAGGTGCACCTGAAGGAGTTTTCTTGACAATAGGTAACTCCAACTTGCCAAAAAGTATTTCACCAATCTGCTTAGGTGATTGAATGTTAAATGGCTGCCCTGCCAACTCATGAATTTGCTTTTCTAATTCCAAAAGACGTTGACCAACCACTTGTCCTTGAGCCGCTAATTTATGGGTATCAATCAGAATGCCATTTCTTTCCATGACAACCAATGCATGCATAGCAGGCATTTCAACATCTCGATAAATTTTTAATAATTTCTCATCCGCCTCAATAGCGGGATACATCGCATGATGAAGGCGCAGGGTAATGTCAGCATCTTCCGCCGCATACTGGGTGGCAGTCTCCAAATTAACTTGGTCAAAAGTAATTTGATGCACCCCTTTACCGCAAACCTCTTCATAGGTGATGGTTTTTTCGCCTAAATGGCGAGAAGCCAAACTATCCATGTCATGACTACGATGCGACTCCAACACATAGGACTGCAATAAGGTGTCATGCGCCACACCTTTTAATTGAATGCCTTCATTAGCAAAAATATGAATGTCATATTTAAGATTTTGGCCAAGCTTTTTATATTGCTCACCCTCCAACCAAGGCTTTAATTGCGCCAATACATCTTGCTTATTTAATTGATCTTCATTGGTAGTATGTGCCAATGGAATGTAACAAGCCACTCCAGGTTCCATTGACAATGAAATACCCACCAAATCCACGCGCAATGCATCTAAACCTGTTGTTTCTGTGTCAACACAAGTAAGTTGCGCGCCCTCTATTTTTCTTATCCATTGATTCAACTGATCTCGCGTTGTTACGCACTGATAATTTTTCTCAACAGGCGCTTCAATGCGATCAGCCACAAAACCAAATAAATCCCCGGTACTTGGAGCTACTGATGCTGGACTCGCCTTTGTTATTTCACTCTTGCTGACGGTAGAGTTGGCAAGCGCCCCACCTTTATCAAGATCCCTTAGCAATGACTTAAAACCAAATTGAGTAAATAAGGCTCTTAAAGCATCCTTATCTTCTCCTTTGGCATGTAGTTCATGCAAGCCAATAAGGTGTTCTTTTAAATCGCAGTCCACTTTAACGGTTACTAATTCACGTGCTTTAGGCAACCATTCAAGAGTGGCGCGCAAGTTCTCACCCACAACTCCTTTTACCTCATCCGCACGACGCATCAATTCATCTAAAGTGCCAAATTCATTTAACCATTTCACTGCTGTTTTAGGGCCAGCCTTAGGCACACCAGGGACGTTATCAACGGTATCTCCCATGATGGATAAGTAATCCACAATGCGCTCTGGCGGCACACCAAATTTAGCAATCACACCATCCGTATCTAAGCGCTCTTCCGTCATGGTATTAATTAAGCTAATTCCAGGCTCTACAAGTTGCGCTAGATCTTTATCTCCCGTTGAAATCAGCACGGTCCAATTACTAGCCTTAGCTTGCTTAGCTAATGTACCAATTACATCATCTGCCTCAATACCATCAACAGCCAATACAGGCCAACCTAAGGCTTTAACAACCTGATGAATCGATTCAATTTGCATCGCCAAATCTTCAGGCATCGAAGAACGATTAGCCTTGTACTCAGGATACATTTCTTCTCTAAAAGTTTTGCTCTTAGTATCAAAGACACAAGCAATGTGATCAGCATCTAACTCAGTACGAGCACGACGCATCATATTGACCATACCCTGAATAGCTCCCGTAGGAAATCCTTGCGAATTTCGCAAATCTGGCATGGCGTGAAAAGCACGGTAAAGGTAGCTAGAACCGTCAACTAGCAAAAGGCGATGTGTAGACATCCCACAATCGTACAATTGATGAACGATTAGCTTGATATTTTCTTATTGTATGCACACAAAAAAATCTTGGTTTGTAGCTGTTTCCAGCGTGGCATTTGCCACATTTTCCCTTATTTCACAAGGACTTAGCGCACAACCAGTGCAGGCATTAAGCCCTGAAGAATTGCAAAAGATTAATCAGCAACCACCTGTTCAAGCCATTAAAAATAATGGTGAAAGTGGCAAAGCTGGCCCTAAAAAGCCTTCTTTTGAACACAAAGAAACAGATGGCACCAATATTAAAGAGTACAAAGAAGGTGGCAAAGCTACTGAAGTGATCGTAGAAACACCTCTAGGAACTCGCTATGAAATGAGCGCCCCAACAGATGCTGCAGCACCGAATGTACGCAATCAAGATGTCAACCGCGTACCAACTATTCGAATGCCTTTCTAATTTACTTACTGCCATGGCCGTCTTTACCCCCGTCACCCTAGAAGAAGTCAACGCATGGCTTTCCCAAAAATATGATCTTGGCATTGCTACCGATCTAAAAGGTATTAGCTCTGGTATCGAAAACTCCAACTTCTTTCTAACTGTAGAGAAAGATGGCGTTCAAAAAGAATTTGTGCTGACTTTATTTGAACGCTTAAAACCAGAACAACTGCCGTACTACTTAAACCTCATGGGCCACTTAGCGGAAAAAGGCATTCCAGTTCCGGCCCCCATGAAAAACAAGCAACAAGCAGTACTTGAGTCACTCAATAACAAACCCGCCACTATCGTTACAAAACTGTCTGGCAAATCTCAACTAAGTCCAACAGTTAAACATTGCGAAGCAGTAGGCCACATGTTGGCAAAGATGCATTTAGCTGGTGCAGACTTCCCTATGTTTCAAAGCAATTTAAGGAGTCTGGATTGGTGGAAAGAGACCATTCCTAACATCAAACCACACCTCACCCCAGCTCAACTTGAGTTGATTAACGATGAATTAGCCACTCAAATCGATTTTTTTGGCAGCAGCGACTACGCCGCTCTACCATCAGGCCCTAGCCATTGCGATTTATTTAGAGATAACGTGCTATTCAATGCCGACGACCAACTAGGCGGCTTTTTTGATTTTTATTTCGCTGGCACAGATAAATGGTTATTTGACCTAGCGGTCACAGTGAATGATTGGTGTATTGACCTAGCCACAGGTGAACTAGATGCCCCAAGGTACCAAGCACTGATGGCCAGCTATCAAACAGCACGCCAATTAAATCCAGAAGAAATTCGTTCTTGGCAATTAATGCTCAGAGCTGCAGCCTTAAGATTTTGGGTGTCTCGTCTATGGGATTACTACCTACCGCGTGATGCACATATGTTAACGCCACACGATCCCACTCATTTTGAACGCGTGTTAACGCAACGACGCACCACGATTCCAACCATTAACTAACTATGCAATTAAAACAAGCTGCAGCCCGCGACGGTTACTTATGGATACGCCAAGGTCTTTGGCTCTTTAAGAAAAATCCTTTGGTATTTTTCATGCTCATTTTTCTTTACATTTTTATCGCGCAATTTTTAATCCTAGTTCCTGTATTTGGCGTCTTTATTGTTTTACTTTTAACACCTGCTTTAACTGTGGGGTTTATGACAGCCTGTCAAATGGTCATTCGTGGTGAGCGAGTTTCGCCAGCCGTTTACTTGGTGGGCTTAAGAAATGTAGCTCCTAGCATCAGAAAAAATCTTTTAGTACTAGGCACCATCTACGCATTCTTGGTTTTAATTCTCAGCCTAATCGCCAGCGCTTTTATCGACTTTCAGCAGCTAATTCCTATGCTGACAGAACAAAAAGAGCCAAGCATTCGGGAAGTTAAAGAACTCTATTTCAGCATGGGCATCGGTGTTTTTCTATACATCCCCATTGCCATGTTGATGTGGTTTGCTCCCATACTTGTTGCTTGGGAGCAAATGTCAGTTGGACAAGCTTTATTCTCTAGCTGGATTGCCTGCTGGACTAATAAAGCGGCATTCAGTTATTACTTGGCGATTTGGGGTATTTTTGTAGTGGCTATCCCATTTTTTATAGAGGCCATCTTAGATAGCTTTGGGGCGCGAGCCGCCATTCCCTTTCTAATTCCGCCCTACTCCATGGCAGCTTTAACTGTCATGTACTGCTCTTTCTTTGCCACCTGGAAAGCTTGCTTCAACAAAGACTAAAAGCATTGCCTAAAACATTTTCAATGCTTTAGGCAAGCCTTCATTACTTCATTAATCAATCGCTGTTAATTTAGCAATCGCTAACTGAAGCCATTTGGGGCCATGTCGATTGAAATTGACATGTGCCTTAGCTTCTGCAGCACTACCCTCAATCGCTAAAATCCGACCTTCACCAAACTTGGTGTGGAAGACACTTTGACCAACCCTAAAACCATGACCGTTATCTTTCCTTGGCATGGAGCTAATAGGGGCAGCAATAGCGCTTGGTGTTGCAGTGAAATTTCCCCCGCGATGTCGAGTAGCAGCAGGGCCACCCCAATCGCTACCCTCTGACCACGATGGCATCCGAGTTGTCGTACCACCCCATCTCGCATCTTTATTTTTAGGTGTTAAATGCTTTAAAGACTCAGACGGTAGTTCATCTAAAAATCTAGAAGGCAAGTTGTATCTCACCTGACCATGCAACAGTCGTGATTGTGTATGCGATAAAAATAAACGTTCTTTAGCTCGAGTAATAGCTACATACATCAAGCGACGCTCTTCTTCTAAACCGTCTTCCTCATTCACACTGTTTTCATGAGGGAACAAACCCTCCTCCAGACCAGTAATAAATACGGAAGTAAATTCCAAACCTTTAGCTGCATGCACAGTCATCAACTGCACAGCATCTTGACCAGCTTGCGCTTGGTTATCACCTGCCTCCAATGACGCATGCGCCAAAAATCCCGCCAAAGGTGACATCTCAACAACAGGCTCATCTTGTGATGTTCCAGCAACAGTATCTTGCGCAAAGCCTTCCTCAGCGATAAATGCCGTGGCAGCATTAACCAATTCCTGCAAGTTTTCTACACGATCTTGACCCTCACGCTCAGTCAAATAATGTTGGATTAGGCCGCTGTTTTGAATGACGTAATCAACGGTCTCAGGCAGTGTGAAATGACGCGTTGCATCTCTCATGTGATCAATTAAACGCACAAAAGCGCCGATCGAACTTCCTGCCTTACCCTCCAAATAAGGGGCAGCTGTATAGAAAGAACAATTATTTGCCTTAGCGCTATCTTGAAGTGTCTCAACGCTCTTAGCGCCAATACCACGTGTTGGAAAATTGACAACACGAGCAAAGGATGTGTCGTCATTAGGATTTTCCAATAATCGCAAATAGGCTAACGCATGTTTAATTTCAGCGCGTTCGAAGAATCGCAAACCACCATAAACTCGATAAGGAATACCTGCCGAAAATAATCCATGTTCAATGATGCGTGACTGGGCATTACTACGATAAAGGATCGCTATCTCACTTCTTGCACTACCTGTATTGATCAACCCCTTAATCTCATCGACCATCCAAGCAGCTTCGGTGCCATCTGTTGATGCCTCATAGACCCTCACCGGCTCACCATGACCAGCATCCGTGCGAAGATTCTTACCCAAACGTTCTGTGTTGTTGGCAATCAAATGATTAGCCGCATCAAGAATGTGTCCAAAAGAGCGATAGTTTTGCTCCAACTTCACTAAATGTGGTTTGAAATGACGTTCAAATAAGCGCATATTCTCAACATCCGCCCCACGGAAAGCATAAATACTTTGATCATCGTCACCGACTGCAAATACAGAACTTGGGTGAGAAGATCCATAACCAGAAATTAATTTAAGCCATGCATATTGCAAAGCGTTGGTATCTTGAAACTCATCGACCAAAATGTGGCGGAAACGCTCTTGATAATGTTCACGAATCGGCTGGTGGTTTTTCAATAGCTCATAACTACGCAATAAGAGCTCAGCAAAATCAACCACCCCCTCTTTTTGGCATTGCTCTTCATACGCTTGATAGAGTTCGACCATGGTGTTCTGGAAAGAATCTCCACGATCCATATCTTTAGAACGCATCCCTTTTTCTTTGGCGTGCGCAATGAAATACTGTAATTGCTTAGGCGGATACTTTTCATCATCCACCTTTAATGATTTCAACAAGCGTTTAATCGCAGATAACTGATCTTGTGTATCCAAAATCTGAAACGTCGAAGGTAAGCCTGCATCTTTATGATGGGCTCTTAATAAGCGGTTACATAGCCCATGGAAAGTACCTACCCACATGCCCCGCGTATTAATCGGCATCATGGCCGATAAGCGGGTCAACATCTCTTTAGCCGCCTTATTTGTAAAGGTAACCGCCAAGATACCGACAGGGGAAGCCTGCCCAGTTTGAATTAACCAAGCAATACGGGTCGTTAACACCTTGGTTTTACCACTGCCAGCACCAGCAAGAATCATGGCTGATTGGGCTGTACCGTCCTGATTAACAGGGGTTAAGGTTACCGCTTCTAGTTGCTCTGGATTAAGGTTTTGAAGAATATTTGTCACATCTGCCTTTAAGTTCTAACAAAAAATTATAATTCGGGGATATGTCAAAAAATCTTTCTGATCTAGCTAAATCTTTCGAACCTGCCAATATCGAGGCCCAATGGGGTCCAGAGTGGGGAAAACGGGGTATTGCCACGGGTACTTTAGAGCCTAATAAGGCCAATTTCTGTATCCAATTACCTCCGCCAAACGTGACAGGCACCCTCCACATGGGTCATGCCTTTAATCAAACCATCATGGATGGTCTAGCACGCCATGCCCGCATGAGTGGCAAAAACACGCTATGGGTTCCTGGAACCGACCATGCTGGTATTGCTACCCAAATTGTCGTGGAACGCCAACTAGATGCGCAAAAGGTCTCTAGACACGATTTAGGCCGCGAAAAATTCCTGGAAAAGGTTTGGGCTTGGAAAGAGCAGTCCGGCTCAACCATTACCCGTCAAATCCGTCGCCTAGGCGCTTCGATTGATTGGAGCCGTGAATATTTCACGATGGACGACAAAATGTCCAAAGCCGTTGTAGAGGTGTTCGTCAGCCTTTACGAACAAGGTCTTATTTACCGCGGTAAACGTCTAGTGAACTGGGATCCTATTTTAGGCACAGCTGTTTCTGATCTTGAAGTAGAAAGTGAAGAAGAACAAGGCTCCATGTGGCATATTCGCTACCCATTAGCCAGCGGACAAGGGCACTTAACTGTCGCCACCACTCGTCCAGAAACTATGTTGGGTGACGTGGCCGTCATGGTTCACCCAGAAGATGAACGTTATCAACATCTGATTGGACAATTTGTGCGTCTACCGCTCTCAGATCGCGACATCCCAATTATTGCTGATGATTATGTTGATAAAGAGTTTGGTACTGGCGTTGTAAAAGTAACTCCAGCCCACGACTTTAATGACTATGCGGTTGGATTACGTCATCAACTACCGATGATCAACATCTTGACCCTAGATGCCAAGATTAATGAAGAATCCCCTGTTAAATATCGCGGCCTTGATCGTTTTGATGCCAGAAAATTAATCGTTAGTGATCTTGAAGCTGCAGGCTTGCTGGAGAAAGTTCAGCCTCACACCTTGATGGTGCCTAGAGGCGATCGCACCAAATCTGTGATCGAACCGATGCTGACAGACCAATGGTTTGTGGCGATGTCAAAGCCTACCGAACACAACCTCTATCGCCCAGGCAAATCAATTGCTGATGCGGCATTAGATGCTGTGAAATGCGGAGATGTGAAGTTTGTTCCAGAAAACTGGACCACAACCTATAACCAATGGTTAGAAGGCATTCAGGATTGGTGTATTTCTAGACAATTATGGTGGGGTCACCAGATTCCAGCCTGGTATCAAGATGATGGCCAGATTGTTGTGGCACGTACCGAGGCTGAAGCAACTGCTAAAGCTAAGGCCAATGGTTATAACGGCAGCTTACGTCGAGATGAAGATGTTTTAGATACTTGGTTTAGCTCAGCCCTCGTGCCATTTTCATCACTAGGTTGGCCAGAAAAAACACCTGAGCTGGCACACTTCCTACCTTCATCAGCACTTGTCACTGGTTTTGACATTATTTTCTTCTGGGTAGCTCGTATGGTGATGATGACTTGTCATTTCACCGGCAAGATTCCTTTTGAAACAGTTTATGTTCATGGCCTAGTACGTGATGCAGAAGGTCAAAAAATGAGTAAGTCAAAAGGTAATACCTTAGACCCAATCGATTTAATTGACGGTATTGATTTAGATACTTTATTGGCTAAACGTACCACTGGCTTAATGAATCCTAAGCAAGCTGAAAGCATTGCCAAAAAAACTAAAAAAGAATTTCCTGACGGCATCCCCGCTTTTGGCACAGATGCCTTGCGTTTCACATTCGCCTCGATGGCAACCTTAGGTCGCAACATTAACTTTGACCAAAAGCGCTGCGAGGGCTACAGAAACTTCTGCAACAAGTTATGGAATGCGACCCGCTTTGTCCTCATGAACTGCCAAGGATCTCTTGAAGATAATGGCTTTGGAAAATGCAAAGGCGATTGCGGTCCAGATGGACAGCTAGATTTTTCAGCAGCTGATCGTTGGATTGTTTCGCTTCTACAAAGAGTAGAAGCTGATATTGAAAAAGGTTTTAACGATTATCGTTTTGACAATATTGCCACCTCTATTTATCAATTTGTTTGGGATGAGTATTGCGATTGGTATTTAGAATTGGCAAAAGTTCAGTTACAAAATGGCACACCTGCTCAACAACGTGCTACTCGTAGAACGCTTCTCAGAGTGCTTGAAACCATTCTTCGCTTAGCTCACCCAATTATTCCGTTCATCACAGAAGAGTTATGGCAAATTGTGGCTCCCATGTCCGGCAAAGAAGTGGCACAGCAAGAGAAACAAACCATTGCCTTACAAGCTTACCCAGTATCTCAACCTGAGAAGATTGATGAGACTAGCGAAAAATGGGTAGCGCAAATCAAATCACTCGTAGACGCCTGCCGCAATCTACGCGGTGAAATGCAGATTTCCCCAGCTCAACGGGTACCTTTGTATATTTGTGGTGATTCTGCTTACTTGCAAATTGCCGCTCCATATATCCAAGCTTTAGCCAAACTATCTGAAGTTAAGATTTATGAAGATGATGCAGCATTAGAAAAAGATGGTGCAGGCGCCCCTGTAGCGATTGTGGGCAATACAAAGATGATGCTGAAAGTTGAAATTGATGCGACGGCTGAACGCGCTCGCCTCAATAAGGAAATCGAACGTATATCTGCTGAAATTGCTAAAGCTAACTCAAAACTAAACAACGAAAGCTTTGTTGCTAGAGCACCAGAAGCAGTCGTTATTCAGGAGAAACAGCGTTTAGCTGATTTCGAGTCTTTACGTGAAAAATTGCAAAGTCAATTAAGTCGTTTACCATCCTAAATATGAAAAATACTATTACCAAAGCAGTTTTCCCAGTAGCTGGCCTTGGCACACGGTTTTTGCCTGCCACCAAAGCTAGTCCAAAAGAAATGCTCAATGTGGTGGATAAGCCGTTAATTCAATATGCCGTTGAAGAAGCCATGGCTGCCGGCATTACGGAAATGATTTTCGTCACCGGTCGTAGTAAACGCGCCATTGAAGACCACTTCGATAAGGCTTATGAACTAGAAGCTGAATTAGAGGCAAAAAATAAACAAGAACTACTTCAACTTGTCAGAAGTATTAAACCTAGCCATGTTGATTGCATCTACATTCGCCAACCAGAAGCTTTAGGCTTAGGTCACGCGGTACTCTGCGCAGAAAAACTCATTGATGATGAACCATTTGCCGTCATTTTGGCTGACGACTTATTAGATGGAAAAGTTCCGGTCATGAAACAAATGGTTGATAAGTATCAACACTACCGCAGCTCCATTTTGGGCGTAGAGAAGATTGCTCCAGAACAAAGCAAATCATACGGCGTCATCGACGGCAAAGTATTTGAAGATCATATCTACAAATTAAACGGCATTGTTGAGAAACCAGAGCCATCTAAAGCCCCATCCAACATGGGTGTTGTTGGTCGCTATATTTTATCTTCAAGGATTTTTGATCATATCCGTCAAATTAAACCAGGTGCCGGTGGTGAGTTGCAGCTAACCGATGCGATTCAATCATTGCTCCAACAAGAACAAGTATTAGCCTATGAATACGAAGGTACTCGTTACGATTGCGGCAGTAAATTAGGTTACTTAAAGGCAACCGTTGATTTCGCTTTAAGACACCCTGAGGTGAAAGACAGTTTTGCGGATTTCTTGAAAAATAGATAAAACATTTAATCTGTTAAACAGGATGTAAATAAAAAGGGCTGATTTAAATCAGCCCTTTTTTAGTTATGCATTGGTTATGTATTAGTTACTTCTTAGTTATTTTTTGGTTATTTCTTGATTTAGTTAGTTCTTAATGAATCATTGATGAATTTTTAGCGTCGCTTTAAATAAAAAACAAAAGCTTCGCCCAAATCTTCAGATGCCACTAACTGATTCCCAGTTTGCTTAGCAAAAGTAGGGAAATCGTGAGATGACCCGCTATCGGTAGCAATAATTTTCAACACTTCACCACTTTGCATATCAGCCAAGGCTTTCTTCGCACGCAATATGGGTAGCGGACAATTTAGTCCGCTAGCATCCACTTCCTTATGAACGACTTCTGGAATCGTCATAAGCGCTCAGCCACCCAATTCTGCACGCTTTGCAATGCGCCAGGAAGACCTTTCGGGTCAGTACCGCCAGCCATCGCCATATCTGGTTTACCGCCACCCTTGCCGCCCACTTGTTGAGCAACAAAATTAACTAATTCACCAGCTTTTACTTTAGCTAAAACATCTGAGGTCACGCCAGCAGCCAATTGCACTTTGCCATCTTGCACAGATACCAAAACAATCGCAGCAGATTTCAGCTTATTCTTTAATTGATCCAAAGTTTCCCTTAGAACCTTTGCATCTGCTCCATCCAACTGTGCAGCTAAAACCTTAATACCTTTTAGCTCAACAGCTTGCGACAACAATTCATCACCTTGGCTAGCGGCCAACTTAGAACCCAAACGTTCTAGTTCTTTTTCCAAAGAACGAGCATGCTCTTGTAACTGAGTAATACGTTGCGCTAAATCACTAGGCGTCGCCTTCAAGCTAGCGGCTAATTGGCTTACCTGAGCATCTAATTGCTGCAAGTAAGTCAAAGCACGGTCACCAGCAATTGCCTCTACACGACGAATACCTGCTGCCACGCCACTTTCAGAAAGAATCTTAAATAAGCCAATATCACCCGTGCGTTGTACGTGCGTACCTCCACACAACTCTTTTGAGGACCCAATCTCTAAAACACGAACTGTTTCACCATACTTTTCGCCAAACAACATCATGGCACCGGTCTTCTGAGCATCATCCAAGCTCATGACTTTCGCAGATGCTTGCGCATTTGAAAGAATTTCAGCATTAACAATCTCTTCAACACGTCTAATTTCCTCAGCAGTCATAGAACTGGTATGCGTAAAGTCAAAACGCGTTTTATCGGCATCGACTAAAGAGCCCTTTTGCTGAACATGAGTGCCCAATACTTCTCTTAATGCTTTATGCATTAAATGAGTCGCACTGTGGTGACGAATAGTTCTTGCACGTCTCTCGGCATTCACTTTAGCGCTGAACTGATCACCAACCTTCACTTCACCTTCTAAGACTTCACCATGATGCCCAAATACATCAGCCTGAATCTTCAAGGTGTCTTCGACATTAAATAGGCTTGAAGCATTACGTAACTCACCGGCATCACCTACTTGACCACCAGATTCAGCATAGAAAGGCGTTTTATCTAGAACGATCACCGCGCTGTCGCCAGATTTAATTGAATTAACTTGCGTGCCATCTACATACAAGGCTAATACCTTGGCACCTTCTTGAACTAAAGAGTCATAACCATGAAATACCGTCGGCACGCCTGTGTATTCCAAACCTTGCGACATCTTAAATTTACCAGCAGCTCTTGCTTGATCACGCTGGCGATTCATGGCTACCTCAAAACCGGCCTCATCTACCGTCACGCCACGCTCACGGCACACATCAGCCGTTAAATCCAACGGAAAACCAAATGTGTCATGCAATTTAAAAGCTGTCTCACCATCAATGACTTTTGAACTAGCTGATAAAGCAGTCTCTAAAATTTCCATACCATTAGCAATGGTTTGGAAGAAACGCTCTTCTTCTTGCTTAAGAACGTCAATCACTTTTGCCTCGTTAGCCTTCAACTCAGGATAGGCATCACCCATCTCTTTAACTAAGGCAGTTACAAGTTGATGGAAGAATGGCGCACGAGCACCTAATTTGTAACCATGACGAATGGCGCGACGTGTAATCCGGCGCAACACATAACCTCGCCCAGCATTACCTGGAATCACGCCATCAACAACAGTAAATGTACAAGCGCGAATGTGATCAGCAATCACCTTCAGTGATGGGCTGCTCGCATCACAATTACCAGCACCCGCTTGATCAACCGCTGTTTTAGCTGCTGCTAACAAATTAACAAATAGGTCAATTTCATAGTTAGAGTGAACATGCTGCAAAACTGCTGCTATACGCTCTAATCCCATACCTGTATCAACGCTTGGTTTAGGTAATGGATGCATCACACCGTCTTCATCGCGATTGAACTGCATGAAAACGTTATTCCAAATTTCAATATAACGATCACCATCTTCTTCTGGGCTACCAGGAGGGCCGCCAGGAATATCTTCACCGTGATCATAGAAAATTTCTGTACAAGGACCACAAGGTCCCGTATCACCCATCATCCAGAAATTATCAGATGCGTAACGTGCTCCTTTGTTATCGCCAATACGAATAATGCGCTCAGTAGGTACGCCAACCTCTTTCGCCCAAATGTCATAGGCCTCATCATCTTCGGCATAGACCGTTACCCACAATTTGTCTGCAGGCAATTTATAAACTGTTGTCAACAATTCCCAAGCGTAGGTAATCGCATCACGCTTGAAATAATCCCCAAACGAGAAATTACCCAACATTTCAAAAAACGTATGGTGACGTGCGGTATATCCCACATTGTCTAAGTCGTTGTGCTTACCACCCGCCCGAATACATTTCTGAGCAGTGGTTGCCCTTGTATATGGACGCTTATCAAAGCCAAGGAATACATCTTTGAACTGATTCATACCTGCGTTAGTAAATAACAAGGTTGGATCATCCCCAGGTACTACTGGGCTAGAGGCCACAATTTGGTGACCTTTTGATTCAAAGAACTTTAGGAAATTTTCGCGAATTTGAGTAACTTTCATAGCCGTAATTATCGCTCAGAGCGAGCGTTTCCGTATAAACCCTAGGTATTAAAGCTATCAATATACCTTTAATGAAGCTTACAATGGGTCGCAAAAGGGGTTCACCCATAACAACTATAAAGGAGCACAAGATGCAAATTCGCAGTCAAAAAGACTTTGCTTCAGGCCTCATGTTTGTCGTTATTGGTCTCGTATTCTCATACGTAGCCACAACATACAACATGGGAACTACCGCAAAAATGGGGCCAGGTTTTTTTCCTTTTTGGCTCGGCATTGTTTTAGCGATCCTAGGCGCTATCGTGACCATGACAGCTCTATCCAAAAAAGGTGAAAAAGATACCATTCCTCCATGGGATTGGCCATCCGTCTTATGGGTAACAGGCTCTGTTGTTCTGTTCGGCGTTGTACTAGCTGATTTAGGTCTCGTAATTTCACTATTTGTATTGGTATTTATTTCTGCCATGGCTAGCCATGAATTCCACTGGAAGGGCACCGTCGTAAATGCCGTCATTCTGAATGTGATCGCTTATGTGGCTTTCGTCTGGGGCTTAAAGCTTCAGTTCCAAGTATGGCCTAGTTTCTTTACCGCTTAAACCGAGGAGCACATCATGGAATTATTAGATAACTTAGCGCTAGGCTTCTCAACAGCACTCACCCTTCAAAACTTAGCTTATTGCTTAATTGGTTGTGTACTCGGCACATTGATTGGTGTATTACCTGGACTAGGTCCTATTGCAACGATTGCGATGTTATTACCCGCAACCTACGCCTTACCTCCAGTAGCAGCACTCATCATGTTAGCCGGCATTTATTATGGCGCCCAATACGGTGGATCTACAACGGCTATCCTCGTGAATATCCCCGGCGAATCCTCCTCGGTGGTTACAGCGATTGATGGCTACCAAATGGCTAGACGTGGTCGTGCAGGTGTTGCTCTATTTACAGCAGGCATCGGCTCATTTTTTGCTGGTTGCGCTGCCACACTGGTACTAGCTGCATTTGCAACACCTTTATCAGAGCTAGCATTTAAGTTTGGTCCCGCTGAATATTTCTCTTTAATGGTCTTAGGCCTTATTGGTGCAGTTGTTCTTGCTTCCGGATCACTCATTAAAGCGATCGCCATGATTGTTTTAGGACTTCTACTTGGCTTAGTTGGTACTGATGTGAACTCAGGAACCGCGCGTTACTCATTTGATATTGCAGAACTAACTGATGGTATTGGCTTTGTGGGTGTTGCGATGGGGATGTTTGGTTTTGCTGAAATCATGACCAACCTTGAACAAAAAGAAAGCCGTGAAACCTTCTTAGACAAAGTTTCGAGCTTATGGCCTAACAAAGAAGATATTAAGCGCATGGTGCCATCTATTTTGCGTGGCACAACGATAGGCTCCATACTTGGCATTTTGCCAGGCGGTGGCGCAGCACTCGCCTCTTTTGCTGCTTACTCACTCGAGAAAAAAGCATCAAAATACAGTGCTGAATTTGGCCAAGGTGCCATTGAAGGTGTTGCTGGCCCAGAATCAGCTAACAATGCAGCAGCCCAAACATCATTTATTCCACTCCTCACACTAGGCATCCCGCCAAATGCTGTGATGGCATTGATGGTAGGCGCAATGACCATCCACAATATTCAACCTGGCCCTCAAGTCATGAGCTCCAATCCTGCCCTATTCTGGGGATTGATTGCTTCCATGTGGATTGGTAATTTAATGCTAATCGTTTTGAATCTACCAATGATTGGCGTTTGGGTGAAGTTATTAACCATTCCTTATAAGCATTTATACCCAGCGATCCTTGTGTTCTGCTGTATCGGTGTTTATACAGTGAACAACACGACTTTCGATATCTACCTAACCGCTGCTTTTGGTGTCATTGGCTATCTATTTACCAAACTTGGGTGTGAAGGTGCTCCATTACTCTTAGGTTTTGTTTTAGGCCCCATGATGGAGGAGAATTTCCGTCGCGCCATGTTATTGGCTCGAGGCGATTTCAGCGTCTTTGTCACTCGCCCACTATCTTTAGGCCTCTTAATTGCTGCAGCAGTTCTTGTTATCGTCGTAGCCTTGCCAGCCGTGAGAAAAACACGAGAAGAAGCCTTCGTCGAAGAATAAATCTACAATAGGGGTATGTCTGAAAAGAAGAACCCAAATCCTTCAAAATTCGAGACCCCTGAGGTCTCGAATTTTTTGCGCCAAATCATTGATAGTGATTTAAATACAAAAAAGCACGCCAATCGTCTAGATGTGGCAGGTAGCCCCCTACCTAGCGTTATTACACGTTTCCCACCAGAACCCAATGGCTACCTCCATATTGGTCATGCCAAGAGTATCTGCCTAAATTTCGGATTGGCGCGAGACTACGCACATGCACCCAACGGGGCACGTTGCCATTTACGTTTCGACGACACCAATCCGACTAAAGAAGAAACAGAATATGTCGACAGCATTATTGATGCAGTCCGCTGGTTGGGATTTGATTGGGTCAAAGATGGCATCGCCCACCAACACTATGCCAGCGATTATTTTGACAAATTGTATGAATTTGCTGAAGTACTGATCCAGTCAGGAAAAGCTTATGTGGATGAGCAAACAGCCGATGAAATTCATAAAAACCGTGGCAACTTCTCTGAGTTAGGAAAAAATAGTCCCTACCGAGATCGCCCAGCTAGCGAGAGCCTTGAGCTATTCCGCGCTATGAAAGCGGGTAAATACGCTGATGGCGCTCTAGTTTTACGACTAAAGATTGATATGTCGCATCCCAATATTGTGATGCGCGACCCAGTGATTTACCGTATCCGTCATGCACATCATCATAGAACAGGTGATAAATGGTGCATTTACCCACTATACGATTTCACACATTGCATCTCCGACGCACTTGAAAATATTACGCACTCAATTTGCACGTTAGAGTTTGAAAACAATCGCCCTCTGTATGACTGGGTGCTTGAAGCCTTACGAGAGGCCGGCGTCTTTAAAGATCCATTGCCTAAACAATATGAATTCGCGCGCTTAAATCTCACCTATGCCATCACTAGCAAGAGAAAGTTATTACAGTTAGTTGACGAAAAACGTGTGGATGGTTGGGATGATCCACGCCTACCGACCATTGTTGGCATTCGACGCAGAGGATTTACACCAGAAAGCTTGCGCTTATTCTGCGAAAGAATTGGCGTATCTAAAGCCGATAGCTGGATTGATATGTCTGTGCTTGAGCAAGCACTACGCGATGACCTAGATGCTAGGGCAGAAAGAGCATTCGCCGTTCTTAAACCGCTCAAATTAATTCTTGATAACTTTGATGAAAACCATGCTGAACCATGTTCAGCACCAAAACATCCTCACCACGAAGATTGGGGAAGACGCGAATTTAGCCTCACCAAAGAATTGTGGATTGAAGCAGATGACTTCATGGTAGAGCCCATTAAAGGTTTCTTCAGACTAACACCACCAAAAGATGGCCAACCTGGCAGTCGCGTACGCCTACGTCATGGTTTTGTCATTGAATGCACCGGCTACGATGTCGATGCAAACGGTCAAGTAGTGGCTGTTCATGCTAATTACTTTGCTGACAGTAAGAGTGGCACACCCGGCTCAGATAACTACAAAGTTAAAGGCAATCTACATTGGGTTAGCGCTAAAACAGCGATTCAAGCTGAAGTGCGTATCTATGACCGCCTATTTACAGATCCTCATCCAGATAGTGGCGATAAGAATTTCTTAGATGCCATTAATCCAAACTCAAAAGAAATCTGGACCTGCTATCTAGAACCAAGTCTTTCTAATGTGGCACCTGAACAGCGCTTCCAGTTTGAACGTCATGGTTACTTTGTGGCGGACCGTAACGACCATACAGAAAAACATCCTGTATTTAATCGTTGCGTGGGCTTAAAAGATACTTGGAAGTAAATTCAAGATAATCATTCACCGTTGGATACTGAAGGCCAAAGCCTAGCTCACGTAAACGGTGATTCGAAATCCGCCTAGACTCACTCATAAAAGACAACATGATTGGGTCTAAGGTCGCCTCTAATTCTTGCTTGCCAACCCGCGGTGGGCAAGGTAACTGAAATACCTTAGCCACTGCATCAAAATAATCGCCCATTTTTAGTTGGCTATCATCACACGCGTTAACTACCCTTTGCGGCTTAGCTCGATAAATAGCTAATTTAATTAATCTAGCTAAATCATCCGCATGGATATGATTGGTATACACATCTTCTAGCTCTAGCAATGCAGGCGTACCACGACGAATGCGCTCTATGGGCAAGCGGTCCTGAGCATAAATGCCAGGCACCCTCAAAATAGATGTTGATATACCGGTTTGCACGCCCCAAGCTCTAATTTGAGCCTCAGCAGACACTCGTCGCTTAGCTCTTAAGCTCTGAGGATTCACCGTACTCGTCTCATCAATCCAAGCTCCGCCACAATCCCCATACACCCCTGTCGTGCTGATATAAATCAGTTGCCTGATAAATCCGCCCCCCTGGGATAAAATCCTAAGTAAGTTGTGCGTACGCGTATCAATTTGTCCTACCGCTGGCGGTGGAGCCAAATGGATAACTCGTGAAGCTAACTGTGGCAGGCGCCATAAGGTATCAGCTCGGTCTAAATCCCCTATAACAGGAATAGCCCCCGCTTGACGCAATAAAGGCGCCCGATTTCCTGATGACGTTAAGGCAAAAACCTTATAAAAAGGCGTCAACTGAGGAAGCAGCCGCAGTCCAACATCACCGCAGCCAACTATTAGAATTCTAGGTTTACCTAAACGTTGCATGAGCTCAATCGTAATGCTTTAAAAAGGAATATGCGTGTCTTACCAAATAACTCTAAAAAATAGTGGCAAAACTTTTAACGCCACAGCTGACGAAACAGTACTTGAGGCAGCTATTCGCCAAGGCATTAATTTACCCTACGGCTGTAAAAATGGTGCGTGCGGCTCTTGCAAGGGAAAAGTGGAAAGCGGCCAAGTCACACATGGTAATCACAATGAAAAAGCGCTAACACCTGAAGAAGCGCTTGATGGTTGCGCCTTATTTTGCTGCGCCAAAGCCCAGTCTGACTTAACCATCGATGTACGAGAAGTAGAAAGCCTAGGCAACATCACCATTAAAAAGATCCCATGCCGCGTCAGCAGCCTAGACCGCGTTACAGATGATGTGGTGATTGTTAAGCTTCAATTGCCCGCTACTGAAAAATTCCAATTTGTTGCAGGTCAATATATCGAATTTCTACTTAAAGACAAACGTCGCGCCTACTCTTTAGCCAGCGCACCTCATGAGGAAGGTCCTATTGAATTACATATTCGCCATATGCCAGGGGGTTCTTTCACAGACTTTGTATTTGGTAGCAGTGAATCTGGCACGATGATGAAAGAAAAAGATATCTTGCGCTTTGAGGGCCCTCTAGGTAGCTTCTTCTTACGAGAAGACTCTCAAAAACCAATTATCTTCATCGCCTCAGGCACTGGTTTTGCCCCGATCAAAGGCATCATCGAACATATGCGCCATCAAGGTATTCAACGCCCTATTAGTTTGTACTGGGGCGGTCGTCGCCCGAAAGATTTTTACAAAAATGATCTTTGCCAGTCTTGGGAAAAAGAAATTGCCAACTTCAAATATATTCCCGTAGCTTCAGATGCTCTTCCAGAAGATAACTGGACCGGTCGAACAGGGTTCGTTCATTTGGCAGCGCTAGCAGATCACCCAGACATGTCTGGCTATCAGGTATATGCCTGCGGTGCTCCTGTTGTTGTTGAATCTGCCAAAAATGATTTTGTCGCCAAATGTAAATTACCTGATGATGAGTTTTATGCCGATGCATTTACATCTGCAGCTGACTTAGCTAAAAAAGCTGTCGCTAATTCTTAACATCATTCTGTTACCCTTCTTTCAATATGACAAAAAATACGCCAGCCATGAATATTGATACTCACTCAGTGATGTACATCACTAAGCGTCCTGAATTAGTTTTTACCGAAGGCCAGGGTTCTTGGCTAACCGATCACGAAGGTAAAAAATACCTCGACTTTTTGCAAGGCTGGGCTGTTAACTGTCTAGGTCACTCCAATCCAGGCATGATTGCCGCACTAGAAAAACAAGCGCGCAAAGTTATTAATCCAAGTCCTGCGTTCTATAACGAGCCAATGATTAAGCTAGCAGACCTTTTAACAGCTAATAGCTGCTTTGATAAGGTGTTCTTTGCCAATAGTGGCGCAGAAGCAAATGAAGGAGCCATCAAGTTAGCGCGCAAATGGGGGAAAATTCATAAGCAAGGCGCTTATGAAATCATTACGTTTAACCACGGCTTCCATGGCAGAACGATTGCAACAATGAGCGCATCTGGCAAAGATGGCTGGGATACGATGTATGCCCCTCAAGTCCCAGGTTTTCCTAAAGCAGAACTCAATGATATTGAATCAGTTAAAAAACTAATCAATGAGAAAACAGTTGGCGTCATGCTTGAACCTGTACAAGGCGAAGGTGGCGTTATTCCATCCGACCATGAATTTATGCGTCAACTGCGCCAATTAACAAAAGAAAAAAATATTTTGTTAATGGTTGATGAAGTTCAAACAGGTTGCGGTCGAACAGGAAAATTATTTGGTCACCAACTCTATAACATTACTCCAGATATCATGACCTTAGGTAAAGGTATTGGTGGTGGGGTTCCTCTAGCAGCTCTACTTGCAACAGATGCAGTAGCTTGTTTTGAGCCAGGCGATCAAGGTGGCACTTATAACGGCAACCCACTTATGACAGCCGTTGGCTGCAGCGTGATTGAACAGTTATTAGCGCCAGGGTTTTTGGATGAAGTGCTGGCCAAAGGCGCTTATTTAAAAGAATTGCTACTAGATATCAGCCAAGAGTTTGGTTTTGAAGGAGAGCGTGGTGAAGGCTTATTACGTGCCCTAAAACTAAATAAAGATATTGGCCCTGAAATCGTTGAACGCGCGCGCAACCTTGAACCTATTGGCTTGCTACTGAACTCTCCAAGACCTAATCTTCTACGCTTCATGCCAGCATTAAACATAAGCAGAGAAGAGTTGAAACAAATGGCAGATATGCTTAAAGGTATCTTAAGAGATATGAAATAACGTGGAATTCATAGTTAACAAAAAAGCGGCCTAGGCCGCTTTTTTGTTAACTTTAACTATTAAGGCCCTTAGGCAATGGAAATGCGGTGTTTTCTACAATGCCATCAAGGTTTCTAACTGCGCGCGGTCCCAACTCTTTAATTCGATCAATAATCGATTGCGCCAAACTTTCAGGTGCCGAAGCTCCCGCCGTTAAGCCCACACGCTTTTTACCTACAAACCACTCAGGTTGAATTTGATCTGGATGATCAATCATGTAGGAAACAACGCCTAATTTTTCAGACAATTCTCTCAAACGATTCGAGTTAGAGCTATTAGGACTGCCCACGACAATCACCAAATCAACTTGTGGAGCCATGAACTTAACAGCATCTTGTCTATTTTGCGTCGCGTAACAAATATCTTGTTTTTTAGGTTGCTGAATTTCTGGGAATTTAACCTTGAGTGCATCAACAATTTCTTTTGTCTCATCAACCGATAAAGTTGTCTGAGTCACATAAGCAATCGATGTATTAACCGGAATGTTTAATTTCTGTACATCGCCCACGGTTTCCACTAGCTGAATGCCCTCAGGTGCCTGGCCCATGGTGCCCTCAACTTCAGGATGACCTTTATGACCAATCATGATGATCTGCATACCTTCTTTACGCATCTTCATCACTTCAACATGCACCTTTGTAACCAAAGGACATGTGGCATCAAATATTTTCAATCCTCTAGCTTCAGCTTCTTGCCTAACAGCAGGAGAAACACCGTGAGCACTAAAAATAACCGTACTACCCACCGGAACCTCAGACAACTCATCTACAAATATGGCCCCACGCTGGCGCAAATCGTCCACCACATAGGCATTATGAACAATTTCATGACGCACATAAATAGGCGCACCAAACTTCAACAAAGCCTGCTCAACAATTGTGATGGCACGATCCACACCGGCACAAAAGCCTCTTGGCTGTGCCAGCAAAATTTCATCATCCATCACTTGATTAGCAGATTTAGTCACTTAAAGAATACCTATGATCTGCGCTTCCAAAAAAATGGTTTTACCAGACAAGGGATGATTGAAATCAAACAAGGCAGAATCATCATCTATAGAAACCAATGTTCCAGAATAAGTAGCGCCATTCGGGGCATTAAATTCGATCATATCCCCAGGCAAATAATCTTCATCAGGAGAGCTATTCTCGCGCAGCGTTTTCAAAGAAACACGGCGAATCAAATCAGGATTTTTAACCCCATAAGCAGACTCAGGATCCAACGTAAAAGTCTTCCTCTCACCCACACGCATACCAAGCAAGACTTGCTCCAAACTGGGGGAAAATTGCCCCGCCCCCATCATCAAAGTAGCCGGCTTATCCTCGAAGGTATTAATCAAGTCACCACCCTCAGGCAAACCAATGCGGTAGTTAAGGGTCAGATACGAGGTCGCAGTAACGATCAGGTCGTTAGCATTAGAGATGTTATTGGTGTTGGTCATAATGGCATTTTAGCCACCCCAGATAAAAATGCACAGACTTCCATCAAACTCTGGGGCAAGCAATATCAACCCAGGGAAAAACTATTGCAATCAGGGCCTAGCGCTCTAAATGATGCGGAACTACTATCCATCATCATCCGCACAGGTAGTCAGGGAGAGAATTCTTTAGATTTATCAAAAAAATTACTGACTCATTTTGGGTCGATCTCATCACTACTGAATTCAAGACTTGATGAATTTAAAGACTTCAAAGGTATCGGCCTATCCAAATGGGCTCAACTAAGAACAACACACGAACTCGTAAGACGCAGCCAATTAGAACAACTGCAACGGCAAGATGCTCTTGGGTCCATTGATATGGTGAAATCTTTTCTAATCAACACCATTGGCCATAAAGATCATGAGGTCTTTGTCTGTCTATATCTAGATATTCATCACCGCTTGATTCATTGTGAAGAAATTTTTAGAGGCTCGATTAATCAAACAGCCATCTACATTCGTGAAGTTGTTAAAGCTTGTTTACTCAGGAATTGCAGCAACCTCATCGTGGCACACAATCACCCAAGTGGTCATCTAACGCCTAGCCAAGAGGACATATCTGTTACCCAAATGCTTGCCAAATCATTAGCTCTAATAGAGGTGCAATTACTTGATCACTGCATTGTTTCTAAAAATGGGGCTATTTCAATGTTGGAATTAGCCGTCTTGCCTCAATAAGCTAGTATTCACTAACACCGTTTAACTTTCCTCAAAAAACTCATTAACCAATTGTTTTTTATATGTATTTATCTTTTATTTTTAGAGAGAAGAGAAAAATAGAAGGGAAATAGTGGCATTGTTTTATTCCACCTGCTACAATCTCTTTTTTTCGCATTTCAAGGAGTGTGTCATGGCAAGAGTATGCCAAGTCACCGGGAAAAAGCCGATGGTCGGCAACAATGTTTCCCACGCTAACAATAAGACTAAACGTCGCTTTTTGCCTAACTTGCAAAACCGTCGTTTTTGGGTTGAATCAGAAAACCGCTGGGTAAGCTTACGCATTACCAATGCTGGTCTTCGCTTAATCGATAAAGTAGGCATCGACGCTGTTTTGGTTGATTTGCGTGCTCGCGGTGAAATCTAAGGAGCAACAAAATGGCTAAAGGTGGTCGCGAAAAGATCAAGTTAGAATCGACAGCAGGTACAGGTCATTTCTACACAACGACAAAGAACAAACGTAACATGCCAGAGAAAATGGAAATCATGAAATTTGATCCAAAAGCTCGCAAGCACGTTGCATATAAAGAAACAAAGATTAAGTAATTTATCTTTAGTTCTTTTAAGTAATTAATAAAAAACCCGCTTAAAGCGGGTTTTTTATTGGGTTATTTTTTTGTATTGCTTATATGCTTTAGCTCTTAAGCAGCATAGCGGCGTAAACGCACAGAAAAGTCTTGCAAGCTGGTTAAACCGCTAGCCTCAGCCTTATGGCACCACTCTTGCAAGCGCGCTAACAACTGCTCTTTAGTGACATGAGATCTCTCCCATAAAGTAGCCAAATCGCGGCGCATCTCCACCATCAACTGAACTGATTGATTCGCCACCATTAGCTTTTCCAAGCGCTGCCTTTCTTCACCACTCAATTTTGCTTCATCTTTATATAGCCAAGCGCCACGATCGCCAAACTGCACTGCCAAGTCGCGCACATGCTGCACCTCTTGATCAAAAGTTTTGCGCAAAACCTTGGCGTAGCGCGCCATCACCTCATAACGATTAGCAATAACAGCTTGTAATGTTTGCTCCGATGCTTGGCGCACATCGCTCAATACAGGTTTTGGCGGCAACTTTTTAACTTTCGCTAAACCTAATATCTCTAGCGTACGAATATAGAGCCAACCAATATCAAACTCGTACCACTTGTTTGATAACTTAGCGCTAGTCGCATATGTGTGATGATTATTGTGCAACTCCTCACCGCCAATAATGATGCCCCACGGAAGAATGTTGGTAGAGGCATCTTCACAGTCGTAGTTACGGTATCCCCAATAGTGTCCTACACCGTTGATGATTCCAGCTGCCGTAATAGGAATCCACAACATCTGAACCGCCCAAACAGTCGATCCAAGTGCTCCAAATAAGAATAAGTCGATGATTAACATCAACGCGACGCCCTGCCATTGAAATTTGGAGTACAGGTTATGCTCAATCCAGTCATCAGGCGTGCCATGACCAAATTTTTCAATCGTCTCAGCATTCTTTGCCTCAGCGCGATATAACTCAGCACCACGAGATAAAACGGTATCAATACCCAAAACTTGCGGACTATGGGGATCATCCACTGTCTCACACTTCGCATGGTGCTTACGATGAATAGCAGCCCACTGCTTGGTCACCATACCCGTAGTCAACCATAGCCAAAAACGGAAAAAATGGGAAGGAATCGCATGCAGCTCAAGTGCCCGATGAGCTTGGCAGCGATGCAAAAAGATGGTAACCGCAGCAATCGTAATGTGCGTTAACACCAATGTGAAAACAAGAATCTGACCCCAACCCCAATTAAGGTAACCGTGGGCCAACCATTGCAAAATAAAATCTCTTGTTAATTCTAAAAAAGCCATTAGGCCATCCCTCTATAAACGTATTAGGGTTCATTTTACCAAAAAATAGACCTCCTCACCAAACGCCATAGAGCAAATTTGACTTAAATCACAACTTTTAAATGTGAGTTAGTGAAATTTAATAACTTTTAAGCTTTTCTTTCCAAAATGGCGCCAAAAAACCCATCGGTACCATGTAAATGGGGGAACAACTGCCACCAGCTAGAGTTAGCGCTTGCGCCAATGGGCATGCCTTCCATCATAGGGAAGCTATCCCTTAGCACTTCTTTAGGATCTTTTAGCTCAAACTGAGGGTTGGCCGCCAAAAACTCCTCCACAACCCCTTGATTTTCCTGAGAAATCAAACTACAAGTGGCATAAACCAAGCGTCCACCTGGCTTTAATAAGCGGGAGGCTGACTGAAGAATAGATAACTGCTTTTGCGTTAACTCAGCCACACTTTGAGGAGACTGACGCCACTTTAAATCCGGATTTCTACGCAAAGTCCCCAAACCACTACATGGAGCATCTACTAGAACACGATCAATTTTTCCTGCCAAACGCTTTACCTTGGCATCATTTTCGTTATCAATCCAGACTGGATGGACGTTGGATAAACCACTTTTAGCTAAACGAGGCTTTAAATTGGCCAAACGCTTCTCTGACACATCAAAGGCGTATAAGCGGCCACTCGAGCGCATCATTGCGCCCAAAGATAAGGTTTTACCGCCAGCGCCTGCACAAAAATCAACGACCATCTCACCGCGCTTAGGCTCGAGCAACATACTCAATAACTGACTGCCCTCATCCTGAACCTCTACCAACCCTTGCTTAAAGAATTCTTGGGTTTGTAAAGCCGGCTTTCCTTTTAGACGCACCCCATTGGGGGCATAAGGGGTTGGCTCTGCTGCATAACGGCCACCAAGGTCATTTAAAACCCCTAGAAGCTCTTCTCTCGCCGCTTTAATGGTATTCACCCGTAAATCGAGTGGCGCAGCCTTTAACATCGCCTCAGCTAGCGGCAAACATTGCTCTTTAGGAACAGAAGAGCCCAAAGCATTCCAAATCCATTCTGGCAAATTAACTCTTGTTAAAGGAGCTAATGATTCACGCTCAATGTGGCCAAAGCGTTGTAACCAATCAATTTCGCCAGGATGCACCACAAAAGCTAAATCAGCTAACGCGCTTTCAGCCCGACTACCAGAGCCTAAACCACTTTCAACCATCGTAATAAATAGAGATAAAAGCGCTAAACGACGCCCCAAGGGCCCCTGACCACTCTCAGCAAACTGAGAAATCTCTGTTTTACGGCGTAAAAAAGCGAATGAAGCTTCAGCAATTAAAGCTCTGTCACGATTCCCCAACTTAGGATGAGATCGAAAATAACGACTCACCACCATGTCAGCTGGATGAGCGAAGCGAGCAAGCTCCGTAATTAAAACGGCAAGGTGTTCAACATGTTGCGGCAAAGCCTTGGCTCTTGCTGCTACTGCTTTTTGGTCAATACGCATAGCGTTACTTATCCTGAGATACGATTAATTGGGACTCTGGTGGATTCACCAGAACACGGCCCTGGTCAATAGAAATACGATTATCAATGAACCAGCGCACTGCGCGGGGATAAATAATGTGTTCTTGCTTTAAAACTCTCTCAGCCAAGACATTAGCATCATCCCCAGAAAAGACTGGTACCGATGCCTGAATCACCGCAGGGCCATGATCTAAAGCCTCGGTAACAAAATGCACCGTTGCGCCATGCTCTGATACACCAGCCGCTAATGCTTGTTCATGAGTGCGCAAACCTGGGAATAATGGCAACAAGGATGGATGAATATTTAACAATTTTCCTTCGTAATGACGAACAAAATCCCCCGTCAAAATTCTCATAAACCCAGTCAAAATCACCAAATCAGGGTTATACGAATCAATTAAATTGACTAATTGGCGATCAAACTCAGCCCGATCTTTAAAGTTTTTGTGATCTAAAACTGCTGTAGGTATGCCATAAGACCTAGCAAAATCAAGGCCTGAGGCATCTGGTCGATTAGAAATCACAGCGGCAATTTTCGCTGGCCAAGCATCTTTTTGAGCTGTTTTGACGATGGCTTCCATATTAGAACCACGGCCTGAAATAAGAATAACAATTGAAGTCATGCCCGCCAATATAATTCATACCTCAACATGAAGGTAATTAGAGGCATCCCTTTAGCAACTAATTGGACCCCCTGCGCTCTGTCCATCGGCAATTTCGATGGGGTGCACCGGGGGCATCAGGCTTTGCTTAAAAAGCTTGTAAGCAAAGCTCGCGAAAAAGGCTTGCAGTCATGTGTCATGACATTTGAACCGCATCCAATTGAATATTTCTCCCCAGAAAAAGCTCCTTCTAGAATTTTGGGATTAAGAGATAAATTGCAAGCACTTCAAGCCACAGGCGTTGATCAAGTATTAGTGGAACATTTCAACCAAGCATTCTCCTCAATGACCCCTGATGATTTTGTGGATCATCTGCTGGTTAAAGGCCTACAAGTTAAATATATTCTGATTGGTGACGATTTTCACTATGGCGCTAAACGAGCAGGTAATTTTCAGTCCTTAGTCGATAGCGGTAAGAAATGGGGCTTTGAAGTTGAGCGAATGGATACCCTGGCAGAACAAGGTGTACGCATCTCCAGCTCAGCAACCAGAGCTGCGCTAATGTCGGGTGACCTTGAACTAACGAAGAACTTATTAGGTAGACCCTATACCATTAGCGGGCATGTATTACATGGCCAAAAACTGGGGCGCGACCTAGGCTTTCCTACGCTTAATATCTCAATGGCTAATCGCTTTCACAAGAGAAAGCCTGCCGCACAAGGAATTTTCATAGCCCAAGTTCACGGCTTAAGCGACAATCCATTACCGGCTGTTGCAAGCCTAGGACAGCGACCAACTGTCGATGATTCCGGAAGATATTTACTTGAGGTGCATATTTTTAATTTTCATCAAACTGTTTATGGGAAATTAGTACAAATTGAATTAATCCAGAAAATACGAGATGAAGAAAAATACAACGATTTAGAAACATTAAAACAAGCCATTCATGCAGATGCGATGGCGGCAAAAAATTACTTTGAAATAACCAACCATGTCTGACAAAAAAAATAATTACCCTGTTAACTTACTTGATACAACCTTCCCAATGAGAGGTGATTTGCCTAAGCGCGAACCTCTATGGGTAAAAGAATGGCAAGAGAAAAAGATTTATCAAAAGATAAGAGCTGCTAAAGCAGGGAAAAAGACATTCATTCTGCATGATGGCCCTCCTTATGCGAACGGCGATATCCATATCGGCCATGCAGTAAATAAGATTTTGAAAGACATGATTGTTAAAGCCAAAGGTTTCGCTGGCTTTGATGCATTGTATGTACCGGGCTGGGACTGTCACGGTATGCCGATTGAAATCCAAATTGAAAAACAATTTGGCAAACATTTACCAACGGCAGAAGTACAAGCTAAGGCTCGCGCTTACGCAACCGTACAAATTGAAAAGCAGAAAAAAGATTTTGAACGCTTAGGCGTGCTTGGTGATTGGGAAAATCCTTACCTCACCATGAATTTCAAAAACGAAGCCGATGAAGTAAGGGCTTTAGGAAAAATTTTAGAAAAAGGTTATGTGTTCAGAGGCCTCAAACCTGTGAACTGGTGCTTTGATTGTGGATCAGCCTTAGCCGAAGCAGAAGTTGAGTACCAAGATAAAGTGGACATCGCTGTCGATGTTGGTTTTGCTTTCCCTAATGATCAACTGCCATTAATCGCTAAAGCTTTTAATCTCAATCAGCTTCCTAAAGATGAGGGCATGGCGGTTATTTGGACCACAACGCCATGGACATTACCTTCTAATCAAGCGCTTAATCTTCACCCTGAAATTGAATACGCCTTAGTTGATACAGCTAAAGGCTTATTAATTTTGGCAAAAGATCGTGTTGAGTTTTGTCTTAAAGATTATGAGTTGGAAGGAACCATCCTTGCCACCTGTAAAGGTCAGGCGCTTGGTGGCATTGAATTCCACCACCCACTAGCCAAAGCACATGAAGGCTATCAAAGACGCTCCCCTATTTATCTTGCTGAATACGTCACGATTGATAGCGGTACTGGCTTAGTACATTCAGCACCAGCTTATGGTGAAGAAGACTTTAAATCATGTAAAGCGCACGGCTTAAAAGATCAAGACATCCTAAATCCTGTAATGGGAGATGGCGTGTATGCTTCTTGGTTACCGCTGTTTGCCGGTCAATCCATTTGGAAAGCCAACCCTCACATTGTTGAAGCATTAAAAGAAGTAGGGGCACTGCTCAATTCAGCAAAACTTAATCACTCCTACATGCACTGCTGGAGACATAAAACACCTGTTGTTTATCGCGCCACAGCACAATGGTTTGCCAGCATGGATAAACAGGCCATTGACGGAACAACGCTACGCGAAACTGCTCTAGCAGGTATTGAAGCAACTGATTTTTATCCAGCTTGGGGCAAGCAACGTTTACACAGCATGATTGCGAACAGACCTGATTGGACGCTCTCAAGACAACGTCAATGGGGCGTTCCAATGGCTTTCTTTATTCACAAAGAAACCGGTGAACTGCATCCACGCACACCTGAGCTTTTAGAGAAAATTGCAACCCGCATCGAAAAAGAAGGTATCGAAGCATGGCAAGCTGTCGACATCCAAGAGATGCTCGGCGATGAAGCCAATATGTATGAGAAAAATAAAGATACGCTAGATGTTTGGTTTGACTCAGGCACAACCCATTGGCATGTTATTCGTGGCTCACACGCGCAAACTTTGGGCGATGCCAGCCGCCAAAATACAGATAGCCGCTGGGCAGACCTTTATTTAGAAGGTTCAGACCAACACCGTGGCTGGTTCCATTCATCGCTATTAACCGGCGCCATGCTCGATGGCAAACCTCCCTACAAAGCATTGCTCACGCATGGCTTTACCGTAGATGGTCATGGCCGCAAAATGAGTAAATCGATTGGCAATGTGATTGCCCCTCAAGAAGTTGCCGATAAGATGGGCGCTGAAATCATTCGTCTTTGGGTAGCCTCTACCGACTACTCAGGTGAAATGACTATTTCCGATGAGATTCTCAAACGTGTCGTTGAGAGCTATAGACGTATTCGCAACACACTACGTTTCTTATTGGCCAATCTCTCTGATTTTGATATCGCCAAACATCATATGGACGCTAAAGATTGGTTGGAAATCGATCAGTACGCACTAGCTCTCACGCAATCCGTACAAAATGATTTGTTAGCACACTACAACCGCTATGAATTCCATCCGGCCGTTTCACGCTTGATGACATTCTGCTCTGAAGATATGGGTGGTTTTTATTTAGATATTCTTAAAGATCGCCTTTACACCTTATCAGCTGATGCGCCAGCAAGAAGATCGGCCCAAAATGCTTTATTCCATATCACCCAATCATTCTTGAGATTGATGGCGCCGTTCCTATCATTCACAGCTGAAGAGGCATGGAAAATCTTTGCACACAACACCGCCAGCCAAGACACCATCTTTACTGAAGAGTTTTACCAACTTCCTACAATTGCTTCTGCCGATGCCCTTATTAATAAATGGGCAAAGATTCGATCCATGAGATCAGATATCACCAAAGCGATTGAGAATGAGCGTGAAGCTGGCAAAGTAGGCTCCTCACTACAAGCCGAAATTCATATTATTGCCAATCAAAGCGATGCCGAACTCTTGCAGTCATTAGGTAATGATTTACGTTTCATTACCATTACCTCAAGCGCAACCGTTGAAGCTAAAGAAGGCATCACCGATATTGAGGTGAGCGTTAAATCTTCTGCGCATGAGAAATGTGGTCGCTGTTGGCATTACCGTGATGATGTTGGTCACGATAAAGAACACCCAACACTTTGCGGTCGATGCACCAGTAACTTATTTGGCGCTGGCGAAGAACGCCACATCGCCTAAAACCACCTAAGGAACCCATCACCCATGGCACGCACCAATAGATCTGGCAGCAGTAATGGCAAACAAACCTTCCTACTTTGGTTAGGTTTATCGGGCCTGCTATTGGCGGTGGATCAACTCAGCAAAATTCTTGTTAAAGGTAATTTAGTTGAAGGCGTTGCCAACCCTGTCACTAGCTTCCTTAATTGGACACTGATTTATAACCCGGGAGCAGCATTTTCATTTTTAGCTCAAGCAGGTGGATGGCAACGTTGGTTTTTTACCGGCCTTGGTGTCGCAGCAGCTCTTTTTATTACTTGGTTAATTCGTAAAAATGCTCAACAAACTCTTTTTTGTTTAGCGATGAGCCTAATACTTAGCGGAGCCATCGGCAATGTCATCGACCGTATCGCTTATGGTGCTGTTGTTGATTTTATTGACGTCTATTACTCACATTGGCACTGGCCAGCATTTAATATTGCTGATAGCGCGATTACTTTAGGCGTGATTCTGTTAATTTTTGATGAAATCAAGCGCGTTAACAAATAAAGGTTAAGCAAAACTCATGAACTCACTACAAGGTAAACGCATCCTACTGGCCATGTCAGGCGGTATTGCCGCTTTTAAAGTAGCTGAGCTAGCAAGGTTACTCATTCAAAATGGGGCAAGCGTACAGGTGGCGATGAGTGATGCTGCAACTCAGTTTATGACGCCTGTCACCATGCAAGCCTTAACAGGCCAACCTGTCTATACCAACCAATGGGATGCCCGCATCCCTAATAATATGGCTCACATCGAGCTATCTAGAAAAGCCGATCTTATTTTGTTAGCTCCAGCAAGCGCAGATATGATGGCCAAGATTTCTTTAGGTTTAGCCGATGATCTCGTGAGTGTTTTATGCCTTGCTCGCGAATGTCCACTGATTGTTGTTCCAGCTATGAACAAACAAATGTGGGAAAACGCCGCCACCCAGAAAAACATTCAAATACTATCAGCCAATGGCGTAGGAATCTTAGGCCCAACCAGTGGGTCACAAGCTTGTGGTGAAAACGGCATGGGGCGCATGCTAGAAGCTAATGAAATTTTTGAAGGTGTTGCTGCCTTTTTTCAACCCAAAGTGTTAACTGGTAAAAAAGTATTAATCACTGCAGGCCCCACCTATGAGGCAATTGACCCTGTGCGCGGTATCACCAATAAGAGTTCTGGCAAGATGGGCTTTGCTATTGCGCAAGCAGCCGTTGAAGCTGGTGCCCAGGTTCATCTAATTGCTGGACCTTGCCATTTAGACACACCACTTGCATTTACAGGCTGCATCACTCGCACCAATGTGACGAGTGCACATGAAATGTCAGATGCAGTAATGAAAGATCTAAACGCCGATATTTTCTTTGCTGTAGCAGCAGTTGCTGATTGGGCCATTGACAATATGGCCACTCAGAAAATCAAAAAAAATAATTCTGATAGCAGCGCCAATGGACCGCAGCTCAATTTCAGACTCAATCCGGATATTTTGGCAGAGGTTGCCAAAATATCTGCTGCAACAAAAAAACCATTTTGCGTAGGCTTTGCTGCTGAAACCAATGATTTAGAAGCGCACGCCAAAGAAAAACGTGCCAAAAAGAATATCCCATTACTGGTAGCCAATCTAGGACCAAGCACCTTTGGACTAGACGACAATGAATTGCTACTTGTTGAAGAAAATAACACTTCAAAAATGCCAAGGGCGAATAAGCTCACATTAGCTAGACAACTAATTACTCACATTGCCAAGAAAATATAGAATGAAAAAGCTACAAGTAAAAATTCTTGATGAAAGAATTAAAAACAATTTGCCGCAATATGCCACATCCGGTAGCGCTGGTCTTGACCTAAAAGCTTGCTTAGATGAGGCAATTACCATCGAACCAGGCCAAACTGTTTTAGTCCCAACGGGCATCGCCATTTACTTAGATGATCCTAGCTATGCAGCACTCATACTTCCTAGATCAGGTCTTGGCCATAAGCACGGTATTGTTTTGGGCAATTTAGTTGGTTTAATCGACTCTGATTACCAAGGCCAACTCATGGTTAGCACCTGGAATAGAGGTCAAACCAGCTTCAAATTAGAGCCTATGGAACGTTTAGCGCAACTGGTGATTGTTCCTGTCGCACAAGTTAAATGGGATGAGGTAGAAGAATTTACCGCCAGCGACCGCGGTGCTGGCGGATTTGGTAGCACGGGTCGCGCTTAGATTTTTTCCATATCACCTGCCTCAAGTTTCTTGATGGCAGGTCTTACTGGCGCGTCAAAATCTAAAACAATCTTGTCATCTTGATCCATATCTACGACAACATGACCACCATGAGCTAATTTACCGAACAATAGTTCATCAGCCAAAGCTTTTCTCACAAGATCTTGAATCAAGCGTTGCATCGGTCTTGCGCCCATCAATGGATCAAATCCATGCTTAGCCAAATAGCTTCGCAAAGCTGAACTGAAGCTTGCATCTACTTTCTTCTCATGCAATTGCTCTTCAAGCTGCATCAAGAACTTATCAACCACACGCAAGATGATGCTCTCATCAAGCGCTTTAAAGGCAACGATCGCATCTAAACGGTTGCGGAACTCAGGCGTGAATGTGCGCTTAATATCACCCATTTCATCGCCTGCCTGACGCGCTGTTGTAAAGCCAATCGTGGACTTCTGCATCGTTTCTGCACCGGCGTTTGTCGTCATGATAATGATGACGTTTCTAAAATCAGCTTTGCGGCCATTGTTATCTGTCAAGGTTCCATGATCCATCACCTGAAGCAGAATATTAAAAATATCTGGATGAGCTTTTTCAATTTCATCGAGCAATAAAACACAATGAGGTTTCTTATTAACAGCCTCAGTTAACAAACCGCCTTGATCAAATCCCACATAACCAGGAGGGGCTCCAATTAAACGACTAACTGCATGACGCTCCATATACTCAGACATATCGAACCGAATTAGTTCAATACCCATAATGAAGGCCAACTGTTTAGCTACCTCAGTTTTACCAACCCCAGTTGGTCCAGAAAATAAGAATGAGCCGATTGGCTTATCGTCTTTACCCAAACCAGCGCGAGACATTTTGATTGCGGAAGCCAATACCTCAATCGCTGGATCTTGACCAAAAACCACGCTCTTAAGATCTCGATCCAAAGTCTGAAGCTTACTTCTATCATCAACTGATACTGATTGTGGAGGAATACGGGCAATTTTTGCCACAATATCTTCAATCTCTTGGCGACCAATAGTTTTCTTTTGCTTTGATTTTGGCAAGATACGCTGCGCAGCACCAGCCTCATCAATCACATCAATGGCCTTATCAGGCAAATGACGATCATTGATATAACGTGCTGATAATTCTGCCGCAGCCGTTAATGCAGCCTGCGCATACTTAACGCTGTGGTGTTCCTCAAACTTAGACTTAAGACCACGCAAAATTTGTACGGTTTGATCTACCGTCGGCTCCAATACATCCACTTTCTGGAAACGACGAGATAGAGCAGCGTCTTTTTCGAAGATGCCCCTGTACTCATTAAAAGTAGTAGCGCCAATACACTTCATTTGACCGCTAGATAAAGCAGGCTTTAGAAGATTGCTCGCATCTAAAGTTCCGCCTGATGCTGCCCCTGCGCCGATTAAAGTGTGAATCTCATCAATAAATAAAATGGCATCAGGGTTATCTTTTAAATTCTTTAAAACACCTTTTAATCTTTGTTCAAAATCACCTCGGTATTTTGTACCAGCTAATAGAGCCCCCATATCCAATGAGTAAACGGTTGCTTTTGCCAATACATCAGGCACATCGTTTTGCGTAATACGCCAAGCCAAACCCTCAGCAATGGCCGTCTTACCAACACCTGCCTCACCAACCAACAGTGGATTGTTTTTTCTGCGGCGGCAAAGTACCTGAATGACCCGCTCCACCTCTCCCTCACGCCCAATAAGCGGATCAATACGTCCCTGACGAGCAGATAGATTTAAGTTATTGGTATATTGCTCTAGGGGACTATCCTTACCAGAGCCACCGCCTTCCTCAGTCTCATTGTTGCTTTCTGCTGGCTTGGGTGCTTCGGCCTGATCTTTTCGGATGCCATGGCTAATATAGTTCACAACATCCAAACGAGTAATACCCTGTTGCTGCAAGTAGTACACCGCATGTGAATCTTTTTCACCAAAAATTGCGACCAACACATTTGCGCCATTAACTTCTTTCTTACCGTTAGAGGTTGACTGAACATGCATGATGGCACGTTGAATCACACGCTGAAAACCAAGTGTGGGCTGGGTATCAACCTCTTCAGACCCCGGAACAATCGGGGTGTTGTCATCAATAAAATTTTTAAGGTTACTTTTTAGGTCATCCAAATTAACAGCACAGGCCTTTAGAACATCGGCTGCGGTGGCATTATCAATTAAGGCGCACAGTAAATGCTCAACTGTAATAAATTCGTGTCTAGCTGCTCGAGCGTCAACAAACGCCATATGCAAGGTAACTTCTAACTCTTGAGCAATCATGCTGCCTCCATCGTACATTGCAAAGGATGGCCCGCCTCGCGAGCCCTATCTACTACTTGGTGAACCTTGGTCGCAGCAACATCTTTAGTAAAGACACCACAAACGCCCTTACCCTCTAGATGAACCTGCAACATAATTCTTGTCGCACTTTCTTGATCTTTATGAAAATACTCCTGAATGATCATGACAACAAACTCCATAGGCGTGTAATCATCATTCAACAAAACAACCCGATACATTTTTGGAGGTTGAACTCTTTCTGACTGCCGATCCATAACGGTGGCCTGATCTTCCTCGAAAAATGGAAAATCAATAGGGTTAGGTTGGCGTGGTTTTTGACTCATGTTTCCTATTCTAAACACAACTTAACTTTCCAGTCAGAAGCTTATTTATTCCCAGCAATTTTTTCCAGTGCTATGAACAAATTTAGTATTTTTCACCACAAAATAAATCCTTCTGATACAGTTACTACCTGTAGTAACCTTGTACTTGCAACACTTATTATTTCAACATAAAGAAACATACCATCATGATCTCAAAACTACTTGCATCTTTGACACTTTCATTATTTGCTGCCGCTGCATTTGCTCAAGCACCTGCAACTGCACCTGTCGCTCCAGCACCACAAGCAGCTCCTGTAGCACAAGAACAGACTACAGAAAAATCTAGCGCGAAAAAAGCTAAAAAAGCTAAGCATGGAAAGAAAGCTAAGAAGTCAAAAAAAGCTAAACACGCAGAGTAAGCTGACAACTCATGTACAAGCGCTATCGGATCGCTACCACTGTATTCCTAGCGGTCTGTAGCGCTTTTTTGCACGCAGAACCACTACCGAGTATTGATCTACAAGCCGGTATTTATAAAATTCAAGCCGAAGTAGCTGCAACGCCAGCATCTAGGCAACTTGGATTAATGTATCGTGTTTATTTGCCTGCAAACAGCGGCATGCTCTTTGTTTTTGAAAACAAAGGTGCCAACTGTTTTTGGATGAGAAATACAAAAATTCCGTTAGCCATCGCATTTATCAATGATGATGGAAAAATTGTGAATATCGAAGAAATGAGTCCCATGTCGGATGACAATCACTGTCCGACTGCTCCAATTAAATATGCTTTAGAAATGAACCAAGGATGGTTCTCGAAAAAGGGTTTAAGTGCGGGCAATGTGATTTCAGGCATTCCCCGCCCCTAAATAATATAAGCCTAGCTTTCTGCAATAACTTTTACTTTTTATAAAAGTTATTGGTCTTAATTATTGGCTTTATTTTGGTTAATTTAGTTAATTAACCAAAGTGGCAAACGTAATGAACAGCTTGTTCAGCACGAATCACAAAGTATCCACCAGCCTCAACTGTCCATGATTGACCTGCAGTAAATGTTTGCTCAGGTGCGCCGTTAATGCTCACATAAGCCGTACCATCAACCATTTCCATGATTTCTTTGGTAGATAAATCAAAACGCAGTGTGCTTGGCAAAATAACGCCAACTGATTTGCGCTCACCACTTGGCAATGTCACTGTATGTGATACACATTTACCATCAAAAAATACATTGGCTTTTTTACCAACACTTACTTGATCAAATTGCATGTTTTATCCTGTTTAATTCTATGTTGTTTTGTTTGTTTACTTGTATCAGCTACCGCGCTTACGACGAGCATTGGCTGCAATACGCATACGCAAGGCATTTAATTTAATAAATCCGCCCGCATCAGCTTGATTGTAGGCGCCGCCATCATCATCAAATGTCGCAATAGTCTGATCAAATAAAGTGTATTTAGAATCTCTAGCTACAACTGTCACTGAACCTTTGTAAAGCTTAACGCGCACAAAACCACTCACGCTTTGTTGCGTATGATCAATTAATGTTTGCAAAGCTACTCGCTCAGGCGCCCACCAATAACCGTTATAGATCAAGCTAGCATAACGAGGCATCAAATCATCTTTAAGATGCGCCACTTCACGATCCAACGTGATACTTTCAATACCACGATGGGCTTTTAACAAGATCGTACCGCCAGGAGTTTCATAGCAACCACGGCTCTTCATACCAACATAGCGGTTTTCAACTAGATCTAAACGACCAACGCCATGTTTACCGCCGATTTTATTAAGCTCAGCTAATAACTCATGTGGTTTGTAACGCGTACCATTAATAGCGACGGCATCACCACACTCAAATTCAATATCCAAATACTCTGGAGCATCAGGCGCTTGCTCAGGTGCAACTGTCCAACGCCACATAGATTCTTCTGCTTCTGCTTTCGGATCTTCTAAATGACGCCCTTCATAGCTAATATGCAACAAGTTGGCATCCATTGAATAAGGAGCACCGCCTTGCTTATGCTTCATTTCAACTGGAATACCATGTTGCTCTGCATAAGCCAATAATTTTTCACGAGACAATAAGTCCCACTCACGCCATGGAGCAATCACTTTAATTGATGGCTCTAATGAGTAATAACCTAGCTCAAAGCGCACTTGGTCGTTACCTTTACCAGTCGCACCATGAGAAACCGCCTGAGCGCCCGTTTGATGAGCAATCTCAATTTGACGTTTGGCAATTAATGGGCGAGCAATTGATGTACCTAACAAATACTCACCTTCATAAATGGTATTGGCACGGAACATTGGGAAAACAAAATCTCTGACAAACTCTTCACGAAGATCATCAATAAAAATATTTTCTGGCTTAATGCCAAATTTAAGCGCCTTGGTGCGTGCAGGCTCTAACTCTTCGCCCTGACCCAAGTCAGCTGTAAAGGTAACAATTTCACAATGGTAGGTGTCTTGTAACCACTTCAAAATAACACTGGTATCAAGACCACCGGAATAAGCAAGAACTACTTTCTTAATATCTGACATATTTATCTACGATTTTTAAGTATTAACAAAATTACAATTTGCCACAAAGCAAGAATTCCATCAGTGCTTTTTGGACATGCAGACGATTTTCAGCCTCATCCCAAACAACACTTTGAGGGCCATCAATGACTGAAGCCGAAACTTCTTCACCGCGATGAGCTGGCAAACAATGCATAAAGAGAGCATCCGACTTGGCAGCACTCATCAAATCATCTGTCACCATCCAATGCTTAAATGCTTTCAAACGAGCTTGGTTTTCATCTTCATATCCCATGCTTGTCCACACATCAGTGGTCACTAAATCAGCATTCTTGCAAGCATCAACAGGCTTATCAAAAATTTTCAAATGATTTTTTGCTTCTGGGCTCAACATAGACTGATCTAATTGATAGCCCGGTGGCGCCGAGAAATTAACTTGGAATCCCAATAACTCAGCCGCCTGTATCCAGGTATAAGCCATATTATTAGCATCACCAATCCAAGCAACCGTCTTACCAGCAATCGATGAACGATGCTCAGTAAAAGTAAAGATGTCAGCTAAAACTTGGCAAGGATGATACTCATTCGTCAAACCATTAATGACTGGCACTCTTGAGTTACTTGCAAAACGTTCAATAATGTCTTGGCCAAATGTGCGAATCATGATGATATCAGTCATCCGGGAAATAACTTGCGCAGCATCTTCAACCGGCTCACCACGACCTAATTGGGTATCTTTAGTATTTAAAAATACAGCGTGACCACCCAACTGATGAATACCTGCCTCAAATGACAATCTCGTACGCGTCGAGTTCTTTTCAAAAATCATCGCTAATGTACGGTCATGTAAAGGATGCCAAGTTTCATAGCGTTTAAATTTTGCTTTCAGAAATGCCGAACGCTCCAATAGATAAGCGTACTCATCGGCACTGAAGTCGGTAAATTGCAGGTAATGCCTAACAGGAATATTCGATACCATAATTTTTAAACACTTGATTTATGCAAATATCTATTCAACAACTTATGAGACTGATAAAATCCTAGGGGTTATCCCTGATTATCAACTTATTTCAACAGCAAAGACATCGTGACAGCCAAACAATTCTTTATCCAAGGCTTAACTCACGACGGGAAACCCTTCAGACCCAGCGACTGGGCAGAAAGACTTTGCGGAGTGATGGCTCAATTTCGTCCAGAGGACGACTCTAGCGATCCTCGATTCACCTATTCACCGTACGTTAAGCCCGTCAATATTGCTGGCGTTAAATGCGTAGTAGTAGATGAACGACTAAGAGATATTGAACCCAAAGCCATGGATTTCGTCAAAAACTTCGCAAAAGACAACAATTTACCAATTGTTGAAGCCTGCGAAATTCCCGCTAAATCCTAAAACCTACAAATAAAAAACCCGCTCCGGATGAGGGAACGGGCTATTTGAAAGCCTAAATAAATTAGGCTGTCATACCTTTTACAGCAGCAGACAAGCGTGATTTTGTGCGTGCAGCAGTATTCTTATGCACAACCTTCTTGTCAGCAATCGTATCGATAGTCGCCTGAGCAGCTTGGAAAACCTTAGCTGCAGCAGCTTTATCACCAGCGTCAACGGCTTTACGCACAGACTTAATAGCTGTACGAAGACGTGAACGCAAGCTTGCGTTATGTTCATTTTGTGCAACGGCCTGGCGGGCGCGTTTACGAGCTTGGGCTGTATTTGCCATGTTTGTAACCTTTAGGGGTATTGCCAAAAGAAAAAGATTATAACTTATCTCGAGCAAGGCTACCACCCCTGAGAAAAATCTGTAAAACTACGCCTGTGAATTTATTATCAGCCGCCGCCAAAGTCAGTAGCCTAACGATGCTCTCCCGCATCACGGGACTATTACGAGAAACCTTAATAGCCCGTACTTACGGGGCTTCAGAGTGGACAGATGCCTTTAATGTGGCCTTTAGGATCCCCAATTTATTGCGTCGATTATTCGCTGAAGGGGCTTTTTCTCAAGCTTTTGTCCCTGTTTTAGGAGAAACCCACGCTAAAGAAGGCCAAGAAGGCACTGCTTTAATGGTTAGTGCGATTGCCACCCTGCTCTTCTGGGCCTTGGTTTTAACGGTTATGGCTGGGGTTTTTGCTGCCCCATGGATCATTTTCGTGGTCGCATCCGGCCTAAAAGCAAGCAATGCGCACGATACCAGCCTTATTTTGACCAGAATCATGTTCCCTTATATTGGGCTCATTTCTTTAGTTTCTCTATCAGCCGGCATATTAAATACCTATAAACGCTTTGCCGTACCAGCTTTTACCCCCGTTTTACTTAATTTATCCATGATTTTCTCGTCATGGCTCATCGCTCCTTATCTAGAAATACCTATCTATGCTCTAGGTATAGGTGTTGTTTTGGGTGGTATCAGTCAATTAGCTATCCAAATTCCCGCCCTGAAAAAAATTGGCATGCTGCCCAAAATAGGGCTGACTTGGGCCACCGTCAAAAAGGCTTGGCATCACCCAGGCGCCAGAAAAGTATTAACCCTAATGGGCCCTGCTCTCTTTGCAGTATCTGTGGCGCAACTTTCACTCATCATTAATACCAATATCGCCTCTCATTTGGCTGCCGGAAGTGTTTCTTGGTTATCTTATGCAGATCGGTTGATGGAGTTTCCCACCGCCTTATTAGGAGTGGCTCTTGGCACCGTTTTATTGCCCAGCTTAAGTAAAGCGAATGCTTCTGCCAACAAAGAGCAAATTGCAGATTTAATGGATTGGGGACTCAAACTGACATTTATTCTGGCAGCCCCTTCTGCGTTAGCTTTATTTTTATTTGGCCAACCACTCGCTGCCGTGCTCTATCACTATGGTCAATTTAACGCAGTAGATGTCCAAATGACGCAATCAGCGTTAGCCGCATACGGCGTGGGACTAATTGGCCTCATTTTGGTCAAAATCTTAGCGCCTGCTTACTACTCTCGCCAAGACATCAAAACTCCTGTTCGCATTGCCATACGCGTTTTAATCTTGACCCAACTAGCCAATATCGTTTTAGTACCTTGGTTAAATCACGCGGGCTTAGCGCTATCTATTGGTTTAGGTGCTTGCTTAAATGCTTGGATGCTTTGGCGTGGCCTAGCCAAATTAGGGGTTCTCAAGAAAAATGCGGGTTGGTTTAAATTTTTACTCAAGCTTAGTCTTGCATTAATTGGTATCGGCCTTATCTTGTATGTTGGCGCCCACCAACATAATTGGATCGAACTCAGACACACACCACTTATTAGAATTGGTTTATTAGCTGGATGGTTAATGGTGGCTGGCGCTACTTATCTTGGTATTTTGTGGATACTAGGATTTAGGACAGGTCATTTTTTATATAAAACAGAATAAATTAATTAGTTAGAACGTTTATGCCCACTCAACAATTAGACTACTTCACATCACTAGTCGCTGAGGATCAACACTTCCCCCTAACAGAGGCGGCTATCGCTGTGGCACAACACGCTTACCCAGATTTAATCGTTCAAAATATCATGGATGAAATAGATTTATTGGGAGATAAGTTAAAGCACCGCATCAGCAATGAAATGCCTGGATTACAAAAACTTCAGTTACTAAAATCTTATTTCTATAAAGATTTAGGATTTGGGCCTAATCGCAATGATTATTACGACCCTGATAACTCTTATATTCACAGTGTCTTGCAAACACGTCGCGGCATCCCTATTTCACTTGCTTTAATTTTCATGGAACTAGGCCAACAGATTGGCTTACCTATTAAAGGCGTGTCATTTCCCAATCACTTCATGATTCGCGTATCACTTCCACAAGGCGAAGTGATTATGGACCCGCTAACAGGCACCTCTTTATCTAAACAAGAATTACAAGAAATGCTAGATCCTTACCTAGATGCGCAAGGCTACCGTGGTGAATATCAATTACCTCTAGCAGCATTCTTAAGATCATCTAGCTCCAGAGAGATACTTTCTCGGTTTTTAAGAAACCTCAAAGCCATCTATACCCAACATGATCGCTGGGAAAGATTATTAGGCATTCAACAACGTTTGGTCATCTTATTGCCAGAGGCTATTGAAGAAGTAAGAGACCGTGGTCTAGCATTAGCCCAGTTAGATTACATTCGCCCTGCGATTGAAGATATGCAGCGCTATATTGACGAATCCCCCGAAGCGAGTGATCAAGACGAAATTCGTGAACAAATCATGCAGCTCGAACAGCAATCTCGTCATCATTAATAAAGATTCTATGAGACATGCGATTGCGGCATTGCCGGACACACTAATCAGTCAAATTGCAGCTGGCGAAGTTGTAGAGCGTCCCGCATCGGTTGTTAAAGAGGTTCTTGAAAATGCCATTGATGCTGGTTCAAGAGCCATTACGATCCGACTTGAAGAAGGTGGCACACAACGTATCTCCATTCAAGATGATGGGCAAGGTATTGCGCATGAGGAACTGATTTTGGCCGTCCAACGACACGCCACAAGCAAAATAAGATCCCTATCAGACCTTGAATCAGTTGCATCACTTGGATTTCGTGGAGAGGCGCTTGCTTCAATCGCCTCCGTATCAAGATTAACGATTACCACCAAAACTGCCACGGATGACCATGCTTGGCAAATATCAGTCAATGGCGGCCAAACAGTTGGCGCCATTTGCCCCTCATCAGGCCCATTGGGAACAACCATCGATGTGCAAGATTTATATTTCAATACGCCAGCAAGAAGAAAATTTCTAAAAAGCGCGGCCACTGAATTAGGGCATTGTCTAGATGTCATCCGCAGGATTGCCCTATCTAGACCGGATATTGCATTTGCCATTTGGCATAACGGCAAAGTCACAGAACGATGGAATTCTGGGAGTATTGAACAACGCGTTGACGCCATCTTAGGCGAAGAGTTCCACGAGTCTCGTCTTCCTATTGAGAACATCTCAGGCCCTCTTACATTGCGTGGCTATATCAGCAAGCCAACCGCTAGTCGTGCGCGCGCCGATCAACAATTTAGCTTTATCAATGGTCGATTTGTCAGAGACAAAGTCATTCAACACGCTATTCGTAGCGCCTACCAAGATGTCCTACATGGCGACCGACAACCTATGGTGGTTCTGTCACTTGAAATTGATCCAACATTGGTGGATGTCAATGTGCATCCAGCCAAAACAGAAGTGCGCTTCAGAGAGAGTGGGGCGGTCCATCAATTTATTTATAAAACAATTCAACATACACTAAGCTCTGGTGGCGGTAGCACATTACAAACAGTCACGTCTTCTTCCGCACATAATTTTGCAAATTCTGAAGCGGTAGCTCCATCGTGGTCTCATACAACAAGCAACCAACACCTACCGCTTAGCTCAGGAACCAAAGCCAATCTTGATAGCTTCTTCGCACGCATGGATGACAAGCACTTATCCAATCATCTATCAACCCAAACATCCATAGCAGAATCAAAAAACACCGAAGAAGATCTTCCTTTAGGTCATGCCATCGCTCAAATTCATGGCATTTATATCTTGGCGCAAAACAAACATGGCTTAGTACTAATTGATATGCACGCAGCTCATGAACGCGTACTCTATGAAAAATTAAAACAAGATTTAGCAAGCGGCATCAAAATACAACAACTATTAGTACCTGTTGTCATGCATGCTTCAGAACTAGAGGTTAGCAAAGCAGAGAGCCATAAAGAAATTTTGAGTCAAATTGGCTTTGATGTCGCTACGCTTTCACCCACACAGTTAGCCATCAGAACAATTCCCACCCTATTACAAAGAGCTGATCCAGGAACTTTATTAAGAAATTTATTAGCTGAATTAGATGCGACAGGCTCACAAGCGGTTTTAGATGCCGCACAGCATGAACGCTTAGCAACTCAAGCTTGTCATGCCGCAGTAAGAGCCCACAGATTACTCACTCTTACTGAAATGGATGCTCTGTTGCGCCAAATGGAACAGACTGAGCGAGCAGATCAATGCAACCATGGACGACCGACCTGGGTTCAATTAAGCATTTCAGATTTAGATAAATTATTCTTACGCGGTAGGTGAAGACATGAATCACCCACCAGTCATTGCTATTGTTGGCCCAACAGCAAGCGGCAAAAGCTCCATGTCAATGAGAGTCGCGAGCGTTGCCAAACAACACGGGCAGACAATTGAACTCATTAGCATGGATTCTGCATTGGTTTACAAAGGCATGGATATCGGCACAGCTAAGCCAAGCCAAGCAGAAATGTCAGAAGTCATCCATCATGGCATTAATATCTGCGAACCAGAAGACCCTTATTCAGCAGCCAAATTTGCAAAAGATGCTAAACAGTGGATTAGCGAGATTCGTCACCGTGGCAATATTCCTTTGATTGTGGGTGGGACGATGCTTTATTGGCGTGCATTAGCGCATGGCTTATCTGATATGCCGCCAGCAGCACCAGAAGTTAGAGTTGCCATTGAGAAAAAAGCTGCTCAACTAGGCTGGGCAGCAATTCATGAAGAACTCATGCAAGTCGACCCCATTACGGCTCGTCGCCTAGAAGTCAACGACACTCAACGTGTACAAAGAGCCCTAGAAATATTTTTAATTAGCGGCAAGCCTATGTCTAGTTGGATTGATCAAGAGCCAAAAGATAGTGGCCGGCATAGCGGGGAAATTCCCATCCAGTTCCGCTTGATCTCTATCGAACCATCTGATCGAGCCGTATTACATCAACGTATTGCGCAACGTTTTGACATCATGATGCAACAGGGATTTTTAGATGAAATGCGTCACTTACGCCAAAACCCTGCACTTACACCAGAACTACCATCTATGCGAGCAGTCGGTTACCGTCAGGCTTGGGAATATTTAGATGAAAAAATTTCTTTAGAGGAATTAAAAGACCAAGCTATTGCTGCCACTCGCCAACTAGCCAAACGCCAACTAACTTGGCTGCGAGGAATTGCTGATAGAGAAATATTTGACCCACTCAATCCATCGGACATGGATCGCTGTGAGCAAGTTTGCCTTGCTCACCATCAAATCATTTGAAAAGCTTTAAACAACGATTGTTTGATGAGCACCCGCTGGTCTAGCAACAATCTCACCCAACTGATACACCGTCTCACCAGTTGACTCCAATTGCGCCTTGGCTGTGGCTGCATCAGTCGCTTTTACAATCACAACCATACCAATACCGCAGTTAAACACGCGGTGCATTTCAGCATCTTCAACGCCGCCCTTTTCCTGTAACCACTGGAATAACTTTGGCAAAGTCCAAGCACTGCGATGAAGCACTGCCTGCGTATTTTCAGGCAATACGCGCGGCACGTTTTCGACAAGACCACCACCGGTAATATGAGCCATCCCTTTAACAGTCAATTGAGACATCAACGCCAACATTGATTTGACGTAAATACGCGTTGGCGCCATCACCACATCGCTTAATGTTTGACCGTGAAAATCATCTGTTGGCTTCGCACCAGCTCGATCAATGATCTTACGAATTAAAGAATAACCATTGGAGTGAGCGCCACTAGAAGCTAATCCTAAAATAACATCACCTGGAGCAATCGTCGTGCCATCGATCATGCCGGACTTTTCAACAGCCCCTACAGCAAAACCAGCCAAATCATATTCACCCTCAGGGTACATCCCCGGCATTTCAGCAGTTTCACCACCAATCAATGCACAACCAGCCAACTCACAACCCTTAGCAATACCGCCGACCACGGTTGCAGCTGTATCTACGGATAATTTGCCACAAGCAAAATAATCTAAGAAAAATAATGGCTCAGCACCTTGGACCAAAATATCGTTCACACTCATAGCCACAAGATCTTGGCCAACGGTGTCATGACGTTGCCAGTCAAAAGCCAATTTCAGCTTAGTGCCAACCCCATCCGTGCCAGAAACCAATACAGGCTCCTTATAGCGCTTAGGCACCTCAAAAAGGGCTCCAAAACCGCCAATCCCAGCCAAAACACCCTCACGCATCGTCTTTTTGGCCATAGGCTTAATGCGTTCAACAAGAGCATCACCCGCCTCCATATCAACACCAGCATCACGGTAAGAAAGGCCCTGAGATTGAGAAGAATTTGTAGAAGACATAGGTTTAAACGTATTTGATCAGTAGAATTTTGCAATTTTAGTGGATACGCCCTATCTATGGTCTCTTTATTGGTAACTTTCTTATCACTTTCACATGAACCCACGCTTTAAAGCCTTTATTTAGGCTCATCCAGGGTTTTATCCTGCACTGGGGTTAACTCATAATTTTTACGATTTTGAGGGGTTTTTACTGAATTTCATGAGTAATTTAGATCATAAGTCTGCAAAAAATACAAAGCCAGAGCCCAGCATCAACAGTAAAATCCGGCGGTGACTAAATCTCATTCACTCCCACGCCAAACAACTCTAGACTTAGGGCATATCCCTGAAGTTAGATTGAATACTTTCATCCCCACTGGGAATGAAAGTCTCATCGGCGCTTTACAAGCCTTAGAAAACTCCTGGGAAGAGGCATCACATTTAACCCCTAGAGTACCTAATATTGATCAAAGACTCATACATGCATGGGAGCTAGCGGATCGGGAAGAAGTCATATCTTATTAGCCATGCTCACAAAAGCAAACGATCTTCATATACCCGCTTTTCTATTGAATCAAAACAGCACACCTGATGAATGGCGCGAAGCGAGTGCAGAATTAGAAAATTTCTCTGAAAAAATAGCTCTACTCTGTGTTGACGATGTTGATTATTTAGATGAATTTAGCCAAGGGGCTTTATTCAGAATCCACAATCTCATCAAAGACTCCCCACGCCAAGTACTGATTACCACGAGCTCTTTACCACCAGCCAGCCTTCGGCTGCGTGATGATTTAAGAACGCGCTTAGCCTGGGGGCTTGTATTTCAAATGCATACCTTATCAGACGTGGAAAAATTAAATGCTTTAGAAAAAGCAGCTGCAGCTAGGGGTCTCAATCTCTCAAGCGATGTGGCACCGTGGCTGTTAAGGCACTTTCACCGCGACATGCCAAGCCTTATGGCACTTCTAGAAGCTATTGATGTGTACTCTTTAGAAACCAAGCGCGCTGTTACCTTGCCTTTAGTAAAAGAAATGCTTTCACCTAAAAATTAAGCATAATCACAATACATGACACAACTAGCATTATTCGACTTAGACCACACCCTACTACCCATTGATAGCGATCATGAATGGGGCCGATTTCTTGTCAAACTAGGGGTTGTCGATGCCGACCATTACGCTAGTGAGAATGAGCGTTTTTATGCCGACTACAAAGCTGGTCGTCTAGATATATACGGCTTTCTTCAGTTTGCGCTTAAGCCCCTCTCCGAGCACAGCAGAGAACAACTCAATATATGGCATGCTCAATTTATGCAGGAAATGATTCTGCCCAACTTACGCCAAAGCGCTCTAGATCTTGTTAAAAAACACCAAGACCAAGGTGATTTGTGTTGCGTCGTCACAGCTACCAATAGTTTTGTCACTAAACCAATTGTTAAAGCATTTGGGATTAATGACATTGTGGCAACTGAGCCAGAAGTCATTGGCGACCCTGAAACTGGTAACTTCTCAGGAAAAGTTTCGGGCACCCCCAACTTTAAAGAAGGTAAGGTGACACGCGTAACCCACTGGCTAGAGTCGAAGCAACTGAACTGGGATTCTTTAAATAATAGTTATTTCTATTCAGACTCTATCAATGACTTACCGCTGATGGAAAAAGTAAAACACCCTATTCCCACAAATCCAGATGACCGTTTACGTCAAAAAGCATCAGAAAGAAATTGGCCTGTTTTGGAGTTGTTTGCATGATCCGTCGTTTTATAGATCGCATTTTTAGCGCATCACCCAAGCAAAAAAAACTAATTCATGGACACCAAGTTGCCCCCAAAAAAATTAGTAAACGCTCGCACCACATTGACCCTGATTTACTATCAAAAAATGCGGTCAAGGTAACCCATGTTCTCCAAGATGCTGGCTACGATGCTTATATTGTCGGCGGAGCTGTACGTGACCTACTCTTAGGTATCGCGCCCAAAGATTTCGATGTGGCAACTAACGCCACACCTGAACAAGTACAAAAATTATTTAGGCGATCTCGTTTAATTGGGCGACGCTTTCAAATTGTGCACGTTACCTTTTACGGCAAAGAACGCCCAGAAATTATTGAAGTCTCCACCTTTAGAGCTCACGTACAAGCTGATGAGGCACATGTAGCAGCTAATGGTCGCATCCTCAGAGATAACGTCTGGGGTAGCCAAGCGGAAGATGCTACCCGCAGAGACTTCACCATCAACGCCATGTATTACGATCCGCAAACTGAGACTGTTTTGGATTACCACCATGGCATAGAGGATATTGCAGCAAAAACAATTCGCATGATTGGTGAACCAACACAAAGATATCGCGAAGATCCCGTAAGAATGCTGCGTGCCATCCGTTTTGCAGCTAAAACAAATTTCTCCATCGAGCCGCAAACACGAGCGCCACTAGAACTATTAGCAGACCTCATACAAGATGTGCCTAGTGCGCGCATTTTTGATGAGATTTTAAAATTGCTCATGTCTGGTCACGCTTGGTCATCCATTGCTCAGTTACAGGCAGCCGGACTTCATCACAAGATATTACCGTTAATTGATCAAATTACTGAGCACGAAGACCGTCTTAAATTTGTCAAAAAGTCTTTAGAAAATACAGATGCACGTATCAAATCTGGCAAACCTGTTTCCGCTGGATTTTTATTTGCCACCTTGCTTTGGCATGATGTCCAAGAAGCCTGGGTTAAATATGAACATCAAGATATGCCTGCTATACCAGCATTACACGCAGCTATCGATGAAGTACTAGAATCTCAAAAATCTTTTCTAGGCATGCAACGCCGCCATGAAGCGGATATGCGAGAAATCTGGACCATGCAGCCACGACTAGAAAAAAGAGTTGGGCGCTATCCATTTAGACTAGTAGAAACCAATAAATTTAAAGCTGGCTACGATTTCTTACTATTACGTGCTGAGGTTGGCGAGGTACCAACAAGCTTGGGCGAGTGGTGGACTCATTTTTGGTTAGGTGATGATGTACAACGACAAGAGCTCATGTCATCAGTCAAAACAACTACCAATGAAAGCGATGCACCCCATAAAAAGAGAAGGCGACGCACACGCTCCAAAAATGCAAAACCAAGAGCTCCTGAGCAAGCTAGCTAAAAAAAAGATAAAGTACGGGTAACAAAAATAAAAACGGGAAAGGTTTTACATGGCACTGGCCTTTATTGGTCTCGGCGGCAACATTGGTGATGCAAAACAACTCATCAAAGATGCCATTGTTTGCTTAGCTCAACGCCCAGAGTTAAGAGTGAAAACTCGTAGCTGCATGTATAAAAGTGCCCCCGTAGAAGCGACTGGTAATGATTTTATAAACGCTGTTATTTCTATTGAGACAGACATTTCTCCGAAAGAACTACTAACCATTTGTCTGCATGTAGAAAATCAGTTTGGTAGGGAACGTTCTTTTATAAATGCCCCTAGAACATTAGATTTAGATTTACTCATCTATGACCAAATAGAAATGGCTGATGAACATCTAACCATTCCACACCCACGGTTAACCCAAAGGGCTTTTGTACTTCTGCCTCTTTTAGAAATATCCCCAGATCTTGCTTTGCCTAATCTAGGTAAACTTTCACAATACCTTCAACAAGTTCAACATCAACGCATTGAAAAAGTTCAAGGCTGCTGTTGCCCAAGTAATAACATTTAGGGGTTAATATTCGCCCATGAGCTATTTACAAGACCCTAGCGCACCACGTGCACCAAAAACAATCTCCCAACTAAATACCATGTATCAGTCAGGAGAGAAAATTGTTTTCCTAACTGCTTATGAAGCCAGTTTTGCTGCACTCATGGACCATGCAGGTGTTGATGCCATCTTAGTAGGTGATTCTTTAGGCAATGTTATCCAAGGGCATCAAAGCACAACCCCCGTCACGATAGATGACATGGTGTACCACGTAGCATGTGTTGCACGAGGTAATCAATCAGCTTTTTTAATGGCTGATATGCCTTTTGCTAGCTACTCAACACCTGATCAAGCCATGGACAACGCAGCTCGATTAATGAGAGCGGGGGCGCAGATGGTCAAGCTAGAAGGCGGCGAATGGCTAGCTGACACCGTTAAATTTTTAGTTGATCGTAGCGTGCCTGTATGTGCACATTTAGGTCTAATGCCCCAATCAGTACACACTTTAGGCGGCTTCAAAGTTCAAGGGAAATCACCTGAATCAGCCAAAAAACTTATGACTGAAGCTAAATTACTTCAGGATGCTGGCGCACAAATGCTTTTATTAGAAGCCATTCCTTCAGATTTAGGCAAACAAGTGACAGAAGCGATTCAGATACCAACTATTGGTATTGGGGCTGGACCTGACTGCTCAGGCCAAGTATTAGTCATGCATGACATGTTAGGCGCATTCCCAGGACGAACACCTAAATTTGTAAAAAATTTCCTAGAAGGTCAAGGTTCAATTGAGGCTGCTGTCACAGCTTATGTCAAAGAGGTCAAGGGGGGAACCTTCCCCGCCCCTGAACACTGCTTTAAATCTTAAATCTAACTAAGATCTTCAGTTAAAAAAATCTTTAACTTTGTTGATCCAGCTTTTTTGTTGAGGGTTATGCTTCGCACCCCCTTCTTGAATGCTGTCATCAAACTGCTTTAATAGTTTCTTTTGAGCATCCGTCAATTTAACAGGCGTCTCAACCAACACATGGATATATAAGTCGCCAGGTAATGCCGTTCTTAAACTCTTAATGCCCTTAGAGCGCAATCTAAATGTTTTACCACTTTGCGTTCCCTCGGGCACATCAAAACTAGCCTTACCAGATAAAGTCGGCACCTCTATTTCCCCACCCAAAGCAGCCACCACAAAAGAAATAGGCATCTGACAATGCAAATCATCACCATCACGCTCAAATACTGCATGCTGCTTGATGTGAACCTCTACATATAGATCTCCACTAGGACCGCCATTAACACCAGGCTCACCATTACCAGCAGAACGAATCCTCATGCCATCATCAATACCCGCTGGTATTTTGACTTCTAATGTTTTTTGAGATTTAAGTGTTCCTACACCATGACACTTCTTACATGGCTTTGGAATATATTTGCCAGAACCACTACAACGAGGGCAAGTTTGTTGCATGGAGAAAAATCCCTGAGCAACCCTAACCTGTCCCGCACCATGGCAAGTTGTACATGTTTCAACTTTTGAACCTGGTTCTGCACCATTGCCACCGCATGAGTCACAGCTTGACCAACTGGGCACACGTATTTGTGTCTCATGACCCAAAGCAGCTTCTTCAAGCGTAATTTCCATGCTGTAGCGCAAATCAGCGCCACGATAGACTTGAGGACCACCGCCCCCACGACCAGCACCACCTCCAAAGATATCCCCAAAGATATCCCCAAAAGCATCTGAGAAACCACCGAAACCTTGGCCACCTCCACCAAAACCACCCATATTAGGGTCAACGCCGGCATGACCATATTGATCATAAGCAGCACGTTTCTGAGGGTCAGAGAGCATCTCGTAGGCTTCTTTAGCCTCCTTGAACTTATCCTCAGCTTCTTTACTGTCAGGATTGCGGTCTGGGTGATACTTCATTGCTAGCTTACGATAAGATTTTTTAATCTCATCGTCGCTAGCATTTTTAGCTACACCTAGAATCTCATAAAAATCACGCTTGTTAGCCAAAACTATTCCTTACTTCTTGTCGTTTACTTCCTTGAAATCAGCATCAACGACATTGTCGTCTTTTGGCTTAGCAGCTTCACTAGGCGCACCCGCTGCCGCTTGCTCTTTTTCTGCCATAGCTGCATATACTTTCTCACCTAGCTTTTGGCTAACCTTACCAAGCTCTTCAGTTTTAGCAGTAATAGCTTCTTTATCAGACCCTTTACTTGCCTCTTCTAAATCTTTTAAAGCTGTCTCAATTTTTTCTTTCTCACCAGCTTCAAGACTTGCGCCATGCTCTTCCATCGCTTTTTTAGTTGAGTGAACCAATGCTTCAGCCGTATTTTTAGCATCCACCAATTCACGCAACTTACGATCTTCATCAGCATTCACTTCCGCATCTTTCACCATGCGTTGAATCTCTTCTTCTGATAAACCTGAGTTAGCTTTAATGGTAATTTTGTTTTCTTTACCAGTTGCTTTATCTTTAGCACCCACATGCAAAATACCATTCGCATCAATATCAAAAGACACTTCAATTTGTGGTGTACCACGGGCTGCTGGAGCAATACCTTCCAAATTGAACTCACCCAAAATTTTATTAGCAGAGGCCATTTCACGCTCACCTTGGTAGACTTTAATCGTCACCGCTGGTTGATTGTCCTCAGCCGTTGAGAACACTTGAGCATGTTTAGTTGGAATGGTTGTGTTCTTCGTGATCATTTTTGTCATCACACCGCCCAAAGTCTCGATACCCAAAGACAATGGTGTTACGTCTAACAACAAGACATCTGTACGATCGCCAGACAATACCGCACCTTGAATGGCCGCACCAACCGCCACTGCCTCATCAGGGTTAACGTCTTTACGTGGTTCTTGACCGAAAAACTCTTTAACCTTTTCTTGAACCTTAGGCATACGAGTCATACCGCCTACCAAAATCACATCATGGATATCGCCCACTGACACGCCAGCATCTTTAATCGCTGTGCGGCATGGCTCAATCGTGCGCGCAATCAAGTCTTCAACCAAAGACTCTAACTTTGCACGAGTCATCTTGATATTCAAATGCTTTGGACCAGAAGCATCTGCCGTAATGTATGGCAAGTTAATGTCTGACTGTTGACTTGAAGACAACTCAATTTTTGCTTTTTCAGCAGCTTCTTTTAAACGCTGTAATGCCAATACGTCTTTTGAAAGATCAACACCTTGTTCTTTTTTGAATTCAGCAATGATGAAATCAATAATGCGCTGGTCAAAGTCTTCACCGCCCAAGAATGTGTCACCGTTTGTAGACAACACTTCAAACTGCTTCTCACCATCCACATCAGCAATTTCAATAATGGATACGTCAAATGTACCGCCACCCAAGTCATAAACAGCAATCTTACGGTCGCCTTTTTCTTGCTTATCCAAACCGAAGGCTAATGCAGCAGCTGTTGGCTCGTTAATAATGCGCTTCACTTCTAAGCCAGCAATACGGCCAGCATCTTTTGTTGCTTGACGTTGGCTGTCATTGAAATAAGCAGGCACTGTAATAACAGCTTCCGTTACCTCTTCACCCAAATAATCTTCGGCTGTTTTCTTCATCTTACGAAGAACTTCAGCTGAAATTTGTGGAGGAGCCATTTTATTACCGCGTACTTCCACCCATGCATCACCGTTATCGGCTTTAGCAATGGTGTACGGCATCAAATCAATATCTTTTTGAACTTCTTTTTCTTCAAACTTACGACCAATCAAACGCTTCACTGCATACAAAGTATTACGAGGATTCGTTACTGACTGACGCTTAGCTGGAGCACCCACCAAAATCTCACCATCTTCCATATAGGCAATGATGGATGGGGTCGTACGAGTACCCTCCGCATTTTCAATTACTTTAGGTGTATTACCCTCAATAACTGATACACATGAATTGGTTGTACCTAAGTCGATACCAATAATTTTCGCCATGCTTAAACTCCTAAAAATGTTTTATATATTTAATTTGAGGACTTGATGCTGTTTTTCAAGTGCCTCTTGAATTATTTGGGCTGACTCACCGTCACTAGTGCTGGCCTTAAGATACGATCAGCAATCAAATACCCCTTTTGCAAAACGGTCACTACCGTATTTGCCTCTTGCTCTGCTGGCACCATCGCAATCGCTTGGTGGCGATGCGGGTCAAATTTTTCCCCTATAGGATTAATTTCTAAAACACGACCCTTTTCTAAAGCAGCCATTAACTGCTTTAGGGTTAACTCAATACCCTCTTTCATCTTGGCTGAGTCTTCACCGCTATCCATTAATGCAGCGTTCAAACTATCCATCACTGGCAATAAGTTCTCAGCAAAACCCTCAATCGCAAACTTATGGGCCTTAGCCACTTCTTCCATCGAGCGACGACGGGCATTCTCAACTTCAGCTTTAGCGCGTAAAAACTGATCTTGGTGCTCTTGTAATTGCGCCTCTAAAGCCGCAATGACTTCTTCTGGAGTTGCTGGCACAGGAGGAGTCGCCTCAGCTGTCGCCGATAAATATAACTCATTGTTTTCTTTAGAATTTTCTTGATTATTTTGTTCGCTCATACGGTATTTATCCATTCAACAAATACCGATATGGGGGCTTATTCCATCATTTCAAGCCCCAGGGGGTAAATTATTATTTGGCGCCCATTTCCTTTGCGCGCAGAGCTCTAGCCTCTGATACCAACTGGGATTCAATTTGAGTGGGCCACCCGCCTAAATGATCAGCAGCAATTGCATCCAAGCCCATCACCCAAGAAGAGGCATCATTCAAACAAGGAATATAGCGATACTCTTTTCCACCAGCCGCCAAAAACTCATCCCGCACTTCCATGGCAATTTCTTCTAGGGTTTCCAAACAATCCGCGGGAAAGCCTGGGCAAAAAACATCTACACGCCCCACCTGGTTTTTTGCAAAAGACTCAATCGTTGGCGCAGTGTAGGGCTTTAGCCACTCCGCCTTACCAAAACGCGATTGAAATGTCACAAGCGCTTGATCCGCAGTTAAACCTAAAGCTTCGCGCAACAAACGTCCTGTTTTATGACACTCACAATGATAAGGGTCCCCCTTATCCAAAGTTCTTTTAGGCACACCATGGAATGAAAACACCAACTTATCGCCACGCTCAAAATCAGGACGCCCATTTAGTTGCCAAGACGCCTCTACTTGCTCTTTGAGAGCCTGGATATAAGCGGGGTGATCGTGATAATGCTTAATCAATCTCAACTCAGGTTGATTGCGCCAAGTCGCCAAAATTCTAAATATTTCATCAAAAGTAGATGCGGTCGTCGTAGCTGAGTACTGTGGATATAAAGGCAAGACCAATAATCGACTCACACCTGCATCACGCAATTTATTTAAAACAGATGGCAGACTCGGTTGACCATACCTCATGGCTAGCTCAACAATGACTTGCTTGCCTTGAGATAAGAATCTTTTTTCCAAAGCAAGCGCTTGGTTTTTTGAATGAACCAACAATGGTGAGCCACCAGTTGCCCCTTGCATCCAAATACTCGCGTACTTTTTTGCAGAGGCCTTAGAGCGAATAGGCAAAATAATGAGATTCAAAATACACCACCAAATAACACGGGGTATTTCAACGACTCTTGGATCTGATAAAAATTGTTTTAAATAACGTCTAACGGCACTAGGGGTTGGCGCATCAGGAGTTCCCAAATTAACCAATAAAACAGCCGTACGTTCTGACTGGTGATGATGTGCCATAAGAGTTAATTGCTCCGTTCTTGGTTATTTTTTAGATACATCGCTACTTATACTTAACGCACTAGAAAGAAGCTTTGCAGTCACATCCACGATGGGGATGACACGCTCATAAGCCATTCTAGTCGGGCCAATAACCCCCAAAGTTCCTACAATTTTGCCATCGACGTTATAAGGGGCGGTAATCACAGCCATATCTTCCATCGGCACCAATTCGCTTTCACCTCCGATGAAAATTTGCACGCCATCTGCGCGAGAAGATACATCTAACAGCTGTAGCAAACTAGTTCTTTCTTCAAAAATACCAAATAGACGCTTTAATTTTTCCATATCAGACGATAAATCGCCGACGCTTAATAAACGTCGCTCACCTGATATTACGACCCCAGCGTCAGCATTAGAAGTTTCAGTGCCTGCCTTAACAGCAGCCTCCATCAAAGCCGCTATATCTGTCTTCAACCCTCTTAACTCTTGGCGCAAACGCTCTTGCACAGCGTAAAAGCTTAAACCTGCAAATTGGGCATTCAGGTAATTAGCAGCCTCTACTAACTCTGAGGGTTTGTAATCCCGATCAGTCAGGATGATTCTATTTTGAACATCACCATCTGGGGTCACCAAAATTAGCAAAATTCGCTTTTCTGATAAGCGCAAGAATTCAACTTGCCTAAATAATTCGGAACGCCTAGGAGTTAATACAACACCAGCAAAAGAAGATAAATTTGATAGTACCTGGGCCGCCGCTGCCACCACCCGTTGCGGAGCATCCGCGTGAATAGCTCCCTGAGCTTCATTAGCAATCAGCTGCTCAATTGGCTTGACCGAAAGCATCGTATCAACAAATAAGCGATAACCCTTAGGCGTTGGAATGCGTCCAGCAGACGTATGAGGACTAGAGATAAACCCCATTTCCTCAAGGTCAGCCATCACATTACGAATTGTTGCCGCTGATAAATCTAAGCCTGAAAACCTAGATAGAGCACGCGAGCCAACGGGCTGCCCGTCAGCGATATAGTGCTCAATGAGAGTTTTAAGTAGGCTTTTTGATCGATCGTCCATCATTTACTAATTGTAGGGCTAATTGGGCTATGGTTTAATCAACAACATGTCAAATCTTAAGACAAAATCAGTAAATAGCCATTTCAAGAAAATTGCCCTTGTCGGCAAGTATCAAGCAGATGGCTTTGCAGAAATGCTCAACACTCTAGCCAAGGCCCTAAGCTCTTGGGGAGGCGAAGTATTTATTGAAGCAGAGACTGCTAAACATACTGGCATCTCAAATGTTAAAACTGTTCGAGCTAAAGAATTTAGCTCCACAGTCGATTTGGTCATCGTGCTCGGTGGTGACGGTACGATGTTAGGCATTGCTAGGCAAGTTGCCGGCGAAAATATCCCCCTCATTGGTATCAATATGGGTACTTTAGGGTATATGACTGATATCCCTCTTCAGGATGCCCAGTCTGTACTAAAAGATATGCTCAACGGGGAGTATCAGTCAGATACACGCTACTTACTAGAAGCCGAAGTCTTTAGAGATAATGAATTAATTGGATCCGGTTTAGCTCTCAATGATGTTGTCGTGAATCGTTCCGGTATGTCAGGCATGCTAGAGCTATCAGTTCATGTGAACAATCAATTTATGTATAACCAGCGCTCGGATGGGCTCATCATCGCCACCCCAACCGGATCAACAGCTTACGCCATGTCAGTTGGAGGCCCCATTCTCCACCCATCCGTTGAAGCCATCGTTCTAGCCCCTATTGCACCTCATGCTCTATCCAACCGCCCCATCGTTTTACCCCATGATGCACACATTGTTGTAAAACTAGCTGGCGGCAAAGATGTGAGCGTTAATTTTGATATGCAATCACTCACCAACTTAAAAGTTGGCGACCAAATTAAAATTAATCGATCTACAAAAACAGTGACTCTTTTACATCCGTTTGGGCACAGCGACTACCTAGCACTACGGAAGAAATTGCACTGGAATGAATATCCATCATCTTTTTAAATATGCTTTGCAGCCTTTCCATTCGCGACTTTGTTATTGTCGATGAGCTAGATATTGATCTGGAAAAAGGATTTACCGTCCTAACCGGAGAGACTGGTGCGGGCAAATCTATCTTGCTAGATGCTCTCTCGCTAGTCTTAGGAGAAAGAGCTGACCCCAGTCAAATTCGCGAGGGCAAACAAAAAGCAGAAATATCGGCTATTTTTTCTTTGGCAGGTCAACTTCAGCAATCTATTAATGCTTGGTTAGATCAAGAAGGCTTTGGGGCAGAAGACCAAGGGCAGACCCTCATTCTGAAGCGCTTGATTGACTCTAACGGCAGAAGCCGTGCTTTTATTAATGGCAGCACAGCCACACTCAACCAATTAAATAACCTAGGTGATCAGTTAGTTGATATTCATGGTCAACACGCACATCAACTCTTATTAAAAGCAGGGGCTCAACGCAACTTACTAGATAACCAAGCCAATCTAGGCGAACTAAGCCAACAAGTAGCTAAATTATTTAACCAATGGGATAGCGCCAAGAAACAACTAGAAAATGCCAAACAAGCTGGTGAAAATCTCCAACGCGAACAAGAACGTCTCACATGGCAACTTGAGGAATTAGACACCTTAGCCCCTAAAGAAGGTGAATGGGCTGAAGTTGAAATAGAACATGCCCGCCTTGCCAATGCTGCCAAATTAATTGAAGGGTCACAAAATGCCCTTCAGCTGATTGAGGAGCAAGAAGGTAATGCCGAAGAATTACTATCTAAAGCTTTCAGCGAAATCGAGGATTTAGCCAAACTAGATAACAATTTAGAAGATGCAAGAATCGCCATTGAATCTGCGCAGATTCAACTTGGCGAAGCAGGGCACAGTCTTAATCGCTACCTACAAAAAATTGATGTAGATCCAGATCGGCTTGCAGAAGTTGAAGAACGCCTTAAAGCATTACACACCGCCGCAAAAAAATTCAAAGTCTTGCCTGAAGCATTACATCTAGCTTGGCAAGATGTACAAGAAAAAGTATCGGCCATTCATGATGCGCAAAATTTAGAAGCTTTAGAAAAAAACCTAAAGTCCGCTCATGCAGCCTATATGAAGGAAGCTAAGGCTCTTAGTCTTCAACGCACTAAAGCGGCTAAGTTACTAGAATCAGCAGTAACAGCGGCCATGCAAGACTTATCTATGGCAGGCGGTCAGTTTGCAATTGAACTCACTGAGTTAACGCATGAGAGTGCCCACGGTCTAGAACAGGTTGAATTCCTAGTAGCTGGCCATCCAGGCGTAACACCTAAACCCTTATCCAAGGTTGCATCAGGTGGCGAACTAGCTCGTATCAGCTTAGCTATTAGTGTTATCACCTCCAAGCATAGCCAAGTGCCCACATTAATTTTTGATGAGGTTGATTCTGGTATTGGCGGAGCCGTAGCAGAAACGGTTGGCAAACGCTTAAAAGAATTGGGGCAAGTCCATCAAGTACTTTGCGTCACACATCTAGCTCAAGTAGCAGCTCAAGGACATCAACACTGGAAAGTTGAAAAACATAGCTCCAATAATGTCACCACATCAGGCATTACCAGTTTAAGTAGAAACGATCGCGTAGAAGAAATTGCCAGAATGCTAGGCGGCACAGAAATTACGGACACGACTAAACGTCATGCCCGTGAATTACTAGGTAATTAAGCCATCCCCAACACTAGTTGCCAGAGTTTCTGAACGGCACTTCTTGCAGATTTAAGTCGATCGTCCATTTCTTCTAATTTGATACGCGTTTTATCCGCACCATCTAAACGAATACGGTGTTGATATTCACGATACAAACGATAAGCATTAGCCACCTCTAACGCCAATGAATTAGGGATTAGACCAGCCTCACCCGCATTCATCAATAAAGCAATATTGCCCCAATTACCCAATAGCTTTTGATGATCATGACTAAATTGCAACACTAAGTACTGAACGATGAACTCAATATCAACCATGCCACCGCGATCGTGCTTAATATCAAATTGCCCAGAATCGTTGGGGTGACCATCCGTCACTTTTTGGCGCATAGAAATAATCTCTTGCTTTAGAGTGGCAGCATCTCGCACCTGACTTAGAACAGCATGGCGAATTTCTTCAAATTGCCGGCCAATATTTACATCCCCAGCACAAAAACGTGCCCTTGTTAAAGCTTGGTGCTCCCAAACCCATGCAGAGTTATCTTCTTCTCTTAATTGATAACTTCTAAAGGAGTCAATATTGGTAACCAACAAACCCGCCGTACCATTAGGTCTTAAGCGCGTGTCAATTTCAAACAAAACACCCGCAGAAGTAGCGGTTGTTAACCAAGCAATGAGCCGGCGAGCAAACATGGCATAGCGTTCTGAAGCTTCCTGGTCCTCACTAGGCGCATCATATAAAAACACCACATCCAAATCGGATGCATACCCCAATTCTTTGCCGCCCAATTTGCCATATGCAATCACGGCAAATTTAGGCTTCTGAGTAGGCTCTAGTCGATATTTCTTTGCAATAATTGGCCAAATCCGCTCAAGCGCCAACTCCAAAATCAAATCAGCTAAAGCTGAGAGGCGATCACTAACCTTTTCAATGGGCAAAGGTTTTTCTCGACCAATACCAAGCTCCGCCAATAAAGTTAAAAAAGTTTCTGTGTGATGCACTTGCCTTAATACATCCATGGCCTGATCTGAATGATCACCCTGCTCAATTGCATCATCCAAAAGAATATTGGTTTCAGCTTTTAATTTCGTCCAATAAAGCTC
>Ga0228699_1000088_pt1 | contig 90927 bp, 85 predicted proteins | sample McNCre217_Aug_MG_FD_178016 | JGI IMG/M metagenome (GOLD analysis project Ga0228699, IMG submission 178016) | Freshwater microbial communities from McNutts Creek, Athens, Georgia, United States - 2-17_Aug_MG | ecosystem: Environmental > Aquatic > Freshwater > Creek | place: USA: Georgia... | reverse complement strand
CCGCGGAGCATGCCGCGAGCCTGAGTCTGATAGGCGTCGCGAAGCATCGAGTATGGGGCGTGACCGAGGCTAGGGAGTTTAGTTCCCGGCCCGACGGATCCAAGCACCCAGCGCGGCTTGGCCTCGGTGGTGTATTCGTCTGCTACTTCGCGGGCAACCGCGGCACCGGCCTGAGCCAGTTCCTCAATGCGGTCCTCGATGCCGTATTCGGCCAGGTTTGCCCAGTTGGCACCAAAGGTGTTGGTCTCAATGGCCTCGGAACCAGACTCCAGGTAGCGGGCATGAATTGCCTTGATGATGTCCGGGCGGGTGACGTTTAGGACTTCGTTACAGCCCTCGTAGTTTTGGTAGTCCTCGAGGGTTGGGCCAGCGGCCTGAATCATCGTTCCCATGGCGCCATCGGCCACCACGACACGGCTACGAATTGCCTCTAAAAGGGCTTGAGAACGGGGAGTAAACATACGTAACCCAGTCTACCCGCCGTTAAACTTGGAGGGATGTCACAGTATGTAACTCCTCCCCGCACTCCCCTGACCAGCGACACCAGGCTCGGTGTTTTTGAGACGCTGCAGCAGCGCGCTGCCCGCGGCGAAAAGGCGCTCTCGTTCGAATTTTTCCCACCGAGGGAAGGCGCCGAAGATGCACTGTGGCAAACCTTCGAGGACGTGCTTGGCGTAAACGCCGACTTTGTCTCCGTGACCTATGGTGCCGGCGGGTCAAATCAGGAGAAGTCTTTCGAGGTTCTTGGCCGCATGGCCCCCGAGATCTTGACCGTGGGTCACCTCACCTGTGTTGGCGCCAGCCGTGCCAGTTCGCTTGCCACCATCGAACGTTTTGAGCAGTTGGGTGTGCACTCGGTGCTGGCACTGCGCGGCGATGCGCCTAAGGATGACCCAGAGGCGTTGGCCAAGGGCGAGCTAAAGTCTGCGCTGGAATTGGTTGAGTTGGCGCACTCCAACACCGGCTTGGAGATTGGTGTAGCCGCTTTCCCGGAGAAGCACCCGGAATCCCCGGACCTTGCACATGACGCCCGCTTGCTGTGGCAAAAGCAGGCTGCCGGCGCATCCTTTGCGGTTACCCAGCTATTCTTCGGCGTGAACTTCTACACCGACCTAGTTAAAGCCGGCACCGAAGCCGGCGTGAACCTGCCGATTGTTCCGGGTCTGATGCCGGTTTCCAACGCCAAACAACTGTTGCGCATGGCGGCGATGTCTGGTGCCCACGTTCCAGCCGAACTGGCTCACCAGCTGGAAACCGCCGATGAAGCGACCGCGCGCAAAATCGGCATGGATTACACCGTCAAACTTGGCCGCGACTTGCTTGCTGCCGGGGCGCCTGGTCTGCACATTTTCACGCTGAACAAGTCTGAGGCGGCGCTTGAGCTTGCCGCCGGCGTAGGCCTCATTTAGCTCCAAGCGATTGCGGCTTTTCACTATGGTCGCGCCTGAACTAAGTTGTACCCGGTTGCCGGTAGCCTGTGGCTATGCAAGATGGTCAGCAGGAATTCGTGTTTGAAGAGCCGGAGCTTTTGCCCTGGGCTAAACAAATTGTGGTGTTTGACACCGAGACCACCGGCCTAAACCTGCAAACCTCACGCATTGTTACCGCCTGTGTTGCGGAGCTCGATGCCGAAGGCCAGCTGGCAACCCCGGCGCTGGAATGGCTAGCCGACCCAGAGGTCGAGATTCCAACCAGTGCCTCTGATGTTCATGGCATTACCACCGAGATGGCTCGTGGCATGGGCCGCCCAGCTAAAGAAGTTGTCGCCGAAATCCTCGCCGCCCTCCGCGGGTACCTGGAGCGTGGCATCCCTGTTGTGGCGTATAACGCGCCATACGACTTCACGATTTTGCACTGGGAAGCCATCCGCCATGGTCTCACTCCCCTAGACCCAAGACCGATCCTGGATCCACTGGTTATGGACCGTGCTGTTGACCAGTTCCGCAAGGGCAAACGTAGGCTAGAGAACGCCGCTCTGTTTTACGGAGTGGAACTTAGCGATGCCCACAATGCCACGGCCGATGCCGTTGCATCTGGTCGGGTTCTGCAGGCGATGGTGCGTAAGTTTGGTTCCAAACTTTCGAGCGATGTGAACGCTGTGCATGATGCCCAGGTGCAGTGGTCCGCCGCCCAGGAGGCCAGTTTTGCCAAGTGGATGCGCAGCAACGTCAACCCAGATTTCGTTGAGAACATCGGTTGGCCTCTGAAACTGGCTGCCGGCGATGCCGGAGCGGTTGATTAGGCAAGCTCCGCCAAGCCGGTTATATAGTCCAGCTCCGCCAGCCGAGCGACCAATCGGCTTATTTGTACATAAAGCGAAAACCCCGACCGAAGTCGGGGTTTTCCAAGTTTTTACTAGGCGCCGAAGCCACCGAGCGTAACGTGTACGTTACGCGCCGAAACCCTTGTAGCGTGCGTTGAAGCGCTCTACGCGGCCAGCGGTGTCCATGATGCGCTGCTTACCGGTGTAGAACGGGTGCGAAGCCGACGAGATTTCAACGTCGTACAGCGGGTAGGTCTGGCCGTCTTCCCACTCGATGGTCTTGGTGGTCTTGACGGTGGAGCGGGTGAGGAACTTCTCGCCCGATGCGAGGTCGCGGAATACCACTGCGGTGTAGGTTGGGTGGATGTCAGCCTTCATGGCAATACTTCCTTCGTAAAAATCGGGTCTTTGTTGAAAAATTTGGGGGTTATGCAAAGAGCACTAAAAGAAAATCATACAGGATTTTCTGTCTAGACTCTAGTCACTATGAATCTGTTGTGGCTGGGTCCGATTGCTCTGTACGCGTTTGTTACGGCGTTTACGCCCGGCCCAAACAACATGATGCTGCTGGCTTCTGGAACCAATTTCGGTCTTCGCAGAACGATCCCGCACATGTTCGGCATCACGCTCGGTGTGTTTGTGATTCAGATGGCAATTGGGCTCGGGCTCGGCGAGATCTTCAAGCTGCTCCCCTGGCTCTACCTGGTGTTGAAAATCGCCAGCATGCTGTACCTGTTGTATCTGGCGTTCAAGATCGCAACCAGCAGCGCGCCTAGTGGCACCGATGGTAAACAGCGCGGTAAACCGATGACACTGCTTAGTGCGGCCGCGTTTCAGTGGATCAACCCCAAGACCATGATCATCAGTATCGGTTTCTTGTCTACCTACCTGCCGGCTAATCCCCCGTTTGGTCGACTACTGAGTGCCGTGTTGGTGAACACCGTTATTGCCCTGGCTAGCACGGTCACTTGGGCGGGCATGGGTGTTGTGGTTCAGCGCTACCTGCAGAATCCGCGAGCCATCCGCACCTTCAACTGGGTGATGGCAGCGCTGCTGGTGGCCTCGATGGCCCCAGTCATCTTCGGCGAATAGATCGGCGGGCAGAGCAGGAACGACCTGCCAAGACTTGAGCCGAAGTTTGTGCGACCGGGCGAAGCAGGTCGGAAAAAAGGCGGTGCGACCGGGCGAAGCAGGTCGGAAAAAAGGCGGTGCGACCGGGCGAAGCAGGTCGGAAAAAGGCGGTGCGACCGGGCGAAGCAGGTCTAACTAAAAGGCGGTTAGTGCTTTAGGGTGCGAGCGCGGTAGCGTCCATCGGCGGTGTCAACCGCGATGCGCATACCGAAGGCCTCGCTGATGTTTTCGCTGGTCAGCACGTTCTGGATCTCACCCTGCGCAAAGACGCCGCCCTCGGACAGAATCATCGCGTGAGTGAATCCGGTTGGAATCTCTTCCAGGTGGTGAGTGACCATCACGATTGCTGGGGCGTATGGGCTTTCGGCGTACTGGCCAATCAGGTTCACGGTCTGTTCGCGGGCGGCAAGGTCCAGGCTCGCAACCGGCTCGTCAAGCAGCAGCAGCTCTGGGTCTGGCATGACCGCGCGGGCAATCTGGGCACGCTTCTTCTCGCCGTCGGAGAGGCTGCCGAAACTGCGCTCCGCAAAATCACCGAGGTCCCACTCGCTAAGAACGCGCAGTGCGCGACGCTCGTCGATTGATTCGTATTGCTCGTTCCAGCGTCCAATGACGCCGTGGCTGGCGGTCATCACCATGTTGAGCACAGATTCCATAAGTGGAATGCGGTTTGCCAGTGCAGACGATGCGAAGCCGATGCGCGGACGTAACTCGGTGATGTCGCTGTGACCAAAGTCGTGACCCAGCACCTGAGCGGTACCGGTGCTTGGGTGAATCTGGGTGGCGATGATGCGCAGCAGAGTGGTCTTTCCGGCGCCATTTGGACCAATGATGACCCAGCGCTGGTTGCCCTCCACCTGCCAATCAATGTTCTTGAGGATGGCATTGCCATCGCGGACCACCGAGACGTCGTGGAGATTGATTACAGCCATGAAAGAAGCCTATTAGTTGGCGGCTCTGAAGCTCGCCATTGACGTGCCTCTTGGCTCAAAAAACAGCTAACCGCACGCAACTAAGGAACGATTGCGTGCGGTCAGCTAGCGGTACTAGTTGCCTTCGATGGCCTTGCGGTAAACCTGCAGTGTGGTCTCGGCGATTGAATCCCAAGAGAAGTGGTCTTCGACGCGCTTGCGACCGGCGGCACCGAAAGCTGCCAGATCACGAGACTCTAGTGCGGTATTCAAGGCTGCGGCTAGGTCACCGACAAACTTGGCTTCGTCAAGTGGCTTTCCCGATCCGTCGCTTAGCTGCTCGATTGGTACTAGGAGACCGGTCTGTTCGTGGGCAACAACCTCGGGGATTCCACCGGTCGCGGTAGCAACAACCGGAATGCCACAGGCCATTGCCTCAAGGTTTACGATGCCAAGTGGTTCGTAAATACTCGGGCAGGCAAACACGGTTGCAGCCGAAAGTATTGCAATCAGCTCCGGCCGGCTCAGGTGTTTCTCCACCCAGATCACGTTGTCGCGCACCTTGCGCAGCTCCGCCACGAGGTCGGTCACGGTCTGCAAAATCTCCGGGGTGTCCGGTGCACCAGCGCAAAGCACAAGCTGCACATCGGCTGGTAGCTCCCGGGCCGCCTTCAGCAGGTATGGCAGGCCCTTCTGCTGGGTGATGCGACCAACGAAGACCACCGAGCGCTGATCCGGATTCACTCCGTTGGCGCGAACCAAGTCTGGGTTGCTGGCGGCCTGGAAGGCGTCGAGGTCGATTCCGTTGTGAACCACCGAGACCTTGGCCGGGTCGATCTGCGGGTAGGCGCGCAGGATGTCGGCACGCATGCCGGCGCTTACCGCGATGATGCCGGTGGCACCCTCGTAAGCGGTGCGCTCAACCCAGCTGCTTAGGCGGTAACCGCCACCCAGCTGCTCTTCCTTCCAGGGGCGAAGTGGCTCAAGAGAGTGAGCGGTGATCAAGTGCGGAATCCCGTGCAATGTGCCAGCTACCTGACCGGCAAAGTTTGCGTACCAGGTGTGTGAGTGCACGAGGTCGGCTCCGGCCACATCGCTAACCATCGCCAGGTCGGTTGCCATGGTCTGAACGGCAGCGTTGACAGTGTCAAATTCCGCGGCATGCCGGTAAGCCTTTGTATCGGTTTCATTACGGTCTGCACCGAATGCGCGCACCTGAACATCGATGTGTTTGCGCAGCACTCTCACTAATTCCGCGACATGTACGCCCGCGCCACCGTAAATGAAGGGTGGGTATTCCTTGGTGATCAGGTCAACTCTCATAACCGTATGTTATCTGCCTGTAACGAAAGACCAATAACATTCAGTTATGAGCAGCACTCCACGAATCTTCGGAATGGTTCTGGCGGGTGGCGAGGGCAAGCGCCTGATGCCACTGACAGCAGACCGGGCCAAGCCAGCGGTGCCGTTCGGGGGGTCCTACCGCCTGATCGACTTCGCGCTATCAAACCTCATCAACTCTGGCCTGCGCCGCATTGTGGTGCTAACCCAGTACAAGTCACACTCGCTTGACCGCCACATCTCGATGCTCTGGCGTATGTCGCCACTTCTCGGCTCGTATGTGGCCTCGGTGCCAGCGCAGCAGCGTCTGGGTAAGCGTTGGTTCACTGGTAGCGCGGATGCCATCCTGCAGTCCATGAACCTGCTGGCCGATGAGAAGCCGGACATCGTGGTTGTGGTTGGTGCAGACCACATCTACCGCATGGACTTTGAGCAGATGATTCAGGATCACATTGCCTCGGGCCGCGGAGTGACCGTTGCCGCCATCCGCCAGCCAAAGTCAATCGCCAGCCAGTTTGGTGTGGTCGAGGTTGATGACACCGATCCAACCAAGATTGCCCAGTTCCGTGAGAAGCCGAAGGACCCTAAGGGCCTTCCGGACTCCCCTGACGAGGTGCTCTGCAGCATGGGTAACTATGTCTTCGACGCTAAGGCTCTGGTTGAGGCAATCAACCACGATGCCACGCTTGAGGGTTCCAACCACGACATGGGTGGCGACATCGTTCCTTACTTCGTTGCCAAGGGTGACGCCACCGTTTACGACTTCACCAGGAACGTTGTACCTGGTGCCACCGAGCGTGACCACGCCTACTGGCGCGATGTCGGAACCATCGACAGCTACTACGACAGCCACATGGACCTGATCTCGGTGATGCCGATCTTCAACCTGTACAACTCCGATTGGCCAATCCACACACAACAGGTAAATCTGCCGCCGGCCAAGTTCATTCATGACGCCGAGGGCAACCAGGGTCGCACCAACGATTCAATCGTGTCGCTGGGAACCGTGGTGACCGGTGGAATCGTGGAGCGAAGCGTGTTGTCGCCGAACGTGCGGGTTCAGTCACGCGCGCTGATTACCGATTCCGTGTTGATGGACAACGTCACGATTGGCCGTGATGCCACTGTGCGTCGCGCAATCCTGGACAAAGACGTCACGGTGTCAGATGGTGCCGCCATCGGTGTGGATAAGGAACGCGACCTAGCGCGCGGATTCGTTGTCACCGACTCGGGTATCACCGTGGTACCTAAGGGTGTCGTAGTTACGCCTTAATGCTTGGGGGAAACAAAGGGTCGGTTGCCGGTGGCAATCGGCCCTTTCCTTTTGAGGCAGAATTGATTGGTGAGCAAAATTCTCGTGGTCTTTGACGTTGACAGCACCCTCATCGAGGATGAGGTGATTGAGCTGCTGGCCGATGTTGCCGGCAAGCGCGCCGAAGTAGCGGAAGTCACCGAGCGCGCCATGCGCGGCGAGCTGGACTTTGCTCAGAGCCTGCGAGAGCGCGTGGCCGTTTTGGCTGGTTTACCAGAGTCCGTTTTCGCAGACGTCTACGAGCGCATCACCCCAACCACCGGTGTTCAGGAACTAATCGATGCCGTGCACGCGGGCGGTGGGCTGGTTGCCGCGGTTTCCGGCGGCTTCACTCAGGTACTCACTCCCCTGGCTGCCAAGCTTGGCCTGGATTTTGCTCGCGCAAATGACCTGGAAGTGGTTGACGGCAAGTTGACCGGCAAGGTTTCGGGTCGAATCGTGGACCGTGCGGTGAAGGCCGAGAGCCTTGTCGAATGGGCTGCCGAGGCAGGGGTTGGCCTAAAACACACTGTGGCCGTGGGTGATGGCGCAAACGACCTAGACATGCTCGCGGTAGCGGGCCTCGGTGTGGCATTCAATGCCAAGCCGATTGTGCGCGAGAAAGCCGACCTGGTGATTGAAAAGCACGATCTACGCGAACTGATTCCGGTTCTGGGCCTCTAAGGCGCAATCCCTATCACTAGGCGCTAATAAACCGACAAACTTCAATAGAAAAAGCCCAGCCTCGCGGCTGGGCTTTTTCGTAGTTTGAATCGCTGATTACTCGGCGATGAAGTCGCTGGTGTCTCCAACTAGGCGGGTGTTGTCGGCCGGTACCGGCTCGACTGCCGCGCTGGCAATCTCGGCTGCGAACTCGCTCACGTTGTAAAGCTTGCCTGCGCCCTCACGTCGAGCCTCGATGGCACCTGGCTGAGTGCGCTCCAGCAGGGTCGCGGTGATGGTTCCCTCGATCATGTCACCCGATACCACCACGAACCCAATGTTGCGCTCGGCAAGGGCTGGGATCATCTCGCGTAGTGCGTCTTCGCCGGCGCGCTTCGAAAGCGCCACCTGAACGTATGCCTCCATGGTTGGAGTGGTGCGGATGAAGTGAGCCTGGTGACTGGTGACGAACACAACGCGCGCACCGTCCTTCAGGTAAGGCAGGGCGGTCTTGAGCAGGTTTACCTGCGAGTCACGGTTCAGGCGCATCGCGTAGTCCTCGCCCAGACCTGCTTCCATTCCACCGGAGGCATTCATGACCAGGATGTCCAGCTGACCGAAGGCGGCCTTGGCCTGCTCAAACATGCTTGAAACGCTTGCGGCGTCGGTGAGGTCTGCACCTACTGCGATGGCGTGACCGCCTGCAGCCTTGATGCCATCAACAATCTTGACGGCTCGGGCTTCCTTGTTGCGGAAGTTCACAACCACCGAAGCACCGGCTTCGGCGAAGTAACCGATGGTGTCGGCGCCGATACCGCGAGACGAACCGGTGACCAGAGCCACCTTGCCGTTGAGGCTACCTGCTGCGAGTGGGTTGGTCATATTTACTCCTGTGCCAGATGTGTGAAAAGAAGGAAAGTCTTGTTGCAAAAACTGTTCTAGTGGCCCATGCCAAGGCCGCCATCAACCGGGATTACTGCTCCCGAGATGTAAGCGGCGTCATCGCCAGCCAGCCAGCTGACAACCTTGGCAACTTCTTCTGGGCTAGCAAAGCGGCCGGCCGGAATCTTGGCCTTGAAGGCGTCCAGGTGTTCCTGTGGCAGGGTTGCGGTCATGTCCGTGTCAATGAAACCCGGTGCAACCACGTTAGCGGTGATGCCACGACCACCCAGTTCGCGGGTGATGCTGCGTGCCATGCCAACCAGTGCCGCCTTTGCGGCCGAGTAGTTGACCTGTCCTGCGTTGCCCAGCAGTGCCACAACCGAGCCGATGAGGATAACGCGACCAAAACGAGCCTTGATCATGCCCTTGGTGGCGCGTCGAACCACGCGGAATGCGCCAGCCAGGTTGGTGTCGATTACCTGCTCGAATTCTTCGTCGGTCATTCGCATCAGCAGGGTGTCCTTGGTGATGCCGGCGTTGGCAACCAAAATCTCGACCGGTCCCAGCTTGGCTTCGATCTCGGCGAAGGCCGCATCCAGGGATGCCCCATCGGTGACGTCTGCAACCACCGAGAGCGTGCCGGCCGGTCCTTCACCGCTTCGAACGGTTACGGCCACTCGGTGCCCCTGGGCTACAAATTCTTCGGCGATGCTGCGACCGATGCCGCGGTTGCCGCCGGTGACCAAAACAGTTCTAGGAGTGCTCATGAGCAAATTCTAGGCCTACCCTTGTATCTAGAGCTTTATTTACCTTGGAGTCATTTTGGCCAAACCAACCCAGAGCGTCACCTCGCTGGAGATTTCTCCCGAGGAAGAGCGTCGCGGCCGCATTCTCAAATACTCGATCGCGCAGGGTTTGCGCGTGGTTTGCATCATCATCGCGGTGGTAAACCCGGGTGGAATCATCATGTGGCTAGCAGTTGCCGGAGCGGTCCTGCTCCCCTATTTCGCAGTCGTCATTGCCAATGCGACCGGTTCCGGTGCGCCAAAAAAATCCGCGGCCAAGGCGGAGGCCCCGACTATTGCGATCGGTGCCGATGCGTTCCGTTCCGCTGCCAATGGTTCCGACAAGGGCACTCAGGAACCTAAGGGCTGACGGCATGGTCAAGTGTTCCCGCGCCGGTTGCAGTGCCCCGGCGACCAAACTGGTGATTTGGCGCAACCCTAAGATTCACACCGACGGCCGTACCAAGACCTGGCAGGCTTGCTCGGAGCATGAGGAATTTCTGCGCGAGTACCTGAACGCCCGCGGTTTTTTCTTGGAGGTGCGAGAGCTGTGAATGATCTGACTCGCGACTACTTCCGTAATGGTTTCAAGCGCTGGATTCGTTGGATCGCGGTTGCCGCGGTGTTTGCCGTGGCCTGTGGTTTTTTGGCCAACTGGCAGGTGAACCGCCGAACCCAGGTGGTCAAGGTGATTGCCCGCCTAGACCGCAACTACGACCATGGCGTCGTCCCTTTGGAGGAACTAGTTCCATCGGTGACAGGGTTTGCACTGAAGCACGAGTACCGTCCCGTGCTGGTTACTGGGCGTTATCTGGCCTCCAAGGCTCTGCTGCTTCGCAACCAGATCAATAACGGAAACCCGGGCTTTGACCAGCTGGTTCCATTCCAGCTGGATTCCGGCAAGGTGGTCATCATCAACCGCGGCTGGCTCTCCACCGGCTCCAAGCAGGACCTACCGGATGTAGTTCCGGCAATCGTGACCGGCCAGGTAAAGGTGGTTGGCCGCCTCAAGCACTACCAGCAGCCTGATGGTCGCAGCGCTCCCAAGGGGCAAGCCATGAGCATCTACCCCGCCAAGTTGAACCAGCAGTGGCATTTTGCCGCGGCAGACCTGTATCGCGGCGCCTACCTGGATCTGGCAGTTGAATCACCGAGTTCCGCCACACTGCCTGCGCTCACCACAAAGCCGGATATCAGCGAAGGCAACCACCTGAGCTATGCGTTCCAGTGGGTGCTGTTTGCGCTGATGGGTTTTGTAGCAATCGCGGTAAATATTCGCCAAGACCTGCGCGAAAAGCGAGTAGCAGAAGACCCAACCTACGCGCCTAAACCTAGGCGCAAGCGTTTGGGTGAGGCCGACAATGAGGCCGAGGACAGACTGCTTGACCAGTAATCCCTAAGACAGCGAGATCAGGTCAAGACTCTCGCTATTAGGAAAGCGAAATCAGGTCAAGGCCCTCGCTGTTAGGACAGCGAAATCAAATCCAAATACGTATCGCCCCAGTGGTCCTCATCACCGTCCGGCAGGATGAGCACGCGCTCGGGGTTTAGTGCCTGAACCGCACCCACGTCGTGGGAAACCAGAACCACTGCTCCCTTGAACTGGTCAAGTGCGTTCAAGATCTCGGTGCGGCTGGCAGGGTCCAGGTTGTTGGTCGGTTCATCTAGCAGCAGAACGTTGGCGCTGGAAACCACCAAAGACGCCAAGGCCAGACGGGTGCGCTCACCGCCGGAGAGCACTCCGGCCGGCTTGTCTACGTCGTCTCCGCTGAACAGGAACGAACCGAGCACCTTACGGGCATCGGTGTCGTTTAGGTGGCTGGCGTTGGCCTGCATGTTCTGAAGCACGGTCTTGGAGAAGTCCAGGGTCTCGTGCTCCTGAGCAAAGTAGCCAATCTTGAGGCCGTGACCTGGTTCGATGGTTCCGGTGTCTGGTTTTTCTAAACCGGCAAGCATGCGCAGCAGCGTGGTCTTACCGGCACCGTTGAAACCGATGATGACCACCTTGGAACCGCGGTCGATTGCAAGGTCTACCGCGGTGAAGATTTCTAGCGAACCGTAGGACTTGCTTAGGTTGCTGGCCATCAGCGGGGTCTTGCCGCAAGGGGCTGGGTCCGGGAACTTGATCTTGGCAACGCGGTCGGATTCGCGCACGTCTTCGAGGCCTTCGAGCATTTTTTCGGCGCGACGAGCCATCTGGTGTGCGGCTGCGGCTTTGGTTGCCTTGGCACCGAATTTGGCGGCCTGAAGCTGCAGGGTGGCGGCCTTCTTCTCGGCGCCCGCGCGCTCACGCTTGCGGCGCTCCTGGTCAGCCTCGCGCTGCTTCAGGTACTGCTTCCAGCCCATGTTGTAGATGTCGATCACCTGGCGGATTGCATCCAGATAGAAGACCTTATTTACGGTCTCTTCCACGAGGTCGATGTCGTGGCTGATGATGATCAGACCGCCCTGGTAGCCCTTGAGGAACTCGCGCAACCAGACGATGCTGTCCGCATCCAAGTGGTTGGTTGGTTCGTCAAGCAGCATGGTTTCGGCCTGGCTAAACAGGATGCGTGCTAGCTCCACGCGGCGGCGCTGACCACCGGAAAGAGTGCTGATCGGCTGATCTAGGACGTGTTCTTTGATGCCAAGCTTGCTGGCAATCGTGGCGGCCTCCGCCTCGGCGGCGTAACCGCCGGCAGTCAAGAATTCTTCTTCGGCGGTTGCGTACTTGCGCATCGCTTTGTCGTAAATCTTTTGGTCCACGCTGCCCATGTCCAGTGATGCCTGGTTCATGCGGGCCACGATGTCGCCCATGCCGCGAGCATTCAGGATGCGGGTGCGGACGAGTTCGGTAGGGTCGCCATTGCGCGGGTCCTGCGGCAGATAGCCAATTTCACCACTGCGATCCACAAAACCTGAGGTTGGGTTTCCCTCCCCCGCCAGAATCTTGGTGAGGGTGGTCTTGCCGGCACCATTGCGGCCCACGAGGCCGATCTTGTCGCCTTTTTCAACCCGGAAATTCACCCCGCTCATTAGCGTGCGCGCACCAATGGTGATTTCCAGGTCGCGTGCGCCAATCATGGTGTGAACTCCAGGTAATTAGAAGGTGGAATTAGAGTGGATTATTGTTTCGAGTTTTACTCGCCGAACCCAAAAGCCCTAGTTTACAATCGAAAGAGTAACTTCGGGTTCCAGTGCTGCACCCCGCCACATCATCCACTTTTCCAAAGGAGAGAGAAAATGTCGATGACCCTTACCGTAAAGCCAACTCTGATCGACCGAGTCGTACCTAACTCGTTTGCTGCAGACATCGCTCTCGTAGTTGGTTTCGCTGCGATTACCGCAATTGCAGCTCAGCTGCAGTTCTCGGTGCCAGGAAACCCGGTTCCATTCACTTTCCAGACCCTCGCGGTTCTGCTCACCGGTGCCGCCCTCGGCTCGGTTCGCGGCCTGCTGTCGATGGCTCTCTACGTTGTTGCCGGTATCGCACTTCCGGTTTACTCGGGTGGCGCACACGGTCTGAACGTTCTACTTGGCGCAACCGGTGGTTACCTGCTTGGCTTCATTGTTGCCGCGTTTGTAGTTGGCAAGCTTGCTGAGTTCAACTACTCCAGCAACGTCATCAAGATGCTGGTTAGCTACGTTGCTGGCTCGGCAATCGTTTACGCACTCGGTGTTTCAGTACTGACCATGACTGCAATGAAGGGCAACTGGGCTCTTGGTATGCAGTACGGCCTCTACCCATTCCTGGCTTGGGACGCAGTCAAGGCTGTTGTTGCAGCCGGTCTGGTTCCTGGAGCCTGGGCTCTAGTCAAGAAGGTCAAGGGCAACTAGTTTTAGTTCAAACGAAAAACCCCTCGCAACTCCTTAAGAGTGCGAGGGGTTTTTCAATTGCCTGAGGTTGGCCTACTTGCCGCCGAACATGCGGGCAAAGAAACCCGGCTTCTTTGGGTCGTTTTCGTGGCCCTGGCAACGCTGGCTCTTTGGGATGCCCTTCAGCGCCTGCTCGATGTGGTTACCGCAACCGGTCCAGGTTGGCTTACCGCACTTGCGGCAGGTGATCTGCTGACACATATTCAAATCCTCCGATGCTCCCCCGCGGCATTTCCGCTAGGTTTTGGATACCCCCTAGGGTATACTCAATTCCAGTTGCAACGCAAGTTTTCGAATGCGATGCGAAGTTCAAGATTTGAAAAAGAAAGAGGATCAAAATGGAGATTGACCCAGCAGACCTCAAGAGCGCACGAGACCGACTGGTGCGCGTGCAGGGGCAAATTGGTGGCATTGTGAAGATGCTTGACGAAGCCCGCGACTGCACTGAAATCCTGACTCAGCTGGCGGCCGCCAACACCGCGCTCACCCGCGCTGGGTTCACCATCATTGCTACCGGAATGGCCCAGTGCCAGAACGATGAAGCTGGCGAGGCTAACCGTGCCCGCCTGGAAAAAGCATTTATGAGCCTGGCCTAAAGCCGGTCCCCAAAATAAATACTCAGTCACTTAGGAATAGAACTTTGAAGACCATCATCATCGGCGGCGTTGCCGCCGGAATGAGTGCCGCCACCCGCCTGCGTCGCCTCCAAGAAGACGCCGAGATCGTCGTTTTTGAGATGAGCCCGAATGTCAGCTACGCCAACTGTGGTCTGCCTTACTTTGTGTCGGACGTAATCAGCAACCGTGCGGACCTGCTACTTCAGACCCCGCAGAGCCTGTTCAACCGCTTCCGTCTTGACGTGCGCGTGGGTCACATGGTCACCGAAATCTCCCCAGACGCAAAGACCGTGACCGTGCAGAACCTGGAAACCCAGGAAACCAGTGTTCACAGCTACGACAACCTGGTGATTGCAACAGGAGCCAAGCCACGCCGCCTGGATATTCCGGGAATCGACCGCGCGCTCACTTTGCGCGATGTTGTGGATGCAGACCGCGTGAAGGCACTGGTTCAGGCTGCTGGTAAGCAAGCAAAGGCTGTTGTGCTAGGCGCCGGTTTCATTGGCGTGGAGCTGGCTGAAAACCTGGCCCACCTTGGAGTGGACACCACCCTGGTGCAGCGCGGACCTAGCATTTTGAGTCAGTTTGATGCCGAGATGATTGAGCCACTGCAGGCCCACCTGATGGCCAACGGTGTGAAGCTGATCACCAACGCCACTCCGCATGAAATCACCGAAACCGAGGTAGTGCTGGCCGACGGCCGCGGCCTAGCTGCGGACATTCTGTTTAGCGCAACCGGTGTGGTGCCAGACAACGCACTGGCCAAGGCGGCAGGCCTCAAGCTTGGCCCAACCGGTGGCCTCTGGGTGAATGAGCGCCAACAGACCAGCAATGAGTTCATTTACGCTGCCGGAGACGCGGTTGAGAAGCAGAGCGAGCTTTCTCATGGTGCAGCACTGGTGCCACTTGCCAACCTGGCCAACCGCCACGGCCGCCTCATCGCGGATGCAATCGCAGGAGTTGAAACCAAGGCTCACAGTGCACTTGGCACCATCATCATCGGTGCCTTTGGCATGGGTGCGGCCATCACCGGCCTCAGTGAGAAAGCCGCCGTCAAGGCCGGCATCGCCCACACCGCAATCCACCTGCACCCAGGCAGTCACGCCGGCTACTACCCCGGTGCCAAGCGCGTTACCCTCAAGGTGCTGTTTGACCCAACCACTGGCCGCCTACTCGGTGCTCAGGGCGTTGGTTTGGACGGCGTGGACAAACGCATCGATGTGCTGGCAACCGCAATCCGTGCCGGTATGACCGTGGATGACCTAATGGATCTGGAGCTTGCCTACAGCCCGCAGTACGGCAGCGCCAAGGACCCAATCAACCACGCCGGCTACATTGGCAACAACGTGCTGCACGGCACCACGCCAACCATTCAGTGGCATCAGTTGCCGCAGGAACTTGCAAATGGTCGGGTTTTGGTTGACGTTCGCACCGAGAAAGAGAATGCAGCCGGAACCATTCCTGGTGCTATCAACATTCCGGTGGATGTGCTGCGTGACCACCTAGAAGAACTGGATGGCCAGCAGGTTGTAGTGACCTGCCAGGTAGGCCAGCGCGGTCACACCGCCACCCAGATTCTGCGCGGGCACGGCATTGACGTTGTCAACCTCAGCGGTGGCTACGTCACCTGGAAGAACGCGCAGGACGCCCTCGCGCGGTAGAGCTCAAATAGAAACCCCCGACCAAATGGTCGGGGTTTTCACAATTCTTACCTAGATGGCGAAGCCGATGGCGCGCATCTGCTCTTTGCCGTCCTCGGTAATCTTTTCTGGACCCCAAGGTGGCATCCAAACCCAGTTGATTCGGAAGGCGTCAACCACGCCATCCAAGGCGTCGGCGGTCTGCTCTTCCAAGACGTCTGTTAGTGGGCAACCGGCGCTGGTCAAAGTCATGTTGATCAGCAGGGCGTCGTCTTCGATGCTCCACTGCAGACCATAGATCAGGCCAAGGTCGTAGATGTTGACGCCGATTTCCGGGTCAATAACGTCCTTGAGTGCCTCAACGACTTCGTCGTACTTGGCGGCATCCAGCTCGCGAGTTCCCTCGCTGCTGACTGCCTTCTCTGGGTTGTATTCCATGATTGTGTTCTGACTAGTTTGCTGCGGCAGAAACGTAGCGGTCGTAGCCTTCGGCCTCGAGGCGCTCGGCTAGCTCTGGGCCGCCCTCCTCGGCTACCTTGCCGGCAACGAACACGTGAACGAAGTCTGGCTTGATGTAGTTGAGGATGCGGGTGTAGTGAGTGATCAACAGCACGCCCATGTCGTTGGCAGCCTTGGCACGGTTTACGCCCTCGGAAACAATCTTTAGCGCGTCAACGTCCAGACCACTGTCGGTCTCGTCCAGTACGGCAAACTTTGGCTTCAGAAGCTCCAGCTGAAGGATTTCGTGGCGCTTCTTCTCACCACCGCTGAAGCCCTCGTTCACGTTGCGCTCGGTGAACGCCTTGTCCATCTTCAGGTTGTCCATGCTCTCGCGGACCTCCTTGATCCAGCCGCGCAGGGCTGGGGCCTCGCCGGAGACCGCGGTCTTGGCGGTGCGCAGGAAGTTGCTGACCGAAACACCAGGGATCTCAACCGGGTACTGCATTGCCAGGAACAGGCCGGCGCGGGCACGCTCATCCACGCTCATCTCCAGTACGTTCTGGCCGTCGAGGAGGATCTCGCCCTCGGTGACGGTGTACTTAGGGTGGCCGGCGATGGTGTACGCCAGGGTGCTCTTACCCGAGCCGTTTGGACCCATGATTGCGTGGGTCTCGCCGGTGCGGATAGTCAGGTCTACGCCGCGCAGAATCTGCTTCTCGCCCTGCTCGGTGTCTACCGAGACGTGGAGGTTCTTGATCTCTAGAAGTGCCATGATGTGCCTTTGCTTAGAAAATTTTGGGTGATGTCGGAAGGCTTTAGCCCTCTGGATCGAAGTCCAGGTAGATGGTGTCGTTCTCGATGATGATTGGGTAGACCGAAACCGGCTCGAAGGCTGGCAGGGTCAGTGGCTCACCGGTCTCCAGCGAGAACTTGGCTCCGTGTGCCCAGCACTCGATGGTCTCGTCGTCCACAAAGCCCTCACTGAGCGATACCTCGCCGTGCGAGCACTTGTCGTTGATGGCCTTGACCTCACCCGATGGGGTGCGCACGATTGCGATGGCCTCGGCACCCAGTTTGACGCGGATTGCCTTGCCCTTTTTGATGTCTTCTACGGCGCAAATCTTGATTGCCATTAGGAGTTGCTCCTCGCTAGTTCGTTTTCGATTGCCTGGTTGAGGCGGACCTCAATCTCTTCGTTGCCAATCTGCTGGATGATTTCGTTCAGGAAGCCACGAACCACCAGGCGACGGGCCTCGTCCTCGTTGATGCCGCGGGCCTGTAAGTAGAACAGCTGTTCGTCGTCGAAGCGGCCGGAGGCGCTGGCGTGGCCGGCTCCCTCAATCTGACCGGTCTCGATCTCCAGGTTTGGCACAGAGTCGGCGCGGGCGCCATCGGTCAGCAGCAGGTTGCGGTTTAGCTCGTAGGTGTCGGTGCCCTCGGCGGCCGCACGAATCAGGACGTCTCCCACCCAGATGGTGTGCGCATTCTTGCCCTGCAGCGCACCCTTGTAGGTCACGCGAGACTTGCAGTTTGGCACAGCGTGGTCCACGAACAGGCGGTGTTCCAGCTGCTGGCCGGCGTCTGCGAAGTAAAGACCAAGCATGTTCACCGATGCACCCGGAGCCGCGAAGACTGCGTTCGGGGTGACGCGAACCACGTCTCCACCCAGGGTGATGACAACGTGCTTGAGGCTGGCGTCGCGGCCGAGCTTGGCAAACTGGGCGCTCAGGTGAACCGAGCCGCTGTTCCAGTCCTGGATGCTGACCACGGTCAGGTGGGCGTTGTCCCCCACCAGAATCTCGATGTTCTCGCTGAGCACTGCGTCACCGCGGTGGTCCAGGATGACGGTGCCTTCGGCGCCGGTCTTGGCCTCCACAATCAGGTGCAGTGCGCTGGCGGTGGTGTCGTGCGATACCAAACCAAGCTGAACCTCGCAGTCCAGCTTCTGGTTAGCAGGAAGTGTGATCAGATACGCCTGCTCCGCGCTCTCCCAGGCAGCAGCCGATGGGCGGTCCTCAGGGATTCCGGCGGCACCGAAGGAAGCGTGGTCTGCACCAACCCAGGCGGAGGTTACGCCCTCCGGGGCCTTGAGTTCTAGGTCGCCCAGGTACTCGGTGAGTGCGTCTTCATCCAGACCGCGAACCTGCTCGCTGGTGGTGTACTTCCACTGCTCTTCGCGGCGCGAAATAGGTGCGAAGTCCGCTACCTTTACGCTGCGAATGCGCTCGGAACGGGCCTGGATTGGCACATCGGACTGGCCGGGAACGTAGCCGTAGCCACTGGAATCCCCACCGTGCGAGTGCGCGCTAGAACCTGGCTGGATTACTGGCTCCAGCGAAACTTGGGTAGTCATTAACCGACTGCGCCTTCCATCTGAAGTTCGATCAGTTTGTTGAGCTCAAGGGCGTACTCCATTGGTAGCTCCTTGGCGATTGGCTCGATGAAGCCGCGCACAATCATGGCCATGGCTTCGTCCTCGGGCATGCCGCGGCTCATTAGGTAGAACAACTGCTCGTCCGAAACACGCGAAACGGTGGCTTCGTGACCCATCGAGACGTCGTCTTCACGCACGTCCACGGTTGGGTAGGTGTCCGAGCGGCTGATGGTGTCCACCAGCAGGGCGTCACAACGAACAGTGTTGGCCGAGTGGTGTGCACCCGGGTTTACACGAATCTCGCCGCGGTAGCTGGAACGGCCACCACCACGGGCGATGGACTTCGAAACGATGCTGCTGGAGGTGTATGGCGCCAGGTGAATCATCTTGGCACCGGCATCCTGGTGCTGACCTTCGCCGGCAAATGCGACCGAGAGGGTCTCGCCCTTGGCGTGCTCGCCGGCCAAAATAACGGCAGGGTACTTCATGGTCACCTTGGAACCAATGTTGCCATCGATCCACTCCATGGTTGCGCCCTCGTAGCAGATGGCGCGCTTGGTAACCAGGTTGTAAACGTTGGTGGACCAGTTCTGGATGGTGGTGTAGCGAACGCGTGCGTTCTTCTTCACGATGATCTCAACCACGGCCGAGTGGAGGGAGTCGGTGTTGTAGATCGGGGCGGTGCAGCCCTCGATGTAGTGAACGTAGCTGCCCTCATCGGCGATGATCAGGGTGCGCTCAAACTGACCCATGTTCTCGGTGTTGATGCGGAAGTAGGCCTGCAGTGGGATCTCAACGTGAACGCCCTTTGGAACGTAAACGAACGAGCCACCCGACCAAACGGCGGTGTTGAGCGCAGCGAACTTGTTGTCGCCGGCAGGTATGACGGTACCGAAGTACTCCTGGAAGATTTCCGGGTGTTCCTTGAGGGCGGTGTCGGTGTCCAGGAAGATTACGCCCTGGGCCTCAAGGTCCTCGCGGATCTGGTGGTAAACGACTTCGGACTCGTACTGCGCGGCAACACCGGCAACTAGGCGCTTGCGCTCGGCCTCCGGGATGCCAAGGCGCTCGTAGGTGTTTTTGATGTCGTCTGGCAGGTCTTCCCAGCTGGAAGCCTGGCGCTCGGTGGAGCGCACAAAGTACTTGATGTTGTCGAAGTCGATGCCCGAAAGGTCAGCACCCCAGGCCGGCATGGGCTTCTGAGTGAAGTACTTGTAGCCCTTTAGGCGCAGGTTGGTCATCCACTCCGGCTCGCTCTTCTTGCCAGAGATATCGGTGACTACGTCCTCGTTGATGCCGCGCTTAGCTTTGGCACCGGCGGAGTCTGGGTCGGACCAGCCGAATTCATAGACTCCGAGACCTTCTAGTTCCGGGTGGTCGATGACGGTGTCTGACACGCAGAACCTCCTCTATTCGGATGTATAAAACCAATCAAAAAACTTTGATGCCGCCCGCTAAAAACATTCGGTTTGACGCAGGTTTCTAACCACCGATTCTGGAGAATCATTCCGCAAAGCCGTGTAAGACTTTAAGTGGTTAACCTGGGACGTAATGCCACGGGCAACCCCTGAATTTTACCGGCCTTCCGCCCCAACATGGAAGCCCTTCTGCAAGAAAGAGCAACAAACTTGCCTAACGTAGTTTTGAGCCGAACCGCACGCCTGCTGAGTTCCAGCACCCTAAAGTTTTGGGCCTGGGCGTCACTTGTGTCGCAGATTTTGATTGTGGTCACCGGTGGCTTGGTTCGCCTCACAGCATCCGGTTTGGGTTGCCCTACTTGGCCTAAATGCACCGACAAAGACCTCACCACCGTGCCAGCCCAGGGCATTCACGGCCTGATCGAGTTCTCCAACCGCATGCTCACCTTTGTTCTGCTGGTTATCGCGGTGGCAACCATCATTGTGGTGTTCCGCAAGGGCGTGGACCGTGCACTGCGCGTGCGTTCGATGGCGTTGATCCTGCTGCTGGGAATTCCCGCCCAGGCGGTCCTCGGTGGTTTCACAGTTTGGTCCAAGCTGAACCCTTGGTTCGTCGGAGCGCACTTCATTCTGAGCGCAATCATGATTGTGACCGCCAGCGTTTTGGTTTGGCGTGCGTACCAGCCTGAAGTTCAGATTGTTCCGCAGCTGGCGTTTATGGTTACTCCAGCGGTGAGTGTGGTTGGCGCAATCACGGTAGTAATCGGTGTGTTGGTGACCGGTGCCGGCCCGCACGCCGGAGATGCCCAGAGCGTGCGCAATGGACTCGATCTAGAGACCTGGTTCCACTATCACTCCTACCCCGCCTACCTGCTGCTGATTTTGGCGGTGGTGCAGTTTGTTGCGCTGGTGCGCGTTGACCGAGTTGAAACCGCTGGCGGGCCCGGTGGACGCCACTGGAGCCTGCCCACCCGCATCGTTTTTGGTTTGGTCATGACCGTGGTGGTTCAGGCCATCGTTGGAGTGGCCCAGGCTCGCCTCGGTGTGCCTGCCGGATTGGTAGAGGTGCACATGCTGCTTGCCTCAGTGCTGATTTCGATGCTCACCTTCAACCACCTGGCCAGCCGCGCCTGCCGATAGCGCCAAACCACTGATGCCGTCCGTTTTCTGGTTCACCAAAGACCTGCGCCTCCAGGACAACCCGGCGCTGAATCTGGCAGTCAAGACCGGCGCCGGCAAGGTAGCCGCGGTCTATGTATTTGATGCCACCGAATACGCGGGGCTGGAAGGTATTCGCCAGCATTCCCTCACCGAGAGCCTGCGCGCCCTCGACGACACGCTTGGCGGCCGACTGAACGTATTTGCTGCCGGGGCTTCAGGCGGTGGCGACACTAGTTTGGGGAATTTGGGATCCGAAACAGCGAATGCTCTGGCCGTTGCCGCGACCAACGTTGGTGCCGGTGTTGTCTTTGCCACCCGCCTATTTGACCCGGCCGGCAAGAAGCTGCAGAACTCGGTGGGTCATGCCCTTGCTGCCCGCGGCATTCACCTGATTCTGGAAGGCAGCCCCTACGCGGCTGCACCCGGAACCGTGCGCAAGCCAGATGAGACCCCATACCGGGTATACACACCGTTTTACCGGGCCTGGGATCAGCTAGCAGTTTCGGCGCCGGTATCGCTAGACGAAGCCATCTCAACTTTGGACGTCAAAAAAGTTGAGTGGCGCTGGGTTGCCGATGCCACCGGCATTCCAGAGCCAACAAAGGCGGCGCCTTTCAAAGTGAAGGCCGGCGAGGCCTTTGCACTGCGCACCTGGGAGCGCTTCAAAGATCGGGCGCTGGACCACTACGACGAGCTTCGCAACCGCGCGGACATTGGCGGAACCAGCCACCTGTCCCACGCTCTAGCCTTCGGTGAAATCCACCCGCGCACCCTGTTGGCCCAGTTGGGTGATTCCAGCGCGCACCAGATCTACCGCAAGGAAATTGCCTGGCGCGAGTTCTACGCAGACGTGCTCTGGCACAACCCCCACACCGTCACCGAGTACTACGAGCCGCGCTTTGCCAAGATGCGCTACGACTCCGGGGCGCTCGCCGAAGAGCGCCTGGAGGCCTGGAAGCAGGGTAAGACCGGCTATCCAATGGTGGATGCCGGCATGCGGCAACTTCTTGCCACCGGCTGGATGCACAACCGCGTGCGCATGATCGTTGCGTCCTTTTTGGTGAAGGACCTGCACCTGGAATGGCAGCAGGGAGCCGCCTGGTTTGAGGCAAACCTGAGTGACTTCGATGTGGCATCAAACGTGCACGGTTGGCAGTGGACTGCCGGATGTGGCACCGATGCCAGCCCCTACTACCGCATCTTCAACCCAGTGCTTCAGGGGCTGAAGTTTGACCCAGACGGCGAATACGTGCGCAAGTATGTGCCGGAGTTGACCCACCTGGACGGCAAGGATGTTCACACGCCGTGGGAGGTAATCGGTGGCTATGCCAACGGATACGCCGCCAAGATTGTGGAACATGACGTGGAGCGCAACGAATCGCTTGCGCGACTGGAAGAAATCAAGGGTCTTTAGGTGAATGCATACTGGGCGGGGCTAGCCGCCAGTCTCGGCTTGATTGTGGCGATCGGCGCACAAAATGCGTTCGTGATTCGTCAGGGTTTGGCCCGCAACCGGGTCGGCCTGATCGTGCTGATTTGCGCCCTATCGGACAGCCTGCTGATTGCCGCCGGTGTGGGTGGCCTCGGTGCGGTGGTTGGGGCACTCCCCTGGCTGATGGCAGTGCTGCGTTGGGGTGGCGTGGCGTACCTGACCTGGTTTGGCATCAAGACCGCGCGCTCGGTGTGGAAGAACGAACACTTAGACGCCGATGGTTCGTTGGTGCAGTTGACCGCGGCACGGGCGGTAACCACCACACTGATGCTGACCTACCTGAACCCGCACGTGTATTTGGACACCGTGATTTTCTTGGGCTCGCTTGGTAACCAGTTTGGTGCCGGCCGATGGTGGTTTGTGGCCGGTGCTGCCACCGCCAGTTGGACCTGGTTCTACGGCATCGGTTTTGGTGCCAAGGCGGCCAGCCGTCTGCTTGCCAAGCCGGTGTTCTGGAAGGTGCTAGACAGCGTAATCGCGCTGATGATGTTCACCCTTGCGGGCGTGCTCGCCTTCGCGCACCTTTGATGGTGCTATTCCATCCGCACGAAAAAAACCGACTCAAGTTATTTGTTGCGGTTTATGCGCGCGGGCGAAGCAGCGCAAATTTAGGCGAGCGGTAAGTGGATCAAAGGATCGAGAGCGACCGCGATGAACAGCACGGTCAGGTAGCTGATTGAGCCGTGGAACAGGCGCATCGGGTTCTTGACGGTGCCGGTAACACCCTGACGGTAGAGCACATAGCTCTCGTACATGAACCAACCGCCGGAAAGTACGGCAACAACCGTGTAGATCCAGCCCATCGGTGCCGCTGGAATCAAAATGAGCGTGCTGATGAACAGCGCCCACGAGTACAGGATGATCTGCACGGCAACGGTGCGGTCTCCGCGGACTACCGGAAGCATTGGCACTCCAGCTGTGGCGTAGTCCTCGCGGTAGCGCATCGACAGCGGCCAGTAGTGCGGCGGGGTCCAGAGGAAGATCACGAGGAACAGCACCCAGGCCGCGATGGAGAGGTCACCGGTGACGGCAGCCCACCCGATGAGCACCGGCATGGATCCGGCGGCGCCACCCCAGACGATGTTCTGCGGGGTGCGGCGCTTCAGCAGCAGGGTGTAAATGAAGACATAGAACAGGATGGCGCACACCGATAGCGCGGCAGCAAGCCAGTTGGTGGTTAGTCCAAGCCAGAGCACCGAGAGCAATCCGATGACCCAGGCAAAGACAAATGCCTGAGTCTTGGTGAGCTCACCGGTTACCAGTGGGCGGCCCTTGGTTCGGTTCATCACCTTGTCGATGTCTGCATCGATGTAGCAGTTGAAGGCGTTGGCGCTGCCGGCACTCAGTGCGCCACCGATCAGGGTGTTGATGATCAAAAGCAGGTTGGGCATGCCCTGTTGAGCCAAAATCATGGTTGGCACAGTGGTGATAAGCAGAAGCTCGATCACTCGGGGCTTGGTCAGCGCGATGTAGGCCTTGAGTTTGCTGACAAACCCACCCGATTTGGGCGTGTTTGCAGAGGGCTGGCGCTGTGACATTTGTTCAATTCTAAACGACATCTGCGCATTTCCAATCGGTGAGAAATGTCGGCTTCAGTTTGCTTTGGAAACTTACGCAAACTGGTTGGTGAAAACCGGCACCGAGGCGGAATAAGTAAAGGGCTACTTTACTTATACTGATTACGAACAGAAACAAATCTCAAAATGAGAGGGTTTCGCCGGTCTAATTAGGGCGTCGGGTATAAACTTTTCTGGAGTTTCTTTGGTCTTTTGCCGCATTGCGGCGCAGGCCGAGGCTCTCCAAATAGGGCGACGGCGCCTCAAAAATGGACATCCGCAAACCACTGTTCATTGTTACTAACGAAGGAGCTGTCTTGTCAGCATTCCACTGGACCGATCTAGATTCCAAGGCCGTAAACACCGCCCGTGTTCTGGCTGCAGACGCAGTTGAGAAGGTTGGCAACGGCCACCCTGGAACCGCCATTAGCTTGGCGCCGGTCGCCTACTTGCTGTTCAACAAGGTAATGCGCCACGACCCTCGCGAAGACCGCTGGCTGGGTCGCGACCGCTTCATTCTCTCGGTGGGTCACTCCTCGCTCACCATTTACAACCAGCTTTTCCTACACGGCTACGGTCTGGAGCTTGACGACCTAAAGGCGCTTCGCACCTGGGGTTCCGCTACTCCTGGTCACCCAGAGTACGGTCACACCAAGGGTGTAGAGATCACCACCGGTCCACTGGGACAGGGTCTGGCATCGGCCACCGGTTTTGCCTACGCCGCTCGCTACGAGCGCGGTCTGTTTGACCCAGCCGCTCCGGAAGGCACCAGCCCATTCGACCACCACGTCTATGTAATCGCCGGTGACGGCGACATGCAGGAGGGTGTCACCTCTGAGGCCGCATCGCTTGCCGGCCACCAGAAGCTGGGCAACCTAGTTGTCATTTACGACAGCAACCAGATTTCGATTGAAGACGACACCAACATCGCCTTCACCGAGGACCTCTCGGCGCGTTACCAGAGCTACGGCTGGCACACCCAGGTAGTTGACTGGAAGAAGACCGGCAACTACGTCGAGGACATCGAAGAGCTTTACAACGCGATTCAGGCTGCCAAGGCTGTCACCGACAAGCCTTCGCTGATCACCCTGCGCACCATCATCGGTTGGCCTTCGCCAAAGAAGCAAGGCACCGGCAAGATCCACGGTTCGGCACTGGGTGCCGAGGAAATCGTTGGCTTGAAGACCGCCCTGGGCTTTGATCCAGAGCAGACCTTCCAGGTTGATGCCGATGTTCTAGCCCACACCCGCAGCACCGAGCGCTTCGACCGCGAGCGTGCCGCCTGGGAGGCTTCGTTCGATGCGTGGGCATCGGAGAACGCCGACAAGAAAGACCTGCTGGACCGCATCGTTTCGGGCCAGACCCCTGATGGCCTGGCAGACGCCCTGCCGGTATTCGAGGGTGGTAGCTCGGTCTCCACTCGCGTTGCCTCCGGCAAGGTAATCAACGCAATCGCGGCAGTTATGCCAGAGCTCTGGGGTGGCTCGGCCGACCTCGCGGACTCCAACATGACCACCATCGCCGGTGCCAAGAGTTTCGTGCCAAGCCAGTGGAGCACCCACGAGTGGACCGGCGACCAGTACGGCCGCGTTCTGCACTTTGGTATCCGCGAGCACGCCATGGGTGCGATCCTGAACGGCATCGTCCTGCACGGAAACACTCGTGCCTTCGGCGGTACCTTCCTGATCTTCAGCGACTACATGCGTCCTGCGGTTCGTTTGGCCGCGCTGATGGGCATCCCATCGATCTTTGTCTGGACCCACGACTCGGTGGCCCTCGGTGAAGACGGCCCAACTCACCAGCCAATCGAGCAGCTGTCTACCCTTCGTGCGATTCCAAACCTGGACATCGTTCGTCCTGCGGACGGCAACGAGACCGCATTTGCTTGGAAGACCGTTCTAGAGCGTCGTCAGGGCCCAGCTGGTCTGGCCCTTAGCCGCCAGAACCTGCCGGTTTACACCCGCGGTGCCGCCGATGAGACCGGTGCGGTTTACGCCGGCGCCGAGAACACCGCCAAGGGTGCCTACACCCTGCTGGAGGCCGCGAACGGCAAGCCAGAGGTAATCCTGGTTGCTACCGGTTCCGAGGTTGAGATCGCCGTAAACGCACGTCTGCAGCTTGAGGCTCAGGGCGTTGCCACCCGCGTGGTTTCGGCTCCTTGCCTGGAGTGGTTCGACGAGCAGTCGGCCGAGTACCGCGAGCAGGTTCTGCCGGCTTCGGTCAAGGCCAAGGTTTCGGTTGAGGCCGGTCTGGCCCTGGGCTGGAACAAGTACGTCGGCCCATTCGGCAAGAGCGTCTCGATCGAGCACTTCGGTGCCTCGGCCGACCCAAAGACCCTGTACCGCGAATTCGGCATGACCGCCGAGGCCGTTGTTGCAGCCGCACTGGCAGCCCGCGCCTAAGCCGCTGGCTTCAGGTAACTCCCTACATTCTTTTAGACTCCACACCGAAACTTCAGAAAGAGTTCGAACATGACTAACTCCCCACTTGCACAGCTGGCAGCCAACGGCGTCAGCATCTGGCTAGACGACCTATCCCGCACCCGCATCCGTTCGGGTGCCCTGCGCAACCTCATCACCAACCGCTCGGTGAGCGGTGTCACCACCAACCCGAGCATCTTCGCAGCCAGCATCGGCAAGGGCGAGGGCTACGGCGACCAGGTGCGCGAGCTTGCCGCTGCCGGCGCTGACGCCAGCAAGGCAATCTTCGAAATCACCACCACCGACGTGGCAGAGGCCTGCGACATCTTCGCCGATGTCTACGCCGGTTCGAAGGGCTTCGACGGCCGCGTTTCCATCGAAGTTGAGCCAACCCTGGCTCACGACACCGCAGCCACCGTGGCTCAGGCCAAGGAGCTGTTCGCCAAGGTCAACCGCGAAAACGTCATGATCAAGATCCCTGCCACTAAGGCCGGACTCCCAGCAATCACCGCCGTCATCGCCGAGGGCATCAGCGTCAACGTGACCCTCATCTTCAGCCTGGACCGCTACCGCGAGGTAATCGCCGCCTACATCGCCGGTGTCAAGCAGGCAAAGGCTAACGGCCACGACCTCAGTAAGATCCACTCGGTTGCTTCGTTCTTCGTTTCGCGCGTTGACACCGAGATCGACAAGCGTCTGGTTGCCATCGGTACCCCAGAGGCTCTGGCTCTGAAGAGCAAGGCCGCCCTGGCCAACGCACGCCTGGCCTACCAGGTGTTCGAGACCGCCTTCGCCGAGAGCGCAGACTGGGCCGAGCTGGCGGCTGCCGGTGCTCGTCGCCAGCGTCCGCTGATGGCCTCCACCGGTGTGAAGGACCCAGCACTGAGCGACACCCTTTACGTCACCGAGCTGGTTGCACCTCACCTGGTAAACACCATGCCTGAGAAGACCATGGAGGCCGTTTACGACCACGGCATCGTTCCTGCCAACAGCATCACCGCTCACTACGCCGATGCAGCAGCAATCCTGGCAGCTGTTGAGGCTCAGGGCATCTCGATCGCCGAGGTTACTCAGCTGCTGGAGACCGAGGGCGTCGACAAGTTCGTCGTCTCGTGGGGCGAACTAGTTGAGTCGGTTGCTGCCGCACTGGAAGCAGCCAAGTAATCATGGCCATCAAGATTGCCGTTTCGGGTGCCGCAGCAGCTGCCGCAGCCGAGTTTGTGCCGGTACTGGTTGCCGACAAGGTAGCTAGTCGCATTGCCGCCAAGGACTTCACCCTCTGGGGTAAAGACGCCGAGGCCGAGTCCAGCATCCGTCTGGGCTGGGTTGGCAGTGCATTTGACAGCGCTCCCCTGGTTGCTCCGGTCCTTGCACTGCGCGAGGAATTCGCCGCAAAGGGTGTAAACCGTTTCGTGCTTTGCGGCATGGGCGGTTCGTCGCTGGCTCCAGAGGTAATCACCGGCACCGCCGGAGTTGAACTGGTTGTACTGGACAGCACCGACCCAGACCAGATCAACGCGGCACTTTCGGGCGATCTGGCTCGTACCGCCGTTGTGGTTTCCAGCAAGTCGGGTTCCACGGTGGAGACCGACTCGCAGAAGCGCACCTTCGAGCGCGCTTTCGCCGAGGCTGGCCTTCCGGTGGCAGACCGCATCGTGGTTGTGACCGACCCGGGTTCGCCGATGGAAGCCGCCGCTAAAGTTGATGGCTACCGCATCTTCAACGCCGACCCAACCGTCGGTGGTCGCTACAGCGCGCTGACCGCATTCGGCATCGTCCCATCCGGTTTGGCTGGCGCCGATGTTGCCGGCCTGCTTGCCGAGGCACAGGGTGTCTCCGGGCTGCTGGCAAGCGACAGCGCCGAAAACCCGGGCCTGATCCTTGGTGCAGCCATGGCTCGCACCATCAAAGCATCGGGTGCTGGCTACCGCGACAAGGTTGGCGTGATTTCCGCTGGAACCCAGATTGTTGGTTTTGGTGACTGGGCCGAGCAGCTGATTGCAGAGAGCACCGGCAAGATCGGCAAGGGTGTCCTTCCGGTTGTGCTGGAGCCAAACAGTTTCGAGGTAAGCAATGGCATCGATGACTTGCTGCTGGTTCGCGTTGTGGCGGACGCCGCTTCGGCCGCCGGCGATGAGGTTTCGATTTCTGGCTCGCTCGGTGAGCAGTTCCTGGTTTGGGAATACGCAACCGTCGTGGCCTCGCGCCTGCTGGAGCTGAACCCATTCGACCAGCCAGACGTGGAAAGCGCCAAGATTGCCGCCCGCGCCATGCTGAGCGAGGGTGTCGGCTCCGCCGCCCCTGCCCTGTTCTCGGACAACGGCATCGAGGTTCGCGCCTACAACCTGGACCTGGCCGGCGTTAGCACCGTTGAAGGTGCCATCAAGGCTCTGTTTGGCGAACTTGCCGCCGACGGCTATGTCTCGGTTCAGGCCTACCTGGACCGCACCGCTGCCGGAACCGCCTACGGTCTGCGCGAGGCTGTTGCAACCGCAACCGGCCGCCCAACCACCTTCGGCTGGGGACCACGCTTCCTGCACTCCACCGGTCAGTACCACAAGGGTGGTCCGCGTCAGGGTGTCTTCCTGCAGATTGTCACCAAGAACGAGGCAGACCTGGCCGTGCCTGGTCGCGAGTTCACCTTCGGTGAGCTGATTGCCTCGCAGTCGGCCGGTGACGCCAAGGTTCTTGGAGACCTGCCTCGTCCGGTTCTGACCCTCACTCTGTCGGATGTTGCATCCGGCCTGGCTGCCGTCGCCTCGGCACTCTAAACAAAAGGAGGCGCTCGCTTAATGAGCCCCGCAAAGATCGCACAGGGCGTTAACCCGCTCCGCGACGCAGACGACCGTCGTCTCAACCGAATCGCCGGCCCATCGGGTCTGGTCATTTTCGGTGTGACCGGTGACCTGTCCCGTAAAAAGCTGATGCCGGCCATCTACGACCTGGCAAACCGCGGCCTGTTGCCACCTGGCTTCAGTCTGGTCGGTTTTGCTCGTCGTGAGTGGGAAGACCAGGACTTCGCGAAGGTGGTGCACGACTCGGTTCGCGAGTACGCCCGCACCGAGTTCCGCGAGGAAGTCTGGCAGCAGCTACTTCACGGAATCCGCTTTGTGCAGGGCGAGTTTGATGACGAGAGCGCCTTCGACCGCCTCAAGGTCACCATCGATGAGCTGGACAAGGAGCGCGGTACCAACGGTAACTTCGCTTTCTACCTGTCCATCCCACCGAAGGCCTTCCCGCTGGTTTGTGAACGCCTATCCTCGAGTGGCCTGGCCACCCCGGAGAACGGCAAGTTCCGCCGCGTGGTCATCGAGAAGCCATTCGGTAGCGACCTAAAGACCGCGCGCGAACTGAACGAGGTTGTGGAGAGCGTGTTCCCGGCAGACGCCGTGTTCCGAATCGACCACTACCTTGGCAAGGAAACCGTTCAGAACATCCTGGCGTTGCGCTTTGCCAACATGCTCTTTGAGCCGCTGTGGAACAGCCACTACGTTGACCACGTACAGATCACCATGGCCGAGGACATCGGCGTTGGTGGCCGTGCCGGTTACTACGACGGCATCGGTGCCGCCCGTGATGTAATCCAGAACCACCTGCTACAGCTGCTGGCACTTACCGCCATGGAGGAGCCGGTTTCGTTCGACGCCGCAGACCTGCGTGCCGAGAAGGAGAAGGTCCTGAAGGCGGTTACCCTGCCGAAGGACCTGGGTAAGCACACCGCACGCGGCCAGTACGCCGGCGGTTGGCAGGGTGGCGAAAAGGTCACCGGCTTCCTTGACGAAGACGGCATGAACCCGAAGTCGGTCACCGAGACCTACGCCGCAATGCGGCTAGACATCAACACCCGCCGCTGGGCTGGTGTGCCTTTCTACCTGCGTGCTGGTAAGCGTCTTGGTCGGCGCGTCACCGAGATCGCGCTGGTATTCAAGCGCGCACCTCAGGCGCTGTTTGCCGATGACCAGACCACCGCGCTCGGTGAGAACGCACTGGTAATCCGCGTCCAGCCTGACGAGGGCGTCACCTTACGCTTCGGTTCCAAGGTTCCTGGTGTTGGAATGAACGTGCGCGACGTAACCATGGACTTTGGCTATGGTCACGCCTTCACCGAGGCCTCCCCCGAGGCCTATGAGCGCCTGATTCTGGACGTTCTGCTTGGCGACCCACCGCTGTTCCCGCGCCACGAAGAGGTTGAGTTGTCCTGGAAGATTCTGGACCCAATCGAAGAATTCTGGGCCAAGCAGGGTCCACTGGAGCAGTACCGTCCCGGCACCTGGGGTCCAGCTGCCGCCGACCGCATGATGGCCGCCGACGGCCGAGCTTGGAGACGTCCATGATCGTAGATATGCCAAACACCACCATCAGCAAGGTTTCAAAGCGACTGGTGAGCCTGCGTGAGCAGGGCGGAGCCGTTGCGCTTGGCCGTGTGCTGACCCTGGTGATTGAGACCGATTTCAAGGGCATCGAAGAGGCCATCCGTGCCGCTAACGAGGCATCGCGCGAGCACCCTAGCCGCGTAATCGTTCTTGCCGACGACAACGCAAAGAGCAAGAAGGACGCCCGTCTTGACGCCCAGATTCGTGTAGGTGGCGACGCCGGAGCATCCGAGGTCGTAGTTTTGCGCGCCTACGGAGAGGCCGCTAGCGACGCCGAGAGCCTAGTAACCGGCCTGCTGCTGCCTGACGCCCCAGTGGTGGCCTGGTGGCCCGGTGAAGCACCGCAGAACCCGGCCGCAAGCGCCATTGGCCGCATTGCCAGCCGCCGCATCACCGACACCGGTGCCCAGAAGAAGCCGCAGGACCACCTGCGACTGCTGGCCACCAACTACACCGCCGGTGACAGCGACTTCGCTTGGACTCGCCTAACTCTTTGGCGTGCCCAGCTGGCCGTTGTTCTGGACCAGGCACCATTCGAGCCCGTCACCGCTGTCGAGATGACCGGTGCCTTGGATTCGCCTTCGGTGGAACTAATGGCAGCTTGGTTGGAACTGAAGCTTAAGTGCCCGGTGAAGATCATCAAGAAGGCACGCGACAAGGCCGGCCACGGTCTGTTTAACGTGACACTGGTGCGCAAGAGCGGCAACGTGACCATCACCCGCACCGTTGGTGACAAGGCAATGATCATGGCTCCCGGTCAGCCAGACCGCGAAATCACCCTGCAGTACCGCGGCTTGCGCGAATGCCTAGCCGAAGACCTGCGCCGCCTAGACCGCGACGACATGTTTGGTCAGGTGCTGAAGTTTGGTTTCAAGGCCGGCAAGACCGCCAAGGCTCGCGCCTAAATAGAAGCCAACCTTTAGCGTTTAGCAACCAGCAAGGAAGTCAGCCATGATTCGCGAGATTCTGAAGTTTTCCGATGGTCCATCGGTTGCCGCTGCCGCCGCTGATGCGTTCATCGAGACCGCGACAGCGCTCCTGAAAGGCAAGCCGGAAATCCACGTCTGCCTCACCGGAGGTACCCTAGGCATCCTGAGCCTCGTGAAAATTGCGGAACACCCTGGTTGTGAAAACCTGGACTGGCAGAACATTCACATCTGGTGGGGCGACGACCGCTTCGTGTCTGCCGGCCATGCCGACAGCAACGCCAAGCAGGCGGATGACGCACTTCTGGGCAAGCTACTTATGCTGGACCCAGCAAAGGTGCACACCTTCCCGTCGTTTGATCCGGCCTCCGAGGTTGGCATCGACGAGCAGCTGGATGCCGCAGCCGCGGCCTTTAGCGCCGAGGTAGCCAAGTTCATTCCGACTGGCGCAACCATGCCGCACTTCGATATCTCGTTTGTGGGTATGGGCCCTGATGGTCACGTGCTGAGCCTGTTCCCAGGACATGAGCTTCCAGCGGATGGCGTGACCGTGATTGCCGAGCACAACTCCCCCAAGCCACCGCCACAGCGCCTGAGTTTCAGCTATGAGGCAATCAACAACTCGGATGAGATCTGGTTTGTTGTAGGCGGCACCGATAAGGCCGAGGCGGTCTCGGTTGCCTTCGGTAACGCCCCCACTCGCCTACCGGTCGGCCGAGTTCACGCACTCAAGAAGACCGTTTGGTTCATCGATGACGCAGCCGCGACCGGAATCGGCGGCTAGCCAGCCACATCGGTTTAGTTACTAAACAAGAAATCCCGCACCATTCCGGTACGGGATTTCTTGTTGAAACTTTGGATTAGGCGGTTGACTCTAGACCGAAGCCTGGGCTGCGGCTGCAGCGGCTGCCAGTCGGCGTTCGCGCACTGCGTTCACTGCCTCCTCTAGAAGGGCAGTTGCCTCTTCCTCGGTGCGGCGTTCCTTCACGTAAGCCAGATGAGTCTTGTATGGCTCGTGCTTAGCAACAACCGGTGGGTTGGCCTTGTCCTGGCCGCTAGGCAGACCACAACTTGGGCAGTCTAGCTCTAGCGGAATCTCTTCCGGCTCGATGCTGGCTGCGAACGAACGAGTGTGCTCGTGACCATTGGTGCAGTAATAAGTAAGGGTGACGCGATCCGCCTTAAAGCCGCGGTCGGCTTCACCCATTGGGCCCGCGCCGATGCGCGAACCACGGATTGCATTGCCTCCGGTGCTCACTAGTTACCGATTCCGAAACGAGTGAACAGTCCGAGGGTGATGATCACGGCAATCCAGACCAAGCCCAGGATGATGGTGATGCGGTTGAGGTTGCGCTCGGCAACACCGCTGGAGCTCATGGTGGACGAGAGACCGCCACCGAACATGTCCGAGAGACCATTACCGCGACCCTTGTGGAGAAGGATGAGCAGGGTGAGCAGCAGGCTAGTGATAGCCAGCAGCACCTCTAGGGCAATCTGAACTGCAACCATGGAAAATTCCTTTAAAAATGGGCGCCAAAAAGCGCAACTACAAAATTATAGAGCCAGTGGCCCTAATTTAGAGCGCTAGGTGCTTCTGGAAGCGTGCGATGCCGCTGAATTCCTCGGCATCTAGGGCAGCGCCACCAACCAAAACACCGTCAACCTCAGGGCTGCGCAGGAATCCGGCAACATTTGCTGCCTTCACCGAACCACCGTAAAGGATGCGGGTGGCCTGGGCCAGCTCGGTGCCGAACTCGGCCTCGATTGCATCGCGGATCTTGCCGCAAACGCTAGCCGCTTCCTCAGGGGTAGCAACCTTGCCGGTGCCGATTGCCCAGACTGGCTCGTAGGCAATAACAAACTCACCGAGCTTGTCGTGGCCGGCCAGTGCGGCCAGGGTCTGCTTTACCGGAACGGCTGCGGCACCCTGGGTCTCCAGCTCTTCGAGGGTCTCGCCCACGCAGATAACCGGAACCAAACCGTGGCGGAAAGCAGCGGCGGTCTTGGCCTGAATCACCGAGTCATCCTCGTTGTGGTAGGTGCGACGCTCGCTGTGGCCAACCAGGACGTACTTGACGTCAAGCTTGCTCAGGAAGGCACCCGAGATCTCGCCGGTGTAGGCACCGGAGTCAAACTTGCTGAGGTCCTGTGCGCCAAGCTCGATCTCGAACTTCTCGGCGTCAAGCAGCAGCTGAACTGGGCGAATGTCGGTGAACGGTGGGAAGACCGCAACCTCGGCGTCCTTGTAGTCGTGGCCGGCGTCCTTGAGGCTCCAGGCCAACTTCTGAACCAGTGCGATTGCCTGCTGGTGGTCCAGGTTCATCTTCCAGTTACCAGCGATGAAAGGTACGCGATTAGTCATTTAGAACCTCCAGACCAGGAAGCTTCTTGCCCTCGAGGAACTCGAGGCTTGCGCCACCACCGGTCGAAATGTGGCCGAACTGTGCGTCGGCAAAACCAAGGATACGGACGGCTGCGGCGGAATCGCCACCACCGACCACACTGAGGCCGGCGACCTCGGTGAGTGCCTGGGCAACCGTGCGGGTGCCATTGGCGAACTTCTCAATCTCGAACACGCCCATTGGGCCGTTCCAGAAGACGGTCTTCGAGGACTTGACGACCTCGGCGAAGTGCTTGGCCGACTCTGGACCGATGTCCAGGCCAAGACCGGTTGCACCGAATGGGCTGGTCTCGATTGCGTCGGCGGCGGTGATTGCTACCTCGGCGTCGGCACCAAACTTGCTGGCAACAACGATGTCGGTTGGAAGGATGATCTCAACACCCAGTTCGGCTGCGCGCTTCAGGTAGTTCTGGCAGGTCTCGATCTGGTCTTTCTCAAGCAGACTGGAACCCACCGAGTGGCCCTGTGCGGCGAGGAAGGTGAAGACCATTCCGCCACCGATGCACAGGCGGTTGACATTTGGAAGCAGGTGGTCGATTACGCCCAGCTTGTCCGAAACCTTGGAACCGCCGAGAACTACGGTGTAAGGGCGCTCTGGAGCGGCGGTGAGGCGGTGAGCCACCTCAACCTCCTTCTCGATCAGGAAGCCCGCTGCGCTAGGCAGCAGCTGAGCTAGCTCGTAAACGCTGGCCTGCTTGCGGTGAACAACACCGAAGCCATCGGATACGAAGAAGTCGGCGAACTCGGCCAGTTGAGCTGCAAATGCCTTGCGCTCTTCGGCGTCCTTGCTGGTCTCACCCGGGTTGAAACGCAGGTTTTCCAGCACGGTCACGCCGCCGCGAGCCAGGGCCTTGACGGCACCCTTGGCATCGGCGCCTACGGTGTCGGTTGCGAAGATTACCGGCTGACCAAGAAGCTCGCCCAGACGGGTGGCTGCAGGCTCCAGCGAGTACTTGGCGTCAGGTGCGCCTTCTGGTCGGCCGAGGTGAGAGATGACTACCACCTTGGCGCCCTGGTCTACCAGGTACTTGATGGTTGGCACCGAGGCCACAATGCGGCCGTCATCGGTGATTGTGGTGCCGTCCAAAGGTACGTTCAGGTCGCAGCGAATGATTACTCGCTTGCCATCCAGGCTTGGCAGAGAGGCCAGAGTGCGCATGGTTTTTCCTTCTTGAAAAAGAGTTGCCCGGGATTTTCACCCCGGGCAACTTCTTCGATTATTTAGAGCTTCGAGGCAACTAGCTCGGTGAGGTCAACCAGACGGTTGCTGTAGCCCCACTCGTTGTCGTACCAAGACGAAATCTTGACCAGAGTGCCATCGATGACCTTGATCAGGCCGGCGTCGATGATCGACGAGTGTGCGTCGGTCACGATGTCTGCCGAAACGATCTCGTCTTCGGTGTAAGCCAGGATTCCCTTTAGTGGACCCTCGGTGGCGGCAGCCTTGTAGGCAGCCTTGATCTGGTCAACGGTAACCTCGGTCTTCGAAACCAGGGTGAGGTCGGTGACCGAACCGGTTGGTACTGGAACGCGCATTGCGTAACCGTCAAGCTTGCCCTTCAGCTCTGGTAGAACCAGGCCGATTGCCTTAGCGGCACCGGTCGACGAAGGAACGATGCTCAGGGCGGCGGCACGGGCACGACGGAGGTCGCTGTGTGGGCCATCCTGCAGGTTCTGGTCTGCGGTGTAAGCGTGAACGGTGGTCATCAGACCGTGCTGGATACCAAATGCGTCGTTGAAGACCTTGGCAAGTGGAGCCAAGCAGTTGGTGGTGCACGATGCGTTCGAGATGATGTGGTGAGCGGCTGGGTCGTACAGGTCGTCATTTACACCCATAACGAAGGTGGCGTCTTCACCGGTGGCTGGAGCCGAGATGAGAACCTTCTTGGCGCCGGCTTCGATGTGCTTCTTGGCGTCTGCTGCGTTGGTGAAGCGACCGGTCGACTCGATAACGATGTCAACACCCAGTGCACCCCAGCCCAGGTTGGCAGGGTCGCGCTCTGCCAAAACCTTGATGGTCTGGCTGCCGACAATGATGGTGTCGCCCTCGACGCGAACGTCGAATGGCAGGCGGCCGGTCACCGAGTCGTACTTGAGCAGGTGAGCGAGGCCCTTAGGGTCGCTGAGGTCGTTTACTGCAACGATCTCCAGGTCCGAGCCCTTAGCAAGAAGCGCACGCAGGTAGTTGCGGCCGATGCGGCCAAAACCGTTAATACCGACACGAGTGGTCATTGATTCTCCCGATTTGTGATTGGTTTGGAGCGCCAATGGCTTGACGCACCGTTATTGCAAAGTTGTTGCAAATGATTTGTAACGGGCCACGCGTCGTTGAGTGGTTGTAACTCTTTGATACTTACCGAACCGAAGGTCCAGAACTAACCCAAACTCCTTTGGGAATTAGCTTGAACCTAGGTCCAGAACTAACAAAGTACCGCTTTTAGAATACCAGCAGACCGCCGGTGTTGGCGCGTGCAGCCTCGAAACGAGCCTGCACGTCTGCCCAGTTGACGATGTTCCAGAATGCCTTGACGTAGTCGGCCTTGACGTTCTGGTAATCGAGGTAGAAGGCGTGCTCCCACATGTCGAGCATCAGTACCGGGATGCTTGCCGGAGCCAGGTTGCCCTGGTGGTCGTAAAGCTGCTCGATGATCAGCTTCTGGCCAAGGACATCCCAGGCCAGGATTGCCCAGCCGGAGCCCTGGATGCCCATGGCTGCAGCGGTGAAGTGAGCCATGAAAGCGTCGAACGAACCGAAGAACTCGTCAACTGCTGCTGCGAGCTCGCCTACTGGCTTGTCGCCGCCGTCTGGCGACATGTTCTGCCAGAAGACAACGTGGTTGACGTGCCCGGCCAGGTTGAATGCCAGGTCCTTCTGAAGCTTGTTGATGTTGCCAAGCGCGTTGTTGGCACGAGCCTCTTCCATGGCTTCTAGGGCCAGGTTGGCACCGTTTACGTATGCCAAGTGGTGCTTGTCGTGGTGCAGGGTCATGATGGTGCCCGAGATGAATGGCTCGAGGGCACTGTAGTCATAGGTGAGTTCTGGAAGGGTGTACTTAGCCACGATTTGCTCCTATTGGTTGCTGTTGAAAATTCTAAATCTTAAAACGGCGAAATTGGTGAGGTTAGTCTTCGATTTCATCTGGCAGAAACGCATCGGTAAGCGGGATGCCAAGTTCCTGGGCCTTTTTATCGGCCATGGCCAAAAGGCGACGAATCCGGCCGGCTACCGCGTCCTTGGTCATCGGTGGGTCTGCCAGGTGGCCAAGTTCGTCCAACGATGCTTGCTTGTGCTGCAGGCGCAGTGCGCCGGCATAGCGCAGGTGCTCGGGTACGTCGTCTGCCAGGATCTCCAGCGCGCGCTCAACGCGGGCGCCGGCCGCCACAGCTGCCTGTGCAGAGCGGCGAAGGTTGGCGTCATCGAAGTTGGCAAGGCGGTTGGCGGTTGCGCGGACCTCGCGGCGCAGGCGCAGCTCCTCCCACTTCAGAACCTGAGTGTGCGCACCCATCTGGGTGAGCATTGCGGCGATTGCCTCACCCTCGCGGATTACCACGCGGAATAGGTCGCGGACCTCGCGGGCCTTGGCTGCCACACCCAGGCGGCGGGCTATTCCAACTAGAGCCATAGCGGCTTCGTTGCCAGGTGCGGTGATCTCGAGCGAAGCCGAACGGCCCGGGTCGGTCAGCGAGCCGCGGGCGAGGAAGGCGCCACGCCAAACCGCCTGCGCTTCGGCTAATGAGCCGGAAACAAGGTGCGAAGGCAGGCCGCGAACCGGGCGACCCTTGGGGTCAACCAAGCCGGTCTGGCGGGCCAAAACGTCCGCCTGCTGCAGCACGCGGACCTGGTAGCGAGCCGCGCGACGAATGCCGCTGGCCGAAATCACCGAGAGCTCGGAGTCGATTCCGAATAGTTCTGCCAGTTCTTTGCGAATGCGACGAGCCAGCTGAGCACTGTCCACCTCGACCTCGATGGCGATCTTGCCGGCGATCAGGTGTAGTCCGCCAGCAAAACGCAGGATCGCCGAGAGTTCGGCAACGCGAACATTGTTCTTGGTGACGGCGATACGGGCTAGTTCGTCTTTGACTTCGCTGGTTAGAGCCATAGTTATTCCCTGCCTAAATCTCGGTGCTTGACCGAAACGGTAACGTCGCCGAGGCTCCCCAGCCGGGCGGCAATTTCTTTCACCAAAGCCACCGAGCGGTGCTTACCGCCGGTGCAACCAATGGCGATAGTGGCGTAACGCTTGTTCTCGTTCAGATACCCCCGCAGAACCGGCTTCAGGGCCGTCACGTAACTTTCCACAAAATCGGATACGCCCTGCTGAGCAAGAACGTAGTCCGAAACCTCTTTGTCTTCGCCGGTGAACGGGCGAAGGTCTTCAATCCAGAACGGGTTGGGAATGAACCGGGCATCGGCCACCATATCGGCGTCCGAGGGTAGCCCGTATTTGAAACCGAATGACATCACGGTCAGTTGGAGTTTGGGTGATGAACCAAGCGAGAAGCCATCGGCGATGCGGTTGCTGAGCTGGTGGATGTTGAGATCCGAGGTGTCCATGATGACATCCGCTGTCTCGCGAATGTGAAGCAGCGCCTGGCGCTCGGCGGCGATGCCGTCCAGGATGGTGCCGTTAGCCTGCAGCGGGTGCGGGCGGCGAACATTTTCGAATCGCTTCACCAAAACCGCATCGGAAGCCTCTAGGAACAACAGCCGAACGTTGACGTCACGGCTGCGCAACTGGGTCAGATTTTCGGCTAGCTCCGAAAAAAATTCGCGACCACGTACGTCGATTACTACGGCGATGCGCTGCAGCGGAGCCTTCGCCATAGTGAACAGGTCTGCGATTGGGCCGAGCATCTGTGGCGGTAGGTTATCTACCACGTACCAGCCGAGGTCCTCCAGAGCGTTGCCGACGGTGCTACGACCGGCACCGGACATGCCGGTGACAATCAGTAGTTCGGGCTTATCGCTCAAGGGTTCCTCCAGATTCACTAGAAGTTTAGCCCTGCGCGACACGCCGAAGGAACTAATTCTGAAGATTGCCCCAGCGGCCCGCTAATCCGCGTATCGACGGCTAATTCTCGCCGATGGTGTCCACGATTTGCTGAGCCAAAACCGGACCGATTCCGGCGACCTCTGAAATCTCTTCGACGCTTGCTTGCTTGAGGCGTTTTGCAGACCCGAAATGCTTTAGCAGGGCCGCAACACGCTTCTCCCCCAGACCCGAAATCTCGGTGAGCTGGCTGGCGATGGATCCGCTGCGCTTCTTGCGCTGGTAGCTGATGGCGAAGCGGTGGGCTTCATCGCGCAGACGCTGCACCATGAAGAGTTCGTCGGCTCCGCGCGGCAGGATTACCGGGAAGTTGTCGTTGGGCAGCCAGAGTTCCTCCAGGCGCTTAGCCAGGCCCACGACTGCTAGGTCGGTGACTCCGGAATCCGCGAGGGCACGGGCCGCGGCGTTGACCTGCGGCTGACCACCGTCGACAATCAGCAAGTTTGGGCGGTAGGCAAATCGAGTCGGAGCTTGATCTGCGGCCTGCGCTTCCGGCTCCTGAAGGTACTTGAGGCGCCGCATCAGCACCTGGTAGATGCTGTCAGTGTCATCGGTGGTGTTTTCGATGGCGAAGTGACGGTACTGGTCCTTCTTTGGCAGACCATCCTCGAAGACCACCATCGAGGCCACCACATTGGTGCCGCCCAGATGTGAAATATCGAAACACTCTATGCGCAGCGGTGCATCGGCTAGCCCGAGCGCGCGCTGCAGCGCAGCCAGGGCGTCGGCGCGTGCGGTGAAATCTGAGGTGCGTCGGTTCTTGTAGAGCATAAGAGCGTGCTTGGCGTTGGTGAGCGCGGTCTTGGCCAACGCCGCCTTGTCGCCGCGCTGCGGAACCCGCAAATCAACCTTTGAACCTCGGCGGTCCCCCAGCCACTTGGCCAACTCTTTGGCGTCTTCGGGCAGTTCCGGTACCAGAACCTCGCGCGGTACCTCGATTGGCTCGGCGCCATCAGGACTGTCGTACACGTTCTGCAGCACGTATTCCACCAGTTCACCGAGGTCGCGCTCGAGCTCTTTGTCCACCACCCAGCCGCGCACACCGCGGATTCGACCGCCGCGCACGATGAACTGCGAGACGGCAGCCGCCAGCTCATCATGGGCAATGCCAAACAGGTCGGCATCAGTTTGATCGGTGAAGACGATGGTGCTCTTTTCTAGAACCTTTTCAAGGGCCACGACGTCGTCGCGAAGTTGGGCTGCCAACTCGTACTGCTGATTTTCCGAAGCCGCCATCATGCGGGTCTTGAGGCCTGAGACAATCTGCGTGTCTCCACCACCCATGAAATCTATGAAGTCGCGAGCGATTGATTTGTGTTCGTCGCTTGTTACCCGGCCAACGCAGGGGGCGGCACACTTGCCGATGTCGCCCAGCAGGCATGGTCGACCTGCCCGCTTGGCTCGGTCAAAGATGCCCTGGGTGCAGGATCGCACCGGGTACACCTTCAACAGGGTGTCTAGGGTCTCGCGCACCGCCCAGGCCGAAGTGTAAGGACCAAAGTACTTCACGCCCCGGAGTTCACGATTGCGGGTGATGAAGGCGCGCGGGAAGGCATCGGAGAGCGAGACCGCCAGGTACGGGTAAGACTTATCGTCCTTGAAGACCACGTTGAACGGTGGATCAAACTGTTTGATCCACATGAACTCCAGCTGCAGCGCCTCGTACTCGCTCTTGACGATGACCCACTTGACGTCCGCCGCGGTGGTGACCATGCGACGGGTGCGTTCATGCAGACTATCGAGCGGCCCAAAGTAGTTGCTGAGGCGGGCGCGCAGACTCTTGGCCTTGCCCACATAGAGCACACGGCCACCGGCATCCAGGAATCGATAAACGCCCGGGCCGGTGGGGATTTCACCGGTCTGGGGACGCCAATCGATGTCTTGAGCCATATTTCAGCCTTGGCGGTTGGCCTAGAGCAGTTCCTTCAGGAACGAACCGGTGTAGGAACCCTCAACCTGAGCCAACTGCTCCGGGGTGCCAACACCGAGGATGTTGCCGCCGCGGCTGCCGCCTTCTGGACCGATGTCGATCAGCCAGTCTGCGCAGCGAATAACGTCTAGGTTGTGCTCGATTACCAGCACGGTATTGCCCTTCTCGACCAGCGAGTTGAGTACCATCAACAACTTGCGAACGTCCTCGAAGTGTAGGCCGGTGGTTGGTTCATCCAGAACATAGATGCTGCGACCGTTGCTGCGGCGCTGGAGCTCGGTGGCCAGCTTGACGCGCTGCGCCTCACCGCCACTCAGAGTAGTAGCGCTCTGACCTAGGCGAACGTAACCGAGGCCGACGTCAACGAGGGTCTCCAGGAAGCGCGCGATCGCACTGATCGGAGCGAAGAATTCGGCAGCCTCAGAGATTGGCATATCCAGGACCTCGGAGATGTTTTTGCCCTTGTAGCGAATCTGCAGGGTCTCGCGGTTGTAGCGGTCGCCGTGGCAGACCTCGCAGGCAACGTAGACATCCGGCAGGAAGTTCATTTCGATGCGCAGCGTGCCATCGCCGGAACATGCCTCGCAGCGGCCACCCTTGACGTTGAAGCTGAAGCGACCCTGCTGATAGCCGCGAGCCTTGGACTCCTGGGTTTCGGCAAATAGCTTGCGGATGTGGTCGAAAACACCGGTGTAGGTGGCCGGGTTGGAGCGCGGGGTACGGCCGATCGGGGCCTGGTCTACGTGCACAACCTTGTCCAGCAGCTCGATGCCCTCGATGCGCGTGTGCTTGCCGGCAACGCCCTTGGCACCATTCAGCTTGTTGGCCAGAACCTCGTAGAGCACGTCGTTTACCAGCGATGACTTACCGGAACCGGAAACGCCGGTGACCGCGGTAAAGACACCGAGCGGGAACTCGACGTCCACGTTCTTGAGGTTGTTTTCGCGGGCACCAACCACCTTGAGCTTGCGCTCCGGGTTGATTGGGCGACGTTTGGCCGGGGTCGGGATGCTTTCGCGACCACTCAGGAAGGCACCGGTAACGGAATCCTCGTTTTTCAGGATTTCCTCGTAGGTTCCGGAGTGAACCACGGTTCCACCGTTGACGCCGGCGCCAGGACCGATGTCTACTACCCAGTCGGAGGCGCGGATGGTGTCCTCGTCGTGCTCAACCACAATCAGGGTGTTTCCCAGGTCGCGGAGCTTGATCAGAGTGTCGATCAAGCGGCGGTTGTCGCGCTGGTGCAGACCGATGCTCGGTTCATCCAGCACATAGAGCACGCCGGTAAGACCGGAACCAATCTGGGTAGCAAGGCGGATGCGCTGAGCCTCGCCACCACTGAGGGTGCCGGCGGCGCGCTCCAGGGAGAGGTAGTCCAGGCCGACCGCAATCAGGAAGTCCAGTCGGGCGCGAATCTCACGCAGCACCTGAGCGGCAATCTTGACATCGCGCTGATCCAGGTTGAGGTCCTGGAAGTAGGCAACGCAATCCCCCAGACTCAGTGCAGCAACGTCGGCGATGCTCTGACCGGCGACCTTCACGGCAAGCACCTCTGGCTTTAGGCGACGGCCCTCACAACCCGGGCAGGGCACCTCACGCAGGTAGCCGGCCATTCGGTCGCGGGCCCAGTCGTTGTCGGCTTCAAGGTACTTGCGCTCAAGACGCACCAGCACGCCCTCGAAGCCGCTGGTGTACCGGATTTCACGACCGAAACGGTTCTTGTGTTTGATCTTGAGGTCAAAGTTGTTGCCGTAAAGAATGGCCTCGCGGGCCTCTTCCGGCAGGTCCTGCCACGGGGTGTCCAGCGAGAACTCTAGGTCTTCGGCCAGGGTTTCCAACATGCGCTGGAAGTAGTGGAACACACCCTTACCCTGGTTGCTCCAGGGAATGATGACGCCATCGTTGATGCTAGCCCCCGGGTCACCAATCACCAGTTCGGCGTCGACCGCCATCTTGGTTCCCAGACCGCTACAGGTTGGGCAGGCACCAAACGGTGCGTTGAAACTGAATGTGCGCGGCTCAATCTCGGTGAGGGTAAGCGCGTGCTCGTTCGGGCAAGACATTCTCTCGCTGTAAACGCGGCTGCGACCAGCGTCGTCCGCGGCAAGATCCACGAAATCGATCAGGATGCGGCCACCGGCCAGCTTCAGCGCGGTCTCCACCGAGTCCGTGAGGCGCCCGATGATGTCGGCCTTGGCAACCAGGCGGTCCACCACCACCGAGATGTCGTGCTTGAAGGTCTTCTTGAGCGGCTCGGCGTCGGCTAACTGGACGACTTCGCCATCCACCACCGCACGGGCGTAGCCCTGAGTAAGTAGGTCTTTGAAGAGGTCGACGAATTCGCCCTTCTTCTGGGTGACGATCGGTGCCAGAATCTGGAAACGAGTACCCTCGGCAAGCTCAAGAAGCTGGTCCACAATCTGCTGCGGGGTCTGCTTGATGATCTTCTCGCCACATTCCGGGCAGTGCGGAACACCGATGCGCGCCCAGAGAAGGCGCAGGTAGTCGTGGATCTCGGTGATGGTGCCGACGGTGGAACGCGGGTTGCGGTTGGTCGACTTCTGGTCGATGGAAACCGCTGGGCTCAGGCCCTCGATGAAATCAACGTCTGGGCGGTCTACCTGGCCCAGAAACTGGCGGGCGTAGGCCGAAAGGCTCTCCACGTAGCGGCGCTGACCTTCGGCGAAGATGGTGTCGAAGGCAAGCGATGACTTACCGGATCCACTCTGGCCGGTAAAGACCACCAGGGAGTCGCGAGGGATCTCAACATCAAGGTTTTTGAGGTTGTGAACCCGGGCGCCCTTGACGTGCAGGGTGTTGTTATGTGGGACCTTCGAGATAGACACCTAGAAAGTCTAAATCCCGGAGCGAATGTCTAAATCCCGGAGGCTTTGTCTCATACCTAGATCTTGTCGGCCTTGTCCATTTGGCGAATCTCGTACTTGAGTTCGGAAATCTCGTCCCGCAGGCGGGCTGCAAGTTCGAAGTTCAGCTCGGTGGCTGCGGCACGCATCTCAGCGTCCAGCTCCATAACCACCTTTAGCAGTTCTTCACGACCAAGGTCGTTCAGACCGGCGCGGCCACGGGTTGGGACCACCAGGTTGCCGGAGCGGTCGCGCTTTTCCGCGCCCTTGCCGGAGTCAGCCTTGCCCTTGCCGCCCGAACCCTTTGCGGCTTGGCGAGAGCTGGACAGCAGTTCGGCCGTATCTTGTTCCTCGCGCATGATCTGATCGGTGATGTCGGCGATCTTTTTGCGCAGTGGCTGTGGGTCGATGCCGTTGGCAGTGTTGTAGGCCACCTGCTTTTCGCGGCGGCGGTTGGTTTCATCGATGGCGCGGGCCATGGAATCGGTGATTTTGTCGGCGTACATGTGCACTTCACCATTGACGTTTCGGGCGGCACGTCCGATGGTCTGGATCAGGCTGGTGGTGGAACGCAGGAAGCCCTCTTTGTCGGCGTCCAGGATGCTGACCAGTGATACCTCGGGCAGGTCAAGGCCTTCGCGCAGCAGGTTGATGCCAACCAGTACGTCGAAGACGCCCTGGCGTAGCTCGCGCAACAGTTCGACTCGGCGCAGGGTGTCCACATCGGAGTGCAGGTATCGCACGCGCACGCCGGCCTCGGTGAGGAAGTCGGTGAGTTCCTCGGACATCTTCTTGGTGAGAGTGGTGACCAGCACGCGCTCGTCGCGCTCGGTGCGTAGCTTGATCTCTTCGAGCAGGTCATCGATCTGACCCTTGGTGGGCTTAATAATCACCTGCGGGTCTACCAGACCGGTTGGGCGAATGATTTGCTCCACCACCGAGTCCGTGATGCCCATCTCATACTTGCCTGGTGTGGCAGACAGATAGACGGTCTGGCCAACGCGGTCCTGGAATTCGCCCCACTTCAGCGGGCGGTTGTCCATGGCGCTTGGTAGACGGAAGCCGTGTTCCACCAGGGTGCGTTTGCGGGATGAGTCGCCCTCAAACATTGCACCGATCTGAGGCACGGTAACGTGCGACTCATCGATGACGGTGAGGAAGTCTTCCGGGAAGTAATCCAGCAGGCACGATGGCGCAGTCCCAGGTGCGCGTCCGTCGATCTGGCGAGAATAGTTTTCGATGCCGCTGCAGAAGCCGATCTCTCGAATCATCTCGAGGTCGAAGGTGGTGCGCATCTTGATGCGTTGGGCCTCCAGCAGCTTTCCCTGAGACTCAAACTCCTTTACGCGGGCAACCATCTCCTCCTCGATTTCTTCGAGGGCACGACCCATGGCCTCCGGGGTGGCCACATAGTAGGAAGCCGGAAATACAGCCACGGTGTCCAACTTGGTGATGGTCTCGCCGGTTAGCGGGTTGGTGCTGTAGATGGCGTCGATCTCGTCACCAAAGAGCTCGATCTTGATGGCCGTTTCCTCGTACACCGGAATGATCTCGATGGTGTCACCCTTGACACGAAAGTTGCCACGGCTGAAATCGATGTCGTTGCGCTTGTACTGAATAGCCACGAACGCGCGAATCAACTCGTCGCGGTCAACGCGCTGGCCCACCTGCAGCGGCAGCGACTGGTCCAGGTATTCCTTAGGGGCACCTAGACCATAGATACAGGACACGGTACTTACCACCACGACATCGCGGCGACTCATCAGGCTCATGGTGGCCTTGTAGCGCAGGCGCTCCACCTCGGAGTTGATGCTCGAGTCTTTTTCGATGTAGGTGTCGGTCTGCGGCACGTAGGCCTCCGGCTGGAAGTAGTCGTAGTAGCTAACGAAATACTCCACCGAGTTATTTGGCAGCAGCTGCCGGAATTCGTTGACCAGCTGCGCCGCAAGGGTCTTGTTGTGAGCCAGCACCAGGGTTGGGCGCTGCACCTGCTCGATAAGCCAGGCGGTAGTAGCGCTCTTGCCGGTACCGGTGGCACCGAGCAAAACAACGTCGCGCTCCCCCGCGTTGATTCGCTTGGCGAGTTCGGCAATGGCCGTTGGCTGGTCACCGCTCGGCTGGTATTCGCTGATTACCTCGAACGGTCTAAAACTGCGCATCGGCTCCATTAAGACCCACTCACCGAGTATTCGCCATCCCCGTTTAGGGACAGGCGCTCGCCGGATTTAAGGGCACCGATGGACTGCAGGCGCAGCTTCTCGGCGGCCTGGCGTTCAAACTGCAGCCAGAGCTTGCCGGCATCCTTGAGCAACAGGCCCAGGTCTTGGTTGGAGTTCAGGATGAAATCTGCGGCGTTGGCCCGCTGTGCCGGGGTGGCCTGATTCCGTATGCGTGCGATTGCCTGATCCGCTGTCATCTGACGGTGGGTAACCAGGCGCTTGACCTGCTCCTCCATTGGAGCCTCAACGGTGACGATGCGATCGAATGGCACATCCACGCCGGCTTCCACCAGCAGCGGAACGTTGTAAACCAGTATTGCCTCGTGGCGCTGGGCTGAAATCTGACGACTGGTCTCGGCACGCACCAGCGGGTGAGTTATCTGCTCCAGTTGTTGGCGCTTGGCCGGGTCTTTGAACACGATTTCGGCCAGTGCCTGACGATTCAGGCTGCCGTTTTCGTTCATCACGACCGCACCGAATGCCTCCTCGATTGCGGCCAGTCCGGGTGTTCCGGGTTGCACCACTTGGCGGGCGATTTGGTCGGCGTCTAGGTGAACAGCACCCAGGTTTTGCCAGTGCTCGGCCACCGTGGATTTTCCGGCTGCGATGCCACCAGTTAGACCGATCAAGAACATGGAACAAGCCTAAAGGTTAAAGCAGAATGCCCACCTCTTGCGAGGTGGGCATTCTGAATGACTTGCGTCAGGCTTACTTACCGTTGAGCTTGTCGCGCAGAGCGGCGAGCGACTCGTCGTCGGCAAGGGTGCCGGCCGAGGTGCTCTCCGAGCTGTACGAGGTAGCTGCTGCGTCGCCCGAAGCGGCTGCAGCGCCGGTGCTCTCTGGAAGAGTAGCGGCCAGTGCGTTGAACGCAGCAACCTGCTTCTTGTGAGCTTCCCAACGGGCGTGAGCCTCGGTCCACTCCTTCTCCCACTTGGCGCGTGCGTCCTCGAAGCCTGGCTTCCACTCGTTGGTGGCGGCGTCGAAGCCCTCTGGGTACTTGTAGTTGCCCTTCTCGTCGAAGTCGGCAGCCATACCGTACAGGGCTGGGTTGAAGTCGGTGCCCTCTGGGTCAACCTCTTCGATAGCCTGCTTCAGCGACAGCGAGATGCGGCGACGGTCGAGGTCGATGTCGATTACCTTGACGAATACGTCCTGGTTGACCGAAACGACCTGCTCTGCCAGCTCGATGTGCTTGCTCGAGAGCTCGCTGATGTGAACCAGACCCTCGATGCCGTCTGCAACGCGGACGAATGCACCGAAAGGAACCAGCTTGGTGACCTTACCTGGTGCGTACTGACCGATTGCGTGAGTACGGGCGAATACCTGCCATGGGTCTTCCTGAGTTGCCTTGAGCGACAGCGATACACGCTCGCGCTCCTGGTCGACCTCGAGAACCTCGACAGTAACTTCCTGACCGATCTCGACAACCTCGCTGGCGTGCTCGATGTGCTTCCAGCTGAGCTCGGATACGTGAACCAGACCGTCCACGCCACCGAGGTCGATGAAGGCACCGAAGTTGACGATGCTCGAAACAACACCGGTGCGGATCTGACCCTTGGCCAGGTCTGCAAGGAAGGTGCTGCGGCTTGCCGACTGGCTCTCCTCGAGGAGGGCGCGACGGCTAAGTACTACGTTGTTGCGGTTCTTGTCGAGCTCGAGGATCTTGGCCTCAACCTTCTGACCCAGGTATGGGCCGAGGTCGCGAACGCGACGCAGCTCGATGAGGGAGGCAGGAAGGAAGCCACGGAGGCCGATGTCTACGATCAGACCACCCTTAACAACCTCGATGACGACACCGGTAACGGTGCCTTCGGCTTCCTTGATCTTCTCCACGTCGCCCCAGGCGCGCTCGTACTGTGCGCGCTTCTTGGACAGGATCAGACGGCCTTCCTTGTCTTCCTTCTGAAGAACCAAAGCCTCTACGGAGTCACCGACAGCGACGATCTCGCTTGGGTCGGCGTCGTGGCGAATCGAAAGTTCGCGCGATGGGATGACACCCTCGGTCTTGTAGCCGACGTCGAGGAGAACCTCGTCGCGGTCAATCTTGACAACGGTACCTTCGATGAGGTCACCGTCGTTGAAGAACTTGAGGGTTGCTTCGACTGCTGCGAGGAAGTCCTCGGCCGAGCCGATGTCGTTTACAGCAACCTGAGTTGCCTTGCTGGTGGTCATGTAGTTTTTACTCGATTTGGGTTTTTCTCGGGTCATGGCAAAGGCTCACCCGAAACAGAAATCAGATTCTGAAGCGAAAGAGCTTGGTCTTTACCGTGACAATTAACGGTTTATTGCACAAATGTGCTTATTTAGACTACCCCAGAAGCACCGTCAATTCAACGAAATGCCCTGCTAAATCAAGGATTCGACGGTTTTGTTACGTTGATTAGCCCTTATGACGACTGGAGCCGAACGGTGCTCTAGAAGAGGGCGGTAAGTGACTCCAGCACCTGCTGGGCGGAATTGGCGTCACCTGAGTCAACCGAAACCGTAATTTCAAGCTCCTCACCGTGCCGGGCACCGAGGGTTAGCAGCATCAAAACCGAGTCGCCTCGAACGGCTTCCGAGCCCACTCGCCCGATGGTCACCAACTGCCCGGACTCCCCCGCGATACGCGCGAATTCGGTGGCGGGACGTGCGTGCCAGCCCTCGGTGGTGGTGATTGTCACGATTGCAGTCAGCTGGTTGCTCATGATCCCCTCTTGAGTGCTCGGGCGGGCCTAGTGGCCGGCCAGATCCCAGTTTTGGCCAACGCCCACGTGCACATCAAGCGGCACCGAGAGCTGCACCACATTGGCCATGCGGTCGGTCACCAGTGCACGCAGTGTCTCGAGTTCGCCTGGGGCAACCTCGAAGACCAGTTCGTCATGAACCTGCAAGAGCATGCGACTCTTGAGGCCCTGCTCCTGAATCTGCTGCGAAATCTGATTCATCGCCAACTTCATGATGTCTGCGGCGGTTCCCTGAATCGGTGCGTTCAGGGCGGCACGGCGAGCGTTTTCACGCAACTGGAAGATCTTGGAGTTTAGGTCATCGAACGGGCGGCGGCGGCCGAAGCTGGTGGTGGTGAAGCCCTCGGTCTTGGCGATGTCCACAACCTGGGACAGGTAGCGCTTCACGCCACCAAAGCGAGCAAAGTAGTCGGCCATAAGTTGCTTTGCCTCGGCGTTGCTGATTCGCAGCTGCTTGGCCAAACCGTATTCGCTCAAACCGTAGACCAGACCGTAGCTCATGGCCTTCACCTTGGATCGCATCGCCGTGGTGACCTCTGAAGGTGCCACACCGAAGATGCGCGAACCAACGAATCGGTGCAGGTCCTCACCGGTGTTGAATGCCTCGATCAGGCCCTCGTCCTCGCTCAGATGCGCCATGATGCGCATCTCGATCTGCGAGTAGTCGGCTGTCAACAGGGTTTCGTAGCCCTCGCCAACCTCAAATGCGGCGCGAATCTGGCGGCCGCGCTCGGTCTTGATCGGAATGTTTTGCAGGTTCGGGCTATCGCTAGACAGGCGTCCGGTGCTGGTACCGGTTTGACCGTAGCTGGTGTGGACTCGACCATCGGTGCCAATGGCCTTCAGCACGATCTCGACCATCTGGCGGATCTTCGAGGATTCGCGGTGTGCCAGCAGTTTTTCCAGGAACGGGTGTTCGGTCTGCTCGTACAGTTCGTTTAGCGCGGCGGCATTGGTGCTAAAACCGGTTTTGACGGTTTTGGTGCCCTGCATGCCCAATTTGTCGAACAGGATGGTCTGCAGCTGCTTTGGCGAAGCCAGGTTTACCTCTTCGCCGATGATGGCGTAGGCTTCCTGGGCGATGGTGTTTACCTCGGTGCCAAGCGACTCAAACTGAGCCTCCAGCGAGGCGCGGTTGACCTGAATGCCGTGGTGTTCCATCTGGGCTAGAACCGCGCTGGACGGCAGCTCCACCTGCGAATAGACCCGCATTTGGTTTTGTTCGGCAACCTCCGGGTGCACCTTGGTTGCTAGGACCAGCGACAGCCAGGCGTCCAGGCTCGGATCCGTGACGGTGTCCTGGATCAGTGCGCTTGGATCGCCGCGCTCAACCTCAAGGCCGAGGTATTCGGCGGCAAGGTCGTCCAGGGCGTAGCCGCGACGCACCGGGTTGAGCAGGTAGGTAAGCAGCAGTGGTTCGTAGTCAAACCCGGCGGCAATGCCACTAACCCAAGGGGTGTTGGCAGCGCCTAGAAGGCGGCGCAGGTTGTTCTTGGTGTCGTAGCAAGCCTTTTCCACCGAGGAATCCTGTAGCCAACCATCGATGGCGGCCAGAGCCTGGGCGTAGTCGGCAACTGCAAGGCTTACGCGCTCGGTCTCGGTAGCGAAACCAAGGCCGGCAAGCTCGGAGTGTTCCGGGTCGGTTCCGGCCCAGTCGAAGGCCACACCGATTACGCCGTGCTGAGCCTTTAGCCAGGCATTCAGTTCTACCACCGTGAGGGAACTTACCGGTGGCAGCTCGGCCAGTGGAGCCGCCGGTGCCGCCTCTGCCGGAGCACTGTGGTCGCCATCTTGGGCCGCAAGTTCTAGCGATGCATCGGTTGCAGTTTGGGTTCCGGTAACGCCGCGCTGGCGCAGCACGCGCTCGGTGAGGGTGCGGAACTGTAGTTTGCCGAAGACGCGGCGAACCTCGGCCTCGTTCACCGGGCCAAGCAGCAGGCCAGAGTCCAGTTCGAAGTCGAACGGTAGGTCTCGCAGCAGGTGGTTCAGGCGACGGTTGCGCACGGCCAGTTCCTGGTGTTCGCGCAGGCTCTCGCCCACCTTGCCACCGATTTCGTTCTGGGCGTCTAGCACGCCCTGGAGGCTGCCGTAGGCCTGCAGCCACTTGGCGGCCGTCTTAGGACCAACACCCGGAATGCCCGGCAGGTTATCGCTGGTCTCGCCAACCAGGGCAGCCAGATCCGGGTACTGCTTGGCGTGAACGCCGTACTTCTCGTACACAGCTTCATCGGTCATGCGGGCCATGTTGAGCACGCCCTTGACCGGGTACAGAATCGTGGTTTCCGGACGAATCAACTGGAAGGTGTCGCGGTCACCGCTGACCACATAGACCTGGAAGCCCAGGTCGGCACCCTGGTCTGCCAGGGAGGCAATGATGTCGTCAGCCTCGTAGTTTTCGCGGGTTAGGGTGCGAATGTTCATCGCGGCCAGCGCTTCGGTAAGCAGCTCGGTCTGGCCAACGAACTCGGGCGGGGTCTCGCCACGAGTGCCCTTGTACTCGGCGTACTCCTCGGTGCGGAACGACGAACGCGAAAGGTCGAAGGCAACAGCCAGGTGGGTTGGCTTTTCCATCTTCAGGATTTCCAGCATCATGCTGATGAAGCCGTGGACCGCGTTGGTGTGCTGACCGTCGCTGGTGCGGAAGCTATCGGGGCTCAGCGCGTAGAAGGCGCGGAAGGCCAGCGAGTGGCCGTCGATAAGCAGCAGAGTAGGCTTTTGGGTAGCTTCCATGGCATTAAGCCTAGAGGCTCCCCCGACGCTTTTTGGTCCGCTTGAACCCCGGAGGCTTTGCCCATGACCCAGCCAATTTTGAGCCCGCAGGCTGCCGAACTCTGGAAGGAACGCCAGATGGGTGCGCTTTCCGACCGCATGGGCATTGAGCTGCTGGAACTAAGCGCGGAGCGTGCCGTCGCCCGCATGCCGGTGGCCGGAAACACCCAGCCGCTGGGGTTGGTTCACGGCGGCGCTTACGTAGTGATTGCGGAGTCGCTTGGTTCCTTCGCCGCCAACGTCTGGGCAGCACCGAACGGCTTCGCCGTGGGAATCGAAATCAACGCCTCGCATTCGGGTTCCGCGCGCGAGGGTTGGGTCACCGCCACCTGCACGGCACTGAGCCTGGGCAAGACTCTGACGGTTCACGAAATTGTTTGCACCGATGATGCCGGACGCCGGTTGTCGACGATCCGCATCACGAACTTGATTCGGGCAAAGCGCGCCGAATAGACCTTACGCGCTCGGCTTGTCTTCCGCGGCCGGCTTGGCTGCGCTGAGCTGCTCGATGATGGTCTTGGCCACCTCTTGCATAGTCAGGCGACGGTCCATCGAAGCCTTCTGAATCCAGCGGAATGCCTCAGGCTCGGTGAGGTTCATCTTTTCGTTTAGCAGACCCTTGGCGCGGTCAATCAGCTTGCGGGTCTCGAAGCGCTCGTTGAGGTCTGCGATGTCGTGTTCCAGAGCCAGAATCTGCTCGAATCGACTCAGCGCGATGTCAATGGCTGGCTGCAGGTCGTTCTGCGACCATGGCTTTACCAGGTAGGCCATGGCACCGGCTTCGCTGGCGCGCTGGACCAGTTCTTTTTGGCTGAATGCGGTCAGCAGGACACATGGAATTCGAAGTTCGGCGATCTTCTCGGCGGCCGAAATGCCGTCAAGCTTTGGCATCTTTACGTCCAGGATGCAGATGTCTGGCTTGTGCTCGGCGGCAAGGGCTACTGCTTCCTCGCCATCGGCGGCCTGTGCCACCACGTCGTATCCGAGCTCGGTTAGAGTCTCGGCGAGGTCCATACGGATGAGGGCTTCGTCTTCGGCGACGAGCACGCGACGTGCGGTGATTTCTTCGGACATGCCGTTTACTTTATTCCAAAAATAACCTCGGCGTAGCGGCTAAGCGACAACGATTTTGTTGCGGTAAACTAAACGGGTTACTCAGGCCGAAGTGGCGAAATGGCAGACGCGGAGCACTCAAAATGCTTTTCCGAAAGGAGTGCGGGTTCGAGTCCCGCCTTCGGCACCAAATGACTAAAACCACAAACACCCTCATCTTTGATGGTGATTGTGGTTTTTGTACTTCCACGGCCAATTACCTTGTGAAGCATTCCCGCCAAATCATCACCGCGCTTCCCCACCAGTTCACCGATGTCACCGAGTACGGTCTGCTGCAACCGCAGGCGGAGGCTCGTGTCTGGCTGGTGACCACCGATGAATTCGGGCACCAAGAACGATTCGGTGGCTCCGACGCCTTTGCCAAAATCTTGATCCTGCAACAGCGACCGCTCTTGACGGCCATTGGCCAGCTGCTGTTGATTCCACCGTTTTGCGCGCTTGCCGGCCTCGGCTATCGTTTGGTGGCGCGCTACCGCCATAAACTGCCGGGCGGTACGCCGGCCTGTAAGTTGCCGCGCTAGCGGCTCGCCGCCCAGGTAAGTTGCCGCGCTAAGTCACAACGAAACAAAAAACGGGTCCGACTCCTGAGAGTCAGACCCGTTTTCTTTTGGCTTATTAGCCCTGGAACGCTGGAACCACACCGTTTACGGCGTCGCCAACGCGGTGCACGCGCAGCGAGTTGGTGGAACCTGGGATGCCAGGAGGGGTACCGGCCACGATAACGACCTCTTCGCCGACGCTAACCAGGTTGTTAGCAAGCAGTAGCTCGTCAACCTGGAACATCATCTGGTCGGTGTGCTTCACTGGCGAAACCAGGAAGCTCTTGGCGCCCCACGACAGCGACAGTCGGTTGCGGTTGGTCTCACTCGGGGTGAAGGCCAACATCGGCACGGTGCTGCGCAGGCGCGAAACACGACGGAACGAGTCCCCGGACTCGGTGAAGACACAGACGTACTTGCAACCAAGTAGCTCCGCGATCTCTACCGCGGCCAGCGAAACCGCACCCGAGTGGGTGTGTGGACGGGTACCGAGTGGTGCGATGCGCTCGATGCCGTGGTCCTCGGTGTTCTCAATGATGCGGGCCATAGTGGCAACGGTCTCGACTGGCCACTTACCAACGCTGGTCTCGCCCGAAAGCATTACGGCGTCGGCACCATCCAGGATGGCGTTGGCAACGTCGGAAGCCTCGGCGCGGGTTGGGCGTGGGTTGTCAATCATGGTCTCAAGCATCTGGGTGGCCACGATTACCGGCTTGGCCCAGCGGCGGCTGAGCTCAACCGCGCGCTTCTGAACCAGTGGAACCTGCTCAAGCGGAAGCTCTACACCCAGGTCACCGCGGGCGACCATGATGGCGTCGAACGCGTCGATGATTTCCTCGAGGTTGTCAACGGCCTGTGGCTTCTCGATCTTCGCGATGGTTGGCACGAAGATGCCTTCCTCGGCCATGATCTCGTGAACGCGCACGATGTCGGCTGCGTCACGAACGAACGAAAGGGCAATCATGTCGATACCCAGCTTCAGACCCCAGCGCAGGTCGGCCTCGTCCTTTTCGGACAGTGCCGGAACGTTCACTGCAACACCAGGCAGGTTGATGCCCTTATTGTTCGAAACGTTTCCAGGAACCTCAACCACGGTGGTAACGGTAGTCTTGGTGACATCGGTGGCGCGCAGTGCAACCTTACCGTCGTCAATCAGAAGCATGTCGCCTGGTTTTACATCGCCTGGCAGGCCCTTGAAGGTGGTGCCACAGATGTCCTTGGTACCCAGGATCTCGTCGATGGTGATCTTGAAGACGTCACCCTTTTCGAGGTAGTGAGGGCCATCGGCGAACTTGCCGAGGCGAATCTTTGGACCCTGAAGGTCAACGAAAACACCGACGGCCTTGCCTGCGTCAGCGGCGGCCTTGCGAACGGTGCGGTAGATCTCTTCGTGAACGTCGTAGGAGCCGTGGCTCAGGTTCATACGGGCTACGTCGACACCCGCATCGATGATGGCGCGGAGGTTCTCATAAGAGGACACCGCTGGTCCGAGGGTCGCAACAATCTTTGCGCGTCTCATTTATTCCTGCTTCCGGAATCCGGGCTACCCCGGGCTCCTTGGTTTTTTCTCGGTCTAGGACTAGATCGAGATTGGTCGGTCGGTCGGCTTCACTGGGAAAGGAAGCTCGGTGGTGCCCTCGAGGTACTCGTCGATTGCCGCAGCAGCTGCTCGGCCCTCTGCGATGGCCCAAACAATCAGGCTCTGACCGCGACCGGCATCACCGGCGACGAACACACCATCGACGTTGGTGGCGTACATTGCGTCACGGGCAACATTACCGCGAGAGTCCAAATCAGTTCCGCTTTGAGCGGTCAGAGTGTCACCCTCAACACCGGTGAAGCCAAGTGCCAGCAGAACCAGGTCAGCTGGAATGACCTTCTCGGTGCCGGGCTTTGGTAGACGCTTGCCGTCTACAAACTCGGTTTCGGCAACCTTGATGCCGGTGACCTTACCGTTTTCACCGATGAACTCAACGGTGGAGGCAAGGTACTTACGCTCGCCAAACTCCTCGTGCGCGCTTGCAACCTCGAACAGGGTCGGGAAGGTTGGCCAAGGCTGGTGGCCCGGACGCTCGCTCGGTGGCTGCTTGCCAATTGCCAGAGTTGTGACGCTCAGCGCGCCCTGGCGGGTAGCGGTGCCGATGCAGTCGGCACCGGTGTCGCCACCACCTAGAACGATGACGTGCTTGCCCTCGGCGTGAATCTGATCTGCAACGGCGTCCCCGGCTACTACCTTGTTGCCCTGAACCAGGTAGTCCATTGCGTAGTGCACGCCGTCGAGTTCGCGCCCGGCAACCGGGAGGTCGCGTGGCTTGGTGGCACCGGTTGCAACCAACACGGCGTCGTAGCGGCTGCGCAGGTCTTCCCAGGTGATGTCCACACCGATGTTCACACCGGCACGGAAGCGAACACCCTCGGCCTCTAGCTGAGCCAGTCGGCGGTCGATGTGCTTCTTTTCCATCTTGAAGTCTGGGATGCCATAGCGCAGCAGACCACCGATGCGGTCATCGCGCTCGTAGACGGCTACGGTGTGGCCGGCACGGGCAAGTTGCTGGGCGGCAGCCAGACCGGCAGGTCCCGAACCGACAACGGCAACGGTTTTGCCGGTCATGCGCTCCGGGGCGTGCGGGGTGACCCAGTTGTGGTCGAATGCCTGATCGATGATCGAGACTTCGATCTCCTTGATGGTCACAGCAGGCTGGTTGATGCCAAGCACGCAGGACTGCTCGCAAGGAGCTGGGCAGAGGCGGCCGGTGAATTCCGGGAAGTTGTTGGTCTGGTGCAGGCGCTCGATGGCAGCCTTACCCTGGTTGCGCCAGGTCAGGTCGTTCCACTCCGGAATCAGGTTGCCCAGCGGGCAGCCCTGGTGACAGAATGGCACGCCACAGTCCATGCAGCGGCTGGCCTGGGTACGAACCACGGCCTGGTCACGCTGCTCGTAGACCTCGTTCCAGTCCTTGATGCGAATGGCTACCGGGCGACGCTTAGCGGTCTCGCGCTCGGTTACCTTCAGGAATCCTCTTGGATCAGCCACGGGTTACCTCCAGAATCTCGTCCCAAACGGTTGCGGAGTCTGGGTCAACTCCGGCCGCCACGGCCTTGTCGCGGATGCTGAGCACCGCGGCGTAGTCGCGTGGAAGAACTCGTACAAAGTGAGCAAGCTCGTTTTCCCAGTCGCCCAGGATGCGCTCGGCAACAGCCGAACCGGTCTCCGACAGGTGACGCTCCAACAGGCTCTTTAGCTTGGCAGCATCGGCAGCCTCAAGCGGGCCTAGGTGCAGCTCGCCGGCAGCCAATGACTCGTGGTTTACGCGGTCTGCACGCAGCTTGTAGACGTAGGCAACACCACCGGACATACCGGCACCGAGGTTGCGGCCGGTGCGGCCAAGAATCACGGCAACACCACCGGTCATGTACTCGAGTGCGTGGTCACCCACACCCTCGGCAACTGCCGAAACACCAGAGTTACGAACCAGGAAGCGCTCTCCCACGATTCCGCGCAGGAACATTGCACCGCTGGTGGCACCGTAACCGATGACGTTACCCGCGATGATGTTTTCCTCTGCGAGGAACGAGGAGTCGTTGTGTGGCTTGACCACGATGGTTCCGCCGGAAAGGCCCTTGCCCACGTAGTCGTTGGCGTCGCCCGACAGCGCAAGCTTGATGCCCTGTGGCACAAACGCACCGAACGACTGACCCGCGGCACCCGAAAGGTTAACGGTGATGGTGCCCTCTGGGAGTGCCTCAACGCCGTAAGCCTTGGTCAGCTCGTTGCCGAGCATGGTGCCGACTGCCTGGTCCACGTTGGTGATTGGAAGGTTGATTACTACCGGCTTGGCGTCCTTGAGGGCGGCCTCGGCAGCGGCAATCAACTTGTGGTCGAAGTGCTTCTCAAGCTCGTGGTCCTGGCTGGTAGCGCGAATTCGGCTATCGGTGGCAGGGAACGCTGGGCCGGCCAGGATTGGGCTTAGGTCTAGACCATCGGCCTTCCAGTGGTTGATGGCACGGTTCATGTCCAGGAGCTCGCTGTGTCCGATTGCCTCGTCCAGCGAACGGAAACCGAGAGCGGCAAGGTACTCGCGTACCTCCTGCGCTAGGAACTCGAAGAAGTTGACAACGTGATCTGCCTGACCGGTGAAGCGGGCACGCAGGGTTGGGTTCTGGGTGGCAACACCAACCGGGCAGGTGTCTAGGTTGCAGACGCGCATCATGATGCAGCCCTCAACCACCAACGGAGCGGTAGCAAAACCAAACTCTTCGGCACCGAGCAGCGCAGCCACGATTACATCGCGGCCGGTCTTCATCTGGCCATCGACCTGAACGGTGACGCGGTCACGCAGACCGTTGAGCATCAGAGTCTGCTGTGCCTCGGCGAGGCCTAGCTCCCAAGGGGTTCCGGCGTGCTTCAGCGAGTTCAACGGGCTGGCACCGGTACCACCATCGTGGCCGGAAACCAGGATGACATCGGCCTTGGCCTTTGCCACACCGGCGGCAACGGTACCGATGCCCACCTGCGAAACCAGCTTGACGTGGACGCGGGCGGCGCGGTTGGCACGCTTGACGTCGAAGATCAGCTGCTTGAGGTCTTCAATCGAGTAGATGTCGTGGTGCGGTGGTGGCGAGATCAGGCCAACACCAGCGGTGGAGTGACGGGTGCGAGCAATCCAAGGGTAGACCTTGTTTGGCGGCAGCTGGCCACCCTCACCAGGCTTAGCGCCCTGTGCCATCTTGATCTGGATGTCATCGGCGTGGGTCAGGTACATGCTGGTAACACCGAAGCGACCAGATGCAACCTGCTTGATTGCCGAGCGACGAGTTGGGTCGAGCAGACGCTCGACGTCTTCGCCGCCCTCGCCGGTGTTGCTCTTGGCGCCGAGGCGGTTCATGGCGATTGCCAGAGTCTCGTGAGCTTCCTTCGAGATCGATCCGTAAGACATTGCTCCGGTGGAGAAACGCTTGACGATGCTTGAAATCGACTCAACCTCATCGATTGCAACCGCCGGACGGACACCGGTACGCAGGGTGAACAGACCGCGCAGGGTCATCAGGTTTTCGGCCTGCTCGTCTACACCGCGGGTGTAGTCGCGGAAGATGTCCATGCTCTTGGTGCGAGTGGAGTGCTGCAGCTTGAAGATGGTCTCAGGGTTGAAGAGGTGTGCCGGACCTTCGCGGCGCCACGAATACTCGCCACCAACCTCGAGGAGCTCGTGCACGTTAGCGGCCTCGTCGATTGGGTACGCGCTGCGGTGGCGGGCGGCGTTCTCCTCGTGGATTACCTCGATGCCGATACCGCCGAGCTGGCTGACGGTTCCGGTGAAGTAGGTGTCTACAAATTCCTGGCTCAGACCGATGGCCTCAAACACCTGTGCACCCGAGTATGAGGCAACGGTGGAGATGCCCATCTTGGACATGATCTTCAGAACACCCTTGCCAAGACCCTTGGTCAGGTTCTTTGATGCCTTCTCGATCGAGACACCCTCGATGATGCCGTCCTTAACCATCTGCTCACAGGATTCCATGGCCAGGTAAGGGTTGACTGCAGCGGCACCGTAACCGATTAGCGCGGCCACGTGGTGAACCTCGCGAACATCTCCGGCCTCAACAACCAGGCCAACCAGGGTGCGCTTGCCGGTGCGGATCAGGTGGTGGTGAACCGCGCTGGTCAGCAGCATCGACGGAATCGGTGCTAGTTCACGGTTGCTGTCGCGGTCCGAAACCACGATGTACTTTGCGCCTTCGGCGATGGCCTGGTCGATCTCCTCGAAGATCTCGCGGATACGTGCAGCTAGAGCCTCTGCCCCACCGTCAACGCGGTACAGGCCTTCGACGGTGAACGCGGTGCCGAGGCCCGGCTTCTCGTCGATGTGCTTGATTTTGGCCAGGTCATCGTTAGAGAGAACTGGGAACGACAGGCTGATCTGCTGTGCGCTAGCCGGTGTGGCGTTGAGGAGGTTGCCCTCCGGGCCAATCGAGGTAGCCAGCGAGGTAACAACCTCTTCGCGGATCGAGTCCAGTGGTGGGTTGGTTACCTGAGCAAACTGCTGTACGAAGTAGTCGAAGAGAACGCGCGGGCGGTTCGAGATAGCCGCAATCGGGGTGTCGGAACCCATTGCGCCAACAGGCTCCGCGCCGGTCTTGGCCATCGGTGCCAGCAGGACGCGCAGGTCCTCGGTGGTGTAGCCGAAGGTGCGCTGCCGGCGGTTGATGCTGCTTGCGGTGTGGGCGATGTGCTCACGCTCAGGCAGTTCGTCCAGGTGGATGCGGTTGGCTTCCAGCCACTCGCCCCAAGGCTCCTGGGCGGCAATCTCGGCCTTGATTTCGTCATCGTCAATCAGGCGGCCAGAAACGGTGTCGGCGATAAACATGCGACCAGGCTGAAGGCGGCCCTTGCGGACGATCTTGGCTGGGTCGATGTTTGCCACACCAATTTCGGAAGCGAGAACGACGAGGCCGTCATCGGTGATTACGTAGCGTCCAGGGCGCAGACCGTTGCGGTCCAGGGTCGCGCCAACCAGCGAGCCGTCGGTGAAGATGACCGCTGCCGGACCGTCCCACGGCTCCATGAGCATGCTGTGGTAGTCGTAGAAGTTCTTGCGGGCAGGCTCGATGTCGGTCTGCTTCTCCCAAGCCTCTGGAATCATCATCATCATTGCGTGTGGCAGGCTGCGGCCGGCCAGGTATAGAAGCTCAACTACCTCGTCGAACGAGGCCGAGTCGGAGCCAGATGGGGTGATGATTGGGCTGAGCTGCTTCAGGTCACCGAGGGCTTCCGAAGCCAACTGAGCCTCGCGGGCGCGCATCCAGTTGCGGTTGCCCTTGACGGTGTTGATCTCGCCGTTGTGCGCAATCATGCGGAACGGGTGAGCCAGCGGCCACGATGGGAAGGTGTTGGTGCTGAAGCGCGAGTGCACCAGAGCCAGGGTCGAGGCAAAGCGCTCGTCGCTCAGGTCTGGGTAGAACGGCTCAAGCTGCAGGGTGGTAACCATGCCCTTGTAAACCATGGTGCGGCTGGAAAGCGATGGGTGGTAGATGCCCAGCTGGCGCTCGGAACGCTTGCGCAGACGGAAGGCGCGACGCTCCAGTTCGATGCCCTCGATGTTGTCTGGGGTGCCGACGAAGACCTGCTCGATGGTTGGCTGAGCGGCGCGGGCAAGGTCACCGAGGACCTCTGGGCGGACCGGAACCTGGCGCCAGCCGAGCACGGTGAGGTTCTCCTCGGTGGCGATGTTTTCAAAGCCGGCCTTCGCGCGCGAGGCTTCCTCGGCGTCGGTTGGCAGGAATACCAGACCGGCGGCGTAGAAACCGGCGGCTGGAAGGTCGAAGCCAGCGACCGCGCGCAGGAATGCGTCTGGAATCTGGGTGAGGATACCGGCACCATCACCGGTACCGGCGTCTGAGCCAACAGCACCTCGGTGCTCAAGGTTGGTGAGGGCGTGCAGCGCGGTGTCGATGATGTCGTGACCGGCGGTGCCACGCAGGGTAGCAACCATTGCCAGACCACAGGCATCTTTGTCGAACGCAGGGTCGTAAAGGCCGGTCTTGGCTGGAGCAGTTGAGAAACGCTCGAACGGGGACATCGCAGGCATGCCAAATCCAATCAATCGGGGGTAATGACTGGGGACATCGTTGGCCCGTGCACCACCACAAAAGGTGGGAACTTTGTTTGCTTTGCCGATTCTTTGGCGCTTGTGGCGGTTGTTACGGCGCTTTGGGCTAAAAACTAGACCCTAAAGCAATTATTCAGGGTTTGATTCTACCCTATTGAACTTTCGCGCCCGCATCCTCAGAGCCGGTCTCCGCCGCGGAATTCTCGGTGTCAGCTTCGTCTGCGTCAGCTTCGTCTGCGTCAGCAAAGTCGGCGTCGTCCTCGAACTGCAGTTCTGGCTGGCGGCCAGGCAGGTAAATGCTGGTCTCCACACCAGTGTGCTTTTGGTTCTGAACCAGGAAGACCACGAGGCCGAGGATGATGCCCAGAATCGCACTCCACTCGTTGGCGCGCAGGCCGAGGAAGATGAAGGCTGGGTCTAGACGCATTGGCTCAATCAGCGAACGGCCGAGCGAGTAGTACATCAGGTAGACCGCGAAGAGCTTTCCCCACTGCAGGCGGAAGCGCTTTTCAACGTAAAGCAAGACGGCAACACCGAGCAGGTCCCACAGCGACTCGTACAGGAAGGTCGGCTGCATCAGGGTGCTTGCCGGCAGTCCAACTGGCCAGGCTGGGTTTACGCTGTCAATCTGCAGGCCCCAGGGCAGGGTGGTTGGGGTGCCGAAAAGCTCCGAGTTGAAGTAGTTGCCCCAACGGCCAATGCCCTGAGCCAGGATCAGTCCAGGAACCAGGATGTCTGCGTAGGCCATCAACTTGACGCCGGAGGCACGGGCGCCAAGCCAGGCACCAACTGCACCGAAGATCAGCGCGCCATAGATCGCTAGGCCGCCCTCCCAGATGTAGAGCGCGCTAGCGGCGTTTGCGCCGGCACCGAAGTAGTCGTTCCAGTGAGTTAGCACGTGGAAAATGCGGCCACCAACGATGCCAAACGGCACCGCCCAGATGGCGATGTCAAGGGCGACGCCGGCCTTGGCGCCACGAGCCTTCATGCGCATCGCCGAAACGATGATCGCAAGCACGATGCCCAGAATGATGAACAGTGCATAGAAGCGGATCTGGAATGGGCCAACCTGAATATCGTTGATGGTTGGGCTTGGAATCGAGGCGAGGACGCTCTTCACTGTGGTTCTAATCTCCTGCTATCGGGCGATTTTAGATGCTAGTTCTTGCACCTTAACTTTGAGTGCCTCAACGCCACCCTCTGCATATGCTTTCACAAAAGCGCTTCCAACAATGGCGCCATCAGCATATTCATTGATCTCTGCCACCTGTTCGGCGGTAGAAACACCGATTCCCACGCAGGTCATCTGCTCCGCATTTGCGGTGCGCACTCCCCCGACAACCTTGCGAGCCAACTGGTCCAGCTCGGCTCGAGCACCGGTGATTCCCATGGTGGAAACCGCATAAACAAAACCGCGGGTCAGGTTGGTTGCGGTCAGCAGGCGCTCCGGGGTGCTGGTCGGCGTGGCCAGGAATACCCGGTCTAGGTCGTATTTGTCGCTGGCCTCGAGCCACTCCTTGGCCTCATCCGGAATAAGGTCCGGAGTGATCAGACCGGCGCCACCGGCAGCCGCCAAATCGGCCGCAAAACGCTCGACTCCGTACTGCAGCACCGGGTTCCAGTAGGTCATTACCAAGACCGGGGTGTCCACGCGCTCGGTGATCTGACGAACCACGGTGAAGAGGTCCCTCAGCTTGAAACCACCCTCAAGTGCTTCAAGGGTTGCAGCCTGAATAACCGGACCGTCCATGACCGGGTCGCTGTAAGGAACTCCGATTTCGAGGACGTCGATTCCGCTCTCGCACATTGCGACAGCTGCTTCAACCGATGCTGCCACCGATGGGTATCCCGCCGGGTAGTAGCCAACCAGCGAGCCCTTGCCGGCCGCCTTGCGCTCGCGCAGAACCTGCGCTGTTGTCTTACGGGTCATCTTTTGCCCCTACGCGTTCTCGGTGGCGATGAAGCCAAAGTACTTACCAGCGGTTTCCATGTCTTTGTCGCCACGTCCGGACAGATTCACCAGAATGGTGCTGCCAGCGGGCAGGTCCTGTGCCAGCTTTAGTGCACCAGCGAGGGCGTGCGATGACTCGATTGCCGGAATGATTCCCTCGGTGCGGCTGAGTAGAGCCATTGCGTCCATCGCCTCGGCGTCCGAGATGCCAAGGTAAGTCGCGCGACCGAGGTCCTTGAGCCAGGCGTGCTCTGGGCCAACGCCAGGGTAGTCGAGACCGGCGCTGATGCTGTGGCTCTCGATGGTCTGGCCGTCTTCGTCCTGCAACATGTAACTGCGAGCACCGTGCAGAACGCCTGGGCGGCCGTGGGTCAAGGTGGCGGCGTGGCGTGGCGTGTCGATGCCGTCGCCGGCAGCCTCAAAACCGTAGATGGCAACCTCTGGGTCGTCCAGGAAGGCGTGGAACAGGCCGATGGCGTTTGAGCCACCGCCAACGCAGGCGGCCAGCGCGGTTGGCAGGCTGCCAAACTCGTCAAGCATCTGCTGTCGGGCCTCGATGCCAATCACCGAGTGGAAGTCGCGCACCATCTCAGGGAACGGGTGCGGTCCGGCAACGGTGCCTAGCAGATAGTGAGTGTTGTCGACGTTGGCAACCCAGTCGCGCAGTGCCTCGTTGATGGCGTCTTTCAGGGTGCGACTGCCCGACTTAACTGGGATTACCTCGGCGCCAAGCAGGCGCATACGGGCAACGTTTAGGGCCTGGCGCTCGGTGTCGACCTCGCCCATGTAGACGGTGCACTCGAGGCCAAACAGGGCGGCCGCGGTGGCGCTAGCCACACCGTGCTGACCGGCTCCGGTCTCGGCGATGATGCGGGTCTTGCCCATGCGCTTTGTGAGCAGAGCCTGACCGAGAACGTTGTTGATCTTGTGGCTGCCGGTGTGGTTCAGGTCTTCGCGCTTCAGAATGATTCGCACATCGGTGCCGGTGCTGGCTGCAAAGCGCTTGGCTTCGGTCAAGATGCTTGGGCGGCCGGTGTAACTGCGATGAAGTTCCGCTAGTTCCAGAACAAACTCGGGGTCGTTCTTCGCTGCGTTGTAGGTTGCTTCCAACTGGTCAAGCGCGGCAATCAGGGATTCCGGAACGAAACGACCGCCAAACTCACCGAAGTATGGGCCGGACTGCTTGCGTAGATTTGTGATCATTGGTTACCTCGGTCGATTGGGGCGTTTAGGCGCCGGCGGCCAAAAAGGATTGAAGCATTGCGGCCGGGTCGTTGGTGACCAGGGCCTCGCCAACCAGCACCACGTCGGCACCAGCGGAGCGGTAGTGGCGCACGTCTTCGGCATTGCGAACCGCCGATTCTGCCACCTTGATCACACCGGCTGGAATCAGGTGTGCCAGTCGGCCAAAAAGCTCGCGATCGGTCTCGAAGGTGCTCAGGTTGCGGGCGTTGACGCCAACCAGCTTGCCCTCGGCCTCAAGCGCGCGGTCAAGTTCGGCTGCATCATGGGTTTCGATGAACGCGGTCATGCCCAGTTCCTCGGTGAACTTCTTTAGACGCAAGATTTCTTTTTGCGCCAGGCCAGCCACAATCAGCAGGATGATGTCCGCGCCAGCGGCACGAGCCTCCAGGATCTGGTACTCGTTGGCCATGAAGTCTTTTCGCAGCAGCGGAACGTTGACCTTTGCGCGAACGGCGATCAGGTCTTCCATGCTGCCTTTGAAGCGGCGCATCTCGGTGAGCACACTGATGGCGCTGGCACCGTTCTTGGCGTAGATGTCTGCCAGCAGGGCTGGGTCAGGAATCTCCGCCATGTCGCCCTTGGAAGGCGAGGCGCGCTTGACCTCTGCAAGTACTTTGATTTGGCTGGCTGGTGCCAGAAATTCCAGTGCGTTTAGTGCGGGAGTTGCCGCGAGTGCGGCCTTCTCAACCAGAGCCAGCGAAATGCGCTCGGCTCGGTCTGCTGCATCAGCAATGGAACCCGCGTAGAGTTCCTCGAGCATTAGTGGCTCTTGGTCTTGCTTCCACCGACGCCGTAGCCGGCCTTCTTCAGGATCCAGCCAACAACTAGACCTGCGGCGGCCAGACCGGCCGAAGCCCAAACCAGGTTTGGCTGGTCTTCCCAGAAGAACCAGGTACCCAGAGCGGAAGCCACCATGATGATGGTGACGGTGGTCCAAGAAGCTACGGAGTTGCCGTGGCCTGGGTCGTTGCTCGACATGATTGCCTTTCGTTGTCTAAAAAAATCCTACCAAAGCGTTAGCGTTGCGAGTCCCAGAGCGAAATGTTGTCGCTTTTGCCAGACTTTGACTTTTTGCCTTTGCTGGGCTTGCCAGTTTTAGCGTTTTTGGCCTTACTAGCTGCGGCCGTTTTGGCGGTTTCGGGTGTTGCTGCTGCTCCGCGCTGATACTTGTCTCGGCCCTCTGTCTTGGTCCAGGTGCCGGCATAGAGGGCGGCCCCTAATTCCAGAACCAAGATAAGCACCACGGTGATGCAATATGAAAACAGCAAGTTCCAGTGCGATGAAATGCTGGAGATGGCATCGGAGTTATTTGAAGTGGCTCCCCCAACGACGCCCGATACCTTTTCCACGGCTGCATTAACCGCTGGTGGCACAGTGGTCTTAATCTCGCCGAGGTTGGTCACCGCCATCCCGGCACCGATAACCAAGACCAGCCAAGTTAAGGCGCGTCGCAGGTATCCACGGCTCAATGCAACCGCAGCCAATGCCACAAGGTTGAATAGAGCCGCACCATTGATGAGCGGCCAGGCTGTCACACCACTTACCGCAAGACTCTTAGTCGTGCCATCGAAGGCGTATGTAACCTGGTACCAGTTCTGGGTCACCAGAATGATCTGCGCTACCGAGAGCACCAGCCAACTGGCAAAGACTACGCGCCTGTTGCTGAATCGGCGCACGAAGATACTAGCCAAGGTGGCGCATTCCGTTTGCGGCAGTAACTGCACGCGCAGGGGCTCCGGCCTTGTTCACTGTTTCTTCAAATTCGGTTTCAGGAACCGAATCCAACACCAGGCCAGCTCCGGCCTGAACATAGGCCTTACCATCGCGGAGGAATGCGGTACGAATTGCGATCGCCAGATCTGCATTACCTGCAAAGTCGAAGTAACCAACCACGCCACCATAGACGCCACGTGCCGACTCTTCGAGCTCATCGATGATTTCTAAGGCGCGAGGCTTTGGTGCCCCAGACAGGGTTCCGGCCGGGAAGGTGGCACGGAAAACATCGACCGGGTTGATGCCATCACGTAGGTCGCCCTCCACAGTGCTCACCAGGTGCATGATGTGGCTGAATCGGTGAATCTGCATGAACTCGGTGACGTTCACCGAGTCCGGCTGGCACACCTTGAGTAGGTCGTTGCGAGCTAGGTCCACCAGCATCAGGTGCTCGGCGCGCTCCTTGGCATCGGCCAGGAGGCCGTCGCCAAGTTCTTGGTCGGCTTCAAAGCTCTGACCGCGTGGACGCGAACCGGCAATCGGGTGAGTCACGGCGTGGCCATCGTTCACCTTGACCAAAGCTTCTGGGCTGCTGCCAACTACCGCGTAAGCGCCATCGGCGTCTTCAAAGTTGAGCAGGTACATGTAGGGGCTTGGGTTCAGTGCGCGCAGCACACGGTAGACATCCAGCGGGCTGGCCTGAAGTTCAAGATCGAAACGCTGCGAGATAACGACCTGGAACACGTCACCGATGCGGACAAAGTGCTTGGCAGCCTCCACCGAGTGAAGGAAGTCGTTTTTAGCCACGCGATGAGTGGCGGCAACCTCGCCCGACAGCGATAGCTCGGAAATCTGGGCGATGGCTGGCTGCAGCAGCTGGCCACGCATGGAGTCGATGCGCGCTACCGCTTCGGCGTATGCGGCATCGAGATCCACTCCGTCGGTCACAAAGATGTTGCTAACCAGCAGCAGGTTGCTGGTGCGGTGATCGATGACCACGCAGTCCTGGAACATTGCGAAGGCCATCAGCGGAGCCTTGAAATCCGCCTTTGGTGGGTTCGTAAGGTTCTCAATTTCACGAACCATGTCCCAACCGACCAAACCGACGAGTCCGCTGGTGAGCGGTGGAACATCAGCCACTGATGGGCTGGTCCAGGCGTTTTGCAGCTGAGCCAGAGCTTCCAATGGAGTTTCGGCTAAGGGCGCGCCATCCGGCAGCGCGAGTGCTCCGCTCGGACTGGTCCAAACCGGCTTCGATTTGGTTTGGCCTCCGGGGAAACCGTCGTTGGCCTGGGTCAGCATGCCGCGGTTGTTCACGCCGATAAACGAATAGCGTGCCCATACGCCTTGCTCGGCAGATTCGAGCAGGAATGAGCCTGCCTTGTTGGCGGCAAGCTTTTCAAAGACGGAGAGCGGTGTTTCGGATCCCGAGAACAGAGTCTGAATTACCGGCACGACGCGGTGCTTTGCGGCAAGCGCGCTGGCTTGATCCAGGTTCAAATTCAGGCTCATGAGTTAGTCCGTGGTTTTGTTGCTGTTGACCAGGTTTTGATTGGTGCTAAAGAGTTCTACGGTATCAAAGCAGGATTCGGTGCCGTTGTGGCAGGCAGGTCCTGCCTCGTGAACTAAAGCCAGCAGGGTGTCCCCGTCGCAGTCGGCTTCCAGCTTGACCAGGCGCTGGGTGTTACCGCTGGTTGCACCCTTGTGCCAGATTTCGTTGCGACTACGCGACCAGAATACGGTCTCGCCTTTTTCAAGGGTCAGGTCAATGCTTTCCGCGTTCATCCAGGCCATCATCAGAACCCGGTTGGTATCTGCCGATTGCACGATGCAGGGAATTAGTCCGTTGGCGTCAAACTGAAGGTCGGTCAAACTCTGCCCAAAACCTTTGTTCACGTTGATCATGCTGCCGCCCCAAATTGTCCGCGAACCGGGTAACCGGCCTTTGCCAGCTCCGCCTTGGCTTGACCAATGGTAACCGAGCCCTCGTGGAAAATCGATGCCGCCAGAATGGCGTCTGCTCCAGCTGCCGCGGCCTGCGGAAAGTCGCTGGCCTTGCCGGCACCACCGGATGCGATCACCGGCACTGGGCTAATCGCTCGAATTGCCCGCAGCATTTCTTGGTCAAAACCGGCACGGGTGCCGTCGGCATCGATGGAGTTCACAAGCAGTTCGCCGGCACCGAGTTCGATGCTGCGCTTAACCCACTGCAGCGCGTCAAGATCGGTCTCTTCACGGCCACCGTGGGTGGTCACAACGTAACCGGATTCGGTCTTCGGCGAACGCTTAAGGTCCAGCGAGATGACCAGCACCTGGTTGCCAAAGCGCTCCGCGATATCGTTGAGCAGCTGCGGGTTGGCGATTCCAGCCGAACCCACCGAGACCTTGTCGGCTCCAGCGCCCAATAGTTTTGCTACATCTTCAACCTGGCGGATGCCGCCACCGACTGTGAGCGGAATAAAAAGCTGTTCGGCGCAGGCGGTGACTAGGTCGTACATGGTGTCGCGGTTATCCACGGTTGCCTTGACGTCGAGGAAGGTCAGTTCGTCCGCACCATCGGCGTAATAGCGCGCCGCAAGTTCGATGGGGTCGCCCGCATCGCGAAGGTTTAGAAAGTTAACGCCCTTGACCACGCGGCCGGCAGCCACGTCTAGGCAGGGAATGACTCGAACGGTGAGGCTCATCGGTGCCCCTAGATGCGTGCGGCGTGGATGGCGCTCACCAGGATGGCGCGGGCGCCAAGCTCGTAGAGGGCGTCCATCTTCGCGTTGATCTCGTTGCTCTTCACAAGTGCACGCACGGCCACCCAGTCTTGTTCGCGCAGCGGCGAGATGGTTGGCGATTCGATGCCCGGGGTAAGCCCGGCGGCCTGTTCAACGATTGCCACCGGGCAGTCGTAGTCGAAGATCACGTATTCGCGAGCCACCAGCACGCCCTGCATGCGGCGAAGCAGTGTGGTGCACTTGCTCTCGGCACCCGGGTGGGCAATCAGTTGGGCGCTGGATTCCAAGATGACCGGACCAAAGATTTCTAGACCAGCCTGGCGCAGGGTGTTTCCGGTGGAAACCACGTCAGCAACCGCGTCCGCTACACCGAGGCGGCAGGCTACTTCGACCGCACCATCAAGTGGAACTAGGTCAACGTTGGTAACGCCCTCGCGGCGAAGGAAGTCCTCCACCAGGTTGACGTAGGCGGTGGCAACCCGCTTGCCTTCGAGGTCCTTGAGGGTCTTGAATGCGCCAACCGGGCCGGCAAAGCGGAAGGTGGACCCACCGAAGCCGAGGTCCGCGACCGATTTAGCCTCGGAGCGGCTGTCCAGCAGCAGGTCCAGGCCGGTGAAGCCAGCGTCGAGCGAACCGCGGCCAACATAGGTTGCGATGTCGCGTGGACGCAGGTAGAAAAATTCGATCTGGTTGACGTTGTCGACGACGTGAAGATCCTTTGGATCACGACGCGTGGTGTAACCGGCTTCCTTCAGCATGGCGATTGCCGATTCGCTGAGGATTCCCTTGTTTGGTACCGCTACTTTGAGCATGCTTGACATAAGTTTTCCCGTTCTCGGGTTGTGGTTAGAAGTTTTTTTCGAGGTCCGCGAGGGATATTCCCTTGGCGGTCATTAGGACCTGCAGATGGTAAATCAGCTGGCTGATTTCCTCGGCGGTGCGCTCGTTGCCCTCATACTCGGCTGCCATCCAGACCTCAGCGGCCTCTTCGACGATCTTTTTGCCGATGGTGTGAACGCCCGCGTCCAGCCACTTGACCGTATGCGAATCCGCAGGACGGTCGGCGGCCTTCTGGCCGATTTCGGCAAAGAGCTGTTCAAAGGACTTCATGTAACAAGGTTACCGGAAGCCACTTGGCTCTAATGGCGGTGCTGGCAGCCGGTGGCGGCTTTGTTACGCAGAAGTTCAATCTGCTTCGCTCGGTCTTCGGCACGGAAAACGGCTGAACCAGCCACAAAAGTGTCTGCACCGAGTTCGGCAACTCGCTCGATGTTGCTGGCATCGATGCCACCGTCCACCTGCAACCAAATGTCTAGTTTCTCGGCGTCGATGCGGCGCCGTGCCTTCGCAACTTTTTCAAGCGTGTGTTCGATAAGGGCCTGACCACCAAAGCCAGGTTCGACCGTCATGACCAGCAGCTGGTCGAATTCGGGCAGGATTTCCAGGAACGGTTCGACGTCAGTGCCTGGCTTAATCGCTACACCGGCACGGGCACCGATGGCGCGCAGGCGACGCGCAAGGGCAACCGGATCGGTGCTGGCCTCGGCGTGGAAAGTCACCGAAAATGCGCCGGTCTCGGCAAATTCTGGCGCCCAGCGCTCAGGGTCCTCGATCATCAGGTGCAAATCCAATGGCAGCGGGGTGATCTGCTGAAGTCGAGCCACCATTTGCTGACCGAAGGTCAGGTTTGGGACGAAGTGGTTGTCCATCACATCGACGTGAATCAGGTCGGCGGCGCTTATGGTGTCAAGCTCGCTTTGGAAGTTGGCGAAGTCGGCCGACAGAATGCTCGGGTTGATGCGTACGGACATGCGTCAATTCTCTCGGTGGGCGGGACATTTCGTGCGTAGCAACGCACTCAACTTTCTCTTTGCGGAGTAGGGCAAAAAACCGACTGTTTGAGTAGCAGCGCAATAAACCTATTGTTTGCGGAGCAGAGCGATGAACATGGCATCGGTGGTTTGACGTTGCGGCCAGAGCTGAACCGTCTTGCGTCCCGCGGTGAGAGCCAGGTGCGGGTTGTCGGCCAGCTCAGGGTTGATTTGCTGCAGGATTGCGGTGGCATCTAAAAGTTCCACCGACTCGCCGTAGGTCTTTTGTGCCCAGTCAACCACTCCGGTGGTTTCGGCCGGGTGTGGGGAGCACGTCACATAGGCCAACACTCCCCCGACTCGCAGACCCTGCCAGGCGCTAGCAAAGAGTTCGCGTTGCAGTTTGGTGAGGTCTGAAACATCACTGGCCTGCTTGCGGTAGCGGCTCTCCGGACGGCGACGCAGTGCTCCGAGGCCGGTGCAGGGGGCGTCAAGGAGTATGCGGTCGAAGCTCTCCGGTGCATCGGCGCCCAGGTCTCGGCCGTCACCGGTACGAACGTAGACCTGAGGGTTCACAGCCGATAACGCCTGCTCCACGAGCTTGGCGCGGTGCGGCTGCAGTTCGTTGCAGACCAGTTCGGCGCCACGTACCTTGGCCTCGGCTGCCATCAGCGCAGCCTTTCCACCCGGGCCTGCGCAGAGGTCAAGCCACTCTTCTGGTAAATGCTTCGCGTCCGTGGCGGATGGTTTTGCATTGGTGGTACGAGTCTTGATCGGAGCAGCCAATAGGGCTAGGGCGGCAAGCTGCGAACCCTGATCTTGAACTCGGATTCGCCCCTCGCGGACCTCGCGAATCATGGCCGGGTCACCCTCGGGCAGTTCGGCACCGATCGGGCTCACTCCGGCCAGCGAGGCGCCGGCGTTGAGCAGGTCATCGGTGTCGGCGAGCCCTGGAAGCGCCACTAGGTTCACGAGCGGTGCCTGGTTGTCGATTGCTAGCAGCTCTTCGAGTTCTGCCTCGCGACCATCGACGCGCAGCGAGTCTTCGATGGCGCGGATGACCCATTGAGGGTGCGAATACTGAATGGATAGCTTTGCGATTCGATTAGGGGCACCTGCAAGGAGGTCTTCCAGCCACTGCTCGCGGCTTCGTTCGGAGATTCGGCGCAAGACTCCGTTTACAAAGCCAGAGAGACTTGGACGCAGCACCGCCTTGGCAAGATCAACTGTTTCACTAAGCGCCGCGTGGCTCGGCACGCGCATGCCCAGCAACTGGTGTGCACCCAGTTCCAGCAAGACTCGAACCTCTGGGTCGATCTCCGCTACCGAGCGACCGGCAGCAACCTCGATAGCTGCGTCATAGAAAAGGGCGTTCCGGATGGTTCCGAAGGCAAGTTCCTGCGCGAATCCGGTGTCACGGGAATCCAGCTTGGCGCGGTCCAGCAATTTGGGAAGCAGCAGGTTGGCGTACGCTTCCTCGGTGGCCACGGCCAGAAGCAACTGGTATGCCACTGCGCGTGCGCTGGTAGCGGATGTTCTAGCCAAGATGAGTCACCTTTCCCGCTGCCCCGCGAGCCCAGTCCAGGGCGGGCATTGGATTCTTGCCGGCGGGCTGCACGGTTTTGAGTTGCAGGAGGGTTCCACTACCGCATTCGACCAAGACACGTTTGGCTTCGATTCGAAGGGAACCCGGGTTGTGATCGCTCTCGGACTCACTGGTGAGCGCGGACCAATCGGTGGCGCCCAGACTGGCAGCGTCCAGAATGCGGAAACCGTCGTCCCCCACCAGCGTGTGTGCCATTGGTTCCGGGTTCATGGCCAGGACTAGCCTCTCGATGGCTGGAGCCGGCTGGTTCCAGTCGATCTTTGCGAGTTCCCGAGTTGGCTTTATTGCCGGACGAACCGGCGAGGCTGGGGCATTTGCGGAATCAATAGCCGAGTCAGCAAATCCACCAACCTGATCCGGCTGGGGAACAGAACGCGCTAAACCAGCCTCAATGAGCGGCAGCGCCTGGCCGAGCAGGCTGATTCCAAGCTCGGTGAGGCGTTCCAGCAGCCGGCCGGAGGTTTCGCCCGGTTGAATCTGGGTGGGAACCACGTCGAAAATCGGCCCGGTGTCCATTCCCTCGTCAAGTTGAAAAAGGGTAACTCCGGTATCTAGATCACCGGCAAGCACACTGTTTTGAACCGGTGCCGCACCGCGCCAATCCGGCAACAGCGAATAGTGCAGGTTCACCCAACCGAGCGGCAGTGAGTCCAGAGCGAACCGCTTCAACAGCGCGCCATAGGCAACAATCACACCGAGTTGGGCCCCGGTTGCGGCCAATTGTGCCGCCAAGGCTTCGTCCACTCGGTTTGCCTTGAAGACAGGAATCCCTGATGCCTCGGCCACCTGAGCAGTCGCCGATGGCGTCAGCACGCGTTTGCGGCCCACCGGTGCGTCTGGGCGAGTCAATACCGCTACCACCTCGTGTTGGGTGGTGAGCAGCGCCTCTAGGGTGCGCGCGGCATTGGCCGGAGTTCCGGCAAAAATCAGCTTCAAGGGTGCCTTTCCGCCTACTAAATTACTTCGGAATCGTCCATGCGGATGCGCACGGCTCGACTGACCCTACCCGATTTGGCGCTGACCGCCTTGTTGCCGGCGTTGATGACAAGCGCACGCGCCTTCAATTCCTTGGCCAGCGATTCGCCCACCGAGTAGTCGTAGCGAATCAGGTAGCGCCAGGTTGGGTTTGCCAGGGTTGCCACCTTTCCGCCACCGGTCTCGGTTTGAAGCAGTGGACCGAGAAGCTCGATGGCTCCAACCGGACGCAGCGCTTCTACTAGGCCTGCAACCGCCTGATCAACTAGTTCACGCGGACCAGCCACCGATGCCATTCGGAAATGCGGTGGGAATCCCAGTTCGCGGCGGTTCGCCAATTCCTGCGCTGCGATGCCGCGCTGATCCCAGAGCGCAAACTTGGTGCCAAGCGGAGTAGCCAAGCCAACGCCCACACAGCGACCGCCCGGAGCTAGCAAGCTGACTGCGTTGCTCCAGAGGTTCACGGCTTGTTCTGCGGCTCGGAGAGTGTCTTTAGCTAACAGGCGCTGGCCATCCAGCAGGATCACCGCCTGATATCCACCTTCGATGACTGGCTCGGCTCCCGGAGTGGCCACAACCAACCTTTTGCCGGGCTTGAGGGTCTCCACTCGGTGCTCCCAGGTGGCTTCAACCACGTTAACGCCCGGGAAGGCGCGGCCGAGTTCGGAGGCGGTCCTGGTGGAACCGGCAACGCCCTGGCGAATCTTTGTTGAACCGCACTCGGTGCAGGCGAGACCTAGATTGATGGCGCTGCACCATCGGCAACGTGGAGCCTGCTTTGAATCGATGAAGATTGGCCCGTTACAGGTGCGACAGCGGCTGCGTTCGCCGCACTGCTGGCAGTAGGTTCCGGTTGAGTGGCCGGTGTTTGCCACCTGAACCAGCACCGCTCCCCCAGCATCAAAGGCTTCGCGGGCAAGTTGGTAACTGGTGCCGTCAACACGCATGCCGGGCTCGGTGACCGCGATTTTGGGTGGTGCAAAATTTTCGGTTAGGTCGCTTAGGTAACCAAGTTCGGTGAGGCGCTGCACCTCGGGGCTTCGGCTGTGTCCGGCAAACAGAAGGCTGCAGCCGCTCTGTTGTTGGCGCAACAGGCAGACGTCACGGGTGTGAACGTACGGTGCCATCGGCTCCTGAAGGCTGAAGTCGCTGTCATCCCAAAGTGCAATTGCGCCTAGGTTCGGAAGCGGTGCATAGGCTGCGGCACGAGAACCAATGACCACCGCGGGTCGATTCTCAAGGGCACGCAAATATGACGCGTAACGGGCAGATGGGGTCTGATCGGCGGAAAAATCCAGTACAAAATCCTGGAGCCCAAGGGCCTCAAAGCCCGCCTTGAGTCTGGTTTGATCTCGGAAGTCCGGAACAACCAAGATGCACTGTTTTTGATCCGCTAGTTGTTCAACGGCGATGGCAATCAGGTGGGCCACCCAGGATTGGAGCACAGCCTCGGTGCCTGCGATGTCAGCAGCCACCGAACCGCCGGTTTGTCTGACTGCCACCAACCTTGGCTCTGCAAGTAGGGTGTTGCGCCCGACGTAACTCTGAGGGCGATGGGCAAACTCAATGCGGGCGCCGTCGCGCAGGTGTGGATCGGTAACTGCTTCAGCTGTGGACTGGGTACCGGTGCTTTGCTGGCCGGCCAACCAGGCCTTTTCAACACGCACCGAGCGGTTTGGGACGGCTAGTTTGCTGACCTCGGCCAATACGCCGGCCTGACGGTCGGCAATGGCGCGCAGCAGATGGTAACTGCTTGGTGGAAGCACTGGCACCGGTGAAATTACGGTGTCTAGCTGATTGAGTTCGCCATCGAAATCGGTTGAGTCGGTGAGTTCGACAACAAACCCGTCGAGTTTGCTTCCACCTTTGCCGAATGGAACCGTGACGCGAACGCCAACCTGTATCTGTTCGGATAGTGCAGCAGGAATTCGGTAGTCGAATAACCGATCGAGTTGCGGCAGCGGCGACTCAATCGCTACTCGGGCAAACCGTGGGGTTGCCATTTAGAGGGCGGCTTGCAGCTGCGCCACTCGGTCGGTGCGCTCCCAGGTGAAGTCCGCCAGTTCGCGTCCAAAGTGACCGTATGCGGCGGTCTGAGCATAGATTGGGCGCAGCAAGTCGAGTTCCTCGATAATGGCGCGTGGTCGTAGGTCAAACACCTTGGCGATGGCCTTTTCGATTGCCTCCTGCGGAACCTTGGCGGTGCCAAAGGTCTCGACATAAACGGCAACTGGCTTTGCCACACCGATGGCATACGCCACCTGAACTTCGGCACGGTCTGCCAGACTGGCGGCCACAACGTTCTTTGCCACCCAGCGCATTGCATAAGCGGCCGAACGGTCCACCTTCGAAGGGTCCTTGCCGCTGAAGGCACCACCACCGTGGCGACTCGCACCACCGTAGGTGTCGACGATGATCTTGCGACCAGTCAGGCCAGCGTCGCCCATTGGGCCACCGATTTCAAAGATTCCGGTTGGGTTGATGAAGAACTTGGTTGCGCTCAGGTCAAGACCGGTCTGCTCCAAGATTGGATCGATCACGATGGCCTTCATCTGCTCGCGCAGTTCCGGAAGCGAAATGCCCGAGTTGTGCTGGGTTGAAAGCACCACGGCAGATACGGCCTTGGCCACATTGCCTTCGTAACCGATGGTGACCTGAGTCTTGCCATCCGGACGCAGGAAATCTACCAGGCCTGTCTTGCGCACCTCAGAGAGGCGCTCGGCAAGGCGGTGAGCGGTGTGGATTGCGGTTGGCATCAGGGTCGGGGTCTCGTTGGTTGCGTAACCGAACATCAGGCCCTGGTCACCCGCACCCTGAGCATCTAGGCGATCAACCGAACCGCCCTCGCGGCTTTCAAAACCGGCGTCGACACCGGCAGCGATGTCTGGAGACTGCTGACCGATGGAAACCGAAACACCGCAGGAAGCTCCATCGAAACCGATGTCACTGCTGACGTAGCCGATGTCCTTAATCTTCTGGCGCACCAGCTGAGGAATCTCCACGTAGCCAGAGGTGGTTACCTCGCCGGCAATGTGCACCAGACCGGTGGTGACCATGGTCTCAACTGCCACGCGTGCGCCAGTGTCTTGGGTCAACATGGCATCCAGGATGGTGTCCGAAATCTGGTCACAGATTTTGTCTGGGTGACCCTCGGTGACGGATTCGGAGGTGAAGAAACGTAGATTACTCATCGCAGACAAGTATATCCGCGACCACCCACATTATTTAGAGGTGCGTGGCCAGGAACGCAACTATCGCGTTCGCCACGTGCGCCTTGGTGCCTGTCGCGTGAGCCGAGTTACCGGCCTGATCCAGCAGATAAACGGTGTTGTGGTCGGCACCAAACACCGCGCCTTCGGACACATCGTTGGCCACGATGAGGTCGCAGCCCTTGGAGTCCAGCTTGATGGTGGCCAGCGATGCCAGGCGCTCCAGTGAACCAGCGGTCTCGGCGGCAAAGCCAACGGTCACACAGTTCAGATCCTGCGCCTTGATGAACTCAACGGCCTCGGCCAAAATATCAGGATTTGCAACCAGACGCAGCTCCAGGGAGTTGCCAATTTCGCTGCGCTTAATCTTCTGGGTCTGCGGGAATTCCACCCGGAAGTCGGCGACGGCCGCCGTCATAACCAGAACATCAGCTGACGGCAGCAAGTCGTCCACATGCGCTGCTAGTTCACGCGCGGTGGTAACCGGAATCACGGTGTCGATTCCGCTGGTGGAAACGTTTAGGTTGGCACCGATGAGCGTCACGCGGGCTCCTGCCGCCTTAGCCGCCAAGGCGATTGCCACGCCCTGCTTGCCGCTGGAGTGGTTGCCGATGAAACGAACTGGGTCGATTGCCTCGCGGGTGCCGCCGGCGGTAACCACGACGTGCTTTCCGGCAAGGGTCACCGACTGTTCGGCAGCCTTGTTGGCGGCAACAGACAGGGCCACCGAGACGATGGCCTCAGGCTCGGGCAAGCGACCCGGCCCACTATCTGCGCCAGTCAGGCGTCCAGAGTCTGGGTCAAGAACAGTAATTCCGCGGGCTCGTAGGGTGGCTACGTTGGCCTGTGTGGCGGCGTTCTGCCACATCTCGGTGTGCATCGCAGGCACAACCACAACCGGAGCCTTGCTGGCCAAAAGTGTGTTCAGCAACAGGTCATCCGCGATGCCCGCGGCGTAGCGTCCCAGGAAGGCGGCGGTTGCAGGGGCAACAACTATGAGGTCTGCATTCTGTCCAAGCGCAACGTGCTTCACCGAGTCAACATCGGTGTAGAGGTCCGAATCAACTGCGTGGTGGCTAAGCGCCTCAAGCGTGGTTGCACCAATAAACCGCAGCGCATTCTGAGTGGGAACTACCTGCACCGAGTGACCGGCCTCGGTGAGGGCGCGGATGATTCCGGTTGCCTTATATGCAGAAATACCACCGGTGATGCCGAGGATGACATTCAACACGGTGGTATTCCTTAGAGTTTCAGTGGTTCGAGCCCGTCAAAGATGACGGGCTGACCGAGCCGCTTATTCAGCTGCGCGGGTGAGGTCCAGCTTGTCCTCGTCGATCTCGTGCATCGCGATGGTAAGTGGTTTCTCGTCGATGGTGGTCTCAACTAGTGGACCAACATTGTTGAAGAGGCTACCCTCGTGCAGAGCCGAGTAGTACTCGTTGATCTGGCGGGCGCGCTTCGCTGCGAAAATAACGAGCTCGTACTTCGACAGCTTCTCGTTGTCGAACTCCTTGTTCAGCAGGTTGTCGATTGATGGGCTAACAATGCCCTCGAGCTTTTCGGCCATAATGCGCTCCTAATTGCGGATTGGAAAAGATTGGTGATGCGACGCAAACCAGTGGTGGTCGCTAGTCCTGCATCAATTCTACGATGCGGCGGGCACATTCGGCTACCTCATCGTTGATGATGACGTGATCGAACTCCCCCTGAGCCGCCAATTCTTCCTTGGCGGTTTCCAGGCGGCGAGTCTGTTCCTCGGGGGTTTCGGTGCCACGACCGGTGAGTCGGCTAACCAACTCTTCCCAGCTCGGTGGTGCAATAAACACCAGTTCGGCTTCGGGCATGGCGCGCTTAACCTGACGAGCACCCTGGATGTCGATCTCCAGAATCATGCTCTGACCGGCTGCCAGCGCCTGCTCAACCGGCTCGCGCAACGTGCCGTACTTGTTGGTGCCGTGCACCACCGCGTACTCCAGCATCTGCCCGGCGGCAATCTTGGCATCAAACTCGGCCATGGTCAGAAAGTGGTACGAGACGCCGTCGACCTCACCTGGGCGTGGCGCCCTGGTGGTTGCAGACACCGAGAGTTTAACCTGCGGGTAGTGCTCCAGGATGTGCTTTATCACTGTGCCTTTGCCCACGGCAGTGGGGCCGGCAATCACGAAAAGTCGATTTGCCACTAGACCAGACCCTCGGCTAGCTCGGCCTTCGCGTTCTCGATGGCCTCAATGAGCCCATCCGGCCCGGCACCTAGTACCGATCGCGAAACCGAAGCAATGACCTGGCTGGCCGCAACTCCAAAGAGTCGACCGGTATCTGCCAAGCGGGCACCCTGGGCGCCAAAGCCCGGGGCAAGAATCGGGGTCTGAATCGGCTGAGGCACCGAGGTAACTCCGCCGAGCCCGAACTTGTTCAGGTTCAGCGTTGCACCGAGGACCGCACCGGCCGAACCAAGCAATTCACCGGGACCGGCGGTCACGGTATTGATTTGCTCTAGGCCACCCCAGATGGCTGCCGCAACCGAGAGGCTTTCGCCCTGCACGGTGTTGCCGGCTTCATCGATGTTGGTTGGGCCGGGAACCTGAGCGGTCTGCAGCGCGGCACCTTCCGGATTGGAGGTTGCGGAGAGCACGAAGACACCCTTGCCGCGCTCAAATGCGGCCGCCATGGTTGGCTTCAGTGAACCCAGTCCAAGGTAAGGCGAAACCGTCAGCGCATCCGAGTGGAATGGCGCGCTCTTGCCCAGCCAGGCCTCAAAGTAGGCCTCCATGGTGCTGCCAATATCGCCACGCTTGGCATCCATGATGACCAGCAGGCCGGCCTCCTGTGCCTGGGCGCCAAGCTCCTCCAGAACCGCGAAACCGCGGGAACCGAAGCGCTCGAAGAACGAAACCTGTGGCTTAATGATGCCAACTCGACCGGCCGCAGCCTGAACTACGGTCTTCGCGAAAGTCTCTAGTCCACGCACGTCATCGTTGAGTCCCCACTCCTCCAGCAACGCTGCGTGCGGGTCTACCCCAACGCAGAGCTGGCCGTACTTGACAAAGGTCTCCCCCAGGCGGTGTCCGAAACTACTTGGCAATTGCAGCCTTTCGGTCGACGGCGTGTTCCTGCAGGCTCTTCACCGAGAACGGACCGGCAATGACGGTCTCGAACGAACCAATCGCGGCGCTCAGCTGGGCGATGGTGGTGAAGATGGCCTTGTCGGCGGCGGTGGTAGCTGCGCGAATCTCGTAGCCGTCCTTTGCACTGCTGGAGGTGCTCGGTGTGTTTACCACCACGTCAACCTGGCCGGCAGTGATCAGGTCCACGATGTTCGGGCCAGCAACGTTGTCGTCGCTGTATTTGCTGACAACCTGAACCTCGATACCGTGACGCTTCAACATCGCGGCGGTGCCCTCGGTGGCAAGAATGCCGTAGCCCAGCTGCTGCAGGCGGCGAACCGGCAGCACCACGTGTGGCTTGTCGCGGTCTGCCACCGAGATAAAGACGTTTCCGCTGGTTGGCAGTGCCGAACCGGCAGCCGACTGGCTCTTGGCGAATGCGGCCGGGAACGACACGTCCATTCCCATGACCTCACCGGTGGAGCGCATTTCTGGGCTCAGCAGGCTGTCTACGAAGCGACCCTCCTTGGTGGCGAAGCGCTTGAACGGCAGCACCGCTTCCTTCACGGCGATTGGTGAGTCGATTGGCACGTAGGTGCCGTCCTTCTCAGGTAGGTGGCCATCGGCGATCAGCTGCTTGACAGTCTTGCCTACCATGACCAGCGATGCCGCCTTGGCAAGGGTGATACCCAGTGCCTTGGACACGAATGGAACGGTGCGACTGGCGCGAGGGTTGGCCTCAAGGACGTAGAGCACGTCGTTGGCAAGCGCAAACTGAACGTTCAGCAGACCGCGCACACCAACACCCTTGGCGATTGCCAGAGTCTGGTCCTTGACGCGGTCAATCTGCGCCTGGCTCATGGTCACCGGTGGCAGGGTGCAGGAGGAGTCACCGGAGTGGATACCGGCGGCCTCGATGTGCTCCATTACGCCACCAACGTAGAGGGTTTCGCCGTCGTACAGCGCGTCGATGTCGATTTCGATCGCGTCGTCAAGGAAGCGGTCAACCAGCAGCGGGTGGTTTGGGCCAATCAGACCGTATTCGGCCACGCGCTCGAAGTAGTCGGCAAGCGAATCCTGGTCGTAGACGATTTCCATGCCACGACCACCGAGAACGAACGATGGGCGAACCAGAACCGGGTAACCAATGCGGCCGGCGATGTCCGCGGCCTCAGGCAGGTTGGTGGCGGTTCCGTTGGCCGGAGCCAGCAGGCCACCGTCCTCCAGAATCTTGCTAAAGAGCTTGCGGTCCTCGGCGAGGTCGATTGCCTCAGGGGTGGTGCCCAGGATTGGCACACCGGCGTTCTTGAGGCCGTTTGCCAGGCCGAGAGCGGTCTGACCACCCAGCTGCACGATGACGCCAACCAGCTCACCGGACTGCTGCTCGGCATGAATTACCTCGAGCACGTCCTCCAAGGTCAGCGGCTCGAAGTACAGGCGATCGCTGGTGTCGTAGTCGGTGGAGACGGTCTCCGGGTTGCAGTTGATCATGATGGTCTCGTAACCGGCGTCCGACAGTGCGAACGAAGCGTGCACGCAGGAATAGTCGAACTCCACACCCTGACCGATTCGGTTTGGACCGGAACCCAGAATGACCACCTTCTTGCGGTCGCTCGGGATCACCTCGGTCTCCTGCTCGTAGGTGCTGTAGTGGTACGGGGTCAGCGCTGGGAACTCGCCGGCACAGGTGTCCACGGTCTTGAAGACCGGACGCAGGTTGTTGTCGTGGCGGAAGACACGAACCTCGGACTCCGAGATGCCGCGTAGTTCGGCAATCTGGGCATCGCTGAAACCGTGCTCCTTGGCGTCCTTGATCAGGTCGAGAGTCAGGTGCGGCGCCGCGGCGGTTGCTGCGGCAACCTCGTTGATCAGCACCATCTGATCGATAAACCAAGGGTCAATCTTGGTGGAATCGAAGATGTCCTGCGCGGTGGCGCCGGCGCGAAGTGCCTGCTGAACCTGAACGATTCGGCCATCGGTTGGGGTCTTGATTGCTTCAAGCAGTTCTTCCTTGCTGGCAGGCAGTGCACCCCAGTGGAACGAAGAACCCTTCTTCTCTAGCGAACGCAAGGCCTTTTGCAGCGCCTGAGTGTAATTACGACCAATCGCCATGGCCTCACCAACCGACTTCATGGTGGTGGTCAGGGTCGGGTTGGCAGCCGGGAACTTCTCGAATGCAAAGCGTGGAACCTTGACGACGATGTAGTCCAGGGTTGGCTCGAACGAGGCTGGTGTGACTCGGGTGATGTCGTTTGGAATCTCGTCCAGGGTGTAACCAACGGCCAGCTTGGCGGCGATCTTGGCAATCGGGAAGCCGGTTGCCTTCGATGCCAGTGCAGACGAACGGCTCACGCGCGGGTTCATCTCGATTACCACCACGCGGCCGTTTTCCGGGTTGACGGCAAACTGAATGTTGCAGCCACCGGTGTCCACGCCAACGGCACGAATGATGTCGATGCTGATGTCGCGTAGGTGCTGGTATTCGCGGTCGGTCAGAGTCAGCGCCGGGGCCACGGTGATCGAGTCTCCGGTGTGAACGCCAACCGGGTCCACGTTTTCGATGGAACAAACCACGACGCAGTTGTCGTTCTTGTCGCGCATCAGCTCGAGCTCGTATTCCTTCCAGCCCAGGATGCTCTCCGACAGCAGAACCTGCGTGACCGGGCTGGCCTGGAGGCCCGAACCGACGATGCGGCGCAGTTCTTCCTCGTCGTAGGCGAAGCCGGAACCTAGTCCACCCATGGTGAACGACGGCTGAACCATGACCGGGTACTTAAGGTCCTCCACAGCGGCCAGGGCCTCGTTCAGAGTGCCACAGATGACCGAACGGGCAACGTCAGCGCCGGCGTCTAGCACCAGCTGCTTGAAGATTTGGCGGTCTTCACCCTTCTTGATGGCGTCTACCTTGGCACCGATGAGCTCGACGTTGTACTTGTCTAGGATGCCGCGCTCGTGAAGTGCCATTGCCGCGTTGAGTGCGGTCTGACCACCGAGGGTCGGCAGCAGTGCGTCTGGCTTTTCCTTGGCGATGATGCTCTCGATTACCTCCGGGGTAATCGGCTCCACGTAGGTAGCGTCTGCGAAGTCAGGGTCGGTCATGATGGTGGCCGGGTTGCTGTTGACCAGGATCACACGGATGCCCTCATCGCGCAGCACGCGGCAGGCTTGAGTGCCCGAGTAGTCAAACTCACAGGCCTGACCAATGACGATCGGGCCGGAGCCGATAACCAGAACGGAGTTGATGTCTTGACGCTTTGGCATGCTTAGTTTCCGTTCTTAGCGGCGCGGTTGGCCTTGATCGAGTCGACCAGGCGGTCGAAGAGGTAGTTGGAGTCGTGTGGACCGGCTGCGGCTTCAGGGTGATACTGCACGCTGAATGCCGGGATGTCGAGGCACTCTAAGCCCTCGACGCAGTCATCGTTGAGGCTTACGTGGCTGACGCGCACCTTGCCGTAACCGGCTGGCGAGGCAACGGCCTCACCATTCTCTCCGCCCGGAACGCGCACTGCGAATCCGTGGTTGTGAGCGGTGACCTCAACCTTTCCGGTGGAACGGTCTAGCACCGGCTGGTTGATGCCGCGGTGGCCAAAAGTCAGCTTGTAGGTGTCAAAGCCAAGTGCGCGACCAAGCAGCTGGTTACCAAAGCAGATACCGAAGAACGGAACCTTCTGGTCCAGAATCTGACGCAAAACGGCCACCTGGCCATCCGATGCCTCTGGGTCGCCAGGACCATTGCTGAAGAAAACGGCATCCGGCTGGTAGGCCAGCAGGGTGGCGGCGTCGCTCTTGGCCGGGAAAACCTTCACCTCGAGGCCTCGGGCCGCCATGTGCTCGATGGTCGAGCGCTTGATGCCAAGGTCAATGATTGCAACCTTGCCAACGAGTTCACCCTCGTGGGCCACGGTGTAGGCCTCGGCCGTGGTCACGGTGTCGGAGAGCGACAGCCCCTTCATCTGGGCGGCGTTCTTCACCTGAGCCAGCAGCTGCTCGGTGCCAGCTTCGGCTGCTTCGCCACTAAAAATACCGGCGCGCATCGAACCTGCGGTGCGCAGGTGGCGGGTCAGGGCTCGGGTGTCGAGACCGGAAATGCCTACCACGCCAAAGTCCTGAAGTTCCTCAGGCAACGACTTCTCGGCGCGGAAGTTAGAAACGATTCGGGACGGGTCGCGGACAACGTACCCAGCAACCCAAACCTTGGTGGATTCTTCGTCACGAGCGTTGACACCGGTGTTTCCGATGTGAGGGGCGGTCTGAACCACGATCTGTCCGGCGTAGGAAGGGTCGGTGAGGGTCTCCTGGTAACCGGTCATGCCAGTTGCGAAAACCAATTCCCCAAGTGTGCTTCCGGTGGCACCGTATGCCTTACCGGTGAAGACCTTGCCGTCCTCCAGGACGAGTACTGCCTTGTTGCTCATTATTTGGTCTCCTTGGTTGCCAAAATCTGGGTAAGTTCTTCAAAAAGTTGCTTGCGAGTCTCGGTGCTGGTTGCGCGCAGATAGGTACTCAGACCGAATCCGTCCTGCTCCCAGTCAAGCTGAATCAGTCCGTCTTTTTCAACCGCGCGGTCAATAGCAACCGAGGTGCGCTGCACTCCCCTGAGCGACGCAAACGGGATGCCGATGGCACGCTCGCCATTGCGCTCAATCAGCACGCCATCACGGCTGACGGTGATCTTGCCGAAGCCACGGGCGCCAAGTCCGTGAGCAGAGACGCGCTCCAACGGGGCGCCAAGCACCGAGGTGGCTACGTACTGAATGCCGGTCCACTGACGACCACCCGAAGGGTGCTCCAGCCACTCGGCAGGCGCGGAGAACTGTGCCTCTTGCGAGTTGGCGCGTGAACGCCAGGCGCGGAAGGCGGCTATGGCCAGGAATAGAACCAGTGCGGTGACCAGCACCGCCATGATTGGGTAGCGAATTGGCATTAGTTGCGTCCCTTCGCGGCCAGTTTGCCATCGGTGACGGTGGCGTAGCCGCGGTAGATGGTGTGCTTGACGGCACCCGGCAGGGTTAGGCCGCGGTACGGGTTGTTTTCGCTCTTAGAGTGGCTGGTCTCGATGACGCGCTTGGCGGTTGGGTCAATCAGCACCAGGTTGGCGGTCGAACCGGCGGCAATTTCCTGACCCTGCTCTTCTAGGCGGCCAATCTTCGCCGGGTTCTGGCTCAGCACCTGCGCCACGCGGCTCCAGTCGCTCTTACCGGATTCGATTAGCACTTCCTGTGCCACCGAGGCCGCAATCTCAAGCCCAAGCATTCCGAACGCGGCAGCCTGCCACTCGCAGTCCTTGCTCTCAATCGGGTGTGGGGCGTGGTCGGTGGCGATGATGTCGATGGTGCCGTCCACCAGGGCCTCTCGCAGTGCCAGCACATCCTCCTGGGTGCGCAGCGGTGGGTTCACCTTGTAAACGGCGTCGTAACTGCGGGCCAACTCATCGGTGAGCAGCAGGTGGTGCGGGGTGACCTCGGCGGTCACGTTGATGCCCTTGGCCTTGGCCCAGCGGATGATCTCCACCGATCCGGCGGTGCTCAGGTGGCAGACGTGGACGCGGCTGCCAACGTGCTCGGCAAGCAGGACATCGCGCGCGATGATGCTCTCCTCGGCAACTGCTGGCCAACCGGTCAGGCCTAGTTCGGCCGACACCTTACCCTCGTTCATCTGGGCGCCTTCGGTTAGGCGCGGTTCCTGGGCGTGCTGAGCAATCACGCCATCGAAGGCCTTCACGTATTCCAGCGCGCGGCGCATCAGAACCGGGTCAGACACACACTTGCCGTCGTCGCTGAATACGCGGACGCGCGCCTTGGATGCGGCCATGGCACCGAGTTCCGCGAGCTGCTTTCCATCGAGTCCAACGGTTACGGCACCAACAGGCACAACGTCGACATAGCCGGCCTCCTGGCCAAGAGCCATAACCTGCTCCACCACACCGGCGGTGTCTTGAACCGGGCTGGTGTTTGCCATGGCGTGCACCGCGGTGAAGCCACCGGCAGCGGCCGACTGGCTTCCGGTCAGGATGGTCTCGCTGCCTTCAAATCCAGGCTCGCGCAGGTGGGTGTGTAGGTCTACAAAGCCTGGCAGGGCAACCAGTCCGGTTGCATCGATGGTGGTGTCGGCGGTTGCAGAAAGGCCGGTTCCAACCGCGGTAATCGTCTCGCCATCGATTGTGATGTCTGTCACCGAGCCGCTGGCCAGGGTGGCGTTCTTAATAAGTATGGTTGCCATGAGTTAAATCCTCTCGGTAGCAAGCAGTGTGTAGAGCACGGCCATGCGCACGGAGACGCCGTTGGAGACCTGCTCTAGGACTGTTGAATTTGGGCTGTCTGCGGCTACGGCAGTGATTTCGAGACCGCGATTCATTGGTCCAGGGTGCATCAGCAGCGCGCCAGGTTTCAGGGCGGCAAGACGAGTGGAATCCATGCCCCAAACGCGGCTGTATTCGCGCTCGCTCGGGAAGTAGCTGGCGTTCATGCGTTCGCTCTGGATGCGCAGCATCATGACGGCATCCGGCTGAACCTCGGCCAAGGCCGCGTCGAAGTCATAGTGAATCTGGGCCTGGATGTTTGCCGCGTTGGCAGGAACCAGGGTCGGTGGAGCCACGAAATGCACCTGTGCACCGAGGGTGTTCAACAAAATGGCGTTGCTGCGGGCCACGCGGCTGTGCAGCACGTCGCCGACAATGACTACGTTTAGACCGTCTAGCCCGCGACCGGCCGAGTTGCCGACACCGAAGGTGCGACGACGAATGGTGAATGCGTCAAGCAGAGCCTGGGTGGGGTGTTCGTGGGTACCGTCGCCGGCATTGATGATGGCGCCTTCGATCCAGCCGCTCTGGGCCAGTTTTTGCGCGGCACCCGATGCACCGTGGCGAATCACCACTGCGTCGGCGCCCATGGCCTCGAGGGTCTGCGCGGTGTCCTTCAGACTCTCGCCCTTGGAGACGCTGGAGCCCTTGGCGGCAAAGTTGATGACGTCGGCGCTCAGGCGCTTTTCCGCAAGCTCGAAGCTGATTCGGGTGCGGGTGCTGTCCTCGAAAAACAGGTTGACCACGGTCTTGCCCTGCAGCGTCGGCAGCTTCTTGATGGCGCGTGCATTGACACCGGCCATCTCTTCTGCAGTGTCCAAGATGCCGATGGCCGCCTCGCGGCTGAGGTCGTTGGCGCTAAGGAGGTGCTTCAACTGGCTCATGACTCGATCACCACGCAGGTTTCTCCATCGTTTTCGGTTAGCTGGACCCGGATGCGCTCGTCGCGCGAGGTTGGCAGGTTCTTGCCCACGAAGTCGGCGCGGATCGGAAGCTCGCGGTGTCCGCGGTCAACCAGCACCGCAAGGCGCACCACCGATGGGCGGCCGTGGGCGTTAAGGGCGTCCAGGGCCGCGCGGATGGTACGACCGCTGTAGAGCACATCGTCCACCAAGACGACCACTGCCCCATCCAGCCCGGCAGCCGGGATGGTGGTTTCGGTGACCGCGCGATTTGGGTGCAGGTTTAGGTCGTCCCGGTACATGGTGATGTCCAGGCGGCCCACCGATGCATTGGCGTCGAAGTCTGGGTAGTGGCGCTGGATCACCTGCGCGATCCGGTCGGCAATCTGCACCCCGCGGGTAGGGATGCCAAGAAGAATCAGGTTTTTGGTGCCGTGGTTAGATTCCACGATCTCATGGGCGATGCGGGTTATAGCCCGGTCGATGTCGCCATCTGTGAGTACGGTGCGCGAAGGCATTTTTCTTCTCCTTTTCCGCCTCACGGGACGGAAGTTAAAGGATTGGTATTTCGTTAAATCTTAGCCGATTAAAGCCGCAGACCCGGAAGGAACACCTACCGGGTCTGCAGCGTATATAGAGTTTTTAAATTCGACTACTTGGCTTCGCGGGTGCTGGCAATTTTGCTCAGCAGACCGTTGATGAATCCACCGGATTCGTCGGTCGAGTACTCTTTGGCGATCTCCACGGCCTCGTTGATGGCAACGCCAGCTGGAACCTCGGTGTTGTAGAGAATTTCCCATAGGGCACAGCGCAAAATTGCACGGTCCAGGGTTGGCATGCGGTCGATTGACCAGTCCTGCGCGTAGGTCTCCAGCAGGTCGTCGATCTCTTCGTAGTGCTCAACAACGCCGTCGACGATGGTCTGGGCGTAGTTGAAGATCTCGTCCTGGTTCTGGCGGTCCTCAACCTGACGGTAGGAGGCACCGAGCAGCACGCTCGGGTCCTCCTTGCGAAGGTCGGACGCAAAAATGGCGTCGATTGCCCGCTTGCGGGCTTTAGTACGGGCGCTCAATTGAGACGCGCGGGCCTTTAGAGGCGACCCAGGTAGTCACCGGTGCGGGTGTCTACCTTGACCTTGGTGCCCTGCTCAACGAACAGTGGAACCTGGATGGAGCGGCCGGTCTCCAGGGTTGCCGGCTTGGTGCCACCGCTGGAGCGGTCGCCCTGCAGGCCTGGCTCGGTGAAGGTGATCTCCAGAACCACAGAGGCTGGAAGCTCAACGTACAGGGCCTCACCCTCGTTGAGTGCAACAACCGCGTTCTGGTTTTCGAGCATGAAGTCTGCAGCCTCACCGACGGTGGCTGGCGAGAGAGTCATCTGGTCGTAGGTGTCCAGGTCCATGAAAACGAAGCCTTCGCCGTCGTTGTAAAGGAACTGCATCTCGCGCTTGTCAACCGAAGCGGTCTCAACCTTGACACCCGCGTTGAAAGTCTTGTCAACAACCTTGCCCGACATAACGTTCTTGAGCTTGGTGCGAACGAAAGCTGGGCCCTTGCCTGGCTTTACGTGCTGGAACTCGACGACGGTCCAGAGCTGGCCATCGATGTTCAGAACCATACCGTTCTTGAGGTCGTTTGAAGTTGCCATGGTGACAATCACTCATTTCATCTGTTGTAACCAGCGGCGCCCTGCCGGTGGTACCGCCCCAGGAAAAACCTGCGGGCATAAAAAATCTGGCAAAGGCCAGCTGTTAACCAGTTTAGCGCGCCAGCTGGCTAATCGCCAGAAGGTAGGAATCCACACCGAAACCGGCAATAACACCCGATGCTACGCCCGAAACCACGCTCTTGTGGCGGAATTCTTCGCGAGTATGCGGGTTCGATAGATGAACCTCGATCAAGCGGTAGCCGCCCTTGGTAACCATGGCGCAGGCATCACGCAGCGCATAGGAATAGTGGGTAAAGGCGGCCGGGTTGAGCACCACATCGGCGCCACGATCAACTGCCTCGTGCAGCCAGTGAATCAGTTCAGCCTCGCTGTCGGTCTGGCGAACCTCTGGAATCAGACCCAAGGTGTGGGCCTGCTCCTTGCAGGCAGCTTCCAGACCGGCGTAGTCGGTGGAACCGTAAATGTCCGGCTCGCGTGAACCGAGACGACCAAGGTTTGGACCACTGAGAATAAAGACGAGCGACATGGCTTTAGGTTACTCGCAAATTTCCATGTAGCTTGCGTGCAGTAGTTCGGTGGCGGGAGCCGTCATGATGGTTGGTTTGCCAATGGCATCCAAGACCACGAAGCGCAGCTGTCCGGCACGGGATTTCTTGTCACGCTGCATGGTCGCCAGCAACTGTTCCCACCGGTCGGCACGGTAGCTAACCGGCAGGCCAAGGAGCGCAAACACCGAGCGGTGACGCTCAACGTCTGCATCGCTCAGACGACCGGCCAGGCGGGCAAGTTCGGCAACAAAGACCATGCCGATCGCAATGGCCGCACCGTGGCGCCACTTGTATTGCTCGGCGTGTTCAATCGCGTGGCCCAGAGTGTGGCCGTAGTTGAGGATTTCGCGCAGTCCGGCCTCCTTGAAGTCGCTGCCCACAACGCGGGCCTTGATCGCAATTGAACGCTCAACAAGTTCGCGGAATTCATCGGTGGTTGGATCTACAGCGCGCGTAACGTCGGCTTCGATGATTTCGAGGATGCGTTCGTCCTGAATGAAGCCATACTTTGCCACCTCGCCGAAGCCGGCGACTATCTCGTTGCGGCTGAGGCTGGTGAGGGTGTCGAGATCGCAAATGACGGCAGCCGGGGCGTGGAACGCGCCAACCAGGTTTTTGCCTTCCTGGGTGTTGATGCCGGTCTTGCCGCCAACTGCGGCGTCAACCATGCCGAGCAGCGTGGTTGGTACGTTGATGAGCTTCACACCGCGCAGCCAGGTGGCGGCAACGAAACCGGCAAGGTCGGTGGTTGATCCGCCACCGAAACCGATCACGGCATCGGAGCGCGTGAAGTCGGCGCGGCCCATGATGCCCCAGCAGAATGCTGCCACCTCGACACGCTTGGCATCCTCGCTGTTGGGTACACCAGCAAGCAGTACCTCGTAGCCGTCGGCCACCAGAGAATCGCGCAGGGCATCGGCACTAACACTCAGGGCTTCTGGGTGAACCACCAGCACCTTCTGGACGCCGGAGCCCAGGCTCTTACCAACCTCACCGAGCAGCGCACGGCCAACCAAAACGTCGTAAGGTGCGTCTCCGGCTACGGTGATGCGGGTAATTTGGCTCATTCGAGTCCCAACTTCTGCTTAATCTCTTGAATGGTTGCCGAAAGCGACTGCCCCGAGGTGTTCACGGTCTGGTCTGCGGTGGCTTCGTAGATTGGCTTGCGCTCGTCGTAAATGCGGATCCAGTCCTCGAAACCGTTTTTAACCAGCGGTCGCTTGCCACCGACGAGTCTGCTCTTGATGTGGCGGCCATCGGTGCTCAGGTAAACCACGGTGGCCTGGTCTTTGAGGCGGTCACGGGTGAGCTGAGAGAGCACGGCTCCTCCCCCGGTTGCCACCACGGCTGGCGTGCTGATGGCGTGTGCCATTGCGTCCTCTTCATAGCGACGGAAGGCAGGTTCACCCTCGGTCTCGAAAATCTTGGCAATCTCACCGTGGGCGGCAACAATTACCGCATCGGTGTCAATGAACGGCAGCTTGAGCTGACGTGCCAACTTCTTGCCCACGGTGGTTTTGCCAACGCCCATCGGGCCGATGAGCACTACAACCTCGGACTTGAGGGTCATCTTAGGCGTCGAAAGACTTGAGCTCTGCCGGGATGCTGGCCAGGTAGCTCTGTAGGTTGCGCTTGGTTTCTGCCACCGAGTCACCACCGAACTTCTCCAGCACCGAGTTAGCTAGAACCAATGCCACCATTGCCTCGGCAACCACACCTGCGGCTGGAACGGCACAGACGTCGCTGCGCTGGTGGTGCGCCTTGGCGGCCTCACCGGTGGCAACGTCGATGGTTGAAAGGGCGCGTGGCACGGTGGAAATCGGTTTCATCGCGGCACGAACCCGCAGCACCTCTCCGTTGGACATGCCACCCTCGATGCCACCGGCACGGTCGGTTAGGCGTCGCACGATTCCGTTGGAGTCGCGCTCGATTTCATCGTGGGCTACCGAACCCCGGCGGCGTGCGGTCTCGAAACCGTCGCCAACCTCGACACCCTTGATGGCCTGAATGCCCATCAGCGCTGCTGCTAACTGTGCGTCTAGGCGGCGGTCCCAGTGAACATAGGTGCCCAGGCCCGGAGGCAGGTTGTAAACCAGAGTCTCTACAACGCCACCGAGGGTGTCGCCGTCGGTGTGAGCCGATTCGATTTCGGCGACCATTGCAGCCGATGCCTGTGGGTCGAGGCAACGAACCGGGTCGTTGTCCAGGTACTCGAGGTCGCTTGGGATGGGCAGTGTGGCTTCGCGCGACGACTCCGCGGCACCAATCGCCACGGTGTGGGTGATCAGCTGAATACCCAGTTGCTCCAGGAAACTGCTTGCAACTGCACCGAGAGCGACTCGGGCAGCGGTTTCGCGAGCGCTGGCTCGCTCCAGTATTGGGCGGCTGTCTAGGAAGCCGTACTTCTGCATGCCG